>JAEEGL010812315.1_pt1 | contig 34902 bp, 7 predicted proteins | sample 9134231 | NCBI WGS metagenome assembly JAEEGL01 (sample SAMN16246548, study PRJNA631951) | gut metagenome | biome: gut microbiome; feature: rumen; material: fiber-attached | host: Bos | place: Iran: Karaj | collected 2018-10 | reverse complement strand
CAGACTTCTTTATATCTTTTTAGATTAAACTGTTTTTTGAATTTTATAGCTTGATTCTTATCTTCCATTCAAAGAATTTTCTTGTCCCCAACGTAATTCTGAATTTCAGAAATTGAGATTATTTTTCATCGTTTAACTAGTGATGCCAAAGAAGAAATCTGGTCTTCTTTTTTAGTATCAAAAACTATCAAATGCTTTCAGACTTTTTTGATATCTTTTGCATCAATTAATTTTAATTCTGCTAATGTAATTTCTGGGAAATTTCCTATCACTGCGAAATACATTCTATTTAATTAGGAGTAAAATTTACCGAATATCTTCTTGTAAAAACTTATTTAATCATTTCTTATCGAAACAACATACAAAACTTCATTTATTCGCTTTATAATACTTTTTTAACTCAGTTTTTTCAAGTATTTTCTCCAAATTTTTAATATCTCATACATAATCTATAATCCATAATTTTCAATCTGATTTCAAAATTTTATATCACTGCTCCAAAAAATCTCTTATATTTCATGAAGATTTATTATAAATATGTCATAAAATATGACCAATAACGACCATATCCTGACTATTAGTGTCAACTCATTGAATATTGTCTCATGATGAAGGATTCAGAATTAATCAATATTTTTTCTGATTTTCTTTCCAATTTTTTAAATGATTTAACAACTGTTTGTGTCTATCTGAATATTCATCCTTCTCTATTTTAAGTCCATCATACCATTTTAATTTTTCTTTACATTCTAATTTTTCATTTTCATCATTACTTTCTTTTAATGTTTTTTCAACATCATTTCTTACTCATTCCAATATACCCCTCTTCTGCCTTTTAATTTTATCTTTAATCCAATCTATATTTTCCTGCAACTTTAAGTTTACATAATTTTCATCCATAAACATAGGATCTACAATAGTAACTTTTGCCCCATTTTGAACAGCATACATTTCAAAAATTCCAAATCATCATCCAATACTTGTAATATTCTTACCCTTCAAATCTTCCAAATTTAAATCCATAAAATCCAAAAAATTATCGGTAACCCAATTTGGACAAATACTTTTTACATCTACATATCATTGTGGATAATTTTCCTTTTCCATTCAAAATTATCATTCTGCTAAAAAGTTTCTTTTCCAATCTTCTAAAATACGTTCGAGATAAACGATATTATGAAGTCACAATAATGCTCATCATAAAACTTCCTTTTCACGTAATAAGTGGTGAAAATATGCTTTAGTCAAATATCTACACGCATAACAATCACAACTCGAAGTCAAAGGAGAAAAATCTGAAGCATATTTAGCGTTAGTTATTTTGATATTTCATTCATCTGAAAATATGATTCCATGCCTTCATAGTCTAGTCGCACTTACACAGTCAAACATGTCTATTCACTGCTCTATCGCAAAACGGAAATCTGCAGGAGTTCACACTCACATTAAATATCTAGGTTTATCGTTCGGTAATTTTGGTGCAGTATATTGAATTACTTCTTCCACTTTTGCTCTTTCTTCCCCCACACTCACTCATCCAATAGCTATTCCATCTCGTGCATATTGAGACAATGTTTCAAGCGACTCCTGACGCAAATCTAGATACGTTCCTCACTGAACAATTGGAAATAAGACTCCCCTCGTTTCATCATATTTTGGTCCAAAATGCTCAAAAGCTCTCTTTGCCCAGCGGTGTGTCATTTCCATTTGTTTAGCTGTATGCTTTTTGTCTGCATCTCCAGGAGAACATACATCCAATACCATCATAATATCAGAACCAAAATCTGATTGAATATCTACGACTTTTTCTGGAGTGAAAAAATGTTTACTTCCATCATGCGGAGATGAAAATCTAACTCATTCTTCGGTCAATTTCATTCTCACGTTATGAGAAAATCATTTATCATCTTTCTTTCCAAGTCATAAGCTGAAAACTTGAAAACCTCAGCTATCTGTGAGAATAAGTCAATCATTCCAATTCTCAAATTTATGTAATCATCCAGCAGCTTTAATTAATTCGTTTCCTGGACGTAAGTATAGATGAAAAGTGTTCGCAAGAATCAATTTTATAGGTTCAATATGAGTTCAAATATAATGTGAATCACGTAATATATCGAGAATTAATCACTTAATTGTCGCTTTAGTTCCAACTGGCATAAAAATAGGAGTCTGAATTTTTACTCCATTTAGCTCGATTTCTCCAACTCTTGCATTTCCCCTTTGTTTAAGTATAGTGAATTTTAGTTTATTATGCATTGACTTTGAACAAGATAAACGAGAATTACTATAAACAAAAGCCCAAAATAAGCAAACGATTTTAATTATTGTAAATAATTATAATGCTAGAAGAAATCAAAAAATTAATTTACAGCAAATACAAACCAGAAGATAAAATCTGACTTTTCTTTTCACTTTTCGATGAAAAATGAAATTTACTAATCTCAAACGGAGTCTTGACTACAGACAAAACTCTGGAAGAAATGATAAACTTATTGTATAATTGAATATTAAAGAAACAGGAAGCTAAAACTAAGCACGTCATCATCGATATAGTAAATGAAATCGTTGAACAAAAAGATGCAGCAGCTTTCCTAAATATGGACCCAAAAACTAACTGAGTATTACTCGCAGAAACTACAGGAGACAAAACATGAGTAATATTGCCAAACATGAAATGAATTACATCAATGAAACAAGCTGTAGCCTGAATCAAATCAAAATATCAATTACAATGAGATGTAACTATTTCCACATTTACTGTAAACGAATTAATATTAGATAAATAAATATTCCTAACTTTCAAATTTTAGCGTATGAAAAAAGGTCACAAATGTGACCTTTTTATATTAATGTTTCACTCTCATCATCATAAGCCATGCCCACTTTCTCAATTCTTTCTTATCCTTTGGATTTTCTATCTTTTTCATTATTCATTCTCTATTAAGAGCTTCTAAATGCCTTCTATAATAGAAATTCGTCGCTGTAGCATCCACTACATCATATTTATCTCACCACAATAACCTTGATAAAATAGTTCAGAATTCTGCTCTATCCAACAGCTTATTTGGCATAAAGTCTTGCATTCTTATTCACATCACTCATAGAGCACAGGCTTTCTTAGCATAAACCTTGGTCATTGGCGACTTCCATTCGCTTTCAGCATCTCACCAATTACATTTTGCAGGAATTACTGAAGGAACTTTTCTTCAAAGAACATTCTCTGTAAATTTAACTACCATCTCAGCCATATCTCATCTTGGTATATATCCATCTGGATCAGAATCTCGCCACAAAGTATCAATAATTCACATATCACGAGCCCACATATATGCAAAATATACTTCCAAATCTATTTTCTCATCGAAAATTATACTTCATGTACGATTTTTATCTACTGATGTTCCATGTTGCTGGTCTGATGGCGATGTATCAGATGATGATCATGACCTTCATCTTCCACTCCGTCCTGTTCATTTATCCTTAGGTATTTCTTTCCATATAGCAGTAACTACAATATCATCATAAGGCATCACATCTGGCAGATTAGGACTCCATCACACAAACTCATATCCAGTTCTCGTTGGATTAGGTGGAACAATGATTGGCTCTCCATAATCACCTGTAATTGGTGCTATTTCACTTCAACCATTTGTATCAAATGTAATCGTATGTACTCCGTACGACCACTTACTTGTTATTACTACGTCTTCTGCTGGCATAACTCCTCCCTCAGGCACATTATCCCATCATGAGAATGCATTTCATGTCCATACAGGATCCGCAGGCAATTCAATAATTGCTCAATACTTAACTCATGTATCTATCAGAATATTATCTCTATCCTTTACCGTCAAATTATATGTGTTTCTCGTATAGTAATATGGCACTACTCAACCAGAAGTAATACTAATTTCCACTCACGTCAATAATGTAAATCATGTATACATCTTTCATGTCAACACAATTCAAGTTCCTGCATTTCCATACATAGCTCCAGTCTCAACTAAATCATATCATGTTCAGTCTACATTTTCTTGGTAATACTCAATTGTGTAAGGGACATTACTTCCACTTCGCTGTGCATACAAAGTTACCGTTCATAAATCTTCTATTGTTAAATTTTTTACTTCCGCCTGATCCAAATACTCTACCGGTCATGTCCTACTAGTAGACCATCATTCAAAAGTATACCAATCTCTCACAAAATTATTTGGTAATAAATTCGCTTCCTGATCATAAACCATATCCATGATTCCCATACTTCACAATGTGCTTCAATTCCCATCAAAATATATCTTATATGTATTAGGTTCAGTTTCAGCATACAAATATACTGAAGTATTTGGCATTATAAAACTAAATGATGCATATCAAAATAAATCATTTCCTAATCGTCAATAATTTTGAGCAAAAGAAAAACATGGAAACAACAACGTTCCAGCCACCACCCCAATCACAAATACAGTTAGACTAAGAAAATTCTTAACCCTAAACATCTAATGATGGAGCATAAACACAAATAAAAAGACCGCTTCTGTTCTTGTTTTTTTGTTTTCACACAAAGTTCACACAGATTACTTATAAAAATATTTTATCTAAAGTCAACACTTATAACCAAAAAATTTTAATCGATTTTTAAGAATTCTAAAGCTAAAAAAATAGAGAGAGTATCCACTCTCTCTATTCTATTTTAGTTAAGGATTAAACTCCTATAAATCTTCGCTAAAAGTACTATCTGTCTTTCTTCTCCATTGCTTGAAATGGTATCAATCTCCAGCTGTTGCTGCTACATTCACAGTATCTCCATAATCAAATGTTCCTTCTGATCTTCATGTCCAGCTTAATCGAGCAATATGTTCATCTCCACTTAAGTATACATATCACGTAAATCTCTGGTAATATAAGTAGATTTCTGTACTTCCATCCTTCTTAATAACTGTTTTAAGTGTTGCGTTACTAATATCAGGAAGAGTTTCTCCTCATCATGTAAATCATCCATTATATGCAAATCATATCTTATCTTTCTTATAATCTCTAAGAGTAATTTCTGATGCCGTCACTCATGTATTATACACATCTGTTCATGATAATTCATAAGTATCAGCATTTAATCTTTCATAGTAATGATATACTGTAAACTTAGTATCACTTCTAGGTGTCCATGTTGCTGTAAGTGTTACTGTGTTACCATTTTGCTCTGTAGTTAAATTATTGAATTTAGTTCCAGATGTTGTTGAATTGTTGGTTATTGGATTTCAATCTACTGTTGCATTACCTCCACTAAGTCAAGTGACAATCCATCATGCAAAGTCATATCATGACTGCTCTGGATTCAGGATAGTTCATGTTGTATCATATGTGAATGGTATTTGTTCTGTTCTAGTTTCTCCACCATTTCCACCATCTTTATAATCTACCGTAACTGTATAACTATTAGCTACACATTCATTAAGTCCATTTGCATGGTATCATGTATGACATTTCCAGATAGCTTCATATGATCTATTTCATATTGATCACTTAGTAATTGTTACAGAGTCACTTGTTGTAGGCTCTTCACCAATTACTCATCCACTCCATCATACGAAATCACTATGATCTCTTGTTGGATTATGTAATGTAAATGTTGCTGTCTCTACATTATATCATGTTGGATTTGCTGTAGCTACAGATCAGCTATGCAATTCATAGCTAATAGTATATCCAATTTTTGTTACTTCTGGTGTGATTGTCACAGCTGATGCTGACATATTAAATGTAGCATTTGTTAATGATGTAGGATTAGTTACTGTAACATTAGCTCAACTAGCATCCTTCACTGTCCATCTAACAAATGTATATCAATCAGCTAATGTACCACTAAGCGTTACCTTATCTTCAAACTTATATTTTCATGTTTCTGCAGGATGTTGTCCTGTAGCTTTTGCTGTAATAGATCTTGCCTCAACTCATGCTGGATCTTCTATTGTTCATATGTAAGATAATCTATCGTAATAAACGTTAACTACCGTTGTACCATCTCACTTAATAGTCTGCTGAGCTATTGGCGTTCTAAGTTCAAATCATTCATAAGTATTTCATGTAACATTTGTAGTTGTAGCCGTCTGTCCATACTCATATCCAGTATCAATATAGATAGTATCAGCTCAATCTAAGTCTTGCTGTATATGATTAACTAGATATCTTGTATCAGTATCTGCTTCACATGATTCATTGTTAGCTCCTGTATTCTCTAGATGGTATCAAACAACACAGCTCCATACAGCGCTATATTCTCTATCATAAAGACTTCATCACGTAACTACTACATCCTTTGTTGGTGAAGTGATTCATTCTCCATTTACTCACCCAGTCCATCACTCAAATGTACTATGATTTCTTGTTGGATTTCCTAATGGAATATCATCATCTTCTACAGTATAAGTTCTAGAACCTGTAGCTCCAGCTCCTCATCTAGGGTTAACTGTAAGTTGATAATCGATTGGAGTTGCATATGCTGTCTTTTCTTGATCTGACGCTGGCATATTAAACGCAGAAGCTGTACCTGAATATCCACTCCATACTCCATTTTCATATCATGGCTCCAAAGTGAAGCTCAACATTACTGGTTCATCATATTTAAATGAAATCGTTGTATTTTGATCCGCATTAGCTGAACCTCCAGCAGTATTAACTGTACCTGTTCATTTTACTGATTTTATTCATCTACCTGCATTCAATGTTAAATCATAAGAATTTCTGGTATATTCATATCTAAATACTGTATTTCCATCTGCATTAATATTACCACTATGTGGAGTATTTGCTGTTTTTGTAAATCATTCATAAGTTTTAGCATTTGGTCTTACCTCAGTATCTGTAGTTCATTTCAGTTCATCTGTGTCTTTCAAAGTCCAGTTTTGTCCATCCAAGTCCTGTGTATAATGTTCTACCTTATAATCTGTATCTGTATTTTTGGTCCATGTAGCCAAAAACTTTACTGTGGCATCATTTGTTGCATTCAGATTTTTAAATGATGTTCCCATTACTCCATTAGCAGTAGTTGCATTAGAAGTCTCTCATCCAACTATATGAGAATGACTATCCATATCTGTGATATTCCAACCTGAGAATGTATATCATGTTCTAGATGGATTAGCAATAGTTCATGTATAATCATAATTTAACGAATCTGGTTGTTTACTATGAACTCACGAACTTGTTCCGGCACTATCATTTAAATCATACTCAATATTATACTTATTAACATTCCATTGAGCATAGATATTTACTATTCCTCCACTCTCAGTCGTCCAATTAAGTACCTTTGCCTTATTAGCATAACTTGTTCCACCTCAATCTGCCTGTTTATTCCATCCACTAAACGTATATCATACTTTTGCGAAGGCATTTCCTGACAATTCTCATTCCTGATCATAAACAAATTCACTTCTAGGCATTGATCATGAAGTATGAGTATTTCCATAATAATCTACAAAATAATGGTTAGCTTCAGTATATGCCTTAAGGAAAACTTCATGATCTGGCATAATAAAACTAAAAGACGCTGCCGTAGAAATCGGATTACCTGCTGTATCATAATTATTAACATCAGCAGCAGTTGCATAAGATAACGGCATTAGTAAGTTACTCGCACCTAATATTGCTACCGCACTTACACTAATAAACTTTCTAAAGTTGGACATTTGAATAAAAAACAAATTAAAATTATTATTCATCTCATCAATTATAATCCAAAAACGATTTTTTGTCAAATTTTTGGGGACTTTTTTAATATTATTAGTAAGAGTTATAAACTAAGGTTTATAGATTTACCAAAACTTTTTACCAAAAAAGTATCAAAATTTTTAGGAAAAGAAAAAAATCTGAAAATTTAACTTCAATAAATATCCCTCCAACTTTCACCCAGCTAGTTTACCCCGCTAGTCAATGCTGAACAGGCTTCAGCACTGAAAAAAGGAGGAAAATATTTCCCTCCTAATCTATATATCTCTTATTTTTTAAGATGATTCGTTATCTCTTTCTCATTCCTCTTCTGTTCTTTCTTCCCTATCCCATCTTACGAAATGGTATCATGGTTTAGGTATTGCTTCTACTGGTACTTCACTTCCACATTCTCGCACAGCTTCAGATGTCTCATCTTCTCCTATCATAAAACGTTCAATATGTTCATCTCCACTCAATGTTACGTTTCGTTTATTCCTATTATAATATAAATATATCTTCGTTGATCCATCCGGATTGATTATAGTTTCTGCTACTATCGCTCATGGTCAGGATTCTGTTCATGTTAAACTTCATTTATCATAACTTGCACATACAAATCCACCCACTCTAGCTAATCATGATAATACCAATACAGCATCACTTGTTCCATATTTTGTCTCTGTATCAGCTAAGTCATACGTATTTTGTCATACTCTCTTTACATAATGATATACCATATACTGTGTATTTGTATTGGCTTGCCAAACTGCATTATAAGTTTTATCACCATAGCTTCATGCTGGAATTATTACTCATGTCTGTGGTGTATCTACATTTTCTCCCGTCCATCATAGGAATGTATATCATACTCTTGTTGGTGATTGAAGTGTAATATCTCAGCTTTCTATTGTATATGTCGATGGATTATTTGCATTATTTGTTCATCAATTCAAGTTGTATGTGATTGTATAATTATCTAGTTCCCATACTGCAAATAAATTAATTGAGTAACGTGATTTTGATAAATCTAGTATATTTTTTACTTCCTCTTCATCTTCAAATATAACTCATCAGGTAGTAGTCAATGCCCATCATGTAAATGAATATCCAGTTCTTGTAAAGAGATTCTTACTTAAAGCCACTGGTTCATCATCATAAAGGAGTATCTGTGGTGACATAGTTCACGTTCATCAGTTTTTATTAAATGTTACTCTATATTGAGTTGGATCCAATTCATAAACTATATTTAGATTTCATTTTAAACTAGGTTGGGAAATACTATAAGTATTAGCATGAGTTGTAACTTCAGTTCTTTCTCAATTTATCATATAAGCCGTAACCGTATATCATTTTAATGGAACTAATTTTACAGTCACACTATCTCCATAATTATAAACTCATGCTCATGTAATAGATTCTGCCCATTCTGCAGGAGTAGCTGTTACTGTAACTGTATATTGATTTACAGTTCTATCAAATTGGGCTGTAATTGTACAATCTCATGTTAACTTATTTCCACAAGTATTTACCCAACCGCTAAATGTATATGTATATTGCGCAGTCCTTGATGATGGTGAAGCTGTCACTGTGGTTCATCAGATTGTTACTTCATTTCCACTTATTATAATATTAGAATTATAATCTTCATTTACTGATGCTGGACTTACTGTTCCATATCCACTTGGCTCTAGTAACATTGTAACCGTATATTGATTTATCGTCCACAATGCCTCGAAATTCACAGTAGCTCAACTTGTCGAATGTAAATTATTAAATCATGTAGCCAATGTACTTGCAATATACGTATCCGTAGTCGTATCAGTTCCATATGTATGTACTACTCCATCCATATCTGTTATTCTCCATCCAGCAAACGTATATCATACTCTAGTTGGATTACTTACTGTAAATGGTACATCATATGTAGCTACATCACTATAACTAGCTCCATGAGTTCCATCACTTAAGTTATAATTGATATTATACGTATTGGCTTGCCAAACTGCATTATACGTCTTATTTCCACAGCTTCATGCTACTATAGTTACGCTTGTTTGAGCTACATTTCCATTTGCTCATGTCCATCATTTGAATGTATATCACACTCTAGTAGGTGCTTGAAGTGTAATTGGCAATTGCGTTATCTTATAACTTGCTGGATTATTTGAGTTATTTGTTCATCAGTTCATATTGTACGTAATTGTATTTGTGTTTTCTGTAGCTGTTGGTGAATAACTCTTTGCTGATGTGATATTAGTCCATGACTGTGGAGTACCTGAAGTATAACATGAATTGTTTGCACATGTATAACAATTAGATGCTACTGCATAAACACTTGCATTAGATCAGGCTTTCATTTGCACAGTTTTTGATGATGTTGTAGTTACATAATCACTTGCTCCATTTACTTTATAATATATAGTTTCTATTCATGTATTTTTAGTCAACGTCAAATCATATAATGACCTATCATACCAACATACATAAGTCTGATTTGAAGCATCTGCACTTGATGCATTTGTGGCTGATGAAGATGAATTAGGCTCTCCTACACTCGTTCTTACCCTACTACTTGATGTACTTGGAGCTGTACATAAATCAGCCAATGTTAAGCTTATTCCACTTGGTATTACATAATATGTACTTGTTGTTGGTTTCGTAGAATCTACTGCATAATTTGTCGTAGTATATGTTCATGTAGTTCATTCTACTTTATCAAGCATATTCTTTACTTGATATTTCACGTATGTGATAGATTTAATATCACTTACATTTTCAGCAGAATCTTTACAGAATAAATAATATGTTCCATCCACACTTACTCATGTCGTAATCGTATAATTTTCCGATGCTGAATTTACTGTTATATATGCACTTTCTGCCGGACTACTACTTGTTCACCAATAGTATTTCGTTACTCCTACTCCATCTGTACAATTCAATGTTGCTGTTTGACTTGTAACATTTACATCACTTGTTGTTGTTATCGTTCATACTGGTTTTGTCTCATCTTTCCATACTGCATACAATGTCATCTTATCTCCATTAATGTCAGTCAGATTACTTACACTCTGTCAGTTTGTATATGTAGCTGATGTTGCACTAGATGATATACTCCATCATTTAAATGTATATCATGCTTTCGTAAATGTATTACTACGAAGAGTACAATCAGTATCATATGTACAAGTAGTATTACTCATAGTTCATGCTCATCAATTACTATTGTATGCTATATAATATGTATTTGGAGTCCATTGTGCTGTCAAAGTCTGATCAGTTGCTGTCGTAAAATTATATATATTTTGGAAATCAGCTTTTACCACTCCATCTGTAACATCATATATTTGAGCTGATGCCACATATCGGGTAACATTAGTATTATCAGGACCTGTAACATATATATGACCAAACGTACTAAATGTACCCGCAGATCACGCATTCATTCTTATGACATATGTTGCCCAATCTCATACTCCAGCCATAGATGTTAAATATTGGTAAGTTCTTCCATTTCCACATGCATTTCACGCCCAATTTAAACTATATCACTCCGGAACTTTTGCCCTATATACTTGATAATATACATGGCTTGCTTGTGAAGTTACTGCTTGATAGAATCATCAAGCTCACGGAGTTGCAGTTCCATTTGTTGTTATTTTCAAAACTTTACTATTCGTTGGTGATGTAGCATCATCAACCCACTCATGAGTTACTGTTCCTCCACCTTTATTATTATATACAACAGGTCATGTCAAACGCGACCAATTTACTGCCGTATCTGACTGCCAACTACTAAATGTATATCCCGTCTTAGTTGGATATAGCATCGTATATTGCATACCATAATTTTGAGTTATGGTTGTATTACTTGTAGTACCATTATATACACCACCATTCGGATTGATTGTAAGTGTATAACTATTAACCGTTGCATCTGATCTCAATGTTGTACCACCACATGCCATTACTATATTTTGACTCTTCGTTCATGCTGTAAATGTCGTTAGATCAACTCATGCTGTCTTCGTCCATGTACTCCATGAGTATCCTGTCTTCACTGTCGTATCTATCGCTACACTTGCTCACCATTTATATGTTCATGCTCATGTTGGACTTTGTGTTCATGTTCATGCTGTTAGTGTAAGTGCATATGTATTCCTTGTGAACCACATTCCATAATCACTATTTGCATTCAATGTTGGTGCTGTAGTACTTATACTTGCTGTTGTAGCACTTGGAGTACCTGTACTTACTCATGCAAATGTATCACAGCTACTATTTGGATTATCGTATATGCTTGCCAATGTTAATGTCGTTCAACTTGGTGCTATATATGTAGGTGCACTCTTCTGTGTATAATTAGTTGTGTTATATGCCGTCGTTGTTCCATTTGCATTTTCCTCCATATTATACACTTTATATGTATAATAAGTCTGACTTACTCACGTACTAATATTTCACGCTGTATCTTTACAGAATAAGTAATATGTTCACGCAGATGAAATATTCATTCATGTTGTATAACTTGTAGTGCTTGTAATCACTTTATAATCAGAAACTAATGGTGATGAGTTTGTTCATAGATAAATTGCAGTTACTCATGCTGCATCTTCACATGTTCATGTAAGTCTCTGTGATGTAGATTTTAATGTACTTGTACTTATTAAACTTCACACCGGTTTAGTATTATCTACTACAAATTGTCCACTAGTCTTTGTTGTCACATTTACATTTCATGCATTATCCATGATAGATCATGATAACACACATAGATAATAACTTCCATCATCTAGTCATGATGTAGTCACCGTAGCTGTGGCTGTTGTATTCGATGCATCGTAAGAATCTCGTGATGTAGATGTATAATCACTCTCATCTGTGCTACATGTACTATCTGTCTGCCATCTATATTTTAGAGTTGGTGGAGTGTTATTCTTTAGACAACGCACGGAATTTCGACTCTCATCACGGAAATCGCCATTATTCAAAGATACGTAATTATTAGTGTAGAGACGCCATGCACCATGATGATTATAAACAGAATCCGGACTAGATGACCAGTAGCCAGGCTTTGTCATAGCGAAGTCTGACTTAAATACTGATCCTAATGTGGAGTTAATTTCTCCTGCACTTATATCACTTGATGTACAAGTATTACTATCTAGGTGACACCACGCTGTAACTATAGCAGTCCATTCTCATTTACTAGGTACATGCCATCATGATAGACATGGTCACTGTCTCTCATCAAAATTTGTTGGATTTGGTGAATATCAATTTTCTGCTGTATCATCTCATCATCACCACCTATTATCATTTGCTATTCAAATATATACTTGTCTATTTCATGCTATATTATTTCATCGACGATAAGTTCCTGGAAGATCGCTTAATGCTAATGTATATGACTTACCATCATATGTGACTGTATATCCATCTGCTCCTGATGAGTATGTGGCTGTATTTCGCTCATCTCATCCTGATGGCTGAGCATTTCCACCTACTAACTTACTCAAAGTATCACTAGCCGTAATCTCTACACTATGACTATTAGCAGCTGCTCCGCTTTGTTGGTCAAACGTGATAGCTGGTCTAGTCTTATCTAAATAATATATTCCGCTCCATGTAGCAGTATTTCATGCTACATCTGACGCACATAGATATAATTTTCCTGTTCACTCTGTGTTATACGTAATCGTATTTCAATTAGCAAAACTTATTCAATTACTTACACAATCATTTGCACTTATCCGTGAATATTTAGCATAATTTAGATTATTATCACTCACTGATAATGTAATAGTTATATTCTCATTCCGCCAAACTCAATCTTTATCTGCACTTACGATTGGATCTACGTTATCCACTACAAATTGTCCACTAGTCTTTGTAGTAACATTTACATTTCATGCATTATCTAATGCTGATCATGAAAGTACACATAGATAGTAACTTCCATCTACTAATCATGACGTGGTTACAGTAGCCGTAGCAGTTGTACCGCCATTTGTATATGGACTCCGTAATGTAGAAGTATAATCACTTGTATTAGAACTACATGTACTATCTGTCTGCCATCTATACTTTAATTGAGGCTCTTCTGACGTATTTTTAAAACAACGAACACTATAATTAGCTATATTATTTTGATCTTGAATATATATCTGTGACGAAGTTATCCATACATAATAATAATGATAATCCATAGAAGATGGTCGGTAACGATAACCTCATGGAAAATTTAACTCATCTACAAATTTTCATACTGAAGTAATATTAGGGAATCAATTATAATCATAACTTAAATCACAATCTTCTGTTAAATTACACCGAGCCACAAACAACGAATTTCGCTCTCCTAAACTTGGCACGTGCCATCAACTTGGGCATGGTCACTGTCTTTCTTCTCTCGGATTTCAACTATCATATCAATTTCACTCCGAATCATTACTTCATCACCATGTAGCATTAATTTCATAATCTCATGGTAAATTTTCTCATGCTATAGTTAGATTTATACCACTCCATACAACTGTCTTTGATCAATCTGGATTTGTATACACTCATGTAGCCAACTTACTTAGCGTATCTGTTGCTGTCACATTTACACTATGATTATTAGCTGCTATTCCGCTATTTTTATCAAAAGTAATACTTGGTCTAGTTCTATCTAAATAATATATTCCACTCCATGTCGCAGTATTTCATGCTGTGTCTTCAGCACATAAATATAATGTATCATTTCATTCCGTAGTATATGTAATTGTATTTCCATTAGTAAAACTTGTACCATTAGTTACACAATCATTTGCACTTGTCCGTGAATATTTAGCATAACTCAGTCCATTTGTATCACTCGCTCTTAACGTTATTGTAATATCATCATTTCGCCACATTCATGCATTATTTGCACTTACTGAAGGAACGATATTATCCACTTTCACTACCGTACTTGTCTTCGTAGCTGCTACATTTCCTGCTGTATCATATACTTTATTCGTTGGCAATTTAAACGTAGTTTGTCAATTTACGCTTGATTTAGCTGTATATGTAAATGTATATGTTCTTCACGTTGAAGTTCATCCTACTACTGCGTTACTTAACGTTACATATGTACTTGTATATATAATATCACTAGCATTTAATGAAGATGTAGCTATTCACACAGCATCTGTACACGTAAGCACTATCGTTCATGTTTGTCATCACCTGATTGGAGTTTTACTAGGAGTTCACCAATTACATACAGGATTTGTATTGTCTACTACAAATACTCCACTCGTCTTTGCCTGTTCATTTTTATTTCATGCCTGATCACTTACTGTTCACGTTAATACACATAGATAATAGTTTCCATCACTTAATCATGCTGTAGTCACTATTACACTCGCGCTACTTGATCATAATGTCGATGGACTTAGTGGCACTTCAGTATAATTTCATGCCACAGTACTACATGTACCATCTGTCTGCCATCTATACTTTATATTCTGATTAGCTGCTAGTCCATCCTCTATATCACTTACTGTTATCACTACACTATGACTCTTTGCAGCTGTTCCACTATTTTTATCAAAAGTTACTTCTGGTTTATTTTTATTTATATTGCTAATTTCAATGCTACACATTCATGTATTTCATGCTTTATCTTGTGCATAGAAAGTCTTACTTCAATTCGCTGTCGCTACCCAATTTGTATTAGTTGTAACCATATTACTCCATCATGTCCAGCTATACTTATCTGGATTATTTTCTGTAACTGTAGCTGTAAGAGATACATTTCCATTTGTCCATGTTCATGATGTAGGACTTTGTGATATAGTACATTCAGGCTTAACCGTATCTATATTCAATGCTCTAGATATCGAAGTAGTCTGTCATACTTTATCTACCGCAGTTCATCCATATACATATCTTCCGTCTGCTAATCATGTATACGCTACAGTATATAACCATTTGTCTGTATTTGTTTTTGATAAATTTCATTTGTACAGCATCTGAACCTCATCTGCTGACAAAGCACGATTATATACACGTATCTCATCTATCTGTCATTTATATGGATAAGGATTATTATCAGTACCATCTCAACGTTTTCCTATTCTTCAAACCGGATCTGTAGGCCAACTCCAATTATTATTAGTTGTATTCGAAATTTTTACACCATTCACATAATATGAAATCGTTCAAGCATTCATTGATACTACAATATGATTCCAATCCGATGTATTATATCATGCAGTTTTTCACATAGGCTTTGACGTATTTGTAGTTCATATAATATATCCATCACTTCTAAATCCAACCGCAAGTCCAGCAGTTGCTCAGATTATTATTCCGTATTTCTTATAACTTCATTTTACCCAAACCGATATAGCTCCATTATTTATCAAAGAACCATAACTTGAGAAATCAATATAATCATCCACACCATCAAAACTATATGCTCATCACCATTTTCCATTACTTGTCCATGTAGCACCATACACTGTTCCATCTCTTCAATACTTTGATAAATCTTTAACCAACGCACTTCACTCTCACAATGGTTGTACATTATCAAAGTTGTACATCAAGACTAATGAATCATCATATAGACTAGTCTGATCTCCATCAAATGTCCATGTGAATCCACTCAGATTCGCTTCTGTAATATCTATCTGACCTGTGAAATAATTTCGATTTTGCCAAGCTTCATCTACTGGTGTAGCTCACGTAAACATCATATTTGGAGCAGTATTATCCACTACTACAAGCACTGTACTTCACGTAGAATCAGCATAATTATTTACTGCATCTTTGATTTTATTTGATGGTAATGTAAACATTACTGTTCCATCCACACCAGCTTTAGCTGTATACGTAAATGTAAACGTTTTATTAGTATCCGTTCATCCAACTGTAGCATTACTCAATGTTACCAGTCAATTTGCTGTCATAGTGATATCACTAGATGCAAGTGCTGACGTAACTATTCATACTCAATCTATACATGTCAAAGTAATACTTCCAGACTCTCATGACTTAATATATTGATTACTTGGCATTCACCATGTACATACTGGACTAGTAATATCTTCACAGCTAGCTCCATTATCTGTATATCCAGCATCACAGCTCCATTTTGCATACAAATCAGCTGGTGCCGTATCTCATGTAGATATATCCGTTCAAGATGTAAATCCTGAAGTAGAATACCATCATTCAAAATGAGAATGAATATCTCTATGAGGAGTTCAAAGTGATTTTACATTTCCACCTTCGACTAAAATCATTGCTCATGTTCATCCATTTGGATGGATAGTCATAGAAGGTTGTTCGAAAAGATAATCATTAGAGAAACAACGAACGGTTGTTCCAAATCCACGACGAACGGCATGTGTCATATTCACTCAATTATTCATCAAGCGAATATAATAACCTCCATTGTAACTACTGGTAACGTAAGGACTAGATGACCAGATAAAAACGTCACCTTGATTTTCTAACGTAGCATATGCGTGATCACGCATACCACGGGAACCATCAATTGGTATACCAAAATTCTCTGAAAAATCCCTCTCTAGATTTTGCTCATTTATCTTTTTTGCTAAACTTGATGTGGAAAGATTCCCTCATTTCTCCATATTATACCAATATACAAACAGATTATTCCATTCCTGTATACTCGGTACATGATAACCATTTGGACAAGGTCACTGCCTATTTTTTATACTTTGCTCTGTCCTTCACGATAATCACCGTTGATTTGCTGAATTATCACTTCCTCATCACCATATGTTCGCATGATTTCAACTATCCCAATAATCATAAGGTGTACTATTCGTTTTTATAAATGTATTTCACCAATAATTTGAATTATCATAACTATCATCCCAAATTGCCTTTGTTGTAGTCGCCTGTGTAGTCACATCATCACTACAATTTTCAGTCCAACATCCATCTGCAAATCAGTGATTATTTCACCACTGATATTTAAATCAGTATGAACCTGTAGATGTTACACCATCACTGATAGCTCACATATTTCTATCCATCAATGTGATATATGATACCGCTCATGTATCCGATATAAAGTATGCATCGATATCCTCAAATGGTAACCACTTAGCATAAACCGTCATGTCTTCCTTGAGATATCATGTCCACTCAATAGCATCTGCTCCAGTTCATAAATACCACCCAACAAACATGCACTTCTTTCAGTCACATGTATTTCATGATTTAGCTGGGTTCACCCACTCCGTTATCGTCACATCTCATGTATATTGTTTTGAGAATGTAGTCTCTCATCCGCTAAATGTTCATCCATTAGCATCGTAAGTAATTATCGGCAATCTAACAAAACATCTGATAGGCATAACCACCATATCTTCTCCATCCTGTGCTCCATACTCTAACCATCATTCTGCTCCTTGATAACTAGAAGAACTTGCTTTTACGGATTTTTTAGGACCTCATCATCCACTAATCTCAAAACTTCCTAAATATCTACTTAAATATCTACCTAAATATCCATCAACATCCTTTGCCGTCCACAAAGATGCCTCACCAAACCAAGTTCAATCATACATATCTGCAGCTCATGCAAGAGGAATCCACATATCATTCATAAACCACAGATTTGCTGAAGAATCTCTAAATCAATAATATAAATTATTTCAATTACTTTCTTGAATCGTACTATATCCATTTACATCTCACCACAGTTCCATCAAATCTTTCCAATCCTGCGGAGTAGGTAAATATTCTCATTTACTTGCATCACATGGATTATCATGACTTCATTCGTTCCATCACTCATTATCCATATTTGCCCCACTCATAAATCATTCATGTCCTTCATCTAGAGAAGGATTAATCGTACAACTAAAGTTACTACTATTATAATCATTACTAATAGCCTTAGTACTAGCAGATTTAGTACTACTTGCCGATTTTGCAACCATCTCTCATCATCATCAACCATTATAAGAATTATAACACTCTCATAGTCATAATTCATCATAAGTGATTCATACATCATTTCACCATTGATAATAATATCCAAATGAATCTATATCTGTTTCCTCAAACCTTGGATCCAAAGGATTATAATTATCCTCCAAATCATACACATAATCCACAGCATCATCTATTCACTCAAATTCAATTCATGTCACTGATTCTATTATTGACAATAATATAGCCTCTTCACTTGCAGTCAATCACATTCAATATTGTTGCTGATACATCAAATCATCCACATCTATATCATCTCTATATGTCAAAATCATATAATACAAAGGATTTTGTAGATAATTCATTACCTGTTGGTAATAATCAAATTGTATTCAGATTAATTCCTCTGCATATTCACAAAGCTGATCATTAAACTGATAATAATCAGAACTGCTATATGATCGATTCCAATCAGGATACAGATTATTTAATTCTTCAGCTTTCAAACTTATCAAATACTGATAGATAACAATATCAGGTATTCCCTGTGATACTGTAGCTCATACATTTCTATCTTTTACATAAATTGTCTTTTCTCCATTTGTTACTTTTATGAGTCCACCAGTACTCACTGTTCATGCAGTCTCACTTATACATCTATTATTTCTAATTATATATCATTCTCCACACTCCTTCCACTTAGCATAAACAGTCACAGTATCTCATCCATCAGGTGCCAATAATGCATTAGTAGTCACTTTAGTTCATGCTTCAAATCACGATGTAGTATACCATCACATAAATCCATGTCATGACTTCACAGGTTCTGGCAGAGTCCATATATCATCCGTATCCCATCGTTTAGATACTCATCATGTAATATATATAGTCGACTCCGAAAGTTCTTCAGTACCAGTATCCCACATCATACTATCTGCTCCATTAGTCTCTAAAATCAGATTTGTTGCACTATTTTTGAAACAACGAACTGAAGTAGCATACGAAGTATTAAATTCGTACACACTAGCACTAGATGATTCAAGATGCAGAAGCTGAGATGATCCACCTCAATTATTCGTAGAAGCCCAATAGGCTCCTAATGGATAATAAGGATCATTATTATAATATCATCCCTGATAATCAATATATCCAGCAATTGGCAATTTGAGAGTTTTTCTAAAATCATTCACCCAACTTGAAGGTGAACTACTTCAAACTTTTCCAAAAATAATTTCATTTGTATTAAAAGCAGCCACAGCACTATTCCATTCACTTTCACTTGGTACATGGTATCAGGCTGGACATGGTCACTGCATATCAGAATCTGAATAAGAATCTCATCACCATAGATTATAATAATCTCATTCCGCATCGAACCATGGATTGTCCGTTATAAACTTTCAATTATAATATGTAGACATATGATTATCTGAATCTATAGCCCATTCTCATACAACTGCTTCTCCATTTACAAATCATCCAGCTATAGAATAATTAGGCTTAAATCAATAGTTATTTCACCACTGAAAGTAATCTCAGTTTACTCCCATACTAGCACTTGCCTGCTGATAATATTCATCCTCCATAGCCTCACTACACTGATCAACATCTCCATATCCATGCAAATTTATAGTACAAAAACTTTCGCTTTCTTCAGGAATTTCTCCACCATTTATACCATCCTGATAACAGTCTTCATAACTTTCATATCCATGACCACTCCATCACTCACTACACCAAAAATCAGATTCAGAATGTCATCATAATACACATTTATAATAATCATCCTCTATTGCATCATTACACTCCTCATAAGTCTCATATCCACGTAAAATTGGAGTACACTGTTGAGCACAAGAATCATTACTACCATAAGTAGTTCATTTCGTAGATGATGAGCCTCATTTCTCCAAAGGACCTGTACCAGAGCAACTCTGATAACAGTCATTATAATTCTGATATCACATATCTTGCCATCCAGCATAACACTGGAAGTCTTGCATTGCACATCCGGTTCAGCTTTCTGTAGCTCAGATATTTCTATCCATCAATGTAAATGTTACGCCATTTTTAGTTACGGTTAAATCTTGGAATGGTAACCATTTTGCATAAACTGTCATAGTATCTGTCACATATCATGTCCATTTAGCCTCATTAGCTCCTGTTCATAGATACCATCCATCAAACATACATTTTTTTCATCCACATGTATTTCACGCTTTACTTGGAGTTTTTCGATTTGTAGTTCATGCAAAATCTCACTCATCTCATACGAAATATGATACACTTTTGACTGTATCTCCATCAGAGAATTCTCATCCATTCGTATCATATGTGACTACTTTTTCAAATTTACATCTATTATCCTGTACTATATATCACACTCCACACTCATCCCATTTAGCATATAGAGTCATACTACCTCCGTTATCATCACTTGATAGTGCATTAGTAGTTACTCTAGTTCATTCATCAAATCATGATGTAGTATACCATCATCCAAATCCATACCCATCCCTAGTTGGTTCTAACAATTCCTCTCCATATTCCCACCACCTAATAGTCTCTGAAGGTAAATTTCATTCTACACTTCATCAATTAAGCTGATAAGTTAGAGATTTAGATGAAGAATTTTGGAAACAGCGAACCGTACTACCATAAGAACGCATGTAAGAATAACTCCGACTTGCGAAAGAAGGACCAAAATTCAAAATATAAGAACCTTGCATAGTAGATGGTGTAGATGACCAATATACACCATTAGAACTGATATTATTAATATTATTATTGTAATAATCACGACTACCTGCAAAAGGCAATTTTAAAATATCTCTAAGAACATTTCCATTAGCATTTAAATTTAATAACGCTCAAACAGCTTGCCATTCCATACTATCTGGTACATGATATCATGCAGGACACGGTCACTGTTTATCCTCATCTGGATTAGATGAACTACTTCATCACCACAAATTGCTATTACTAGCATATGAAGTACTATTTCTCCACTGTCAATCATAGTACGTAGATACATAACCCGCAGAATTTGTAGCAGCAGTTGATATAGGCACTTCTCCATTAGGAAAAGTCGCACAACTTGAAGTATTACATGGTTTAAATCAGTAGTTATTTCATCGCTGGAAATGATATCCACAGGTATCATCGTCTCATCGTGTACATCATGTTCATGCCGCTGTCGCTCACAAATTTCTATCCATTATAGTCAATCTAACTCATCATGTTTCAATAGTTAAATCCTCAAATGGTAACCATTTTGCATATACTCTCATCGCACCATTTACATATCACGTCCATCTAGCTGCATTAACTCCTGTTCATAGATACCATCCATCAAACATACATTTCATTCCACTACATGTATTTCATGCTTTGCTTGGAGTCTTCCAATCTGTAGTTGTTGCCATTGTTGCATCTCACAAATATGATACAGATTTAACAGTATCTCCATCATCGAATTCTCATCCATTGGTATCATATGTGACAATATTTTCTTTTATACATTCATTATCCATCACTACTCATCCCACACATTCTTCCCACTGGGCATATAAAGTAATATTTCACGTAATAGGAGTAGATAGGTCAAAATATTCATCACTTCATGATAATTTCCATCATTTAAATACATATCCATCCTTAGTTGGATTACTTCCAAATAAAGGCCGTAGTCACGTTATTGTTGCATAATATCCATAATATGAAGAATACGTATAAGAAGTTTTAAACAAAATCTGAACTGTATCTCACGGAATATCATATTCTCTCGTTGTTTTAGATGTACTAACCAACCTATTAGAAATAGATGAGCCATAATTACTTGTAGTTGGAGCTATAGATCCATCATATATAGATATCCAGTTATTTGATGAATAAGAATAATACATTTGATAAGTAATCTTTACATGCAAACTTGGAGATCATGCAATCGTTGCAGAATCTATTAATGTAGAATATGATGGATAGCTCATTCAATTAATCTGATTTCAATCATCATCCACATTACTTGTATGCAAAAATTTAGTTAATTCTCTGAGCAATGCTGATCATGATGCAACGTACACATCATTCATCTGAGTTCATCCATCTGTATCGAAATGCACTAAAACTCCTGGCACACATGCCGTTCAATCCAAATTCATCGTATATCCATCATCACATCTCCATTTTGCATAAAGTTCTGTGTATCTGGTTATTGGAGTAGAAAAATCAAATGGAACATCATCTCATTTAAGATACCATCCAGAGAAAATAGCTCACAAACTCTGTGGATCTACTGGTTGTGTTACCCCACTTCCATAACCAACCAATCTACCTGTCACTGTTCGATTAGAATCAAAATCCGATATAAATCTAACCAAAATCTGAGCAGTTTTATCAGTAAAATATCATGACTGTGACTGATTATCTATTTTGGCACGTGTCTTATCTATATAAGATGAATTAAACTTAGTTCCGTTTCATCACACCAAGTTTTCATCATAGTTAAACAATTGTGAATTATAACTAGATGATGTAACATTCGTAGTTACAAATGATGGAGTAGCATATATTGTTTCTAAATCGTTACACCCAAAAAACATACTACCCACACTACTAACTCTACTTGTATCCCAATTACTCAAATCTAAGCTAACTAAATTATTACAACCAGCAAACATAGAATACATATCAGTTACTTTAGTTGTATTTCGACTGCTTAAATCTAGGCTTGTTAAATTACTACAACTCTTAAACATACTATTCATGCTTGTCACATTACTTGTATCCCAATTACTCACATCTAATCCGGTTAAATTTGAACATGCTTGAAACATATCAAACATATAAATCACATTACTTGTATCCCAATTACTCACATCTAATCCGGTTATACCACAACCCCAAAACATAGCACCCATACCAGTCACATTACTTGTATCCCAATTACTCACATCTAAGCTAGTTAAATTTGAACATGCTTGAAACATTCTACTCATACTAGTCACATTACTTGTATCCCAATTACTCACATCTAAGCTAGTTAAATTTTGACACGCCTCAAAGATACCATACATATTACCAACATTACTTGTATCCCAATTACTCACATCCAAATTATCCAAATTTATACAATAATAGAACATATCACTCATATTAATCACCTTGCTTGTATCCCAATTACTTACATCCAAAGTTGTCAAGCTATTACAATAATTAAACATATCACTCATATCAGTCACTTTACTCGTATTCCAACTACTCACATCTAAATTTGTTAAATTCTTACAATAATAGAACATATTACTCATATTCGTAACCCTACTTGTATCCCAATTAGTTGTATCTATAGTTGTCAATCTTTGCATATTATTAAACATATTACTTGAATCTCCATTCAAATAGATAGTATCCGCTTCTGTATAATAATATACTATTCCATTAGAATCATACCATGCTATTACAGGGATATCAGAATATGGAACAGATATTAATCACGTAGTCACTCAAGATGGTATAGTATTTCATGGCCAACGAAGAATCTGATACAGATATGAAATATTCGTAGTATATGTTGGATCTGTTTGACCTGATATCTTTTTTATTGCTACATTAAATTCTTCTCATGGCAATAATATTGCTCCATTAGTATTAAATGTTGCATATAGTTCCGTATATCATTTTACCTCCATATTATCTATATCAAACTCCTCACCATCCTTGTCTACCCATCTTTTAAATGTTTTTCACTGTTTAGTTGGAGTCACTGGTCTAGTTAGTTTATCTCCAAAATTTACATATTGAGTATCATATACTTCACCATCTACTATAAACTTCGCCAAAATCGGTGCAGTTTTATAAGTAAAATATCATGACTGTGAGTGAGTATCTATCAAAGCACGTGTTTTATCTCTATAAGATGAATTATATTTAGTTCCATATCATCATACCAAGTTTGTATCACCCATAAACATATCACTTCAATTTGAAGAAATGGTAACCGCAGTCGTCACAAATCATGTACTTGCATATATTGTTTTTAATTTTGAACAATTATAAAACATATAATACATAATTGTCACACTGCTTGTATCCCGACTACTCAAATCTAATCCAGTCAAACCAGAACAACTATTAAACATATTACCCATATCCGTCACTCTACTTGTATCCCAATTACTTACATCTAAATTAGTTAGGCTATTATTATAAAACATACTACTCATATTAGTCACACTGCTTGTATCCCAATTACTTACATCCAAGTTTATTAAACTATTACAACTATAAAACATACTACTCATATTAGTCACACTGCTTGTATTCCAACTACTCACATCTAAATTTGTTAAATTATTACAACTATAAAACATACTATCCATATTAGTCACTTCACTCGTATTCCAACTACTCACATCTAAATTTGTTAAATTATTACAATAAGAGAACATTTGATACATTGTTGTCACTCTACTTGTATCCCAGCTACTAACATCTAAATTTGTTAAATTATTACAATTATAAAACATAGCATTCATATTAGTCACACTGCTTGTATTCCAACTACTCAAATCAAGTCATCTCAACTCATAACAGCAATAGAACATTTGATACATTGTTGTCACTCTACTTGTATCCCATCCATCCATATGAATGTTCTGTAAACTACTCATATTATAAAACATAGAGCTTGAATCCTCGTTTAGATATATTTTATCAGCTTCTGTATAATAATATATAGTACCATTATCATACCACGCATACACTGGATAAACTGAATCTTCTGTAGATATTATCATATAGTCATCTTCCGTAACCCTCAAAGGGATTCCATCTCTTCTTACGACTTTAGATATGTTATAGTCATAAGTAGAATAACTTGTATTACTTATGTTAGATCACCTAGCTAAAGATTTTAATGCTGAGTTGAATTGCTGTCATGGAATAAGCGTAGTCATACTCACCCAACGAGCATAAAGATTCATACCTGACTGAACTGTAAGTATATCACCAGCATTTCATAATTTGTTTCATCCAGTTAGTGAATCATACCATCATAACAAAGCATATCATGTTTTAGTAGTTGAAGGCAATATAATAATATCTCATGATGTTGCTGATTTTGAAGCAACTGCAGTTCATCCATCCACATTAAATGTAATTGTAAGATTACATGTTCATGCTGGACTCACTAACCAATTTTCATGCACACCACATCTTCATGGTTGATTATCTGAGAATGTATTTCTATCTCCATCTGGCACTGTCACTCATGATACTATATCTGATACGTTTCTATTGATTGTATAGCTTGGAGAATTGAATGCATTACTATATCCACCATTTACAGATGATCACACTGAACTCATTGTAAATGAATCTGGTAATGTCGTTATTGCTCAGTTATAATTAAAATCCGTAAAAAATCCATTTCCTGCTGCTCTAATATTACTTAAATTAAACGATCACTCTGGTAAACTTGTTAGTGCTCATCATTTATTAAATCAACCGTATATATCTGCACCAAAAAAGTGATTTCATACCGTTTCAATCTTACTAGTATCAAAAGATCAATCAGGCAAACTCTCTAAATCTCAGTTACAATTAAAATCAGCAAAGAAACTATGTGATACAGTTGTTAATAATGGAGATAATCTAAAAGATTCTCTTGGTAAAACTTTTAAATGTCATCATTTATTAAAAGCAAAAAAGAAACCAACTCCAGCTGAAGCAATATTGGAAATATCAAAAGATCATGATGGTAAACTAGTTAATAATCCATTATTATTAAAATTGTTGAAAAAATCATGTCCTGCTGTCGTAATATTCGATGTATCAAAGGATCATTCTGGTAAACTTGTTAATTGTCAATTTTTGTTAAAATATAAAAAGAAACCATTTTCTGTTGTCGTAATGTTCGATGTATCAAAAGATCACTCTGGTAACTTTTCTATCGCTCATCAATAATTAAAAGCTTTAAAATAATTATCTCCTGCATCAGTTGCGCTTTCTCCGAATCCATCTGCCAACGATGGCATAGATACTATTTGAACATTTGTTACCGTTGTCAAATATTCCTCTGTAAATGGAGGATTTCAAAAGGATAATTTTTTCGGAATTAATGGATTATTCTGATCATAAAATTTCCACCTATCTTCTGAAGTAGACAGTGTTATAGTATACTCTCCCTCAGTAACATATGAATGTACCTTATAATTTGAGACAATCTCTGTCTCACTACCATCTCACCGATCCACCATAAATTCATGAGCAAAATATGGATAAACTATCAAAGTCTGACCAGCTGATGTAACTGTAGCCTCGATAATGATATCTTTACTAGTTACACATCCATTTCCATAATCCTTATATCATAGTTCACAGCCCCATTTTGCATACAAGTTAGCTGGCACTGTAGATCATGTAATCACTAAATCAGTGAAAGATGAATCACTATACCATCATTCAAACACAGAATCAGTTTTCTTTGGAGTTCAAAGTGCCGTAATCTTTCCATTTCATACCTCACCAGTGAAAGCTATCACCGCTCATGTTCATCCATTTGCATCAATAGTTAAAGTACTTGAAACTGGAGCATTTTTAAAACAACGTACTGGATATCATGAGTTTTTGTTTGTATTTCACAGTTTGAAAACATAAGGAGAATTTTGTTGAGAAATTCGATAAGCATAGTCGTTAGTCTGAGTATATGCCTCTGATGAATGCCAACCTACATATTGTTCCACACCATAAAGCGTACCATCATTAGATGATTTTCATCATGCCATAGAAACCAATAAATCATGCTTTAATAAAGCGAACAATGTATTATCCGCAAAAAGATTATCCAATTCTGAAGCTGGTGGAGTAATTCACATCGCTCTACCCCAATCAAATTCCAAATTAAGAAAATCTGCTTTACTTGGTACATGATATCATTCTGGACATGGTCACTGTTCTCATTGTGCCCATGTTCAAACTAAGATACTAGTCCAATTTGATGTATTTCCTGCATATCATTGATCATTTCACCATTTATAGTAGCTTCCGTAAGAATCTGAACTATCAATATTAGTGCTCGTAGCTCACATATTCCTATCCATCAACGTATAATGAGTTACATTTCACGTATTACTCAAAAGATATACACTCAAATCATCAAATGGTAACCATACCGCATTATATATTCTATTTCACATAGTTCATGCTGGAATTACCACATCAGGATTCGCTGCATTTCCATTACTTCCAGTCCATCACATAAACATATACCCAGTTCTAATTGGACGATTTACCAAGATCTCCCCACTTTCTACTGTATATGTAGTTGGATTATTTCGACTTTCCGTTCATCAGTTCAAGTTATATGTGATTATGTAAACTGCTGGACTCCACCTAGCATACAAAGTCTGACTCGCTTGTACTACAAAAGTTTCTCCTGGATTTCATACTTTATTTCATCCGTTTGGAGCATCATACCATCACAATAAAACAAATCCCGTCCTTGCTATGGAAGGTAGTAATATTCTATCTCACACACTTGCTGGTATTGAAGAAACCGCATGTCATCCATTTGTATTAAACGTAATTGTAAGGTTACATGTTCATGGTGTAACTAGCCAATTATCAGCTACTCCACATCTTCATGGCTGATTATCTGAGAAGGTATCTCTATCTGAATTAGGTGCTGTAAGTCATGATACTAAGTCCCTTACATTTTTATTTAAGGTATATCCTGTAGAGTCAAAAGCATTCTGATATCCGTAAGTTTTACTATATGCAGCTGAAGTCAATTTAAATGAATCTGGCAATGTTGTTATGTGTCAATCTTGGTTGAATCGTAAGAAGAAATAATTTCATGCTGTTGTGATATGCGACATATCAAATGATCATTCTGGTAAACTCTCTATCGCTCAGTTTTTATTGAAACTCATAAAGAAATAGTCTTTTGCATTTGTTAATGATGAAGAAAATCTGAATGATCACTCTGGCAAACTTTCTAGAGCTCAATTTCTTCATACTCATGGACCATTAAAATAAGCAAAGAAATAAATTCCTACTGCCATGATATTTGATATATCGAATGATCAGTCTGGCAAACTAGTTAGGGATCATCCTGCATTGAAACCGTAAAAGAAATAATCTCCTACTGAAGTGATATATGATGTATCAAATGATCATTCTGGTAAACTCTCTATCACTCAGTTTGCATTAAATCGATAAAAAGCGTTACTCATCGAGAATCAATCTGCTAATGATGGCATATATACTATTTTTACTCATGTCATCATTGTCCCAACCGGAACTAAAGGTATACTTCTTGAATTTGTAAATGTCCATATTGTAGCTCATCATGTTAATGATAATTTAATAGTATGTATTCATGCTGTAGCGTATGTATGTGTGGTATTTGCTGTCAGACTCATTACTGGAGTTCCATCTCACCAGTCTACAGTATATGCATTATTGAAGTATTTATTTATCGTTAAAGTCTGGTTAGCTGCTGTAGATGTAGCTTCAAGTATGATATCCTTTTGCTGTGGTTGATACCACTTAGCATATATTGTTGTATTGGCTATTACCAATGCACTTGTATCAAATATTTGTGTAAATCCTGTATCTGTATACCATCAGTCAAAAATATATCATTCTCTAGTTGGATTTGATGGTAATATAGCCATTTCTCCAGCCATTATTTGCTGTATAGTCAACTCTTCTCAATTCTGTGGATCAAATGTTAATGTTACTGGATAAGAAGCTATACATCCAGAACCATTATCAAAATATCATTCTTCACAAAACCATTTTGCATAAAGTGTATGATCTAATTCATTATTGATTGTTGAATTTTCATCAACCATGCTATTAACATTATTTCACACAGCAAAATTTCAAGATCACTTATTTGTATAAAATCTTCATTCTACTAAATCATATAATCATGCTACATTATCACTATTTCTTACACATGGCACAAAATATCTAATTAAATTATTTTCATCATATATTTTTAGTTCATATAACTTTATTGAACTTGGATAAGCCATACTACCACCATTATTTGCAGCAAAAAGATATAAATTTAAATCCAAATTTTTACTATCACTTATATTATGACTCATCTTTGTAACTCCGTCAACTATCATAGACTGGCTCCCAGCGTTTAATACCGTTTTAACATTATATATCACATTTTCACTTGCAAATCATCAGTTATTATAATAATTACCATATCCATACGTAAATCACCTATAATAATGTAATAGATATACTCTATCATTACCTTTTCTAGCTGCTAATACAGAAGCATCACTAGGGACACTTACAAATGAAAAAGTAATATCACTTGATATTCATGATTTTGCAGGAACTAATATATCTACATATTGACTACCATTTGACTGTATATATTCCACAGCATGATATTCATCTGGCAATACAAATAAATACCAACCACTAAAAACAGAATTATCTCTTGTTGGTATTGGCAACTCTCAATATGTAGTACTTCATAGTTCAAAATTTTTATATGTAGGATCTACTTCTCATCAGTTAGCATCAAATGTAACCGTATATCCTTCCATACATCATGTTCAATCTTGATTTAGTACATATCATGTATCACATTCTATAGGAAGTTCAGGTTCTATCGGCTCTATTATCTCTGGTCCTACCGACATCAACATCATAGATCCTAATCTCATCACTCTATTTACCACAGGTGCTATCGAAGTTCACGCATCTACATCCAAATTCTCCACTTCACCTACCACTTCATCCACCTTTCATGTATTGGTTTCATTTGTTCATGTGGACACCTGTATATCATCATCTGATGATGAAGATGATGATTTTTTACTCCACTTCGCTACCAATTCTACTCATCATAATGGCATTGTAGCAGGAAAATCTGGTTCCCATTTTACGAACCTATATCATGCTCTAGTTGGATTAGATGGAGCAGTTAAATCTGATTCATACTTTCACGTAATTGGATTTACTTTACTTCATCCATTTGAATCAAAAGAAATTGTATATACATTTCTCTGATACTGTACTCTAACTACAGTACTTCCATCTCATTTGATAGTTTTTTGTGTAATTTCTTTAGCTGTAAATCACGTATATTCCTTAGCTACAGCCTGAGTCATTTCATCCGTAGTTCCACTCAATATTTCTGTTTCTCTTACATCATATGTTGTTGCGTTTGCTTTTTCTACTGCGTGTACTACCTGATAATTTATTCATGACATCGGCTCCCATACTGCGGTATATCTCTTATTTTCAGTAGTTCATTTGGTCAGAGTAACATCTTTCTCTGGAGTAGATCCGTTACTTCCAGTCCATCATAAGAATACATATCATGTCTTGATTGGCTCATTTAGAGTAAATGTTTCTGTCTCTACAGTATATGTATCCGGATTATCTACTTCTGCGTCATCCACATTTCTGTATACTATCTTATATTCGATAATTTCACTCAATGGAGTGGCTGTCACATCTCTATCTGGCATATTAAATACTACCTGATTATCTACCGTAGTCATCGAAGATCCTGATGCTTGCAAATTTAATATTTGCCATCACATAAATCTATATCATGTATCGACATATGCTTCCAATTCTATCTTTGCTTCATATGGTTTTTTTCATGACTGTGTACTTCACGATATATTTATATTAGGATTATTTACCAATGTAAACATAAACATATCTATATTACATGCATTACCGCTCTGATGATAATGTGGATTACATTCCCATTTACATGCTGGGATTTCACTTCGTACTCATCATGTAATATCCCACGTAATAATTACTCATGTATCTATATATGTTGAATTTTCTACTCATCACGTCTGAATACAATTCTCTATCTTAGTATTTGATATACATTGCCCACCTGTTAAATGGAAATCGTCTAAACATTTCCATTCACATGCTGGGATTTCACTTCGTACTCATCATGTAATATCCCATGTAATAATTACTCACGTATCTATATATATTGAATTTTCTACTCATCATGTTTGTATACAATTCTCAGTTTTTGTATTTGGTTTACATAAACCATCTTCTATATGATAATCATTACTACATCACCATGTAGCCACCAATGTAATATCTCACGTTATAGGAGTAGTAAAATCAAATTTTACTCATCTTGAATACCATCATAATCGATTATATCATGTTCATTTCTCTGTATGCTCTGGTTCTGTCAAGACATCTCCCCAATGTGCAATCTGTGTAGTCACTTCATCTCCGTCTACATATTTTACCTCATAATCTATATATGTATATTCTACACTCTTGAAACAACGTATTGGATAACCTGTCACACGAACTGTTTTCCATCATCATAGATTGATATGATCATCCCACACCTCAAATCATAAAGATTCTCCATTTAATGGTGTAGATGTCCATAAATGTGCCATTTCTCATGCACGATCTAAAGTTCAATCTCACTTTAAACGTCATGCATATGATATATTGAATATTTCTTTGAAATTATTGATATATTCACTATCCAAATAATATGCAGCCTTTCTTTCTTTTCATATATAATCTGAATATGACAATCAATCCGTTGAATCTAAATCCAGTCCATTATTTGCCAAAAATGATGACAATAAAGCATACCACTCTCATACACTTGGTACATAATATCCATCTGGACATGGTCACTGTCTATCAACACCTATATCATAGTAATCATTTTCTCCATTATCTCACCCTCATCACCATAGATTATCGTTTGATACCGTTGACCAATCATTACTTCACTTTATAAATTTTTCTCACATGTATCGATTATCTGGTCCATATCATGATGCATCAACACGTTGTGTCGTATATTGATTTTGATTTGTATGATGTGAAAATGGATAATTATTTCACCATTGATAATAATAACCATACGAACTCACTGACGCATCCTCTCATACTCATATCTCGCTAGCTCACAGATTTCTATCCATCAATGTAATAGTAAAGTTTTTTCATCTTACTATTCATGTATAGACAATATCATAAAAATCTGACGGTTCATCCAAATCTACTCATGTTCCATCTCCTGGGTCAGAATTCAGGTTGTTGTTTAAAATTTCCTCCTCATGAGCTAGCAAATATGCTCTAATTATTTCATCCTGTTCTACACTTCATACATATTCATCAGCAGGTATTCCTGCCAATACTGCATAATCTACAGCCTCAGTTTCTCGATCTATTCCAAGTCTCGCTGCTAAAGCTTCAATAGATTCCATATTTTCTCACGTATTTACGCTTCATGTATTTACACTTCATGTCTCTACTTCTATATTTGTTCATGTATTCACATTCCCAGTTTCTACTTCTATATTATTTCAAGAATTTACGCTTCATGTTTCCACTTCTACATTAGTTCATGTATTTACATTTCCAGTTTCTACTCATGTATTTGTGTCTTCTGGATCTATTTCTATATTAGTTCATGTTCACTCTGAAGTATCATCTCAATCATCTGTTTCTCATAAAATTTCAGTTTCCTCTAAAATTTCTAATTCTGATGATTCATCCTCTTCATCTAAAAGATCTATCTCTTCAGGAGTCTCCACTTCTTCTAAAACTTCTTCTGGCGCATCTTCTATATCTTCTGCATTTTCTGTTTCTTGAAAAAAATCTACCACCTGTGCATCTGGTTCTGCGTAGGCAAATGGAGTCATAATATTCCCACTTACCATGATAATTAATGTCAAGATATTCACAAATTTCTTCATATACGTTTCACAAGGCCAGTAAAATTTCCCCACCTAATTATATTCGCAAAACAAAAATTTTGCAAAAATTTGAGCAATTTTCGCCAATTTTGGGTTGACTTTTACTCCATTTAATTCATAAGAATATCAATCATCCAAAATCTTAATTCTTCACTTGAAAAATATACACCATTAATTATCATAAACACATAAAAAAGTCAGATTTTTAGATTTTTATCTTTTTGGGAAAAATGTTTTATTTATGGCAGGAAAACTACGATCCTAAATATCCGAAATTCCGCGTAATCAAATCACAACCAGAATTCTGACTTCAAAATTACCTACTCTACGAACCACTTTCAAATATCATATATTCCACTACTCAATATCCAAGATACAAACATATCTTTCTTCTCGATGACCAAAGATTTGCATTTTTTAGCTACGATATCCAGCTTACAACTGAAAAAAAATTGACTCTAAACGACATTAATTCTTTAGTTCAAGAAAAATTATTCAAAACCGAGAAGCAAACAAGGGAAAAGTTCCTTTTTTCACATATCGATTCTATCATAGTAAACTGACAAGAAAAACAGTTCTTAATCTGAGAATCGTGAGAAATTTCATGCAGAATTATTTTGGTCTTTCTAAATAGAGAAACGTGTAGGATTTTCAACGATAGATTCGGTGATTTTCAATCACAAAAAAATATAGAAATCTATCCTGAAAGTTTCCAAACTATCACATATCTGAGAAATAACATGCATATGGACGATTTCCTTTTGCTATATATCAGAGATTCTCACTGTAAATGAGTATTGATTGAAAATGGATTTTATAGCAGAATCGATAGTATAAATCTATGAGTAAACGCCCTAATGCAAATGTACAAAGATAATTGAATTTCTAAGTATCGATACAAAAATTACGAAGAAATCGAAGATAACCAATTTGCCAAAAATCTTGTAGTCCAGACTTTGGAATTCTATTCAGGTATGTTATGTAAACGAATAAATGAAAAAGAATTCTGAAATCACAATATCTTCGTAGTTTCATCAATTATGAAAAACTGACATTTTATGGAAATTTTCAATAAACTTTACTCACAAAGCAATAATAAATATATCGTTCCATTTCACTATTCAGAAGAGCTTGACCAATTTGGTAGAGTTCGAGAACCTGAAGACATCGATGCATTAATTTATGCAAATCGTATTTTATGGAAAGAAATCCAATGAATCAAAAAAACAATAGAATAGTGATTAACAACCCTTGAAAAAAAATCTGATTTCTATATATTACATACCGTTCAATCAAAGCACAAAGTTTCAGATAACTGAAATTAGGAAAGTCCTGACATTGAAAAACGGGAGGCATCTAACGGATGCTGGACAGCGAAAGCTCAAATGAAAGTGCCACAGAAACGAAAACTATTGTGGATTTATTCACAAGAAAGATGCAACGTGAAGATAGTAAATCTGATTTACTTACTTCTACTCAGTTTAGCAGATTG
>JAEEGL017420036.1_pt1 | contig 34906 bp, 22 predicted proteins | sample 9134231 | NCBI WGS metagenome assembly JAEEGL01 (sample SAMN16246548, study PRJNA631951) | gut metagenome | biome: gut microbiome; feature: rumen; material: fiber-attached | host: Bos | place: Iran: Karaj | collected 2018-10 | reverse complement strand
TCGCCAAAGCCCTCTGCGAAGGCTTTCAGGTCTTCGTAATGCTCCTTTATCTTCTGAAGGTTCTCTTCGTCCTCGTAATAGTACTTGAACGAGAACGTGTCGAACGACTGGGTCTTTGAAAGGTGGTACAGTCCCGATTCTCTCAGAAGCTCGTAGTTGATCTCTCTCTTCAGGCAGTTGCAGATCCTTATCCCAACGTACCCGGTGTCACCGCATTTGTCGCAGTAGTGCTTCAGGTCGCAGTAATCTGCGGGATAACCGTTCTCAAGTAGAAGGGTCTTTTTTCTTTTGACGGCGTTCTCATAGTCACGCCGGATCTCATCTATGGATCCCGTGTTTGAAACAGCAGCGGACAGTATCCTGGCTCCGGTGGCCTTTATGTACCCGTCCACCTCGGAGAATCCCTTTATCTTGAGGGAAGCTTCAAGGATGTTCTGGTCGAACTGATACTTACTTCTGTTGTATCTCGACTCGATCGTCGCTTTTGCTCTGTTGATGCAATCCGAACGGCTCATTCATCAGACTCCTGTTGATTCTTCTTTTTGCTTGACCTTCTTACCGCGTCCTCGAAAAACTTTCCGGTATCGAAACTTGATTTTTCACTGGAAACGTTCTTTTTCGGCTTTTTCGTCTCTTTCTCCACGGCTTCCACCGTCTTCAGCCCATCCTTATACCAGTTCTCCAGGATCGAGTTTGAATAGGCTATGGAAGGCGTGCTTATGGTTGAAACTGTCTTTTCGTACGCCAGTTTTATAAGATCTCTGGGATAATGGTAGACCGTTGTCCAGTCAGAGATAATCTGTTTCTCCTTCGCCACGAGCGCCCTGTCTCCCCATCCGAAAAGCTTTCTCACGAAGTTCTCCAGGGATTTTCTCTCTTCCTGAGCTTTCAGGTCCTCCTCGAGTGCGGAATAAGTGGTTATGTTCCTGTCATAGTACTCAATGGCGAGTTTCTCGACCTCTCGCACCGTCTTCCTGTCTCTTGTGGCTGCCACTGAGCATAGAAGGAGTATGTACTCCTCGGAGAGATTGTACGAGTCGTATAGGTTCACGATTATGGACGTGTCGGTGGTATTGAACATCCTCCCGAGGACCTGCTGAGCGGAGTTTATGAGCTCAGCGCATCCGGGCTTCGTCTCTATGATATCTGCCAGCTCTCCGGCGGAATATGAATTCGGGCTCGAAAGCTTTCTTATGATCTTTCTCTGAGGCTCCTGCTCATCTTCTGCTGCTTTGGTCTCCTGTACGGCAGCTTCGCCGTCCGTGCCTGTGCTTACGCTTATTATCCCGTTCTTTTCAAGGGATTTCAGCGCTTTGTTGAAGGATTTCTCGGTCATGTCCAGTTTCTGCTGGAGTTCCTTTTCGTCAAATTCAGGATTGGCAAACACCGCCACCATGAGCTTCAGTTCCTCTTTTGACGCGTCCGGAAGGAATTCCATCACCGACTCGTAGGGAAGCGAGATTATTCTGTTTTTATAGTTAAGATTTATCTTCATGATCGAGAGTCTCTCTTCTGTCTTATTTGGTCGAGATATGCCTTAGAGCCTTCATCCGAGGCAAAGGCGTTGAGGGATGAATCGGCGATGATACCGGCTCTGAATGAGTAATATCCGGCTGACGCGACCATGGCGCCGTTGTCACCGCACAGCGGGATCGAAGGCGTTATCAGCCTTACTTTGCGGGATTCGCAGAGCTCTGATACCGCTTTTCTAAGGTGTGAATTCGCGGCCACACCGCCCGCCAGGACAAGTATCTCGCTCGGATTCGCCTTCATCGCTGCGTCGAGCTTGGTAACCACCCCTGCACACACCGTTCTGGTGAACGATCCGGCGATGCGAAGGATCTCGTCCTCAGAGAGAACGTCCGTTCTTTTCCTCTGTTTTTCGTTGTTTACGTGGTTTATGACAGCGGTCTTGAGTCCGCTGAAGGAATAGTCGAAGCAGTCATCGTCACCGACAGCCGGAGAGGGAAACGGTATGTATCCCTTCGGATCGCTCCCGAATTTCTCGAATGCTTTCTGTGCCAGCCTGTCCATGGCGGCTCCGCCGGGGTAGGGAAGACCAAGTACCCTTCCGACCTTGTCGAAGGCCTCTCCGCAGGCGTCGTCCCTTGTGGATCCTATCTCCGTGAAATCTATGTCCCGGTCGACTCTGTATATGGAAGTGTGTCCGCCGGACACCACCAGGGCGTTGTATGAATCCACCGAGAATACGTTCTCAAGATGAGCCGCTGCCACGTGGGCCTTTATATGGTCTATGGGTATCAGAGGAAGCCCAAGGGCAGATGCCAGAGATTTCGCGAAGCTGACTCCTACCAGCAGGCATCCTATGAGCCCGGGAGCAAACGTCACCGCTATGGCGTCCGGTGCCGGAGCGTTCTCCATGGCTTTTCTCACAACGTTGGTAATGGCTTCGCAGTGTGCCCGGCTCGCTATCTCCGGGACCACTCCGCCGTATAGGGCATGGATGGAGATCTGGGAAGAAACAATATTCGAATGTACTTTCATTACACCGCCTTCTTCGGCGCTTATGACCGAAGCGGCAGTCTCATCGCATGATGATTCGATTCCCAGTATTACCATGACTCTCTCCGAAACTTGTTATTGTACCTTTTTCTCCATCTCTACGGCATTTTCCTTAGGCTTTATGTAGTAGCCTCTTCTTATGCCGGTCTCTGTGAATCCTCTGCTGCGGTACAGTGCTCTCGCCGGCGCATTGGACTCCCTGACTTCAAGATAAACTGTCAGGCCGAATTCCTTGTCCAGTGAATCTATCGCACTGTCCAGGAGCATGCCTCCTATGCCGAGCTTCCTGTACTCGCTGTCGACCGCGATATTGAGGATCTCCGCCTCGCCGTCTATCTGCATCGTACAGACGTAGCCTGTCAGCCTGTCTCCGTCAAAGCTTGCAAGTATCCTGCTGTGCGGATTCATCATAAGGGATACGAAGCTCTCCTTCGACCAGGCATCTGAAAAGCTTTCTGTCTCGATCCTTTCGATTTCGTCGAGATCCTTTACAGATGCTTCCGCAATAAAGTATTTCTTATCCATTGGAACAGAACATCTTTGACATTTCCTCATCTATCTTTTCAAGACATGTGAGGTATTCCTCCACAGGCTGTCCGAAGGGGTCCGGTACGTCATTTCCGAAGGACATTACCTTGGATGCGAACTGGGGAAAGCTGATTATGAGGGACAGTGCATGCCTGGAAGTCATACCGATTACAAGATCCGCCTCTTCCAGTATGTCGCTGTCAACGTTCGCAGATACATGCTGTGAATACCGGTTTTCCGGAGTTTCCTCCACGCCGTATCTTTTAAGAGCTTCAACAGCGTTTTCACTGATAGGATCCCCGTGGGTGAAAAGCCCCCTTGACAGGGCTTTCATTCCATACTGCGCAAACCGGTGGTTAAAAAGTGCCGCTGCCATGGGCGAACGACACGTATTGCCTGTGCATACAAAGAGAATGTTTTTCGGCCCCTTGCCTTCAGTTTTGCTTTCCTTGAGAAGGGAAGGCGATACAGACCTCTCAGCTTCAAGAATTGAGCTCAATTATCTCATCTCCAATTGAAAATATCTTCTCTCAATATCCCATCTGTCCGGACAGGCTGTCGTCGTTTTCGATCCAGTCGAGGACATCCACCTCGCGGTAGTCATCCTTGGTATCTCTTATGAACACTTTTGATATGCCTGCGTTCAGTATCAGTCTCTTGCACATCATGCAGGAATTCGTACCGGGAAGTATCTCACCGGTTTTGGGATCCGTACAGCACATGTACAGGGAAGAGCCCAGCATGCTCTCACGTGAAGCTGATATGATGGCATTCGCCTCGCTGTGAACCGAACGGCAAAGTTCGTATCTCTCGCCGCGGGGAATACCCAGCTGTTCACGGTAGCACATCTTCATATCCGAGCAGTTCTTCCTGCCTCTGGGAGCTCCGTTGTAGCCAGTCGAGATTATAACGTCGTTCTTCACGATGATGGCTCCGAACCGTCTTCTCAGGCATGTGCTCCTTTCGGATACTGTCTGCGCTATATCGAGATAATAGTTGATCTTGCTTACTCTTTCCACGTCTGTAACCCTCAAATGTGCATAATACTGTAAGATATAATTATATATACAATAAATCAAAAATCAAGTATGAAAGCCCCTGAAAATCGCTCAAAATCGGAAAAATGGGAAGAAAAAAGAGACCTGACTATGCAGATCTCTATGACCCGTGGGGGAATCGAACCCCCGTTTACGCCGTGAGAGGGCGTTGTCTTAGCCGCTTGACCAACGGGCCGCATCACTGAGCGTGTGTATTATAGCACAGTGAAAAATTGATGTCAATATGAAAATTTACGCTTTTTCCGGTTCGGGAAGGGAACCGATAATTCAACAGGAAGGAGTTCACTCGTGTGTGTGATACCCGGCATACTCGGAAACAAAGCCTGTATTGAAATCAAATCCGTTCTCGCCGGCTTTCTGTCTGACCGCGAAGGTGTTGAGGATGTCCCTTATAGTCATTTTCTCGTCGATCATGCGCTGCAGCTGTATCCTGTTCTCGGGGCCCTTGAACAGAGTCTCTTCCTCGCTGCCGAGGAGTATCGTGCTGTTGCCGTTTCTGAAAGTGCGTTTTCCGTTTTCGTCTCTGCCCTGGAGCACATAAAGCGTATCGCCCGCGGCATTCGCCTTCGCAAGATCATACCCGAGCGTGTCCTTTTCATATATGGCTACTTCGGCGATAAGCCCGCCGCCGTCCGTGACTTTGCGGTTCGCGCGGTTAAAGCAAACCACCAGTTTGAGGGTCTTGAACTCGGTGCAGAAGTTGAAGTCGCCGGTCGAATCCATGAACCCTGCGATCGGGCCGCGGTCCCCGTATTCCGGCGCGATGGCGTTGGCGATCGCGGTGACTTTGCCGACACCCTGTGTCTGTGCCTTTTCGGGACGGGACATCCGTGTCCAGCCTCCGTTCTTGTCGGAATAATAACCGCATCCAGTTTCCTCATCGTACCGCGGGATGTATCTGCCCTTATCATCCGTCCTGTTTGTCATCGCAAGCATGCCTGTGCAGAAATCGTGAAGCCCGAACGTATCGATAGCCGCACGGATCGCCCCCGTGCACGATGCAGAACAGACCCAGACGTCGATCCCGTTGTCATCCAGCGCTTTCCATAACTCCTTAATATTCTCAGTCACCTGGATCCCGGAGATCCAGCTGCTGCTGACGACGCCTGTTTTAGAATCGATGCTTTCTGGGCTGGTCCATGTTATCCTGCCGGTGTCCACATCCTTATATTTTGCAAAAGCCTTCAGCGAGAGATCGTAAACCTCGTTTTCCGTCATTCCGGTAAACCAGTAGGTCACCCACGGATAAGCCACGTTTGAAGACTGAGCGTCGTCTACCAGCGAATACAGGGACAGCATCTTGGCGGAGAACTCCTGCCACTGTGCATCCTCCTGCATCGCAGCGACCCTCTCATCCGGGACACCTGCCGCTGTAAACGGACCGTAACCGGTCCACAGTTCGTCATATGCGCTGCAGATATCATCGATCCAGTCGTTCAGGCTCCCTTTGCCGTAACCGTAATCTGAAAGATCCTCATCCGGTCTGCTGAGATCGGTAAGAAGCACTTCTTTAAGGTTCTGAGGCTCTATGGCAAAAGCCATGACCTGAAGCTGGTACACTATAAGCTGTTCTTCAACATCGAAAATCGAAGATGTATTGTCAAAATCGAAAACAGCATAGGGCCTGTCGTAAGGTGTTTCGCCGTCGATCCCGTATTTTGAAATGAGGTCATTGAGTGCAGTCTTCACATCCTCTGCCCAGTCATCACGTTCCAGCCTGAGATGCCCGGCCGGATGCGGAGCTACCTGCCTTCCGCAGGAGCAGGGAAGGAGCAGCGAAATAACAAGGGTCAGGCAGAAAAACACAGTTTTAGCACGTTTCATGGCACCGGACGCTCCTTAAAGTATGATATCAGCAAAGGAATACACACAGAAAATCCTGATTTTTCGTCAATTATCAGCCGTTTGTAGCTATTGAATATACCTCACGGACCCAGTCGACTATCTCCTGTCTCTCTTCAAGTGAGAGTTTTGATGAGAAAAGACCGCATTTCAGGTACATAGTATGGTCTATAAAGTTAGTTCCGGCGTTTTTGAGGATCTCAACGATCTCTTTTTCCGCTGCAGAACCAGGTTCGCCTTCTATGAAAAGGGCAGTGGCTCTGGCTCTTGTAGGGATGAGTTCAGTACAGAAACGCCTGACTCTGTCTTCAACCCTGCTTCCTCTCAGTGAGAGCCCGATGACAACGAGTCTTTCATTGTCACACGGGTATGAAGGAGGAATATCGTTTACTGAACAACCGAATGCATGTCCTATAGCGTCAGCATAGTTTGCCATTTTCTTGTTGGAAGAGGCGTACATGACCCTCATCTTGATTTTTTCCATAACAATTCTCCTAAAAATATATATTTTGTATAATTTATAATTTGTTCACAATTATAAAATGTTCAGAAAAATATGCAAAGGGAAACGTTTGGTGACTGTTTTGCTGCAAAACAGCCGATTCTGAGTTTTTACGGGAATAGTCTGATCTACCGCGTGATTTCAGGCTGGAGAACAGATCCGTACGAAAGAAAAGAATAATTTTTGCTGAAATCCTCTTAAATGGCTGATATGCGATCTGTGGGAGCGAATAGAATCGTTCAAACTGAAGATTTGTACAGCCGGACAATTTCTGTTGGATGCTGCAGAGCAATTTCTGAGCTGAAGTTAGCGGTATGATGCATTGCTGTACAACGCATCACGCTGTATCATGCATTACAGAAACAAAAAACAGTGGGCGCGAGAAAACAATACTATTATATTTGCAAACGACGGATGATGCAATGGGAAATTCACCAAAAATGCGCTGGAAGGGTCCCCGGACCGAAATAGGCCTAAAAACCCTCAAAAATGAGCAAAAGCCCTTGCCCTAATTATACAAAATATGCATTTTGTATAATTATAATACAAGCAAACGGATAAAGGGCGTCGGGACTGAAGTCCTTCCCTCGGCCCTTTGTTTCGATTTTTACGTCAGAACACGTTTCCGGCCAATGGCCAAAAAACGGTAAATAGCATTTTTTTATTTTGATGCTGCTATCAGAATTCGATTCTCCGTTTTGAATCTATCCAAACCGACATCAGTTCGTGTCCCGGAACTTTGAATTTTACTTCCTTCGGTTTTTCCGTCGCAAGTTCTATCCACTGCACTTCCCCGCCGGACCACTTCGCAGAGACCGTGATGCCGCCTCTGGCCCGCAGATTGGTAAACTGTCCGTTGAGTTCAGCAGGAACGGCAGGAATTATGTTTATAAATCCCTCATGGCTCTGCAGCACCATTTCACTGATTCCCGCAGCACCGCCGAAATTCCCGTCGATCTGGAAAGGCGGATGCCTGTCCAGAAGATTCGGGAAGGTGGAATTCGTAAACAGAGCTCTGACATTACTAAGCGTCTCATCAGGCCTGAAAAGTCTCGCATACAGGTTTATGATCCATGCTCTGGACCAGCCGGTTCCGCCTCCTCCGTTTGCAAGTCTTATATCGATGCTCTTTTTCACAGCCTCGAAGAGCTCAGGAGTATCAGTTCTGTTGATCTGTTTTGACGGATAAAGTCCGAAAGCGTGAGAAATATGCCTGTGATTCGGCTCTGTTTCCCCGTATTCCTTATGCCACTCAAGAAGCCTTCCGTCTTTTCCTATCTGAAGCGGCACGATCCTGTCCCGTATCCTGATAGCTTTTTCGCCTTCTTCCGGACATATCTGCAGTATTCTCTCACATTCTGCGTAGAATGTCAGCAGACCGTGGATTATCTCGATATCCATCGTCGGTGAGATTGCAAGGAAAACACTTCTTCCCTGTTCGTCGTAATATCTGTTTTCGGGAGAAATGGACGGACCGGTATGAAGATATCCGTCCTTTCCTTCAAACAGATTGTCCATTGCGAATTCAGCGCATGCTCGGATGAATCCGTACGCAGTATCACGCAGAAAGTCAGTATCTTCATTATATAAATAGTGCTCCCACATGTGATATGCGAGCCATGCGGCTCCTACAGGCCACAGTCCCCAGAGACCGTCAGCGATCCCTGCAAAGCCGTATATGTCAGCCATGTGATGAAGGACAATTCCCCGTGACCGGTAGTTCTCTTCCGCTTCCCTTCTTCCTCCTTTATATATAACGGAGTTCATGAAGTCGAACAGAGGCTGAGTGCATTCGGGTAAATTCGCTTCTTCTGGCAGCCAGTAATTCATCTGAAGGTTTATATTTGTGGTATACTGTCCGCTCCAGGGAACGTCTGTACCTTCGGCCCAGATGCCCTGGAGTCCGGCGGGAAGCGATCCCGGCCTGCTGGAGCTCACCATGAGATACCTTCCGAACTGCCAGTACAGGGACATAAGCCTGTAATCCTGGGATTCCCAATCCCTAACAAGCCTTTTCAGCCTTATCCTGGTAGTCATCTCGTCAAGAGCCGGATTCTGCTCAAAAGCTATCTCCGAGCGTTTCATGAGGGCTGAGAAATCGAAGACGTGTTCCCTTTTCAGCTCTTTATAGTCGTATTCCTCCGATGAATTCATGAATTCACTGGCAAGCTTAAGATAATCTTCATATTTATATTGCGTGAATGTGCGCGAATAAACCTCAAGATATGAGGCATCTTTTACACTGAAAGCCTCGCTGTCATAAGAGATCTCACCGTCTGTCTGCAGGCGGAAGCAAATAACAAATTTGTGATCTCCGTATAAGGTAGTTCCTTCGGCGCAGATCCCGTTTCTGTCTATACTGACTCTTGCTGCAGGTTCTCTTTTATAGCTCATGGAAACATCGAACCTATTATCAGCCGTGTATCTGGCGCATATAAGATGAGCAGGATATGAAGCGAAGTATTCCCTTGAATACCTGACGCTGCCGGAATCGTATCCGATCCTGCATACACCGTTGATAAGGTCAATGTCCCTGACGTAGTCCTCACATCCCGTGTCATCGTGGAACTTCAGATAAAGCTCCCCTGTATACTCGTACGATCTGATCCTTTTGATAGCGGACTTTAGGTTTTCCTCCGCCCACTGGTCAGCCTCATATTCCTTTCCTTCAAGGAACATACGGCGTATATGGTCTATCTTTTCCTTATATCCCTCGATCCTCACCTCTAATGGTTCACCGCTGCAGACGCTCTCCTCGTTCAGACAGATCCTTTCAGTACCGACAGTCCCGTATATCATCGCTCCTTCGAAGGCGTTGCCTATGGGAGATGCGTTGTCCCATCTGTCAGCAGGATTATCAAGATGGAGTATATATTCTCTCATTCGTTTTCTTCCTTTTCTTCCGTTTCTATCGGCTTCATCTTTTCAAATTTCGTCGTTATATTGTGAAGCGGGTTTTTCTCCATCGCTTCCTGCATATGCTCGTTTGCGACATGGGTATAGATCTGTGTCGTGTTGAGCTGTTCATGTCCGAGTATGTCTTTCAGCACACGTATGTCAACCTCTCCCGACTGGTACATAAGCGTCGCTGCGGTATGCCTCAGCTTGTGGGTCGAGTAATTCTTGTTCTGCAGCCCCGCTTCTCCGAGATACTTTTTCACCATCCACTGGACTGTCTTTACCGATATCCGGTTCCCCTGCCCCGATAGGAACAGCGCAGGATCGTTTTTCTTCTTCGAAGGGGTATGAACCCTTATGGCTATATATGTTCTCAGAGCGCTGGCACAGGCTTCGTTGAGGTAGACGAGACGTTCCTTATTGCCCTTTCCTATGACCCTCATGGATCTCAGTTCGTTGTCGAGGTCCGTGATGTTAAGCCCTGCAAGTTCTGAAAGACGTATGCCGCAGTTCAGGAACAGAGTCAGGATGCAGTAATCCCTCTCCCTAGTCTTTGACGTTTCGTCCTCCACAACGGAATTCAGCAGCTCCTTGCATTCGTCGAGCGTCAGGTGTTTCGGAAGTGTCTTGGGTGTCTTCGGCGTCTCGATGATCTGCGCCGGGTTGTTCTCGAACAGCATCATTTTAGCCGTGCAGTATTTGTAGAACTGTTTTATTGCAGACAGTTTCCTCGCCCTTGCTCTCGCGTTGTTTTCCCTTTCAGATCCCACATATGACAGAAAGTCATATATGTCTGACGTGGTTATCTTTGAAAAGAACTCCGTATCCAGATCCCTTATCTCGATCTTGTCAAAGTCCTCCCCTTCCATGGGAAGCCCGTACTTCTGTGCTTTCATGAATCTGCAGAATGTACGGAGATCGAACATATACTCCGTTACCGTCTTTTTTGAACATCCCTGGATCACGTCCTTGAAGTTCGCGAAATTCACGACTATCTGGGGAAGCTGGTTCCTTATATTTTCAGGCATAGTGCCTCCTCTGTTATATTTTGTATAATCTGATTATCCTTATTATACACGAAACGGAAGGAATATAATAGACATTCTGTTAATTTTCCTCTGTCCTTATTGTATTTGTCTCTTCAATAATATATTATAGACACAAACCGAAAAGAAACGAACGGAGCATATACATATTAATGAAAGCATTTTGGGCTGACAACGGAAAAACCATAGGAAAGACTCTTCTGAACCAGTTCGGCAGCGCGTTTCTCGGGATAATGCTGTTCATGGCATCCACTGCCCTTTCCCAGGTCGTGTGGCTTCCCTTCGTGGCAACGATTATCGCCACTGGCTTCTATGTCTATCTCATTTACAATGTCATGTGGGACAAGGGCGGACAGGACAGGATAAAGGTGGACGGGGGAAGAGGTGAAAAGAACCTGCTGAAAGGACTCTGGATCTCTCTCATAGCCAATATACCGAACATAATACTTGCAATCCTGATAACTGTCAGTAACTTCAACAAAAGTACAGACATGGTCGCCGGGACTGTCTACACCATATCCAAAGGTATCGCGATCGTATGGGAAGGCATGTACACCGGAGCCGTAATGGTCTACTCTCCTCATAATCCCATCATATTCTGGCTGATGATAATCCCGGCTCTTGTTGCAAGCACCTTCGGTTATATCATGGGATACAACAACAAGAGAATTTTCGGAAAGCTTTTCGTCAAGAAAGAAAAGAACTGAACTTAAGAATAGCTCGTAGATAGAAAGGCACGGTCCTCTCAAAAGAAGACCGTGCCGTTTTTTTGTTTCCGGGTTCAGAATACAAGAACATATTCCCTTCCGGGCTCCGTCATAAATGAGGCAGTACCGTTAGTGCTGTTTTCAACAGGGCCCTCTGCACCGGAGATGCCTTTCAGTCCTTCGGCTTTCACTGAACAGATGCCTCCGGCGATCGACCTGACCGAAGCGGTTACGATCTTACCGTTCTTCCATTCGGCGGAACATTCGAATCCCCCTCTTGCCCGCATTCCGATGAAGCTGCCGTTCTCCCATACAGGTACCGGAAGAAATTCTATATATCCCCTGAAACTCTGAAGTAGCATCTCGCCTATTCCCGCGGCATATCCCATAACGGATTCAAGCTGTGAATATCTTTCGGTCAGCAGACTTGCCGCCATTCCACCTGTGCATTTTGCAGCTATTTTACGGCATAGCTCTGTATCCTTCAGCCGTGCTGCTATGCAAAGTTTCCAGGCTCCGGGCCATTCGTCAAGCCGGCTGCCGTTGTCGATCTTTCTCCTGAAAGCCTTTATGGCGCCTTCAAGAACTTCGGACATACCTTCATCGAAGAACAGCGATCCCGGATATACGCCGTGAAGGTACGGGACGCATCCGATCTGCGGGGATGTCTCGGCGAAATCCTCATGCCATTCCAGGAGCCGTCCGTCGGGACTGAATCTGTATGGCTGCAGTTTTCCAAGTGCTTTCCTTATACCGCAGATGACTTCATCGTCATCATGTCCGAACTCAGCCTGAGCCCTCAGAGTATTTTCCAGGACTTCCCTTATGTAATTGAGGTCTGCTGCCGACCCCCTGGTCACCGATATCTCGGTCCTTGTATTGTTCCCGTAGATCCAGTATGTTGTCTCGGGAGAAGTGGACGGTGCCGTAGTCAGGTAATCCCCGTCTCTGCACAGGAATCCGAGGATGAACTGTGAAGCTCCGTAAAGGACAGGCCATACTGTTGATTCAAGAAAGTTCCTGTCTTTCGTATATTCGTAATGAGTCCAGAGATGCTGGCACATCCACAACCCGCCCATGGGCCAGAAGAACCATCGGGCGTCGTCTCCGGCAGGAGTGGTCTTCCTCCAGAGATCAACATTATGGTGCGTCACCCAGCCTTCGGTATGGTAATACTCCTTTGCAGTCCTCCGGCCGCTTTCGGAGCACTCTTTAATAAGGTCGAACATGGGTTCATGGCATTCGGAAAGGTTGAACTGTTCAGCAGGCCAGTAGCACATCTGGACGTTTATGTTTGTGGTGTAGTTGGATGACCACGGAGGCCTTACGCTCCCGTTCCATATGCCCTGAAGGTTAAGGGCCTGTGTGCCGGGCCTTGAACCTGAAATCAGGATATATCTCGAATACTGGACCGCAAGGGTTGTCAGCGACGGGTCATAATCGCCTGCCGCATTTGATTTGAGACGTTCTGAAGTAGGAACACTTTCCCTTTCAGGATCAGTGTCTCCGAGACTGATACCAAACCTGGAGTATAGTTTCCTGTAATCCTCCACATGCTCAGCCAGGGCTTTCCCCCAGGATTTCGCGCCGGAGATACGGGAAGCCTGCAGCCTGACGATATCACCATGTTCCCTGTCCCGTTTGTTTCCGAAACCTGTATAGTTGGTGCCTGCAGCGATCACGGCGACAGCATATGTCGCACCGTTCACGTATATGCGTTCCTCATCAGATGATATCCTGCCGTCGGTCTCTGTTATCCTGACGCTGGATGCAAATCTAAGGGCATCAGACTCCGATTCCTCGTGGTATGAAAGAGATGGTTTCACAGGACTGTAGTTTGGCTCTGCCCTGTCTGGAGCAGTACCGTGCAGTACTATCATGTCCTCCTCTGCCTTAACGGAATGCTTCAGCTGAGAATCCGCTGACAGAGAGAAGCAGAGATCTCCGTTCAGAGCGCTGAACCGGGCATATATGAGCTGTTCCCTGAAAGAAACGAAATACTCTCTTTTATATGTGATGTCCCCGGCGGAATAGCTGACCGTCTCCAGGGCATTCTCAAGATCGAGGGTCCTCCGGTAGTCATGGCCGTGATCGTCAAGCAGACGGTGGAACTCCCTGTTCCTGTAATCGCTGCCGGTGCCGAACAGTGCGTATACGCTGCAAAGAGGCATGTATGCCTCTCCCCAGGCCCCCGCCAGTCTATCGTTGACGGTACTGTTGGCTTCTGCCAGTTCTCCGTTAAGGAGTTGTGTCCTTGACTTTATGAGGTTGTCATAAAAATCCCCGGGAGGACAGTATCTCCCGTCCCCGCTCCAGAGCGTGTCGTCGTTCACGAGTATCTCCTCGCAGGGAACTCCTCCGTAAACAGTCGCTCCTAGCCTTCCGTTTCCAAGAAGATGGGCGTCCTGGAACCTGGAAGCCGGTTTGGTCTCGAACAGAAACATGTCTTACCTCTTTTTGTCTCAAAATGCAGGAAAAGCCCCGTACCGTTACTTTACGAGGCCCTGCCTTCTGAGATCTTCATTTATCTTCTTTGATTTCTTCTTTTTCCTTATGACCGGTATCGCGACAGCAAGTCCTATGACGATCACAAGTGCGGCTATAACGATGTAGTCAACGAATGCGGGAACATTCTCGCCGAATATGATGCTGTGTGAGAAGAATCTTCCCGTTCCCTTCCCAGATATATTCTCTTCCCCGCCATACTCGGCGATGCCGTCGAATCTAATGTTCTGCACTCTCAGAGTGTGCGCAGAAGAGAGGGCCGGAAGCCCGCTCGTGTTTTCCGTCACTGATATGTCAAGGTTGTCGACCACGAGCTCGTTTGTCGTATATACCGGTGCCTTAGCTGAAAATGTACCGCCCAGCAGGTTGACGCATCTTCCCCAGATCGCGTAGCCCTCAGGGTTCCTGACATCTATGCTCATGTCGTTCCCGACGAAAGAGAAATCCGAAGCTTCACTGTATATGCCGTAAGTACCGGCGTGGATCTCATATGATCCTTCCAAAAGACGGATCTTATGGGTATTGTTCTGGGAAACTATAAGGATGCCGGTCTCCCCGGCATTGATATACAGACTTCCGCTGCCCTTGAACACTACTGTCCCGGAGCAGGCTATGCCGTACTTTTCCGCGTTGATATAGTTTCTTCCTTCAAGGATCACAGTACAGTTGTTGGGCAGTCTAAGGCCGTAGGGTTCCGGGGTATACAGATTGAGGCCGGACAGTGTCAGCTCATCATATCTGTTAGCCCAGCTGTAACCAGGGCCGCTGAGATTCTGTCTTGCATTCGCGATATCGAGAGTCTCGGTAATGACGGTGTCGCCCTCAATGGCAACAGTGCCGGAAGCGAACTGCAGGATCGCAAGCACTGCAAGAAGCAGTAATGCAACTGTTTTTCTGCTAATCTTTTTCATGTTTCTTTCCTTTGAGATAAAGCCGTATATAGTCCATCACTTTGACGGCCATGGACAGGCCCAGCGCTCCTATCGAAGCAAATGTGATAGAGGTCATGTACTGGAGGCCGTTCGCAAGGAACGACATCAGCACCAGGAATACGGACAGCACCGGAGACATTATGACGCACAGTATCCTCAGGAACGAGTTTAGTTTCGATTCCCTGCTGTAGGACACGAACACTGCAGCGATGTTAATTATAATGAATACTGCGTACACTGGCAGCAATATCTGCCAGAAGATGTCGTCGACCGCCGAATCGCCCGGTGCCAGGGATTCTCCCGGCGGTACCGTCTTCTGGAGAATGAAGGATAACCCGAAAAGCAGGAAACCCGCGCCGGCCATGATGCCATATAATGTTTTGAACACTCCGGTCTTTTGAGCCTTTACTGACAGGATCACAAGAGCCGTATAAATGACCGCCAGAATGATGACAATGATTATGTTGATCATAAAAGGATGTCCTCGAGATGGCGCTTCGGTACAACGTGTGTACCGTCTTCCTTCCTGTAGTATGCGGTATCTCCGTCGTCATCCGTCTCGCACAGGACAGTCTTCTGTTCCGGTATCCCGAGACCGATCAGGAGAAGCGGGGTCATTCCGTCAGGCAGAGAGAGTGTCTTCCTTATCGCATCTTCCTTGAAGGACGCAAGGATGCACGCTCCGAATCCCTTCTCGCAGGCGGCAAGCATTATGGTCTGGGAGGCGATGCCCGCGTCGATCCTGCTGAATTCGATGCTGCGGGTTATGCTGTCGTCCGAGCAGACGAGGATATATCCGCAGGGGCCCTTCCCTTTCGGAGGAAGTTCCACGTCTTTGATCAGAGATCCCCAGCGTGTCATTCTGGTGAGCTTCGCACAGGTCGATGCATCGTCTACTACCTTGTATTTCAGCGGCTGCAGATTGATGGCGCTCGGGCAGAAACGGGCCGTGTTTATGATGTCGATCAGGTCTGCTCTGGTTATCTTCCCGCCTTTTCTGAACGTTCTGACGCTTCTTGATTTCAGTACGAGCTGTTTTATCATTTGTGTCTTCCCCCTGTTGTATTTTTCATATCCAATTATACCCGACGCCTTATATTTTTGCAAGAAAACAGCAAACAAAAAATGCCCGATTGCTCGGGCATTATTGTGTTGAACAAAAGCTTGATACAGATTATTTGATCTCAACTTCTGCGCCTGTAGCGGCGATCTTCTCTTTGAGAGCTTCTGCGTCTTCCTTGGACAGACCTTCCTTGACTGTCTTGGGAGCAGCTTCAACGAGATCCTTAGCTTCCTTGAGGCCGAGGCCGGTGATCTCACGGATAACCTTGATAACGTCGAGTTTCTTAGCGCCGAAGGACTTGAGAACGACATCGAACTCAGTCTTTTCTTCTGCTGCGGGAGCTGCTGCGCCAGCGGGGCCAGCTACTGCTACGGGAGCTGCTGCGGATACGCCGAATTCCTCTTCGATGGCCTTTACCAGGTCGTTGAGCTCGAGGATAGAAAGAGATTTAATAGATTCAAGAATCTGAAGTGACTTTTCTGTAGCCATTGTAATTTCCTCCGTTAAATATAATTTGTATTAAGCTGATTTATTCAGCTGCAGCTTCTTCGGCTGCGGGTGCGGGTTCTTCTGCTGCGGGAGCTTCTTCTGCTGCGGGAGCTTCTTCTGCTGCCGGTGCAGCTTCTTCTGCTGCGGGAGCTTCTTCAGCTGCCGGTGCAGCCTCTGCTGCGGGTTCTTCTTTTGCAGTTTCAGCTGCAGGTGCTTCGGTCTCGCCTTTCTCTGCGATAGCCTGAAGAACATATGCAAGCTTGTAAAGCGGGCTCTGGATGCTTCCGAGGAGCTTTCCGATAAGGATTTCCTTCGGAGGAATCGTTGCGAGTTCGTTTACGACTGCTGTGTCAATGACTTTTCCTTCAAGGAAACCGCCGCGGATCTCGAATGTCTCGATTTTCTCAGCGTATTCCTTCAGGATCTTTGCGGGAGCTATCGGATCATCGTAGCTGATCGCAATGGCGTTCATTCCATTGAGCTCAGACTTGAGACCTTCGAAGCCGGCCTGTTCGCAAGCCTTGCCGATAAGGGTATTCTTGATAACCGTGTAGTCAACACCTGCTGCTCTCATAGCTGCGCGGAGTTTTGTATCGTCATCAACTTTGATACCTTCATACTTGACGAGAACGCCTGCTGCGGCGCGTCCCATCTTCTCTGCAAGATTTCCGACAAGAGCTTTCTTCTGCTCCAATACTTTCTCGCTGGGCATGTTTTATCCTCCTTGTTAGAATCTGTGCAGTTACATGAAAAAGGTCTTTTCAAGCTCAGTGCGAGAAAAGACCATAATAACCAGTATTATATAGAGTCTCTCCTCGGCAGGAAAGCTAAGAGCTTTTACTGTAACCTGCTGTCTTTGGTTCAACAACACGGGTATTTTACATCAAACGTATTTTATTGTCAATACTATTTTTCAGATTTTTTTACGGAATCCAGATATTCCTTCGAACTTTTCTCAAATTTGTTCTCACCGGGCACATAATACTTTCTGTCTTTGACCGTATCAGGCAGATACTGCTGTTTCACCCAGTGTCCCGGATAGTCATGGGGATACTTGTATCCCTTGAAAAGCGGGCTCCTGAGATGGAGCGGTATATCCGAGCCCAGGCCCGAATGTATGTCTTCCGCGGCCATGTCGTATGCGCAGATCGCGGAATTGGATTTCGGCGCGGTAGCCAGGATTATCGCTGCGTTCGCCAGCGGTATCCTTGCCTCGGGCATCCCCAGTTCCCTCGCGCAGTCTATGCACGCCTTGACTATGACAGGTGCCATGGGATAGGCGGGGCCTATATCCTCCGACGCTATCACCATGAGCCGTCTGCAGGGGGAGATAAGATCACCGCCCTCGAGAAGTCTGGCCAGATAGAACACGGCGGCGTCGGGATCGGATCCCCGTATGGACTTCTGAAGACATGACAGAAGGTCGTAATGCACGTCTCCGTCCCTGTCGAAGCTGCTCTGAGCGTTGGACGGTATGATGGCTTCCGCCAGCTCTTCCGGGATTTCCCCGTCCTCAGCGTTGTTGATAGCTGCCTCGAGCATATTGAGCGCTCTTCTCACGTCGCCGCCCGCGGCTTCCGAAAACATCTTCAGCGCGGAGTCCGACGCCTTTATATCAGGATAGTTTTCATCCAGCACGTCCCTCAGCCTTTTTCTGATGTCATCCGCCGGGACATGCCGGAACTCGAACACCATGCATCTTGAAAGCAGGGCGTCATAGATATAGTAGTACGGGTTCTCAGTGGTGGACGCGATAAGGGTTATCCTTCCGTCCTCTATGAACTCGAGAAGGGACTGCTGCTGTTTCTTGTTGAAATACTGGATCTCGTCCAGGTAAAGCAGGACCCCACGGGATCCCAGTATTCCCCTTGTGTCGCTAACGACCGCCTTGATATCGCTGAGCGAAGCGCTGGTGGCGTTCAGCTTGTGCAGCGTCATCTCCGTCTTCTCGGCGATTATGGAAGCTATCGTGGACTTGCCGCATCCGGGAGGACCGAAGAAGATCATGGAAGGAAGGTTCCCGCTGCCGAGTATCTTCCTGAGTATTCCCTTCTCTCCCGCCAGATTGGGCTGTCCCACGACCTCGTCCAGGGTCCTGGGCCGCACTCTGTCAGCCAGTGGTGTGTTCAAATACATGGTTCACCCTCATTTGTTTTGTTGCCTTGATTATACAGATAATTGTCTGTCGAGTCAAGAATATAGTCCCTTCCCTCGGCCCCGGCGGAGTTTCTTTTACTCATATCCGCAGAGACACCCCGGGTCTCCGCAGAACGGAGCCCGGGGTGTCTTCCGGTTAAAGTCAGCTTCCGGAAAAACTATTCCGTATATGGCATATTCGGAAATTCATTTCGGCTGTCCGTGATCACGTCCCGGTTTTCGAGAACGATCACTTCGATCTCAAGCGCGATATATTCTTCCATAATACGTTCCTCCCCGTTCAGTTGCCGTTGCTTCTAAGATATTCGGCAGCCGCGTAATAGTACTTGTATACCGAGGTCACCGCGTACTGCATCTCAGGTGTATCGAACTCGGGATCGCCTGACCCCATCATATCCAGCACCGCTTTCACATATGACAGTGCCGATACGGACAGAGTAAACTCCTGCACACCGTCGGCGTATATGACGACCTGATACGTGTGGCCGAGCAGATGAGCGGGGATATCGGGGATCTCGACGAGATATCTGCCGTTGGACTGCAGCTCGCAGTAGGCGGGATTTCCGTCGGCTGTCGCGGTTATGACGCCGCTGTATCCTTCCTGCGGGCTCAGATAGATCCTTATCCCTGTCCTGCTTTCCATGTTCAGCGTATATGTGAATGTGCTTATATGTGTCCCGGGATTGCTGCGTACGATCCTGCAGTTGCTTACGGCTGCCTTAGCATCCGCCACGTCCGCGGCTGTGTACTCGTTACTGTTCTCCATCTCCGCGTGCTCCAGCCCGGTCGTCCAGCCATGGGTCTTTGCCAGCGCAGCCTGGACGTAATGGCCGTAGTCCGCGATCGCTTCAGTCAGATCAGTCAGTCCCGTTTGCGTGAAGGAACCCGGGTGATCGTTTACGTAATTGACATACTCAGCCACCGAGAAGAAATCGCTGACCGTTCCGCCTTCACCGTAATGGAGTATAGCGGATATGCTGTCTGCCATCTCGGCTGCCGTGACATAGCACGTGAATCCGTAATACTCGTGAGTCTGCGGGTTGGTAAAGTTCTCGTTGAAATACACTACGGTCTGTTTACCGCCCACAGTGAACTCGGCCCAGACTCCCTCTCTCTGTTCCGGTGTCAGCATCGACAGATCGACGAAGAACACGACACCGATCTCTCCGCTCAGCAGCAGAGAATGGGATTTGAACACAGGAGCCGTGGATATGAACGAGTACGCTGCCGTATAAGTCTGATCAGCAGCAGCTGCCGTGATCTGGGGATCCCATCCGGTCTGTTCATAGGTGGCTCCGCCTGACGCGGGCTTGACCATGAACTCTCCGGAATATACGGGGATCTCTCCCTCAGCGACCTTAAGAGTCTCAAGGATCCTTCCGTTTTCATCCCTGAAAACGATGGTATATACGTCAACGGAACTGCTTTCGACCAGTCTGGCCTCACCGCCTTCTGTAGTAACGACTGCGTAATCGTCTCTGTAACTGCGGAAACTGCCTGCCGGACCCTTGCCGGAGAGACCGCTCGTGAACACGCCCGCGGAGTATTCGAGATCGTAACTGCTGTCATCCCCTGCAGTCACAACCGTGCATCCTTCGCTGAGCATACCGTTTATCACGATGGGTGCGGGATGTTCACCGCCTATATACTGGCAGATGTCTCCTCCGGCGTTGTCCTTTATGAGACCGCCGGATATCGTCATCGTGCCGCCGTTGAACACTCCTCCACCGAACACCTTGGCACCGCTGCCGTCAGAGGCTGTGTTGCCGGTTATCTCTCCTCCGGAGATCGTGAACGTTCCTGTATTATTGCAGACACCGGCGCCGCAGACAGATGCTCCCGTGGAGGTCAGTGTGTTCCCGGTTATCCTTCCTCCGGTCATCACGAACGTACCATCGTTGCACACGCCTGCACCGATTCCGTAGTCGGTGCTGTCGCTGTTTTCCAGATGGACCGAGTTGTTCCTTATCTCTCCTCCGGACATGTTGAAAGCGCATCCGGTCGCCACTATCACCCCTGAAGCCCATCCGCCGACATCCGTCTCGGTTACATTGTTTTCGATCACGCCTCCGTACATGTTAAAGGTACCGTATGCCTTAACATCACCAGAGTATTCTTGATCATGGCCGACTTCCACGGCGCATGAGTTTTCATGGGTCGCTCCGCCCACCGAGCCTCCGTACATGTTGAATACCGAGTCCCGAATGCTTATGACCGATGTTTCAGGCGCCATCTCCCCGCTCTCGGCAGTTATGCTGCCTCCGTAAAGATCCAGGGTCGAGTTACCGGATACCGTGATTATCCTGCAGAGCTGTGGCTGAACAGTCTTGTGGCCTGTGATCGCGCCGCTGCCTGTCTCGTCGTATATGCCGACCCTGGCTCCGCCGCAGATCTCGATTATACTGTTATAGAACCAGGAACTGTCGCTTGGCTCCGTTCCGGTGATCGTATGACCGTTTAGACAGATGTTGGTGTCAACGGCGCAGTACCAGGCCCTGCTGAGAGTCACGTCATGGACGAGATACCAGTTTCCTCCTGTCTCCGGCAGGCTGTCTGTTTCGAGCCAGGGGCTGAACTCTATGCCGTCATGGACGTGATCTTCGATTATACTGAGAGTTCCGTTGACGAAGGTGAGGTGATAGTTGCCCTGGTATTCCTCCCCCGTCATGAAGATCGTATAGTCCCCGAGTTCCTCGCCGGGCTCGCGTGTGACCGTGTCGTAATCTATGAGCCCTTCTTTGGGTTTTTCTCTCACATCAGGATCCCAGTCATGGAAATCTATACCCGAGTAGGTTACCGTGAACTCCGGATCCTCTTCACCGATAACCTTTGACAGATTGTCGGCTCTGACAGTCGCCTCTTTGGGAAGTATGGTCAGGGTGCCCGGGAGAGCCAGGACGAAGAAGGTCTCACCGTTATATTCAAGGTAATTCTCTGAAAGGGCCGGTGTGACCGCGTATGTTCCCACATTGCGGCCTTCTTCCGTGTCCGCCTTATCGCGTGAGAAACTGAGACTGTATTCCAGGAGGCGGTCTCTTACGACCCCTCCCGCATATTCGTCTCCCATGTCGTCCAGCTCATACAGTCCGGTGATGCTGGTGTTGTATGCGTTGACCGGATCCACATCACCGTACGTTATCACCAGATCCTTTGTCCTTACGACGACGAATCTTCCGAACAGCACGGCGCAGATCTCGCTGTACATCGGTGCAGATACGGTGCCGTCCAGATATGTGCGCCTGATCCCGCAGATATAGAACTTGGGATCGTTTCTGAAGTCGTCACTAACGGTGACTTCCGGCGTTTCATCCCCTTCGCATCGCTCTATCTGTCTCAGGTTCCCGCCGTTCACATCGCATTGGTACCACTTGTAGCTGATGGTATAATCAGCCGTCGGCGGCTGCTGCACTGCAGACACCGTGATCGTTGCCGTGGTCTCCTGGGTCTCCGGATCCATATACAGGTTGAACGTGGGCCTTCCTATCTCGGGATCCCCGAAGTTGTTGATGGTGAGCGTGTAGTCTTTTTCAGTGTTCCCGTCCTCCGCCATGGGATTCTGAACGTGTATCCTGAGCACCGAAACTTTACCGGGGTACATGTTGAGAACGCCCTTTGCCGTATAGGTATATACGCTGGTGTCCCTCATGGTCTCGGTCTCTTCCCCGGTCTGCGCCGTAACGGTGATGAGCGAGAACGGGCTGCACGCCGTCGCGTCGATGCGGATACTGTTGAGATCGTCCACGGTCACGGAAGCCGTGCCGCTCGCAAGATCCTGAAGTGTCACGCCGCTGATGCCGGAGATGGTAACTGAGCTGAGTTCCGCGTTGTTCTCGCCGGCTGTCAGGTCAGTGAACGCGTACCGCATGGACCTGCATGTCGTATCGAATGTGAACACCACATCCTTTTTCTCTTCAGCTCCCAGAGTGATGAGCCCGTTGTTCTCGGCCTCAGTGTCATATGTCTGCTTCTGGGCGATTATCCTGCCGTCCTCATCAAGCAGATAGACTATGAGGTTGCGGTTTTCGTTGGGAGCCATCGTGGTGTTCTGAAGGTGGATGGTGACGGTGGTCACGCCGTTATCCACATTGATGTCGCTGTTCGCCAGCACCTCAAGTCCCGTGCGGAGCTTAAGGTTGTCGCAGGTGACATGGGAATAGTTGTTCGAAACGACGGGTTCCGGAACTATCAGGTCGTTTCCTTCCACTGTCTGGAGGACGTCCGCCCGGATGTATACCGGGAATCCTCCTTCAGCTATCTCGACGGTTTCCGTGCCGTTTCCTTTCAGATAGGCACCCACGTCGAATTCCACCTGTGTGCTGTATCCGCCTTCATCTATGAGTCTGAGATCCCTGCTGTCTGATATAACGATATCAGCCAGGCCGATCCCGGTATCCGGGTCGTATCCCACGGGAGTCTCATATGTAGGATCTCTCCAGAAGCTGATTTTTACCTTCCTTCCGCTTCCTTCAAGTACCGAATCCTGTCTGTTGTTGAGTTTTATCTGGATCGTTCTCTTGCCGCCGACCTCTTCGATTATGTCAGACCCGATCACCTGCAGATCAGGAAGATCCATCATGACGGTACCGATCTCGGCTTCGGGAGTTTCGATCACGTTTCCTGTCCAGGAGCTGAAGCTTACGGATATCGAATAGTCAGGATCCACCACGTCGTTTGACGGTACGGTGTAGTCAGCCCAGAATTCCTTCGTGTATCCGGGGAGCAGCTCAAAGCCGGTGAACACGGTGGTCTTTCCGCCGATGACCGCCTCTACTCTCGTGATGGGCTCCGTGCCCCTGTTGCGGACGCTGAACCCGACCTTTATGTCAGAACCGAGACGGATTGAATCATAATCCACAGCGATGGCCTGGATCTCGTAGTCGTTGGAATATGTATCCTGAGCCGTATACATCGCGTAGGTGGCTCTCGGGACAGTGTAATCGACAATGATGCCGTTCGTGGTCTGTGAAGACTTTTCGTCCAGAATGCCGTCCTTGCCGTATGTAGTCCCGAGCACCACGGCCTTCACGTTGTAGCCGTCAAGAGTGTACGCGTCAAAGTGATTGATGAGCGTAGCGTCCGGCATCTCGGCGATCTTGAGCGCGTCCGTAAGTCCGATGAGGTTGTTCTCCGGGCCGTACAGGTAGAACTTGATGCCCTTGATGACATCTTTTTCCACGCCCTGGCCGCTCAGGTCGTATGAGATCTCGGATGTGTTGCCGCCGCCCGAACTCTGGTCATCCGTGAGACTGTTTTCGCGTTCCACCCAGATCAGTGAAAGATCGGTAAGATCTGACGCGTTCTTGCTGAAACGGAAATCAGACGTGACCGTCACATCCGGAGAAGTGGCGACCTTGCTCATCGATTCAGGTATCAGCTGTCCCGTGATTCCCTCTTCGTCGAAGTCAAGCAGGCATATGTCGGACCCCTTGCCTCCGCTTCCTGTGGCTGAAGCCGAAGCCTGCGTGTACCATCCCAGCAGGAAGTGCTCTTCTCCGTCCTGTGGGAAGGTCACGACCGTGATCTGCGGATTCTCGTCAAGCTTGTCGTCGTTGGTGCATCTGACGTTCCTCGTGACCTCGCCGTCCGTTCCTATCACGGCATAGACTATCTCACGGTCATTTATGGTGTCATCGAAGTAATTGGTATCTATGGTATACGCGACAGCAGCGGTGCCGTCTGACATCATGACCGATGTGATGGCTTTTACGGTGCCGTTCGTACCGTTGTACAGGGTCTTCGTCTCGCCCCACTCGCCGTGATCGTATACTTTGTATAGTATGACATCCCTGTTGATGAACTGCATCACGTCCTCGGGATTCTCGCCCGGGATGACGCTTCGCCATGCAACTACGGCACGGTTGCCGCTGACCGCCACGGTCGGCGCTATATCGGCCGTATTGTCGCTGGTCAGCTGTGTGGTGGTCCATTTTCCGTTTGCGTAAACCGAAGCCATGATATCGGTCCCGTCAAGCATCATCCTCTGTTCGTCGGATGATATGACGGCGCCCGCCTCAAGCTTCAGGTTGTACATCTGTCTTGACCATGCTGCTACCGCGAAGTTTCCGTTCCCGTCCACTGCGAGCTGGTTGTCACCGTAGCCTCCGTCGTCTATGAGACCGCCCTGGGAATACGTGGGCCATCCGCTGGTGGCAAAGGCCGCCCGGGTCATGGATATGTCTTCGCTATTCTGGTCTGTAAGATAGACCACCAGCTCTCCGTCCCTGGTGATCTCAGGATCGGCGTACGGATATGTATTGCTTTCGAGGTTGTTTATCACGCTGGCGGGACCGCGTCGTGGCGTGTAGCCCCATTCGCTCTCACCGTTCCCGAGGTAATCGCGGGATTCGACGGTCGGCGCCATCGAGACGGCCACCATGCCTCTGTTACCGCCGACGACGGAGACGTCTCCGTTGTCAAGCAGGGCCTCAATGGCTCTCTGCATGTTCTTCTGGTTGTTTTCCCAGTGTGTCTGGATGTTGTCATAGTCGTTGAAGGACCTGTTCAAAAAGTCGAAGGAGACCGAGAACAGCGTCCAGTCAAGTTCGTAGAACAGCGCCCTTATGACAAGCTCGATACCGATCTGTCCGTTGATCCGCAGGTGCTGTCCGCTCAGATTCGCCTTCTCCGTGTTGACTTCAGCTTCGTTCGGGATCCCGTTCTCATCCTCTCCCGTCGCCATAAGAAGTGCGTTGGGATGTTCCTTCAGGTACGGTCTGTTCAGCCATACGAACTGCATGTCGAGGCTGATCATGCCGAAGATGCCCAGCTTGACTGCAAAGACGGAGTAATCCACCCCGACTCCGGCGAACAGTTTAAGATACAGGTATATCCTGAGCTGTGTAAGGAATTCCGTTCCGAAGTCGACATTGCCCATGTGCTCTTCGTCACGCAGGTAGGATGTCGTTATGGCGTCCATGCTGATCTCTACGGTCCCTCCCGCGGTCAGCTCCATGGTCACGGGGATATACCCGATCCACTCGTTCCAGACCTGACCGTACTCTATCGATCCGTTTACATGGAACCCGCCGTACAGAGGCTGCATCTTCCACTCGTGTTCAGGGAAACTGTAGTAGATAAGGACTTCCATGTATCCGCCCAGAGCGAATCCCAGATCGAAATCTCCGCCTTCATTGTTCTTCGCGGAATTGATCTCCTTCTTTCTGTCGGAAGCCCATTTGGAAGCCGGCGTGGTAGCCATTTCGTACCTGTCCCCCAGGGCCAGTTCTTCTTCGAACTCGATATTGCCGGGATCCAGCATCGTGATGCCCGCTTCATCGTCATCCTCGATGCGGTCTCCGTAATTTGCCTGTATGAATCCGAGGAACCTGGTGGGATCGGCGGTGGACGCTATCCTGACTTCGAACAGGTGTTCTTCACCGTCGGTGAAATTACCGCTTTCGGATACAAGATTGAGGATCCTGTTGACGAACCCGTCTTCGGTCTGCATGGTATTTTTGCCGCTTGTGCCGGCAACGCTGCCGTATCCCTCAAGTTCTGAGGCGACGTTGTCGCTCTCGTTGACTTTCCCGGCACCGGTGAGATTACAGATCTGAATGCTCATGTCCTCTTTGTGTGACAGACTCATTCCGTCCCTGTAGAACTCTATGTAAGCCCCGGTAATGCTCAGATCGGGGACCACGCTTCCCAGGCTGTCTTCCGATATAGTTATGGTGTATTCGGTCAGTTCCTCCTCGAGGAAGGGATACGCGCTCTTGGCGTTCCTGTTTGCATATTCTCCCTGGCGGTACGCGAACCTTTCGCCGTCCATGCTGAATATCTGCAGGGAGTTCGCGGCGCCTGCCGTGGCGTCCTCGCCCCACCACATGGCTATGCTCGTGAGGGTGCATGACCTTGTCGTGTCATTTATGCCCACTCTTTTGTTCGTGTGGAGGACATTCTGCTTTATACCGTTCGCAACAGTGTACTGCAGGAGCAGGAACGGATGTTTGACATATCCGACCCCGGCCTCGTACGCTTCGTTCCTCCGGAAAGTGACTATGGCGTCACCGCTTGAGATATATGCCAGTGAATTGACCCGGGCATCCATCTCAACGAGCAGGGGATAACCCGCGGTATCTTCCATTACGGTCCCGTCTACGGTCTTGGCCGCCTTGATCATGAACGCGTAGCTGATCTCGTCTGTCGGGGTGAGAGTGGCGACTCCGGTCCACTGAGTCTGATCCATCAGCACCTCGAGTTTCCCGTACTCACCGATATGCACCACCTGATCCTCATCGCCTCTCAGACTCGGTGCAGCCACATTGTTGAGAGAAAACATGGCGCCCGGCAGATATTCTCCGTTTATGTATACTCCGCCCCTGAATATGACGTCCCCGCTATACGGGCTGCCGTCGGGAGTCTTCAGGTAAACGTAAGCATATGCCGCCTGCCGCAGTTCCAGGTAATTGACGGGATAAAGCTCCAGCTTCGCGGAATCCTTTTCTCCGGATACCAGATCTTCCGCCTTGAACGTGCCGAGGAACACCTTATCATCTCCGCCCACGCCGGCAGCGGTCGAGCTGCACGAAATGAGGCCTCTTATGCCTGTCTCCTCGTAGACCGCAAGAGCTCCGCTGCTGTCGGAGCTTACCGTTATGGGATCGTCGCTTCCGTTCACGTAGTATGTGACCTCGGTCGTGGCCTTAGGATAGAACTGGAAGAGATAGAGCCGGTCTTTCATCGTCTCGACCGTAACATCCAGCCCGGCGCTGATCCCGGTCTTGCTGTGGGTAGCCGTGATCACCGTACTGCCGTCTGAAAGTCCGGACAGCATCAGTTCAGTCGTAGGCCTGTAATAGTCGAACGTGTAGTTCCTTATATCATCGTACATGAGCCCCTGCTTGTAGTTCAGGGTCGCCACGCTGTTATCGCTGGATCTCCAGGCCATCCTGTCAGTCAGCTCAGCCCATGAAAAGTCTGTATAGTTTACCGATACCTTGTTTGAGAGGGCGATCTCGCGCTCGTACGCCAGGATCTGCTCGGAAGTCAGGGCACTGAATTCTTTCCTGTTCGACATTGTGAACTCATCTGTCTTCTCTCCGTCCACCATTATGGCGAGAGCGTCGGCATCGTAAACATAAAGCATGAAAGAGTCATAGCTCCAGGTGCTGTCTTTACCGTTCTTCGCCCTTATTGTAACGACGTATACTTCCTTGTAGCTCGTGGGATCCGATGTTTCGGAGACCACGTCGGAAATATCCAGCGTGTAGCTTCCGGTGTATGTTCCCTGCCCGTCTCCCGTGCCGGGATCGCTGACGATGATCGAAGCGGACCTGTTTTTCGATTTCGTTATCTCAAGTTCAAACAGATCCCCTCCTGACGTGTAGTTCCCGAAGTTCCTGATAGTCCACGGGATCTTGACGCTCCCCGCCGTGTCGGCGATATACAGGTCATGGCTATCGTCCCTGTACTCGAAGTTCACCCGGGCAGGAGGGGATGTGACGTCTATCTTCATGCTCGAGGAATACTCGACCCCGTCGAAGCTGCTGGTGATCTTCAGAAGCAGGTGGTTGTATGATTCGTTGTAGTATATGTATTGCAGATAATCAACCGGAATCGTATGGTTCGTGACGATGTTGTCCCGGTTGAACGTCTCGTCCGCCTCATAGATCAGAAGAGGTCTTTCCACGCCGCCAAGGTTATCCGTCAGGAACTCGTCAGGATCCGAGGGATCTCTTACTCCGAGGGCTATGTGGATGTTCACGTCCTGTCCGTCCGCCTTCTGAGCCAGATTGCTGTTCCAGTAGAACGTGAAAGGCATAAGAGGCGTTATCTCCCTGGTCTTTCCTGAATTGGGTATGACCATGTACGGCCTGTACCCTTCAAGGAAATCGAAATACAGCGGAGGCATCCAGAACCTTACAGTGTTCGACATGAACCCGTTCAGCGGCGCGAGCTTCAGTCTCAGATAGCCGTTCACGCCGAAGGGAGTGATATACCCTTCCTCATCGATGATCCCGGGCGTGATATCACAGTTCAGCTTGTCTGATCCCCATATGAAATGCGCGCGCTGGTCCTCGAAATGAGACCCGTATTCATCGGTCACAAGGACGCTGCAGTACTCGGTGTCTCCGAAAGTGAAGTCTTCACCGTCCAGCACTACTCTGGCGCGGATCACCGGGTCTCCCCCCAGATTTACCGGGATCCTGTATAAGGTCCCTCCCGGTTCTATTCCGTCCTTGTATAAGAATGTCCTGTCAAAATCCTGAAGATCGGGGTCGGAATATTCCACCGTGATACGGACCCCCAGGTCTTCCAGTCTCACCAGTTTCAGAGGGTTGAGAACAGCGGATTCCGTCAGCTTTATCAGCCGTTTGATCTCTTCGTCTTCCCCGTTTTCATCGCGTTTTTCCACCAGCCACAGGCATACGACACATTCAAGGGGCTGCGCCTCATCATGGGAAAAATAGTCGCCGAGATTGAGATGAAGTGTCCCTTTCAGCTTTCCCCCCGTGACCTGGTACACAGGTCCTTCCACAAGGGTGGAAAGAACGCTTCCGCTCATCCCGTTATATGTGTGCCCATTTGCCGTTTCAGCGTCGTAATCGCCCACTATGTTTACAGTGAAATACAGATCCCTGAATTCATTGTTCTCATCGAAGTGACCGTCTTCCTGAGTCATCCAGGCGGTGGCTTCGGGATCATCGCTTATATCCGCGGTAACGTCCAGGTAGTAGCATGAATAGTCTTTGTCAAAACCGGCTGTAACATGGACGTCATCGATGAATTCGTACTTCCGGGACGAGACAATATCGTATTCACTGAAGGTGATCGGTGTGAAATTGCCCATGGAAGACGTGTTCATCACGTTCCCCGCCAGATCCATGGTCTTGTATCCGCTGATTACCAGATTACTGATGTCAGACTTCTGCACGGGATAGATGAACACCTGCCTGGTCCCGTTCCCGCCTTCCTGTTCCGCTCTGATGGTCATGCCGTTGACCACGATCGAAGTTTCGCTTGCAAGCACGGGTTCTGTGAATACGCAGACGATCGGGATCCCGGAACCGTATTCGCACACCATGTAATCGCTCCAGACACCCGCGCGCCAGCCTTCCAGCTGCGGTTTCGTTCCGTCGTAAAGAACGATCGCCGCCTTTGTAAGGTCCCAGCTGCTGTGTCCGTTTCCTCCGTATCTTACCGTTCCTCCGGCAGAAGCAAAGGCGAGATATTTCTTTTCCGGAACATATTGGTGTCCGTCCGTGGAATTATTCTCGATCGTAGTGAAAAATTTCAGCCGTTGAGCGTTATCGGGATCGGATCTGAACAACTTTTCATAGACGTTGTAAATGCCGTCATTGCCGACCAGCTGGAACTTTCCGTTTTCCTGCATCGTGGGGATATAGATCCTCGCAGTTTCGTCATAAATGTTATCCAGGATCCCTTTCCACTGGTTGTTGATCTCATGCCGGTCCAGGATCGTCTTGTATTCCGCATAGCCTGAAGTGGCATATGGAACAGCACTCGAGCTGATACTGTTTCTCTGGATCTCTGTCTTCGCTGTCAGCTCGACATAATATCTGTTGTATATTCCCTGGTCTATCATCCGAAGGGCCTGGACAATCGGTTCCTCGCCGGATGTGGCTCCGGTATACTGGTTAAGCTCCATTGACCAGCCGAGAAATGTCCGATGATAGTTATCCGTGAATGTGGAAGCTTCAAGCCTGTATTCTCTTTCTGCCGGGCCCTTGAAGTTCCCGCCGCCGCTCATGGCGTATGTGGTATACATGCACTCCTTTTCTTCTCCGTTCTCGTCAACGAAGAGGAAATTGTCGGTCGTTGCCGCCAGGTTCAGAACGCATACGACCTTGTCGGCCCCGTTCGTGCTGTCCAGTTTGTATGTGTGCCCGGTAGCGCAGTCGAGCTCAAAGGTACCGTTTCCGTTGGCATCGGCTTTGATCCGGAAGTCACTGCCGTAGTTTATGCCGTGATACTTGCTCCCGTTATCAAGTATATAGCCGTTCATGACATCGACATAGTAACGGAAATAGCAACTCTGCTCCGGAGCGGCGCCCGTAAGGCGCAGCTCGAATTTCCCGTTACCGACTTTATGAACGGTAACTCTCGCGTTCGCGTCCGTGTCGAAGGCGACACGGGTGCTCTTTTCTGTGATGCCCGAGTTCAGCACATCGTTGGTGAAGGTTATCCCCCTGGTATTGATCTGCTCTATCAGAGACTCGTAGGATTCGATCTGCTCGTCTGTCCACTCCTCGTCAGTGAAATACGTCTCCCTTATATACGACACGTATTCCTCGATCTCCACCATGGTCCTGACGTCCGCCAGCGTCACGGGCGAGCCGTCCACGAGCACGACCTTGTCCGGGTCGTAGTCCCCTTCAAGGATCTCCAGGATCTCCTCAAGGGTGACGTCCCTTCCGTCCATGCGGATGGACCAGCTTTCGGCGAAGTTGCCGTCGTCGTCCAGAAGTCCGTACTGCTCCATGACATCGTAATAGAGCTCAGCCTCCTGGTCAGTGCCGACGATCGCCCTGATGGCGTCAAGAACTTCCCTGTTGTATTCCGGGGAATTGTCAAGAAGCGATGCGAATATCTGCATCGGCAGTACCGTGATCACCATGACCATCGTAAGGATAAAGGCTGTGATCTTCGTTCCAAGGCTTTTCATGCGTTTCCTCCTAACGTTCGTTCCGTGCAGTTCCGGGATCCGGGGTCCCTCTTTTTCCGAAAAAATCCTCTTAAATACGAATATATTTTAGTAAATAAATAAATAATATTGACTTTTGGCACCCCTGCCAGTATAATCATATCCCGACCTCCCATGGTCAAGTCAATAGCCTGAGGTAAAAAAATATGATGATTTACCCGGATAAAAGAAAACTCTTCACGATCAGTGAAGTCACCCGCGCCTGCGGGGTCAGCAGAGCCACCCTCATACGGATGGAAGAAAGCGGTTTCATGAAGCCTTTCCGGATCGATCCCGACACCGGTTACAGATACTATGACATGCAGAACATCTCGGCCATAGGACAGTACCAGCGCCTCCAGGTCATCGGTCTCTCAAGGGCAGAGATCGCGGACCTTTACTACGGCCGGACAGACAGCGCCGATTTTATAAGGAGCCAGCGTGAGAAGCTCGGCAGGCTGCAGCAGTTCCTCGACGAGTATGAGGTCAGCCACAATCATGAAAAAGACCTCACCGTCAGCTATGTCAACATTCCCGAGCTGACATGCTACTGCCTGAAACTCGAGCCCAAGTCCATTGATGACATCGCCACCCAGGCATATCTTAACCATGAAAGGTGTATGGCCGAGGGATACCGTATCGTCGGATCCGAACCCCTGTCTGTCCTGTACGCCGACAAAGAGTCAATATTTGACCCATGTTCACCTGAAAGCGACATAACCATGTGCATGGCCGTGGTCCCGCCCTCAGGGCCGGACCCCAACATCCTGACTCTTCCCGCCACCGAGGCACTTACAGTGACCGGTTTCGGTGGCTACGACGCCATCCTCAGGCTCTGGAAACGCATGTTTGAAGAGCTTGAGACAAGAGGACTGGAGCCTGCCGGTCCATACAGACTCATTTCACTTGTGGCGTATTACACAGGAGACCATGTGAAGGACAACGATATCTGCAGCCGGTGCGTGGTCCCCATCAAACGGAAGGACGACTGATAAACCACATACGGAAAAAACCGGGAAACTGCCCCGATACGTCGGAACGGTTCCCCGGTTATTTTTGCTGTGATGCGAATACCGCTTCACACGGTACACGGGATATCCGCACATAAACAGGGCCCGGAGTTTCCCGCTCCGGGTGAAAAAAGAAAACAACCGGGTCCTTATGATGGGATCACGGCTGTTTCAACGTCCCTGAGCGGATTCGAACCGCTGGCCTTACGCTTAGGAGGCGCACGCTCTATCCTGCTGAGCTACAGAGACATGTTTCCGGCAGTTTCCTTGTCGGTGAGTGTTATTATACCATAAGCCGGCGACGATATCAACACATATTTCTGACGAAAAAATATTTTAAAATACAACATAATTCTGGCATGATTTTGTTGAAAGTCACGGACAATTCGGATATAATCTATCATGTTTTAGTGTGCAGTGATTTGAGAGGATTTGACGATGTACAGAGAAGGATTTGACAGCGAGAAATACACCGAGCTCCAGTCCCAGCGCATCCGCGAAAGGATCGACATGTTCGGCGGAAAGCTGTATCTTGAATTCGGAGGAAAGCTTTTCGACGACTACCATGCTTCAAGAGTGCTCCCCGGTTTCAAACCTGACAGCAAGATCAAGATGCTGCTCAAGCTTAAGGACAGGGTCGAGATCGTAGTCGTGGTCTCTGCTGAGGCCATAGAAAAGAACAAGATGCGCGCGGATCTTGGCATTACGTACGACATGGACGCCATGAGACTCATCGATGCCTTCAGGGATTACGATCTCTATGTAGGCAGCGTCGTCGTGACCCATTACGAAGGCCAGTCTTCTTCAGACAAGTTCATCAGCAGACTTGAAAGCCTGGGCGTAAGGGTTTTCAAGCACTACCCGATCCCGGGATATCCCGTCAATACCCGACTGATCCTCAGCGACGAGGGATACGGCAAAAACGACTATATCGAGACGGAACGCGACCTTATCGTCGTAACGGCTCCCGGACCGGGCAGCGGAAAGATGGCCACATGCCTCTCCCAGCTCTATCTGGACAACAAGCGCGGCATCAAATCCGGTTACGCGAAGTTCGAGACCTTCCCGGTGTGGAACCTTCCTCTCAACCATCCTGTCAACATTGCGTATGAAGCCGCGACCGTCGACCTTTCCGACGTCAATATGATAGACCCGTTCCACATGGAAGCATACGGCACCACAGCCATAAATTACAACCGAGACGTTGAGGTCTTCCCTGTCCTGAGAAGGCTGTTCGACGGCATCTACGGCGAGTGTCCATACAAGAGCCCCACGGACATGGGCGTCAACATGGTAGGATACTGTATATATGACGACGAAGCTGTCTCCCACGCCGCAAGGATGGAGATCATAAGAAGGTATTACAACTGCCTCGTGAGGAACACCAAGGGCCAGTGCGACGACGAAGAAGTGTACAAGGCTGAGCTCGTGATGAACAGAGCCAAGCTCACTCCCGATTTCAGGAAAGTCGTTAGATTCGCGCTAGACAAATCCGAGGCCAGTGAAGGCCCTTCAGCCGCTATCGAGCTCCATGACGGGACCATCGTCACAGGAAAGACCAGTGAACTTCTGGGCTCCTGCGCATCCGTTCTGCTAAACGCGCTCAAAACCATCGCGGGACTCGACGATTCCATCCACCTCATATCCCCTTCCGTCATAGAACCTATATGCAGGCTCAAGACCGAAAGCCTCGGCGCGAAGAACCCGAGACTCCATGCCGATGAGATCCTTCTGGCGCTTTCCATATGCGCCGTCACCGATCCCAATGCAAAGGCTGCTCTTGACTGTCTGCCCGAACTCGTGGGATGCGAAGCCCACTCGACCGTCATAGTCTCACACGTCGACTCATCAACGTACAGGAAGCTCAAGCTGAATCTCACATGCGAGCCTGTATATGAGAATAAAAAACTGTATCACACCTGATTTAAGATTTCGGAGGATAATATGATCAGAATCACAGTATGGAACGAATTCGCACATGAGCAGGAAGATCCGGATATCAGGAAGCTATATCCTGAAGGAATCCACGGAGCGATAGCCGATTTTCTGAAAAAATCGGGTGAAGATTTTAAGGTAAGGACCGCCACGCTGTATGACGAGGAATGCGGGCTGACCGAGGAAGTCCTGAACGAGACCGACGTCCTCATCTGGTGGGGACATATGAGACACTATCTTGTGCCCGATGAAGTCGTCAACAGAGTCTTTGAGCACATCCAGAACGGTATGGGCCTTATCGCCCTCCATTCCGCGCATCAGTCGAAGATTTTCGAAAAGCTGATGGGAACCATTTCAGGCGATCTCAAATGGCGCGAAACAGGCGATAAGGAGATACTGTGGTGCGTCGATCCGAGCCATCCGATAGCAAGAGGCGTAGGCGAGCACATCATCCTTGAGCAAGAAGAGACCTACGGTGAACACTTCAGGATCCCCACGCCGGACGAGCTGGTATTCATCAGCTGGTTCAGCGGAGGCGAAGTATTCAGAAGCGGATGCGTGTACAAAAGGAGCCGCGGAAAGATCTTCTACTTCAGGCCGGGGCACGAATCATATCCGACATACTACAACAAGCAGGTACAGCAGGTTATAATAAACGCTGTGAAGTACGTATACACTCCCGCAGAGGAAGTCCCGTACGGTTACGGAATGGTAGAATCAGTGCTTAAATAACAGAACGAGCCACCGCAAGGTGGCTTTTTCTTTGGAACAAGGGAGATGGCGAGGTGACATCTCCCTTGTTGCATATATTCCTTTTTCTATTTCAGGGCCCCAAGCGCTCTGTAGGTGATGAGGATGGCCTGCTCTGTGGTCAGGTCTCCGCCCGGGTTGAACCTGCCCTGGCCCACGCCGTTGATGATGCCCGCGTGTACCGGCCAGCCAAGCTCTGAATCTGCCCATGCGTAGTTGTCGGTGATGTCGTTGAACTCATGGGTGAATCCTTCGGTCTCGATGCCCAGCACTCTCGCAACACGGTTGATGATGGCCGCAATCTGGGCTCTCTTCAGC
>JAEEGL010391304.1_pt1 | contig 34907 bp, 31 predicted proteins | sample 9134231 | NCBI WGS metagenome assembly JAEEGL01 (sample SAMN16246548, study PRJNA631951) | gut metagenome | biome: gut microbiome; feature: rumen; material: fiber-attached | host: Bos | place: Iran: Karaj | collected 2018-10 | reverse complement strand
CTAGTTCAATAGTTTCTAATGTTTCAGTAACAGAACCTATCTGATTAACTTTTAGGAGTATAGCATTAGCCATATGAAGGTCTATTCCTTTTTGTAGTAACTTTTTATTAGTTACAAACAGATCATCTCCGACTAATTGTATTTTATCTCCAAGTTCTTCTGTCAATTTAGTCCATCCTTCGTAGTCATCTTCAGATAGTCCATCTTCAATTGATATTATTGGATAATTACTTATTAAGTCTTTATAATAATTAATCATATCTTGATTAGTATATTTATTACCTTCTAAAACATAATATCCATCTTTAAAGAATTCTGAGGCTGCTACATCTAGTGCAATATTTACATCAGATCCTGGTATATAATTAGCTTCTTTTATGGCATCAATTATTAAATCTAGGGCTTCATTAGCATTATCTATATTTGGAGCAAACCCTCCTTCATCTCCTACTCCGCAACTTAGATTATGTTCTTTTAATATTTTCTTTAAAGAATGGAACACTTCAGCAGCTATTCTTAAATTTTCTTGATAATCATTTCTAGATGGTACAATCATAAATTCTTGAAATTCTAGTTTATTTTCAGCATGTGCTCCTCCATTTAAAATATTAACCATACATCTTGGTAAGGATTTACCTTTACCTAGATACTCATATAATTCTTTATGTTCATACATAGCTGCTGCTTTTAAATTAGCTAAAGAAACTCCTAAAATAGCATTAGCTCCTAAATTAGTTTTAAATTCAGTTCCATCTAATTCTAGCATTATTTTATCTACTTCTTTTTGATTTAATGAATCAATACCTATTAGTTTTGGCTTAATAATATTATTAACATTACTAACTGCTTTTAATACACCTTTTCCATTGTATCTAGATGAATCACCATCACGTAGTTCTAATGCTTCATGGCTACCAGTAGAGGCCCCGCTTGGTACAGAAGCAATTGCTTTAATGCCACATTCTAATTCTACTTCTACTTCTACAGTAGGATTACCTCTTGAATCTAATATTTCTCTTGCATAAATATCTTTAATTTTACTCATTGTTTCTTCTCTCCTTTTATTTTTATCTCATTTATACTTATTGGATATATAAAATTTAATTTTGATAATAATTTTGATGAATGCAATGATAATTTGGTTATTCCACCACTTATGATTATGGTATAGTTTTCTGTTTTAATTAATCCTCTGGCATTTTTGGCGTTTAAGTGTTTGCCTGGTGAAACTATACCATAGTTATTTTTGATTAGTTTATCAATGCACCTTGGTACCATACCATTATGCATATGCCCAGATAATACTAAATCATATTCTTGTAATTTATCTATTACTTCATTATTACTTAAAAGTACTGGTGAATGAATAAGGGCTATCTTGTATTTGCTTTTTGGTAATTTAGTAATTATATCTTTATTATCACTTAGATTTTTTAGTAATAATTCTAAACTTTCATAACCTGTAATATTATAATAATAACTATGTTCTAGAGTATGTCCGGTAACATAAATAAAATCATCTTCATAAGTACTATTATTTAGCACATAAATGTTTTTAATTTCATTTAATTTATTAAAGAATACTAGGTCGTTATCACTCAATATATCATGATTTCCTAATGATAATATTACTGGACTTATTCTGCTTAATGTAGATAAAAATGTAACCAATTCTTTTATCTTATTTTTGTTATTTACAATATTTTTATTATCTACTAAATCTCCAGTTATAAAAATGTAATTAGGATTTATATTAAATATTGCATCAGTAATATCAGATAATTTTTTTGCTTTAGTATTTATATTAAAATGAATATCTGATATATGAACAAATGTTAATTCTTTATTTAATTTGCTGTTTAATATATCTTTTTTAATTTCTATGTTTTTCATTTTGCATTACCAAACCTTCTGTCTCTATTATTGTATTCAATCAAACATTTATCAAATTCATTTTCGTTAAAATCAGGGAAATAACACTTGGGAAAACTCATTTCAGCATATGATATTTGCCATAGAAGAAAATTACTTATTCTAAGTTCTCCACTAGTCCTTATAAGTAAATCTACATCAGGTAGATTATGATATAAATAGCTATTAAATTTTTCTTCAGTGATATTTTTTAATCCATTAGCAATTATTTTGTTAACGGCATCTACTATTTCCGCTCTACCCCCATAATTTAAGCATATATTTAATATTCCTTTGCTATTATTTTTAGTTAGTTCTTCTAAATCATACATAGCTTTAAGAACATCATCTCTTAATGGCGCTTTTCTTCCTGAAAATATTACTTTAATATTTTCTTTATTGAAATATTTGCTATCTTTTTTAAAACCTTTAATAAATAAATTCATTAAAAAATCTACTTCTTCGTTACTCCTTTTAAAATTTTCTGTAGAAAAAGCATAAACTGTAAGAATATTTACTCCTTTATTTAAAATGTATTTAGCTATTCTTTTAAGATTTTTATAGCCTTCTTGATGTCCCATACTTCTTGTTAGTCCTCTAACACTCGCCCATCTGCCATTACCATCCATTATAATGGCTACATGTTTTGGTATTTTATGATCTTCAGGCATATTATCACCTATTTAATTATACTAAAAATAGATATAATTGTCTATTATAGATTGTTTATAAAGTGTAAAGTTAGTATCAAAAGTATTTACATATTTTGTTATTTTTATCTATAATATTAATAAGGAAGTGATTATATGTGTGGCATCGTAGGATATGTTGGTAAGAAAAAAGCCGTGCCTATTTTATTAAATGGGCTTAAGGCTTTGGAATATAGAGGATATGATTCTGCTGGTATTAGTTATATTATTGAAAATGAAGTTAATACTATTAAATCTATTGGTCATATTTCTAGTTTGGAAAAGAAAATAAGCAAAGATATAGATACTAATATTGGTATTGGTCATACTAGATGGGCTACTCATGGAGGAGTAAATCTAGATAATTGTCATCCTCATACTCATGGAGTATTTACAATAGTACATAATGGTATTATTGAAAATTATATGGAATTAAAGAATGATTTAATTAATTCTGGGTATAAGTTTTATGGAGAAAGTGATAGCGAGGTTGTAGCTGCTTTACTTGATTTTATTTATAAAAAGGAAAAAAACACTTTAAAGACAATAAATAAGGCTACCAAAAAGTTAAAAGGTAGTTATGCACTAGGTATTCTTAATTCAAATGAATTAGATACTTTATATGCAGTCAGAAAAGATAGTCCTTTAATACTTGGTATATCAGATAATGAAAATTTTATAGGTTCTGATATATTAGCATTTAATAAATATACTGATAAATATATTTTGTTAGATAATTTAGATATTGCATTAATTTGTGATAGAGACTATAAAATATATAATAATTTAAAAGAAATAAAGAAAGAAATTCATACTTTAAATAATGAGGAAGGTGAAGTATCTAAAGGTATATATCCTCACTTTATGTTAAAAGAAATTAATGAGGAAGCTAATTTAATTAGAAATAATATTGTTTCTAACTTAGATGATATTCCAGATATTAGAAAATATAAATATATTACTATTGTAGCTTGTGGTAGTGCATATCATGCAGGACTTGTTGGTAGTTATTTATTTAATGAATATTCTAATTTAGAAATATCATGTTATACAGCATCAGAATTTAGATATCGTAAGTTGATTAATAAGAAAGATGCTTTAGTTATATTAATTAGTCAATCAGGGGAAACTGCTGATACTCTAGCTTCATTAAGGCTGGCTCATGAAAATGGTGTTAAAACACTTGCAATAGTTAATGTTATGAATAGTTCTATAGCAAGAGAGGCTGATATGGTTATTTATACTCATGCCGGTAGAGAAATAGCAGTAGCTACTACTAAAGCATATTTAATGCAAGTATATTATTTGGGATTAATGGCTATTAAGGCTTCTAAGTTAGATTATTCAGATATGATTAAATACTATCAGGAATTACCTATATTAATGGATAAGTTAATTAACTATGATTACTCTACTCTAGCTAAGAAATTATATAAAAATGATAATATATTCTATTTAGGTAGGAATGTAGATTACGCTCTTTCTTTAGAGGGCTCTCTTAAATTAAAAGAAATCTCTTATATTGAATCAGTTGCATATCCTAGTGGAGAACTTAAACATGGTACGATATCACTAATTACTGATGGTATGCCTGTTATCAGTATTATTACAAAAGACGATATATTAGATAAAAGTATTAGTAATATAAAAGAGGTTAATGCCAGAGGAGCTTATTCTATTATTATTGCTAAAGAAGAATATGATATAGAAAAAGAATGCTATAAAGATATTATTTTATTACCTAGTACACATCCTATATTAATGCCTTTACTTGCTGTTATACCACTTCAATTAATATCTTATGAGGTGGCTAAACTAAAAGGATATGATATAGATAAACCTAGAAATTTAGCTAAATCAGTTACTGTAGAATAAAAAAAGACCATTTGGTCTTTTTACTTATTTAATTTTTTATATGTAATTGAAGCTAATAGCGAACCCACTAATGGTGCTAATATAAATACCCATACTTGTTTTAGGGCTTTACCACCCATGAATATTGCTGGGGCTAAGCTTCTAGCTGGGTTCACTGAAGTACCAGTAAGTCCTATACCTAATAAGTGTACAAATACTAAAGTTAATCCAATAATAATACCTGCTATATTAGATTTTTCTTTATCATTTGTAACTCCTAAAATAGTATAGATAAATATAAATGTAAGTACTATTTCAGTAATAATAGCTCCTAGTAATGTAATATTTGAAGCACTTAATTTTCCATATCCATTAGCTCCTAATGAACTAACCCCAATAGAAGTATTCTTTAGAATAATATAAAGTAATAATGTTCCAGCTAATGCTCCTAATACTTGTGCTATGACATAGTAGATAAAATCCTTCTTATTTAGTTTCTTTGTAATTAGCATAGCAAGTGATACTGCTGGATTAACATGACATCCAGAAATATCTCCAATTACGTAAGCAGATGCAACTATAGCAAGTCCAAATGCAAGTGATGTAGCAACTAGATTTCCAGAAGATACTACAGCAATACCAGTTCCAAATAGAACTAGTGTTAGAGTTCCAATAAACTCTGCAATATATTTTTTCATATATCGCTCCTTTCTAATATAATTCTACATTTTTTTAGAATTAAAGTCAATAAAAAGGAGTATGTCTACTCCTTTTATATTTAAATGGCGTCCCCGATTGGAATCGAACCAACGACCTATTGCTTAGGAGGCAATCGCTCTATCCTACTGAGCTACGAGGACACAAGTTAATTATACAAAAAAGATAAAGAAAAAACAAGATTAATTTTCTCTATCAATCATATTTAAGAGATTAATCTTGAATATATCTTTATCAGCATGTGATTTAGATATCATAACACCTTTATATGCTGCTAATTCTTTTTGATGACCTTCATTTAAGATATCTTCTGGTGTTATTGTATCTAACATAATAATATTTTGATTTTTATATACAGAATAATGAAGTACTATATCACCATGAACTTTTTTAAACATTATATCAGTAGGTAACGTTAGCTCATACTTGACAATATTATCTTTTTTATTTTCAGATACTATTACCCCTTTAAAATTCCCATCTCTTAGTGATGGATAATAGTCAAATAATAATTTTTTATATGCCAGCATATTATACTTCTTTACTGATCTTTCTTTTTTTCTAAATTCATTTTCATTTAAGTACTCAATTACATAATTATTCATAAGTAACCCCCTACTTCCTTTATGGCTATATATAATAGCATAAATTTGTTCGGGTGTCAACTGTTATTTCTTTCTTTTATAACATATTTCCTAATATTATAGATGTTATTACTATTATTATGCATAAAACAGTGATTGTTAAAACATAAAATTTTCTGTTATATTTAAGTTTAAAACTTAACTTATCTATTAAACCAGTTATAATTGTAGTTATTAATACACTAGAATAAATAGCAATTTCAGGGATAATAAATCTAAATATAGTTAGAAGTAAACCTATAATCATTCCATATATTAATTGCCCTTCAGAAGTAATTGGTGTATTAATGTAATCAGTTGCTATATAAATACTTGTAAATACTATATTACCTGTAATTATGTTAAATACTAAATACCATAGTGGCAAACTATTAAGGATTCCAATTGTAGTCATAGTAAATGAGTATGTTAATATTATACTAATTGGTATAATAAACTTAATTGATTTCTTTGAGAATAGATAAATAAACATAATTATGGATAATACACTACTTAAATAATATGGATTTATTCCCAGAAGATAATCTTTTATACTAGAATATTTAATAATATCGTTATATGTTGGTATATAAGGAATATCATTTAGTGGTAATTCAATATGCAAATAATATATTTTATATATGTTTATTAATATAATACCAATTAAAATAGCTTTATTATTAATATTTAAAATATTTTTAAATATTGTTACTATAATAGATATAATTATTACAATTAGATAATCTAGATTAATAGTAAATATACTTAGCATCATTGCTGTTACTAAGATGTTATTTTTAATAAATACATCTTTTATTTTATAGTCTTTTTTAATTAAATTAATTATATATTGAATAAATATACATATTAAATTGGTAAGTATAATATTTATAAAGATACTATAATTATATCCAGTATATATATTATAAACTATACTAATAATCAAAAAAGGAATTATGGCCAATATGTATCTATTCATTATCTTAGATACAGTATTATTATTCTTTATTAATAAGCCATTTTGATAAATAAAATTCATGTTATTTAGCCTCCTTCTTAATATCAGAAAGCATATTTCTTAACTCTATCTTTGATGGACATACATAAGAACATAATCCACATTCAATACATTTATCTATTTTTAATTTTTTTGCTCTATTTTTATTTTTAATAATCATTATAGGCATTAAATTAACTGGGCATACCTCAAAACATTTTCCGCATTTGATACATGGATACATAATGTTCTCTCTAGGTTTCATTAGAGAGATAGTATGAAGATCTTTAGTAATAATTAAATTATCATCACTAATACATTTACCCATCATTAATCCGCCTGCTAAAACAACCAATTTATCATCAGCATATCCACCAATATAATTAATTAATTCCTGTAACGATGTACCTATTTTAATTTTAATATTAACTTTATTTTTAATACAATTACCAGTAATTGAGACTATTCTTTCTGTTACAGGACTATTATATAGTAACATATTATGAATAGCTAATACTGTATTTGCATTATGAATAATGATTCCCAGTTCTTGGGGATTATCTTTATAGTATTTACCTGTAATTTCATAAATAACGTTTTTTTCATATCCACTGGGATATCCCTCCTCAATACCATATATTTTAATATTAGGATATGTGTTTTTGTACTTTAGAAGTCTCTTTAATAGTTTAGCATTATTTTGATTTATTGCTATATATGAAGTATCTATTTTCATTATTTCCATAATGGCATCAATTGTTTCTAATATTTCCTCTGTATATTGATACATTGTGGCATTATCACAACTTTTATATATCTCAGATTCAGTAGCATTAATTATTAGAGTATGAATATTATTTTTAGTCAAGTATTTTAAATATGCAGGATAATCACTCCCACTTTCTCCAGTAACACCATATTCTTTTAGCATTAATACATATTCATCTCGTGTATAATTTCTAATATTTCTTTTTCTTCCTAATTTTTTACGGCATCTTTCTTTAAAATCATTTTCAATAACTACAGTATCTACTAATTCATTATTAGATAACCTTTTTTTCATTATATTTACTATAAAACCGCTGACGCTTGAATGAATGGGAAAACCTAATTTTTTATTTATTCCTATGATATCACCTTTACATACATAATCTCCTACTTTAACTTCTAGTTCATAAGTATATCCTAAAACACTTTTTAATGGTATATATATTATTTGTGGCTTTATATCATCAATTATTTTTTTACTTGGATTGATTTTATTATCTTCAATTAATACCATAATATCATTCTCCTAATGATATTATATATTATTTTTATAAATTATAAAAGAAAAAACTACAAAAAAGTAGTTTATTCGCTTGTCAGACTAAATTTTATATCATTTATATCAGTTAATGCTATATTACCGTAAAAAGATATATATTGACTATTCTTAGGTTCTAGAATGGTGTTATATAAAATAGTTTCTTCAAGTAATGTATCATTATCTTTATTCAATAATGTAATAGTTAAATTATTTACCTTAATTGAATTAGAAGTATTGTTAGTAATTTTAGCATTAAATTTTGTTATATCATTTTCTGTATATAGTTCTAGATTAGATATGTTTAATCCTTCTATATTATACTCCTTATTTAAAAAATCAATTTTTGTGTTTTCTATATTATTTTCTATTTTACTATTCTTCATAAATGTAAATGTAAGGGCAAAGACAATTAATAATATACAAACAATAGCAAGCAATACTTTTTCTTTAGTCTGCATAGTTATCAAAATATCCTTGTATAAATACTACTGGAGTGCCCTTATCTCCACTACCACTTGTTAAGTCACATAGTGAACCAATTAGATCTGTAAGTCTTCTAGGTGTTGTTCCCTGAGTTGCCATTGAACCTTTTAGATCCTTGGCTTTGTTTTTAATTTCGTTTTTTATTGCTGATGCTAATTCTTCTCCGCTTAAATCTGCATATTTATTATCGGAAATATATTTTAGCTTTATTTCATTTGGAGTTCCAATTAAACCTTCTGTAAATGCTGGACTAACAACTGGATCTGCTAATTCCCATATTTTACCTACAGGATCTTTAAATGCTCCATCCCCATATACCATTACTTCTATATTTTTACCAGTTAGTTTATACATTTCATTTTGAATTTCTTTTACTAGTTTATCACCTGTTTTAGGAAATAATTTTAGTCTTTCTTCAGTTGACTTATTTGATCCTAATAATCCATATTGAGGATTATAGCCACTATTATTAATTGGTTCTGTCATAATATCATGTAGTCCATATATAATGTTTGCTCCTGCAGCGTTTAACTGTTTTTTTCTCTTATCTCTATTATGAATATCACATACAAGTACATCTTTAGAATACTTTAATATATCCTTAGGATTATTACTAAATACGAATTCTACTATACAATTTTCTTTTTCTATCAATTCACGATAAAAATCTACCATATTAATGCCAGTAAATGGATGAAGAAAATCACCAAAGTATTTTTTATAATCAGATTCTGTAATAATACTACCCAAATCAAACTGACTGTTTTCTAATTTTTCTTCGTCAAGTATACCATTACCTACTTCATCACTTGGGAAAGATAATAACATAGTTATTTTATCTACACCTCTAGCAATTCCTTTTAAAATCATAGAAAATCTGTTTCTACTTAAAATTGGATTAACAATACCAATTTCACCATTAGGGTATTTTCTTCTAATATCTGTAGCTATATCATCTACTGAAACATAATTACCTTCTGATATTCCTACTACAGCTTCTGTAATAGCAATAATATCTCTATCATGAAATTCAAATCCTTCACTTTCTTTAGCATTCATAAGAGAATCTATAACAATATCTTTTAGATTACTATTTTCTTTTATAATAGGTGTTCTTATTCCTCTTACTACTGTTCCTACATTTCTCATTTTTACCTCCTTAATTTATATTTATATAATTTATTTCAAAATAATTCCTATTCAGTGTCCGCTATTAAGACAATGCGGGCAGTCGTAGTATTATTATGATAACCTCTGCCATAAGAACTATTAAAATCAAATATACCAGTACTTCCTGGATATTGAGCAGAATAAGTATAATATCCTCCTCTTATAAACCAAGGGGAACTAGTTGTCACAAATGTATGATAATCACTATACCAAGCATTTGTTTCATTTAAAGCATGCCCTCCACAAGTTGACAACGTACACTTGTCTATATAATAATCTTCATCACCAGTAAAAATATAATTATTATAATATTTAGAATCTGGTAGTGGATATGTAGAACTAAATCCGCTTTCTGTTCCATAATTCGTAGTACTGCCATAATGTCCCATTACATATTCATATGCCCCGCCTGACATATCAAATACTCCTGTTATATTACCTGTAGTAGATTGATTATAAATATACTCTATTTTTCCAGTTATAATATTATTAGTATAACTCCTCCCATATGCATTAGTACAATTTGGAGTCTGATAGCCATCAGAAATTTCAGCTCCACAGCCTGTAAAAAATTGGCTATTATTATTTAGTCTTATCTCACTATTTATTCCATATTTGGAATGTGATAGGTAAGCTACTGCTCCCCATTCAGAGTTTTTCATCATATGTGAATCAACAGTTGAAGCAACTAAGCCAAAGGAATTTCCTGAACTTTCCATGAATCTAGCGGCATTAAAGAAATTTGATATTCTATTGTATCTTAATGAATAAGCACCCGGCAGTATTCTAAGTCCAGTATATTTTCCACAACTATTGGAATTACATATATTACTTCCACTGTCTGTCCCTAAATTATTTTCAGTACTGCTATTTCCTAATGAATTATGACTTGTTTCAAATTTTCCTACCCAGATACCAGATAGTTCTTCACCAGAATCTCTCACACCATCAGAATCATCATCCCACCAAAAAGCTGGATGGGTATACCATTCATCAGTTGTCGTTGCTGTCTCAATAGTATTTGTATCTATAAACTTAATAGAAATTTCTTGTTCTTGAACTGGATATTGTATTCCACTAGCTTTCCATACAAAATAAGAGTATCTTGGTATCCAGACATAATAGGCTAAAATATCACTTTGGGTAATTGTAGCACCAGGATGGTTTTGATAATATGTTCTTGATTTATTGCCAGATGTTTTAACTAATACGGCATTGGCCCATTGTTTATCACCATAACTATACCATTCATTTAATGAATTAGCTACTTTTACTGTGGTTGATTGAAGTGATTGAGAAATAGTAATAGGTATTAGTCCATCTACTAATTGAGGGTCATTACCATGTAGCATATCTTCACGATACAATAAGTCATCAGGGTCAACATTTTGGATGCTGGTATTACATTCTCCTTTTAATTCAAATTCAAATGAACCGTTTTGAGTAGCATTATTTGTTTCCTCAACATCTAACCATATATATAAATAATAATCTTTATATGTTTTTCCTTCTGTATCTGGATATATATCGCTTGTTAAAATGTTTACTCTATCGTTGGCTACTTTATTATGAAAAGTACCAGTATCATATAAATGTCCGCTTTCACAACTATTTGAACTAGTTGATACTGCCCAACTTAAATATTCACTATTTGATAATTCTGGACTGATACTTTTGATATCAAGCCATAAGTTTAAATTGGGATATTCTCCAGTTTGATTAATCATTTCTGCACTTATTTTTTTCTTAAGTACATAAGGACTATTATCACAATATGTTGGTATTAGTTGCATTTCTTCACTACTAATACTACTTCCACCATCGGCTTTGCATGCTAATCCATCTACTGCCGTAAAATCGACTTGAGTGATGTCTTCCAAACTATTAAAGTGCCATTCCCAATAAGCATATGTTCCTCCAAGTATTAGTAACAATATACTTATTATTAGTGAAATGATAATTATTATTTTTTTCTTATTCATGCTATCACTCCTAACATAATAATTATAATATGAAATATAATTTTATACAAGTAAAAAGAATTACTTTTGAATATATTCAAGTAATTCTTTTAGTTCTAACTTTAACTGTTCTTTTGTCTGCATATTTTTAATTGTATATATACCACTAGTAATTTCTTCACTTCCTAAAATTATTAAGTATTTAATATTGTTCTTATCGGCATATTCAAAACATTTATTTAGTTTCTTTTTATTTAGTTCTACTAAAACATTGATATCTTTATCTCTTAATTTAGTAGCTAATTTAATTCCTTCAATGTTATCGTCCATAGGTACAATATACACATCAATATTAGATTTATTTAATAATTTATCTTTAATAATGGTATATATTGGTTCTAATCCAAAAGATAAGCCTACTGCTGGATAAGTATTACCGTCATTAATAAAATTAGTAATAATGTTATTATACCTTCCTCCTCCACCGATAGAACATTTTAATCTTTCTTCTTTATCGAAGAATTCAAATACTGTTCCAGTATAGATACTTAATCCTCTTGCTAATGTAGGAGTAAATTTAGTATTATCTATTAAATTCAAATATTCTAGTTTATTATTAATATAATTAATCTCTGTAATAGCCTCTTTCCATAATTCAGTATCTATATTTAAATTATTATAATAATTGATATCTTTATTAAAAATATCTAATAGATTTATAGCTATTTCTCTAGAAACGTTTGATTTCTCAAATTCTTTTAATAATTCTTCACGAGATATTTTTTCCATTTTATCTATTATTCCAATAATAGTATCTATATTTAAATTATTATCAACATATTTAATTAAACTAGACATTAATTTTCTGTTATTCCATTTTACTATTGGTTCAATACCAAGTTTTTTATAGGTATTTATAGCCATTATTATTTGTTCAATTTCTATATCGTTACCATCTATTCCTACTATATCGGCATCACATTGATAAAATTCTCTCATTCTACCTGTTTTTACTGGTCCATTACGAAATACTTTACCAATTTCATATCTGCGAAGTGGTAGTCTCAACTCTTTCTGATTTGCTATATATTTACAAAATGGAATAGTCAAATCATATCTAAGGCCTAAATTTCTGTTTCCTTGATCTGTTAATTTATATATTTCTGTTAATATTTCTGCCCCTTCTTGATATTTATAAGTAAGAACATCATAATTATTTAATATTGATGAATCTAGTGGCAAATAACCATAATTTTCAAAACTTTTTTTAATAGTATCTATTATATAATTTCTAATTAATTCATTTTCTCCGTAGTAGTCTTCAGTACCTTTTAAATTAGATGTATCTATTGTTTTCATACTACTTCACCTCCATTTAATTATACTATAAGTACAATTTTTAGGCAATAGTTTATCAATTCTTTGACTATTTGTTATTTTTTTGATATAATATCAAACCAAGAGGTGAAACAATGCATAAATTTGTTAAGGGAGAACAATATTTAATACCTATTGATAGTTTTTGTGCTCTTGATTATAAATTTAAAAAAATATTTTTCTTAAAAGAAATATTACCTTCTGTGCATAAGGAATGTCTTGATAATTTAACAGATGCTTATGATGTATCATTAGAAAACGGAGATTTTCCTATTAATTTTTATGAACGTGGTAGAAAAAAAATATTTGAAGATCATAAATTACCATCACATATACCAGTAGAAATTATTAAGAAAGAGAACTTTACTGATTTTAATTCTTATTATAGATGTAAGGAATTATATAGTGGGCATATTTTTATTGTACCTGGTAATTTATTAACTTTCAAATTGTATCCATTAGAAGAAATTATTAGATGTAATGAGGAAAAATATGTAGATGAAAAAAATATTGAGAATTTATTATATTTATACTATGTGAAATTACATACTATTCCTAAAAATCAAATAGACAAAGTTAAAATTAAGAAAAGAAAAAAATAAGACCTATCGGTCTTATTTTTATATAAACTATAAGTTTGAGTGAAAAAATATCTCTTATAAGCAATTACAAGATAATTTTACTTATAGAATATACCTAATTTAATTTTTCACGAATTATAGAACTAACTTTACTCATATCAGTTCTTCCTTTTAATTTAGGAGTTACTTCTTTCATAATTAGTCCCATATCTTTACCACTAGTAGGATTTATCTTTTTAAATGCTTCATTAATAATCTCTATAACTTCATCTTCAGATAATTGTTCTGGCATATATTTATTAAGTAATTCGATTTCTTTGGTATTTTGTTCTACTAAATCAAAACGATTGCCTTTTTCAAATTCTACTATGGCATCTTTACGCATCTTTATTTGTTTTTCAATTACGGAAACTATTTCTTCATCTGTTAAATCTCTTTTTTTATTTATTGCTTCCATTTGAATACTTGCTTTAACCATACGAATAACATTTAAAGAAAAAGTATCTTTGTTTTTCATACTGGTTATTAAATCAGTTTTAATTCTATCTAATAGCATAATTCCTCCTAGTAACGATCTTTATTGCGATTGTTTTTTCTTGAATTAATTGTATTTATCTTTTTTTCTTCTCTAGCTCTAACTCCTGGTTTTTTATAACCATCAGCTCTTTCTCTTGCTTTAGAAAGGGTGCCATTTTTAGCAACTTCAGTTTTAAATCTTTTTAGTGCAAATTCAATATTGCCATTCTTAACACTTACAGACATAACTTCCCTCCCTTCAGTCATATTAGATTATAACAAATAATTGTTCATAACACAATACAAAAATAGCAAAAAATAACGAAAAAAGTCACTATTTGTGACTTTTTTTAATGATATTTTTCATATTTTTGATTAAATCTTTCTATATCTCTTTCTTTGATAGTTTCTTTTTTATCAAAATTCTTTTTACCTTTACATAGTCCAATTTCCACTTTTACTAAGCTATTTTTAAAATATATTCGAAGGGGTATTAAAGTATATCCTTCTAAATTAACTTTATTTTCTAATTTTAATATTTCATTTTTATGCATAAGTAATTTTCTTGTTCTATCTTCATCTTTATTAAATATATTCCCTTTATCATAATGTGATATGTGTGTATTAAGTAGATATATTTCTTGATTTTTAATTATGGCATAAGAATCTTTAATGTTTACTTTACCTTCTCTTATTGATTTAATCTCTGTACCAGATAGAGATATTCCTGCTTCAATTGTATCTTCAATAAAATAATTAAATTTTGCTTGCCTATTTAGTATTTCCATAATTATTATCCCCCACTATATGCTGGTACCATTTCCATATTGGCATCTATCTTTTGTATGACATCTTTATAAGTATTATATATATTTTGATAATTCCATAGATATTTTTTAATATTACTATTAGAGAAAGGTATTACTTTAAAATGGGACCAATTTGTATAATAAGTATATATTAATTCATTTTTAATATTACTAATTTCTATCTCAGTATTATCTTTTTTTACGGTTTTTGTAATTGTTAAACTAGGCATTAATCCTACCATACATTTATAATTATAACAACTTCCTTCATTTTGATATTGAGCAGAAATAAAGTTACCTAATGAATAAAAAACTAATGTTTTATCTATCCAAGCAACTGGTTGTACTACATGAGGATGGGTTCCAATGACAATATCTACTCCTAGAGAAGCTAGGAATTTTGCTTGATCTACTTCTTTATCCGTAGGAGTATGTGTATATTCGGTTCCCCAATGCATAGCTACAATTAAGACATCAACTTTATCTCTTAGTTTTTCAACATCAGATTTAACAATATCTTTATAACTTTCATATTCATTAGTATATGGCCATACATTTATTAAATATTTATGATTATTAGGTATTGCTATTCCATTGGTGCCATAACTATAATTTAAAAAGCCATAACTAATACCATTTATTTCATGAACCTCTGATTCTAATTCTTCTTTTTCTTCTTCTGAACTATAACTTCCTATAGCTACGACATTTTCTTTAGAGTTCCAGTATTTTCTTGAGTTTAAGACAGCTTGTTCTCCACTATCAACTGTATGATTGGTAGCCAATGATACTAAATTAAATCCAGCATCTATCATAGCATCTCCTACCTCGTATGGAGAATTGAATCTTGGATAGTCTCCTAATCCTAATTCTTTTCCACCTAAGATTGTTTCTTGATTATAATATGCTAAATCATAATCTTTAGTGATTTCTTTAATATATTCTATTTGTGGTTTAAAGTCATAACCATTATATCCTGCTAATCTATTAGCATCACGATATACACTACTATGAATTAGAGCATCTCCTACCATAATTAGCGAAGCAGTATATATTTTATCTTCCCATTTATCTTCTACTTTTGGTTCAGGCTTGTGTTTTTTTATGTATTTTATTCCATATTTGAGACATATTCCAATAATAGCAATAAATAGTAAGAAACAAATAATAATTAATGCTCTTAGTATTCTTTTTTGCCTTATACGTTTCTTTTTTCTTTTGGATAATGTCTTTTTCTTGATACTGCTCTTTCTTGACATAGTTACTCCTTTACTAATTCGAAATCCACCTGACATGTTTCTTTAGATGCTCCAATTACCTTTACTTTAAGTTCATCTCCAAACAAATATTTTTTACCCCTATTTTTACCTATTATCATATATCTTTCTTTAATGTAGTTATAATTATCATCACGAAGACTATCTAATCGTACTAGGCCTTCAACTGTATTATCTAACATTACAAAGAAACCAAAATTCATCATGCCACTAATATATCCTGTAAATATTTCTCCGATGTGATCTTCCATATATTCACATTTTTTCATTTTTTCAACGTCTCTCTCACAATCGATTGAATCTTGTTCTTTTTTAGATGTTTGCATTGCTATAGAAGGTAACTTTTTCTTCCAATAACTTACTTTTTTATCATTTGGTTTATCTAAGTAATCTTTTACAAGTCTATGTAATGTTAAATCTGGATATCTTCTAATTGGAGATGTAAAATGTGAATATCTCTTTGATGCTATTCCATAGTGGCCAATATTTATTTCTGAATATTTGGCTTTTGACATTGTTTGGATAGCTAGTGTACTTAAAATATCTTTAGCCGGATCATCTTTAATTTTATTTAAAATTCTTTGATAATCTTTAGCACTAAATTTATTAATATCAGCTTTTATATTATACCCCTTTATATTTAAAAATTTCAAGTATTCTATTAGTTTATCTTTATTAGGTTTATCGTGTACACGATATATACATGGTAAGTTCTTATCTTCTACAAATCCAGCTACTGTCTCGTTGGCAACAATCATGAAGTTTTCTATAAGTTTTTCTCCATCTCTTTGTTTATGCACTTCTACACTTACTGGATGACAGTTATCATCTACTTTAATTACTGGCTCAGGACTATTAAATTCTAAATATCCTTTATTTACCATCTTTTTTCTTAAAATGTTAGATAGTTTTTGCATAGTCATTAGATATGGAACATATTCTTTATAATCTTCTGGTACGATATTATCTATTAATATACTATTGACAGCATCATAATTCATTTGTTTCCTACTTCTTATGACACTTTTAAATATTTTATAATCAGTTACATAACCTTTAGAATTAATGTTCATTACACATGATAGAGCTAATCTATCTACATTGGGATTTAGTGAACATATACCGTTAGATAATGTATGGGGTAACATTGGTACTACTCTATCTACTAAGTATACACTAGTACCTCTATTATAGGCATCTTTATCTAGATAACTATCTAATTTTACGTAATGAGATACATCTGCAATGTGAACTCCTAATTCATAGTTATCTTCATCTATTTCTCGTATTGATATAGCATCATCAATATCTTTTGTATCAATTCCATCAATAGTAAATATCATTTCATTACGTAAATCTGTTCTATTTGCTGTTTCTTCTTCACTTACGCTATTTGGCAAATCTTTTACCTCATTCATGACATCTTCGTTATAATCAGGACTAAAACCATATTCATAAATATATGACAGAATATCTACTCCAACATCGTTTTTGTGACCAATTATTTTTAATACATAAGCTTTTTGATGATTACCTTCACTTACTCTTTTAATTAATACTTTATGTCCCTCTACACATGATGCAGCAGACTCAGTATCTACTGGTAATATACCATATTCTTCTTTGTCTATTTTTACGAATGGAAGATTATCTTTATAAAAAATTTCTCCGATTAAATTAGATTCATCTCGATAGATTACTTTTACTACTTTACCTTCGTTACTGTGTTTGTTTAAGTATTCAACAATTACTATGTCGTTGTTAGTAGCACCTTCTAAATTGTTACTAGAAATAAATATATCATCTTTTGAGTCATCTATATCAACAAACCCATATCCTTTAGGATTCATTATGAGTTTTCCTTTTATAAAATTAGTATTTTTAAATAAGGTATATCTTTTCTTTTTATCACTATAATAGATTAATCCGTCTTTACATAACTTATCTAAAATACTTTCTAGATTTTGATATTCCTCTACTGTAGTTAGGCCTAATTTGTCATTAATTTCCATACTAGTTAATGAGGTATTTCCTTTGTCTTCCAAAATTTTGATTATTTCTTTTTCCATTTCTATTCCTCTACTCTTTTTAAGTATAACATAATAAAGAAAAAAAACCAAACTTTTTAATTTGTTTTTTCTAATTTATATATTTTAATTAAATTCATATTGATTATAGAACAAAGGTTTGGTATAATAATTTTGGAACATTTAATGTGGGTGTCGTCCTCCAATCTTCTAGAAGAAAGGAGGTAGATATTGATGAAAGCTAAGACTTTTATAATTAAAGTACTAAAACTCATCGCTATCATTTTATTACTTTCTACCTTACTGGTATTAGCAATAAAAAAATAGACACTCATTAACTGAGTGTCAAACCTAATTTTAGAGGCGACATTCACTTACAAGATTAAATGTTCCTCTTTTTTATTGTATGAAGTTTCCTTCATCTGTATACATTATAACATAAAAACGACTTTTTGTAAAGTCGTAATAATCACATATTGGTACCAGCCAAGGGACTTGAACCCTCACACTATTGCTAGTAATAGATTTTGAGTCTATCGCGTCTACCATTCCGCCAGGCTGGCATAAAGGAGGTATTATCCTCTCTATATTTCTGATTCACTTGGCATACATAATGCACAAATAAAATATGCTAAAAGGCCAGTTCCTGCTGCAAATATAAGAAGTATCCACAATACCCTTATTACAGTAGGATCTATATTAAAATATTCACCAATGCCTCCACAGACACCAAATACTTTTTTACCATTTTCTATTCTACATAACTTTTTCTTTTTCATTATTACCACCATTAAAATTATAGCATAGTAAGCATTTTTTGACAATCTTAAATTTTTTTCTTGGATTTCTTGTATTATACTATATGTGCTTATATTTTTCAAGTAAAAAAGAATTTCTCAGGAAATTCTTTTAATTATTATCAATATAATCTGTTATTATTTTGATAAAATGTTCATTATTGCTAGTATATAGCTTTGGTGTAAAATTACTAGCTTTTTCTATTATTTTTTCTAAATTATCACCATCATTATATGCTAAGATATATCCGTCTTTTGAAAATTTATCTACTATTTGTAGTTGGTGATCATTTAAATGTTCATGGTATTTAGCTAACCTTGGACAGGCTATTACTATTTTATTATTTTTGATTCCTGTTAATATTGATCCAACACCACCGTGCGTAATTAAAATTTTACAATTTTTTATGTATTCATCAAATTTATCTTTAGGTAGTAAATCAAACATTTCCATATTTTTGCTATGATAATTAGTTGATCCTGACTGTACAATTACCTTATCTTTGATGTTGCCTTTAATTATTTCTTTTTCAATATTTTCAAGTAATCTTTTGAATGATTTATCCTGTGTACCTAATGTTACAAAAATCATTAAAATATCCACCCCCCATATGTTGCCTTTGGATATAATTTTAGCATTTCTTCCCATTGTACTATAAATAAATCAGCAAATTGATATACTATTCTACCAGTTTTAGTTTTAGTTTTGTGATTGGCAAATGTTTCTATAAATATTATTTTACTACCTAATATTTTTCCAATTAAACACATTGGACCCGCTGTATGTGCACCAGTAGCTATTATATATCCTGGTTTTACCTTTATATAAATAATTAGTGATTTGAAAGTATTATATATTATTTTAAATGGATAAACTATCTTTTTAAGTAAAGTAGAATAAGATCCATATACTAAAAAACTCACATGGTTTGGATATCTATCTTTTAAATATAAATTGGACTTAGTTTTTTCTGTAACAATATAATAATCATACTTATCAAATAGTGATTTTAATTGCATTAGTTCTTCTAAATGTCCACCAGTTGAAGATATAAATAATACCTTTTTATTTTTCATTATTATCACCTTCATTTATTTTTTTTAATAGACTATCCCATATTTTTTTTACTTCACTTATTTCATATTTTTTAATACTATTGTATCCATTTTTAGAAATGGAATTAAGTTTATCCTCATTATTTAAATATTTGACTACTGTCTTTGCGTATTCTTTTTTGTCATTATTAGATATTAGTATACCATTATTTGGTGATAGTACTTTTTTAGCACCTGATGCACGATCAAATGCAATGCATGGTACGGATTTACTCATTGCTTCAATAAGAACTAATCCAAATGATTCTGTATGTGATGTCATTAAATACATATCATAATCTTCTAATATCTTTAATAATTCTTCATGGGGATAGAATCCACATAATTTAATGTTGTTATCAAGTTCTAGTTCTTTAACTTTATTTTCTAACATTTCTCTTTGTGGACCATCTCCATATATATCTAGATGAATGTTAGTAATATTCTCTTTTATTAATTTAATGATTTCTATTAAATCATCATAACCTTTTTCTGGTACTAATCTTCCTATAGAAATTAATTTATTATTTATTTCTTGTTTAGAATGATATTTAGGAATATCATCTAGGACATTAGGTATATAAATGCATTTAGTTTTTTGATGATATTCTTTTAATTTTTTACTATAAAATTCTTTTAGTTCTTCACTAACTACTACTAGATAATCAATATTCTGGCATGAGTTTATTAAGTTATTAATATATGCTTTATTATTGTTATGATAATTATGTTCAGTTGCAATGGCAATTATATCTCTATTTTTGTTATTTCCTACTAACGTATTATGAAATGATCTAGTAGTAATGATATATTTACTATTGATTTCTTCAATATATAATATATTCTTAACATATTTTAATATAAAAATTCTAGCAAGGCTAAAACCATATTTTATTATTTGAAAAACGTTTTTGTTTTTTATAGCTTCTTTAAACTCTTTTTTTCTTGGATAATCATTAATTAAGTAAGTAATATTAATTTTATCGCTAAAATAAAATGCTGGTTTTTCTGTTACTTTATATGTAGAAACTAGATTAATATTATAATCATCTTCTAAAATTTTACATAAACTTGATAAATATTTTTCTATTCCCCCCACTCCCAAATGTAGAGCCATAATGGTAATAGAATTATTATCTAATTCAATGTTGTGTTGATCATATTTTAGGTAATATACTAACAATACAAAACAAGTTGCTAAGTATCCTGAAACGGCTGGAGCACCTAATACGTGTCCTACTATTAAAGCTATTAATAGATTAATGTAAACAGTATATAATAAGATAATCTGTTTAATATTTAATTTAAATTTCTTTTTCCTACATTTTTCAAATATCTTAAATGTGATATATATAAATGGCATTATATATATTAAAAATCCTACTATACCATATCTATAAAATATATCATGAAAATCCATTTCAATTAATTTATTTATATTCTTATTATTTATTTCTTTTCTATTTACAAATCCTATACCAAATAATTGGTCTTCTATTCCTCTTTGATTATATATTTTTTTAATTTTTTTAGCGAAGAAATCCCTATCGCTTAATAAGATACTTGACATAAATCCTTTACTATAGTCTTCATCCATATCTTTATTTTGTCTTTCTTCATATCTCATAATACTATTTTTAATGTTTTGAATTACTGGCAAATTAGGACATGATGCTAATATTACAAGTAATATTAGCCATGTCATAACCATTTGCTTGCCTTTATTCTTTTTTACTTTTAATAAATAATATAGGGAAAAGAATAATGTTGGCAATAATAATCCTATAATGGATGTTTTTGTCCCAATCATCTCTATTCCTAAGGTTATAGGAATAACATATAATAATATTTTATATGATGCTGCTTTATTAATTAATAAATATAAAAATGGAAATAATAATGTAATTATAATACCGATTTCATTTCCCGAATAAAACCATCCTGTATTTCCAGATCCTCCAACGTATGTAGCAAAAGCTGTATGTGTTATGTTTGCTAATACAATCAAAAAGCAATACAAGAATAGATCAATTTGAATTATTCGAAATATTTTTCTGTTATTTGGCTTATAATCATCAAAGAAATTAAATAAGAATAATAACGTTATTAGAATATAATAATATTTAAACATATATACTAATTCGGTATACAAGAACGAATAATTGAGTAGTAGCTCTTTTTTTGTTAAAAAGTAAATACATGAATATACAAATAATATAACTAAGTATATAATTGATTGTTTTTTGTATTTTGATTTAGATAGGACAAATATGTATATTAAGCATATTAGAAATATTATTCCTCTTATAACAATACCTATAGTTATAGGCAAATCTAGAAATTTGGTCATTAGTGATGTAAATAGATCTAAGAAAGGCTTTAATAAGAGAAATATATAGAACATATTTAAAATCTTTTTTCTATTCATTATTCTTGCCCCTGACAATTACTTTTGCAAATGGATATATACATAGAAATTTTGTTAAATTTAAAGCTTTTTCTTCATTCTTTTTTGAAACTATGATGGTATCAAATCCCTTTTCCATTTCTTTAAACATATCTCTATATAATTTAGGTAGACTATTACTTACTAGTTGTTTATTAAATATTCTAAAACTGTTCCCTAAGTATATTGGGTCTTTATCATTATAAATAGCATCAAAATCAATGGTCCTGTGGTTATTATTTTTATAAAATAATGCTAAACTATTGAAGAAAGGATTATCATTATAGCCTTCTGGGTATCTTTTCTTAATTATAAAATCAATGATTCTAAATTTGTTTTTAGTTTCTTTAGTTTGATAGATAGGTGTAAATATTCGATATAATCCTAAATGACAAAATGCTCTAAACATAAAATATTGAAATTTATAACATGGAATATTATAGAAATGCATAAGTTCTGTTGCTGTTCTTAATTCACCATTTATTAGGCATAATTTTCCTACTTCTTCATTAGCATAATTACCAGGATAAATACGATATTTTAAAAAACTGAACTTAACTTTATGAATATTTAACATTTTTATATTATCCATAGTATCTAGCCAGAATGGTTTATCCCAAACTAGGTAATTATTATACAAGGTTGTCATAAATGCTTCTTTTTTATGAAAAGCAAAATCTACATATAAGTTTCTACCTAACCATAGGAGTTGGATAGCAGGTATCTTTTTCTTATTCAAATATGGAAATACTTTTTGCTTTCCTACTACAGCACTATGTTCATCAATTATAGTCAAATCTCCTATAATGCCATCTATTTCATTATGACTATCTAAATATTCTACTGCTCTAGAGAAAGTATGCTCATCATATAATAAATCATCTGAGTGAAGAATATATATATAATCACCAGTAATATACTTTAATCCATTTATTAATGCTAATAATTGATCCTGATTTTCTTGATAAATATATGTTATTTTATCTTTTTTATCTTTTTCTTTCTTATAATTATCTATTACTTTTTTAGTATCATCTTTTGAACCATCATCAATTATTATTAATTCCCAATTATTATAATCTTGGCATATTAAACTATCTAGTGTCTCACAAATAGTATCGGCATCATTATATGTGGGCATTAAAACTGATATTTTATTCATATTATTTCACTTCTTTCTTAAATATTTTTAATACTAATTCTTTAAGGTATTTAAAATACTTAGTATTATAAAATATAATTATGATTAATATAGTTGATATCATGACACATATGATACCATGAATGATAAACCCTAAAAATCCATTTATTGTAATCATTTTGCATATACTATCACATATAATACTTATTAATACAAATAGGCATATATAACCTATATTGCTTAAGTAATAGTTAATGACACTTTTATTGAAGACTTTTTTATATATTAGCAATGGATCATACCACATGAATGATATTAGATTGGATATTAATGTTCCTAGTAATACTCCGAAAATACCAATTTTTTGAACGAGAATAATAGATATGATTATATTACTAATAGCCCCAATTATAGGTATTATTTTAGCCTGCCTAAATAAACCATAACTTGTTCTATATGTAGCTAATAGTTTTCTTAATCCTTCTATATATAGATTAATTGTAAGAATTATTACAAATGATTTAGATAATAAGTATTCTTTTCCTATCCATAATGTTATAAATTCATTTATTAGTGTATAAATTCCAACACATGATATACCAAATAAAGTTACTGTTATAAAATTTGTTATTTTAAAGATAAAATATTCTTTTTCTTTTTCATTAAAAACATGTAAATTGCCTATACTTGCTGTAATAGAATTAAAAAATATATTTAATAGATTAGTAAACGAATTAGTAATGAGTAAGTAATTTGAATATAACCCTACTTGTATTAGTCCTAAATATTTAGATATTACTATATTGTCTGTGGCAGTTAATACAACATAATTTGTTCTATATATCATTAACGCTCCACAATCTTTAAATATTCCTTTTTTTTCATCTTTGGTTAAAGATTTATTAGGTTTAGTTTTAATGAAAGGATACATTTTTTCTGTTTTTCTTGCTATTATGAATTCTTGTAATACATTAAATATAATAATTGTTAATAGATATAAATAAAAGTTCCTAAATACTACCAAAACAATTACTTGGAAAATGTTACTAAATATTATAGCTATTGTATTAATATTATTATATATATATCGTTTTTGATTAGCTCCTAAAAACTCAATTCTTGATGGAAAAAACAAGTAAGTTGATACAGTTTGGAATAGATACATGAAAAATACTATATAGATATTTACTACTATGACTTTTTCTTTAATTATGTAGGTTAAAAACGGTGATAAAAGTAATCCTATTCCTATCATTACTAGAGCAATTATACGATATGTTTTTTGCATATAATTGATTATTATAGTTTGCCTTTCATAATCATTTTCGGCAATTGGCTTATATAATGCATATACTAGGGCACTACCAATACCTAAATCGGCTAATGATAACATCGTTAAAATATTAGAAAATAATCCATTTATTCCTAAAAATTCAGTTCCTAAATATTTTATAAGTACTGTCCTAGTTATAAATCTAAAAACAAGTGTCAATAGTTGATTAATGAGACCAGTATACATGTTTTTGGTTGAATTTTCTGTTCTAGTCATATCTGTCACCTACTTTATATATCTTTTATTTATAATTACTCCATATAGTCCGGTTAAGAATCTATTTGTTAACCTTAATTTTATATATCTAACTAATTTACATTTCCAGATGATACTATTTTCTATCCATGTTCCATAAAAAATATGAACTGTTATAGATTTATTTGATGGATTACATAATAACCAATCTGGATATACTTTTATTCCATCCTTTAAAGTTTGTTCTTTATTGTTTATAATAAGATTATATTTATTAATTAATATGTCTGAAAATATTTTAGTATTAACATAATCCATTTCATTTTCTTTTTTGTATTCAAATTGTATACTATCATAATAATTAAGTAATTCTTTCATAAATGGATGCTTTGGTTCCATTCCAAAACAGGCTGTGAAAATATAGTTATTATTTTCAAAGCCAACGAATCCTCGATTATTTAATAATTTATCAAAATTCTTGATAGTAACAATATCTGTATCTAAATATATTCCCCCATATTCGTACATAACTTTAGCACGAATATAATCACTAACAAAAGCCCACTTTTTAGCTTTATAGGCTTCTTTTATAAAATGATGAGAATTGATATCAAAGTTTTGTTCATTCCATTCGATTATTTCATAATCTTTTAACTTTTTCTTCCATGATTTGAGACATCTTTGAATATCTTTGGGCTTTTCACCACCAACCCATACATAATGTATTTTTTTAGGTATCATACTATCACTCCTTGATGAATAAATTTTATAAAAACTCTCTATTTAATATTTTATCAACGATTTTTTTACAAACTTTACCATCATTTTCTTTATTAAATTTTTGATTAAATTGATTAATTTTATATTGATATTCTTCCAATTCTTTAGGACTTTCTAATACTCTAATTAATTCTTTTTGATTATAGCATACTGGTCCCGGTAAATCTTTTTTATAGTCTAGGTAAAAATTTCTATATGACATATAATCGTCATAGTCATATGGATAAAATATTATTGGCCTATCTAATATTAAATAATCAAATATTACTGATGAATAGTCTGTAATAAGTATATCTGATATTAGTAATAAGTCATTAATATCTTCCTCAAGAGCATTAATTACATTTTTAGGAATATTAAGTTTTTTAGCTAGTTCTTTTTCTTGTGGATGACAAGTTACTATTAATTTGATATCACTTAATTTATATAATTCATCTATTTTATATGAACACGTATTGTTTTCTATATCTTTATCTCTAAATGTTGGTGCATATAATACTATTTTCCTTTTTTCATTTGATAAATGATATTTCTCTTTAATAGTGGATATTTTATTAGGATCTGGATCAACTAATTTATCCGTTCTAGCTAATCCTAGGCAATATGATTTTCCATTATAACCAGTAACGTCCTTATTTTTATTTAAACTATATTCGTTAGCTGCTATATAATAATCCCATTCTTTTGTATATGGAAGTGGTGGCCTTTCTTTAGCGTTAGTTAGATCATAACCACACATTTTTAATCCATAACTTCCATGATCTACATATATACAAATTTGATTCTTTTTCTTTTTCAGTAATGAACCTGTAGATTGGCTTTTAATTTTATATTTGCATGTTGCTAGATGATAATAAGCTCTAAAGGTTCTATAATAACAATATTCATTTTTATCTAATTTACTAATATCTGTTTTCTTAGATACAATCCATATTAACTTATAATTATTAATATTATTTTTCTTAAAATATTCATATATAGCAAAGGGATTATCATCTGTTTTATTTCTTCCTGATTCAAAGATTATTTTATTGTTTTGAACGGGAAAAAAGTGAAAAAATATGTTTAATAAAAAACTAATTATACTCTTCATATTCATATCACTTCCTATTAAAAATTATACTATATATTATACTTGTTATCAAGTTCGTTTATTTTTAATTTACGTAACTTTTAAATTCTTCTATAGTGGTATTACTTAGTATAACATATCTGGGTATTTTATATTTATCTGCATTCCGATTAGCTTTTCTATTACCACCTGTAAATGCTACTTTGAATCCAGCTTCTTTTACTGCTTTTATGGATTCGTTTGTATATTCATAGAAGGGAAAGCAGAACGCTTTGGTTGATTTTGTTACTGCTATTGAATTTTTCAAATCTTCTAATAATTCGTTATAAGGAATACAGTTTACTTTGGATCTATATCCACATGTTGCTTCTCGATGTAAATTATCTGTATGTGATTCAACATCAAGCTTATCAGATTGATAATTATTGATGCTCCACCATCCTGTTATTAGAAATAGTGTTGCATACATATCATATTCTTCTAGCAATGGTATTAAATGGTTACCATTATGTTTGCCCGTTCCATGAGCACCATCATCTACCGTAAGTAAAATTGATTTTTGTGGTAATTCAATTTCTCCATACATCCATTTTACAAATTCATCTATTTTTAAAGTTAAATAACCTTTATCCTTTAAATACTTAAGTTGTTCTTGGAAATCTTTAATATTTTCGCATATTATTTCATGACATTCTTCTGACCAATCTTTATAGAAAAAATGATAATTCAAAACAGGAATTTCTTTAGCATAAGTTGTATTTGTATTTTTATTATCTTTTATATTTTCAATATCTTCCTCTTTAACAAATAATAATCTATCATTAAATTCTACTCCATATTTATCTTTATTATTAATAATTATTGGTAATTCATAACTTTTATTAAACGAATAAACCAAATTATCATCCTCATTATAGAAGTTAGTTAATTCTTTGGTAGTTATATTCTTATTATAAGGAATATAATTTTTATATCTTTGAGAATATTCTTGCAAATCCTCTATTTTATCTACATCGTCATATTTTATATAGTATTCATCATCTAAATTAATAATTTTAAAATATTTATCCTTATAGGTAATTTCCATGTCTGATAATTCTAGTACTTCGTTATGGCCTATCTTACCTACATTGATGTATTTATGATCATTGTAGGCATATATATTGGCATCAGTATTAGTAATTACATATTTATTATAATGACTAAGTATTTCTTGTTTTTTATTTTCTTCATTATATAATTTTATTTTAGTTTTTGTCATATTTCTAATTTCAAAACCAGCAATTAATTCTATGCAAATCAGTACTGCAAAAATTATTATCATTATTTTATTTTTCATTCTATCCTCATTATTTTATTAAGATATTTCCTGTCATTTCTTTAGGAATATCTAATTCCATTAATCTAAGCATAGTTGGAGCAACATCTGCTAATTTACCATTATGAAGTTCTATGCCTTTTTTGGTTACTATGCATGGTACTGGATTAGTAGTATGACTTGTAACTGGTCTATGATTACTATCCCACATTATGTCACAATTACCATGATCTGCTATTAGAATCATAGTTCCATTTAATTCTTTTATCTTATGATATATTTTATCTAGACATTTATCCATATGTTCTACTGCTTTTAAAGCTGCTTCATAGTTACCAGTATGACCCACCATGTCACCATTAGCAAGGTTCATAATGGTTACATCATAATTCTCTACTTCTTTTAAGAAGGCGTCGGTTACTTCATAGACACTCATCTCTGGTTTTAAATCATAAGTAGCAACTTTAGGAGATGGTATTAAAACCTTTTTCATATCATCATATTCTACTTCTTTACCGCCGTCAAAGAAAAATGTTACATGGGGATACTTTTCTGTTTCTGCTATTCTTAATTGACTTATTTTGTGATTATGGAAATAATCTACTAAAATATTTTTTAAATTTAAATCATTAAAAATATGTGGCGATGTAACTGTTTCAGTAACTGGATACATTGTTAAAATCTTTAAATTATTATAATTAATGATGTTTATTCCTTTATCAGTCGCTTCTTGTCTATAAGCATCTGGATTAGATAACAATGTAAATAATTCTCTCAATCTATCTTTTCTAAAATTAAAAGCGATTATTCCATCGTTATCTCTTAGTGGGGCTTTATTTATAATACCTGGTATTATAAATTCATCTGTGATATTATTTTGATAGTTATCATTTATTAATTCTTGATAATTATTATATGTTTTCCCTTTTCCATAACATATGGCATCATATGCAAGTTTAATTCTATCAAAATTGTTATCTCTATCCATGGCATAGTATCTTCCATTTATGGTGGATATTTTACCAATACCTAATTCGTTTATTTTATCATTAAGAATGTCAAGATATTTTAAAGCGCTCTTTTCATATGTGTCTCTACCATCTGTACATAAATCTAAATATACATTGTTTAAATTATTTATTTTGCACATTTCTAATATAGCTAATAAATGATTTATATGCGAATGTACTCCTCCATCAGAAAGAAGTCCAAACAGATGTAAATTAGAATTGTTTTTTTGAACATGATTTATTATCTTTAACAATTCTTCATTTTTAAAAAATGTCTTATCACTAATTGAAGCATTAATGGCTTCTAAAGGTTGAAGGGCTATTCTTCCTGCTCCAATATTCATATGACCTACTTCACTAGTACCCATTTGTCCTTCGGGTAGTCCTACTGCTTTACCGCTTGCTTCAAGCAAAGAATGTGGGTATTCGTTCATTAACATATCTAAAGTTGGTGTGTGGGCATTTTTAAAGGCATTACCATCACTTTCTTCCCTAATTCCGCACCCATCTAAAATACATAAAACCATTTTTTTCATTATATATCACCATAAAAATTATAACAAATATTACCAATAATGTCTAGTAAAGAAAAAGAAGATTATTCATCTTCTAACTCTATTTTATTGGCGTTAAATGCCATACCGAATACAAATATATATGATAATAAATATAACCATATCATGGTAATAATAATGGATGATAAATTACCATATATTATATCGTATCTAGCCAAGTATGTAATGTATAATTTGAATATTAATGTTGAAATAACCCATAGGACTGTAGTAATTAATGCTCCATATGTTGTATCACTACTTTTAATATCTTTATCTGGAGCAATAGTATATATTAGTTTAATATTAAAATATACTATAGCAAAAGTTATTGGCCATTTAATTGCATTAAATATTACTATTAAATTATTAACTATTTTGGCCATTAGATTGGCATTTTTAATTAATGATAAAATACTATCTCCAAATAATGGAATAATCAAAAGGAACAGAAATAATAATATAATTAAGAATAAAAGTATAAATGACTTTATTCTATTTTTTATAACATTATTTTTTCTAACTCTATATAGCGTATTTGAGGCAACGATAATAGAATATGTACCATTTGTAGCTAGTATAATAGCAAATACGATAAATAATCCTAAATTGGTATCAAAGCCTTTACCTGATATTACATCTATGACCGTTTCACTAGATTGTGGAGGTAGGATATCCCGAATTAATACCATAACCTGGTCAATTGATAGAGAAAATTTAGAAGCAATCAAAACTAAAAGAGTAAATATTGGGATGATGGCTAAAACAATAAAATATGCTATACTTGCTGGTAAAAATGCCATTTCTTTTTTTTGTAAAGTTTTAATTGTTTCTTCTAAATACCCCTTTAATTTCTTTTTCATAAACTCACCTATCTTTTTCTTTAGCTTCTCTCATAGAAATTGTAGCTTCATTAATGGCATCATCAATTGTCTTGACATCGTCTACAATCATACTATAACCAATGGCTGCTCCAAAATGATATGGTAGTGTTTGAAGTTCTTTGCTTAATTTTCTTATATATTCTTGAATAGTATTTTCTTCATAACCAACCATATACATTAAAAATTCATTACCATCTGTTCTTACTATATCTGTATTTTCAATTTGATTATTGATAAGAATATTAGCAGCTTTTTTGATAACTTCATCACCTTCACTATGGCCATGATTATCATTTATATATTTAATATTATTTAAATCAATAATCAATATTGCTTGAGGATAAATAACATTATCATCCCATTTTGCTATATTATAATTTAAATAATTTCTATTCTTTAATGATGTCATTACATCAATAAATTTTAGTTTATCTTCCTTCTTTAATTTCTTCTTTTTGCCATTCGTTCTTAAAACGATTAAGAATAATATAATTAATAAAATAGTTACGACTAAAATTATAACTAATTTTTTCATCAATTGATCCCAAGAAGAAATATTTTTAACTATGTAATCAGTATTATAATTATAACGGATATTTTTATAATTTATCATTCCTACGTAGTAATTAAATAATTGATAAAATGTTTGATTCTTATTAACGTCTCTAATAGCAAAATTATAATCATTATTTAAATTATTTGTATATATGACTTTATAGTTACTAAATTTTTTATCTTTGTAATAATCATATGTATCATAATCCATTATAATAATACTATCATTGGTACATCCTCTTAATAATTCATCAGTATTATTGAAAACATTAACATCAATATTATTAGTAATTAGGTAATTGTGTAGATAACTATCTTTTACTACATTTATTTTTTTGCCTTTTAATGTTCTAATGGAATTAACGATAAATGTTTCTTTACTTAATACTACATATTCTTCATTAAAAGGAGATGATGTTGTTTTAATGTCTATATTTAAGCCATTTAGTGGATAGTTAGCAAAGACCACATCAACTTCACCGTGTGAGAATGCTTCTCTTAAACTGTCAATAGAATTATATTCTGTAACTTTAAAATCTACACTAGCTAAATCTTCAAATCCACTTAGATAGTTTGATATAGTTCCAACAAATTCATTGTTAATTGTGTTTTCATATGGCATATTTATAACATATCCGTAATTATATGTAGCACCATTGTATCCCATTCTTTCAGCATCGTCAATTTTTTTAGATTTAAAGAATGTGTTTAGAAAATTGATTTTATAATTTTTTGTGTAGTAATTATCCATATATATATTGCTAAATTTTTTCATAATACTTAGTAATGGTTTGTTATTTTTAACAGTTAGAACATATTTCTTATTTAATTCACTAATATGGTAAGCAATATTTAGATCATTATCCAATATATAATCAATATACATATTATTAGGTATAGCAATATAATCTACAGCTTCAATATTTAATGCTTCGATTAAACTATCAATAGTATCATATGGTGAGTATGAGATATTTTCTGTATCCATTAAATAATAACTAACCATTGACATATCATTATTGAATACGCCAATTTTAATATTCTTCATATCGTTTAATTTATTAAATGTCGTGCTTTCTTTTCCTACAATTACATATTCATCTAAGTACATTAAAATATCATTTTTGGTAAGTTCATCATTAAAATCTAGTATGTTAAAAGAAATATCTTTTAATTCTACATTATCTCCTTGCAAATATGATATTTTATTAAATTCTATTCCATATAAATTGGTAAATTCTTCAAGAAATGAAAAACTTATTCCTTCTCCATTGTATCCATAAATTGGTACATTGTTGTATGTGCTAATGTCAATAACAGTGTTACTATTTTTATTAATCCACGATTTTTCTACTATTGATAGGCTTATAGCATCTTTTGTATAGTTTATGATAAATACTATTAGCGATACAATTAAAACAAGGAAAATAGTTAGTAGTATTAATATTTTTTTAGTCTTTTTTTTCTTCATAATTATTCTCCTAACTCTTAGTATAACTTATTTTTTCATTTAGAGGATGCTTAGTACCTACTACTACAAATTCTTTTGTGTCTTCTTTATCATCAGGCGTTTCTACTAAGAATATTTCTATATCATAATCATCTGTTATTTTTTCCTCATACATACTAGGTATTTTATCAGCAATTTCTTTAGCTTTTGATATTGATGTACCATGTTTATAATCAATATTTATATAGATTATTTTTCCTTGTATACGAATATTTATATCTTCTACTTCAGCTGCTTCTTTTATTTTATCAATAACTTCTTTATTTGCCTTATCTGATATTTTTACAATACCTTTTAATCTATTGCCATAGGCATCAGATCCTGACTTGGTAAACATTCTACCAAATATTAATGCCATTACTATTAATAAAATTATTAACAATCCCAAAACAATAAATAACCCCTTATATTTCTTAATCACTTTCATATACTCCTCCGTCTAGTTAATTATACTATAAAATTATTAAATATGCAATTTATCAAATAAAAAATAATTGCCAAAATAAAAAATAGATTATATTTGAATAAATCTATTTACTTTTAACTTTTTTCTTTGATTTTTTAGCAAATAAAGTGCTTTTTAATGATTCTTTTAGATATGGTTCTATTATTATTGTTGCTTTTTGCATTTCTTCGTTTGCTCTAATTTCCTCAATTTCTTCAACAAATGAAGAAATAATAGTTAAATATCCATTTACTGAAGTTCTTTTATAAATAATATTTTGTTTATAAATATTATCTGTTGAACATACTGTTGCAATTGTTCTAAATAATGAAGGTTCAAGTGTTAAAGTGTGCATTTTAAGTATTTGACCATTTTTTGTCTCTTTACTAAATGTTACAGACACACTATCTTTCATAAAATCAGAATCTATTTTTTCTTCTAATACTTCATATATATTAATAGTTAATTGCAATTTTTCATCTTTTCCACTTATGGTAGATGCTCCGATTGTTATATTGTATAAAGAACCAAAAATATGTTCTTCAACATTGTCATAGTAAGTAAATGTAAGATTATCATCTATGTTCCATTTTGAAACACCATTTTCCTTTGAAAAATGAGAATTTTGATTATTAGTTACCATGTATTCTCCTCCTACAGGTAAAATATAATAACATATTTAACTTATTATGTCAAATTTCACAATTTAAAAGGAAGAATAATTTCTTCCTAGTTTTCTGCTTCATTTAACATATTTGTAATAAAAATTCCATAACCTTTTTTTGTATCTTCTACTAGTACATAATTAACTGCTCCAATAATATAATCTCCTTGAATGATTGGACTTCCGCTCATTCCTTGAACTATTCCACCTGTTTTATCCAATAGTCTATTATCATTTACTTCAAATAATATATTTTTGGTATCATTTGACTCAAAAATTTTTAAAATTTGGATATCATATTCTACTGGCTTATCTCCCAATATTACTGTTAATATTTTGGCATTCCCTAATTTTATTTCACTTGGTAGGGCTACTTTATATAATTTGGAACTATCAATTTTTCTAGTGTATGTTCCAAACACTCCATAACTGGTGTTTTCGTATACGTTTCCATAGGTGTCCATTGAGTTACTTCTGGCATTCTTTTCTCCTGGATTACCATCTTTAGATTTTGTTACACCTGTTACTGTGGAATAATAAATTGTTCCATCTGTTATTGTAAATTTGCTTTTGGTACTCTTTTCTAAAATTTCATGTCCTAAAGCTCCAAAAACTTTTGTCTTTGGATCAATGAATGTAAGTGTTCCTACTCCTTTTACATTATCTTTTACATATAATCCTGTCTTATATCCTGATGATGTAATGGGAATATTAACTTTTATGTTATATTCTTTATTGTTCCTAATATAAGTTATATCTATGTTATTATCATTTAAATTATCTAAAACATTTTGGATATCTGTAACT
>JAEEGL011645054.1_pt1 | contig 34911 bp, 25 predicted proteins | sample 9134231 | NCBI WGS metagenome assembly JAEEGL01 (sample SAMN16246548, study PRJNA631951) | gut metagenome | biome: gut microbiome; feature: rumen; material: fiber-attached | host: Bos | place: Iran: Karaj | collected 2018-10 | reverse complement strand
TAAAAGTCATCCCCGACTCGGATGACGTCGTTGTCGGGGATGTCAGTATAGGTAAGAGGATTGACGCAGGCGGCCTTGATCCGGTAAGTCTTGGTCTTGCCGTGCCAGGTAGCCCTGACGGTCATGCCATCGACTTCTATCTCCACCTCCGGGTCCGGAGAGCTTGCCGAGAGACTCCGGACTTCCTCTCCGAAAGCGATATCGTAATTGTCCTGCGAGACGAGACCGTTCTTCTCGGTCGAACGCACCGGAATCTCCGGCAGAGCCACGCTCTTTCCATTGATGAGAATCTCCAGCTGAGGAACATACGGCTTCTCCAGAGGATTGCCGGCCTTGCTGAAGCCGAGGCCATGGAAATCGAAAAGTACTCCCTCGCCCACGCCTGTCACGTAGATGGCATGCTTGCCGGAAAGACGGTCTACAAACTTTCCGACCTGGGCGGTAAGTTTTGTAAGCTTCTGCTCAGAGCCTGCCGGAACTTCTATCTCGGCAATCCTGATCCCCTTCCATACCTCATTGTCATACGGGCTGTCGAGCCAGATTGCGATACGGAAGGCTGCGGACGTCTTGGGAGTGACGAAAATATTGAATTCGGTCTTGTTCTTACGGCTTACCCCCTCGAAAGGTTTAAGACCCTTCCCGGCCTTCTTAAGGCCGCCGAAACCGAAATACTTGAAGCCTACTATATCTCCGCCCTTGACATCGGCTATATCCATAGCGTTGTCCCAGACGTCCCAGCTGTCCTGCTGGAGAGTCTTGTCGGTAAGGAAACATGCATATCCGGCAGAATAGTACTTATAAGGATCGAGGCCGAAGATATTGAAGCCCTCGGAAGTGACCTCGGCCCCCTTGTACTCGTGCCCGTTGCTGTCCTTGACCGTCAGGACATGGTCTTCAGTATAAGGATCATAACCATAGATACGGACCTTACCGCCTTCAGCCACCGGGGCTTCGTCGGCGAATACGGTAACCGGGGCGACCATAGGCTGGCGCGCGAAGCCGAAGCCTCTCGGAGCCCTGTGGTAGAATACATACCACTGGTCGTTGATATACTGGAGGCTGCCGTGGGTATTGTGGCCGGAATAGCCTTCATAGAGGCTGGTTCCATCCTCCCCGAGAACGATTGCTCTCGAATCCACGAGGACGCCGCCGCTTTTCCATGGCCCTACAGGAGAATCCGCATAGGCGTAGCGGAGAGTTGAATTCGAACTTGCGAGTCCGTAGTCAGGGCCGGAATGACCGCTGAACACCCACACATATTTGTTGCCGACCTTACGGATCGAAGAAGCCTCGAAGAAATTGAAGTCTCCGAGATCCTCGCCCTCATAGACGGCGAATTCAGCTCCCGGAATCTCGCGCACGTTGCCGTAGCTGAAGCTGGCCGGGATGAAATACGGGATGACCTCCGTCCCAGGACGTACCGACCACATGGTCTCGGGATCGAGTTCCGCGGCAGAAGAGCGCTGGAAGCCCCAGTAGCCCCAGGCGCGGAAACCTGCAGGGCTGTCGGCCGGCTGCTCTACATAGACAGAAGGGTCGAAGCCGAAGATGCTGCCCGGAAGAGTCCCCCGGCCATCCTCAGTCATATTCAGAGGGGTGAACGGACCGTCAGGGCGGGAGCCTTTGCAGACCATCGCCTCCCTGCCGGCGCCACGGCTGTGAGGGTAGAGATAATACTCCTTGACTCCCTCTTTATTCACTACCTCGACAAGGTCAGGGGCATACATGACGTCCCACTGGCCGTCGATAAAGTAAGTGAATATAGGACCCTCATCTCTCCAGTTTTCGAGATCCTCGACAGGAGCAGACCAGGCCCGGATATCAGGGCCGCAATAGCTGCCGAACCGGACGTCGTGGGAGCCGATTATATATACGCGATATTTTCCGGGATTGTCCGGATCTTCGAACACTCTCGGCTCTCCGTCAGGGAGATGCTCCCAGAGCGGAATATAAGGATTGCCGGCATTACAAATAAAGCCGAGCAGCGCGGCCGCGAAGGCAGTAAAGATTCTTTTTACCATTTAATCCATTTTTCAGGGTCAACATTCTCGAACATAGGGGCCTTGCGCACGTCGGTATCGACGTCCTTCCCGAGAAGGAACTTGTCCACAAAGGCCTCAAGCTCCGGCCACTGGGACTCCGGAAGCTGACAGTGCATATGGCCGTCCTGGAAGGACCAGCCCATCCTATCCTCTATTCCGAAGGCCTCCCAGACTTTGCGGGCGGCGTAGCAGGAGACATAACCGGCCTCATCGGCCAGCCACTCGTAATCCGGATTTCCGAACACGAGAAGGGCTCTCGGAGCGACCATGGCGCAGAGTTCATGATGGTCTATAGGAAGACGGACGGCATTCTCTTCGGAGAACTGCCGCATCGACTCTTTGAACCATGAATAATTGGTCCTGGCGATAGTCTCGACATTGCCGAGAGTCTCGGACACTCTCCATGCGGCAGCGCCGCCGCCACCGGGTTCCTGCGCGATCGTCAGGGCGATTCTCTCGTCGAAGGCGCCGCTGAACAGGGCCATCTTGCCGGCGAATGAACATCCGGAAACCGCCAGATGCCTCATGTCGATCTTGGACGCCGCACCTACAGCCTCGAGCCCGTCGATTACTCGGCTGACTCCCCATGGCCACGCAGCATACGCCCCGAAATCGACATACTCCGGATAGAGTTCGTTGACAGGCTGTTCTCCGCGGACCTGGGTATGGGCCATGACATCGGTATAAGGGAAGCCTACGATGGCGATATTCCTAGAGCTGAAGATCTCCACAGGAAGGCTGCCAGGACCGGCGCCGAAGCCGATTCCGATTATGGCAGGGAACGGGCCGTCGCCTTCAGGATAGACCACAGGGCAGTTTATCTTGAGAGATTTGCCATTGACGCTGACGGTTACGGCCAGAGTATCGTATGCCACAGGCATCTTGGGCATCATGCCGCCGAAGCCCGGGAATTCAGGGATGACAGTGTCGTCGGTATGGCGGAGTTCGGCCGATACGCACGATTTGTCGGTGACCGGCTTGACTCCGATTTCGTAGTTCTGGATCTGGGCGAAAATCTCGTTCCTGCGCTTCTCCCACTGGGAGAACTTCTTTACCCTGCCGCTTCCGTCGGCCCATGCAAGAGGGTCAGGAAGAGTCTCGACAGCAGGAAGCTCCGCGAACTCGGGCATCTCCAGAGCGGCATAGGACGATCCGGTATTTTCGGAATCATAGACAAGAGGAATCTCTCGGGTACATGCGACTGCGGAAATCAGCAGAGCCGCCAGAATCATTTTCTTCATGTTGATGTGATTAGTTGTGACAAAGATAGCATTATTTCCTGTTCCTGACGCTGTCAAGGAAGGCTGTCATCTTCGCAAGATTCTCTTCTGAATACATATTGAAACCATGGCCGCCACCTTCCACCATCGTAAGGTCGGCCTCGACTCCTGCCTTGACGAGAGCGTCATAAAGCTCAGGAGACTGGCATGGAGGGACTACATTGTCGGCGGTGCCGTGGAAGATGGTCACAGGCGGGTCTGAAGGGTCGATATAGGTGATCGGACAGATAGCCTGGTACTTGGCCTCGTTACCCTCGACCGGAGCGCCTATAAGCACTTCCTCCGGGGTCGGACCGTTATTCTCCCTCTTGCCTGCGCAATCCATGTTGAGCAGGTCGATCGGGCCGGACCAGTCGCAGGCGGCATCGACACGGCTGCTGAAGCCGGTATATGAACCTACCTCGCCCTCAAGCCCGGCGACGTCGCCGGAAGTGGCCGCAAGAGTCGAGAGATGGCCGCCGGAAGAAAAGCCGGAAGTCGCGATGAAGCTGGTATCGAAATGGTATTTCTCTGCCTCTGCGCGTACGAAGCGGACTACGGCCTTGATATCGTTGATCTGGGCGGGGAACTTGGCGTCCATGCTGGAACGGTGGTTCGGAGTGACTACTGCGTAGCCGGCCTTGAGGAGGGCGTTGCAGATGGTCCCGAGATCAGCCATTCCCTTGGAGTTGTTGCTGAACCAGGCGCTGCCGTAGATATGGATGACAACAGGATAGGAATCTTTCTTTTCCTTCGGGAGATAGATGTCGAGATTATGGTATGTCTCGCTGTCGCCGGCATAGTTGACGTCGGTGAATTTTTCGGAGCACTCCATCTCGGGGGCCTCGAACTGGAAACCGCCGAAGTTCTGGGCTGAGAGACTTGCTCCCAGCACCAGAGCCACGGCGGCGATTATAGTTTTTTTCATTGACTAACGATTACGGAAGTTCCACTTGCAATTGTCACTGTCCTTATCGAATTTGCCCAGGGATGGAGTACTGTCGGCAACAGATACGAGCACGAGCTGCTCGCTGTGGCCAGGCACTTCCTTAGGCATGATCCTGTATGTCCCGTCAGTCAGCATCTCGATTCTCCAGAGCTGCTCGGGAGCGCCCGTAAACTCGGGAACTGTCTTTACCTCAGCGTCGGCCGTGGCTGCGAGAGCCCTGCCGGTGCCGGCGATGGTAATCTTATAGTAAGGAGCGCCGAGGTATCCGCCTACGCCCTCTACAGCTTCAACAGTCCACTTCTGGTGAGGACGTCCGAGATAGTCACCGATTCTGACATCGATGTCACCCTCCGGCCAGCCGCCGATCACTTCTTCGAGCTTCTGCTCTTCTACCGGTTTGAGAGGCTCATTGCTAGGAGGGCCCCAGAATCTCATACGGCCAGTGTTCATTCTTACGAAATCGACGACGAGCTCGAGACCATAGCCCCTTCTCTCGGATTCGATCTCATACGTACCCTCACGGAAGACGTCGCCAGCGACAGGCCAGCCGTTTTTCCATACGAGAGGGGCGATGGCGAGGACGCTGCGTCCGCCTTCGTCGAAGTCGGCCTCATAATGGAAAGACATCTTCTCGACGCCCGGCTCTTCGATGTAACGGCCGAAGTGTCCGGGACCGGAGTGACGGCTGTCGCTTGAGATGACCATCTTGCCGCCGCCTTTGAGCATGTCGCGGCCCATGTTGTCGAGATATGGTCCGGTAACCTTGCGGGAACGGCCGACAACGATGTTGTAGGTCGAGTTGACGCCGTCGCAGCATGTCCCGTGGGTCCCGAGAAGATAGTACCAGCCGTCGTTGTACATCAGGGCAGAAGCCTCGCAGTCGATAGCGATGTTTATAGGCTCGTTACCCTCGACTCTGGCTCCGGTCTTCGGGTCGAGCTCTACGAGACGGATGAAGCCGAAGTAGGTACCATACGAAAGCCAGAGCCTGCCGTCAGGATCCATCAGGACGGACGGGTCGATGGAGTCGCAGTCTTCGTCGTATTCCGAGGAGGCGACTACTATAGGTTCTGAATATTTGAAGTCAGGGGAATTAGGGTCGAGAGTCTTGTTCCACATTGTAAGGATGGTTCCCTTGTGGCCTCCGCCGAGACCGCCGCCGGTCGCGCCATAGACGACGAGGTATCTGTCGCCGATCTTGATTGCGTCAGGAGCTGCACCGCCGCCGGGTCTGACACCGCCGCCGTTCCAAGTCCAGCCGCCGTCCTCGGAGATGAGGCCGCCGCCACCGGTACCGAACGTGAAATACTTTCCGCCGTCTTCCATGATGGTCGACGGGTCATGGATCCATCTGTTTCCGGTCTGGGCATCAGCCTTGCCGGAGAGTCCTATGATCATAAGGGATGCGAGTCCCGCAAATATTATCTTGTTTTTCATCTTCTTCAGCATTTTACTCGGTGGTGATAGTGATTCCGGTTACAGGTTTTCCGTCCTTATCGACGAAACGGACGCAGAAGTCGCTCATTCCGGGGCCGTTGATGATGGCGCCGCGGAGGACATTCTTGCCTTTCTTGAGAGTGAGCCTGCGGGTAGCGCAATCGTCAGCGACCATACGTCTGTCGCTTGACATCAGGAGCACTTCCTCTCCGTTGAGCCACCACATCGAAGCCGAGTTGGAGCCTACGAGCATTCTTACGTCTTCGATATCTTCAGGGCAATTGACAACTGTGACAGCCCAGAAAAGGACTCCATAGACCTGTTTCTCGAGGGTTGAAGCAAAACGGAAAAGCTTTACGTTGTATAGCTTGCTGTCGAGAGCATGCCAAGCAAGCTTGGTCTCGCCAACCTCGACCTCCTGGCCGTCTTTAGGGACGATGGTCATCTGGTCCTTGAAGTATTCGGTGTTGAAGGCATCCCTAAGATAGCTGTCAACGAAAACCGCATTGGTACGGTTTGGTTTGTCGATAGGTTCGAGCAGAGACCATCTGCCGATGAATCCTTCCGCATCCGGAGTCGCCGGGGCTGCAGTTGCTACCGAGAAATAATCCTCGAATTTAGGCTGGGCTGAAGCAGGGGCCGAAGCCACGGAAGCGGCAAAGAGACCTGCACCCAGAATGATCAATACTTTGGAGTAAAGTGTCATGGTGTTATTTTATTTGAATAGTAGAGGTATGAATTCGTTGAGACTTCTTCTCCAGGTAAGCCACTCGTGGGCTGTCCCCGGGGAGATATAACGGGTATATTTTATGCCGGCATTGTCGAGCATCTTGTCGAGGGCGGCACCGCCGAGGCCTTCTTCCGTGCCGTTGGACATGAAGAGGACAGGGACGTCCTTGTTGAACTTGGCGGCATCTGCGAAGACTCCGTTGTAGAGAGTCTTGATGTCCTGTCCCGGGAATACGAAGATAGCTCCGCTGAAGGCGCCGATTCCGCTGAAGAGGTCCGTATGGGCAAGACCTATCTCGAAGGCCTGGTGGCCGCCCCATGAGAGGCCGGCGATAGCCCTGTGCTTACGGTCCGTATATACTCTGAATGTATTTTCAACGTAAGGGATAAGCTCGTCGAGCACGACTGTCTCGAACGATGCGCCGAAGCTCATCATGTCCTCGCCGGGGATTGCGCCCATGCCATAGTCGCAGTCGCCGTTATCCATGACGACGACCATCGGGACTGCCTTGCCGGAAGCGATGGCGTTGTCCATGATATTGGCCATCTTGCCCTGCTCGTGCCAGCCGGTCTCGTTCTCGGCCATTCCGTGCTGAAGTATGAAATAAGGATAGCGCTTCTTCGATTTCTCGTAGCCGGCCGGAGTATATACATAGCAGCGGCGCATCCTGTTGTGGGACGGAGACCAGTACTGGCACTCGCGCACCTGGCCATGAGGGACCGAAGGATTGAACTTATAGTAGGCGGCGTCCTCTGCAGGCTCAGGGATTTCGAGAAGGCTGAAGCTGGAGCCGGAGCCATAGACTGTATAGACATTAGGGTCGTTCATCCTTACTCCGTCAACCACGAGCCGGTAGTAATGCGGGCCGACGACGATAGGATCGGTGGTGACTTTCCAGAGGCCTTCGGCGTTCTTTGTCATCGGATAGACGACTCCGCAGATATCGGCCGCCACCTCTTTGGCATCTGGAGCCATGAGGGTGAAAGTAGCGCGGCCTTCGCTGTCGACGCATGGATAGATTGCGCCCGGGATATTGTTTTCCGCGCTTACGCCCTCAGGCGGGTTGACGCGGGAGAACTTTGCAAAACGGATCCAGTCGATGTCGAGAGTGCCTCTGACGAGCTCGAAGCGGAGATTCCTTACGCCGGAGAGGTCTCCCGAAACAGGGGCCTTGACCTCGCTCCATGCGGAGCCGGCGGGAACTTCAACCTCGGCGACAGTCTTGCCGTCGACAACGATGCGGAAAGCGCCGCCCTGCCCGGAACGGGCTCTGACGACTGCTTCTGCAGGTGTATAGAAACCGGAATCGACATCGTTGAAGGTAGACCATGAGCCTTCCTTCGCGAGGGTAAGATACCAGCCGGCGAAGTAGTTGGTAGTATCATGGTACTCGACAGAGGCCTCGAAGGCATCGCTGTAACGGTCAACCTGGATCATGGACTCGGCCTTTACAAGGCCCACGCCACGGAGAGTAGGGGTGACAGGATTGATGGTTCCGTCTTCGTTGAAGGTGACTCTGTCGATTCTTACCGAACGGTTCTTGTCGAAATTCGGAGAATAGTCATTGTGATGGTAGAAAAGATACCACTCTCCTTTGTATTCGACAAAGGAATGGTGGTTGGTCCAGCAGCCGGTAGGAGACTCGACCATGAATACACCTTTGTATTCGAACGGGCCCATCGGGTTGTCGGACATAGCGTATGCGAGAGTCTCAGTGCCGTTCTTCTCGCGTACCCATGGATAAGTAAGATAATAGTGGCCGTTACGCTCGAAGGCGAACGGACCTTCTTTCTGGCCTGCAGGGAAGTCCGCGTCGAGACGGGTCGGACGGCCTTCGATAGCCTTGAGGTCGTCAGTCATCTTTGCCACGCAGATGCCCATGCCCTGCCAGTATAGGTAGGCGCTGCCGTCCTTGTCGACGAGTATGCAAGGGTCGATGCCGAACACGCCTTTGATTGCTTCAGGTTCAGGGGTGAACGGTCCTTCCGGGCTGTCGGCAGTAGCGATGCCGATTCCGAATCCGCGGCCGTTCTTCGGGGCGTTAGGGAAAGCGAAATAATACTTCCCGTCCTTATATACGCAGTCTGGCGCCCACATCGAATATCCGGCCGGGTTGCCCCAAGGAACATTCTCCTGGCTGAGGATTACGCCGTGGTCCCTCCAGTTGACGAGGTCTTCGGATGAGAAAACATGATAATCTTCCATGCAGAACCACTTTCTCTCTGGAGCGACCGGAGAGATGATGTCGTGGGACGGGTAGAGATATACCTTTCCGTTGAACACTCTGGCTGTAGGATCTGCCGTGTACTGATTACGGATCACAGGATTCTGTGCAAGGCACGCGAGCGAAAGCAGAAGTGCCGGGATAATTATTAGTTTCTTTATCATTGTATAGAGTGTTGATTATTTACAGGTGTCCCGAGTCGTCCCGGTCTATCATTAGACAATTATCAGCGTGAGAGGTTTAGTCTTTTCAAGAAAAAAATGGGCGGATCCCGGATTGGAGATCCGCCCAAACACAACTAACACAAACAAACTAATATACTGTCTTATTCAAAAGCTGAAGGACTATTCCCAACCCGGGTTCTGGGTAAGATTAGGGTTAAGAGAGGTTTCAGCCTCAGGATAAGGGAAGTATTCATGCTTTCCGGCCTTGAATCCGGTTTCAGTCTGACGGATCTCCATTGAAGGATATGAGTAGACTGTGTAGAATCTATGTGCAGACTCACCATCCTTAGACATTGCGTCATAAAGGGAAGGAACGTGCTGACCGGCAGTCTTGACACCGTCGAAGTGACCCCAGCGGACCATATCAGCCCAGCGGCAGCCTTCGAGCCAGAGCTCGAACTTCTTCTCTCTCTCGAGAACTTCCATATCTACGGTGTCGCTGATGGTTGCAGATCCGGCATGTTTCTGAACTAAGTTGATGGCATCCTTAGCACCCTGGGTGTCACCGGTCTGGAGACAAGCCTCAGCATACATGAGGAGGACCTCAGCATAACGCATTATGACGAAGTTGTTGACACGGATATTCTGTCCAGGACCGACGAGGTCTTCAGGAGTACAGATAGGCTTGAGAGGAAGCCAAGTCGACTGACCGTAAAGTCCTCTGTTGTCGATTCCGATCTCAGCGCATTGCTTCTTGTCTTCGAGAGTCATGTCAGCCCACGCCTTACCGGTCTTTTTGTCGACTACTGCAGGGTAGTTGAGATTATAGACTACATCTTCAATGCTGATGAGAGAAGCTTTGAAACGAGGTGAATCGCCATCGTTCGCATAGAACTCGTCACCGAATTCCTGAGGCACGCCGCAGCCGCCCCATCCGTCGATAGAAGAATATGCTACAGAAGGAGATACCTTGAAGTGGTCGCCACGCCAGTTCCAGATGTTAGCTTCCATCCAGGTTGAACGGTTGACGATATCCCACCATACGCTGATACCATCAGCTGTCTGGAGGTTGGCCTCGAAGATCTTCTCTTCGTTGGCGTCACCGGAAGCGTGGAAGTTCTCGGCATATCTCTCAGGCGGAACAAGCGCATAATTATCAGACTTGATGACCTTCTCGAGAGAAGCCTTGGCACCTGCATAGTCGCCTGCGAAAAGACGGGCCTTTCCTGCAACGGCGTTTGCAAAGCCCTTGGTAACCTTGACGGCGCCCTTCTTGTCGGTCGGTCCATTACGTGGATCGAGGTCTGCTTCAGCGTCATCGCACTCTTTTGCAATCCACTCGAGGAGTTCGTTATGGGTCATAGGATTCTCAGGATCCTTGTCGCAGTTGTAAGGGAGGTCGGTAATTGCAAGAACATGGTCTATTCTTGGAGGGCAGTTCCAGCCGATTGCGAGAAGGAGATGCTCGTATGCACGGAGAACGCGGGCCTCGGCAACGCAACGCTTCTTGGTCTTGCTGTCAGCGTCCTTGACGCGATCGATTACGAGGTTGGCGTAATACATTGCATAGTAGATATTCTGGAAAGCGTTTCTGACGACTTCGCTACCGGTATCGTAACGGAACTCGTTCATGGCGCCCATGAAGTCATTATCACCGAAGCTTTCACCTGCAGCATACATATCGTCGCCGCAGAGGTTGAAGACTGCGTGGATAGGAGCGTAGATACTACCACCTTCCTTGGTACAGATATTCCAGAGGAAGCCCTGGTAAGCAGCAACAAGAGCGGCTTCTGCATCGGCATCGGTCTTATAGAAAGAATCGACATCGACTACACCTTTCTGCTCGATATCGAGCAGGCTTTCACTGCAGGCAGAGAAGAGAGTCGCAACGGCCAGAAGTGCTGGTATGATTATTTTTTTCATAATATATTCCTATTGAAATTAGAATGTTATGTTAAGACCGAGTACGATCTTCTTGGTTGTAGGGTAGTTACCGCAGTCATAACCCATATCCCGAACGCTTGTCGTTGTAGCGGTCTCCGGGTCGCAGCCAGGGTAATTAGAGAATGTGAAGAAGTCGTCAAGGGAAACGAAGCATCTGAGGTTTTCAATGAGGGCCTTTCTGGAGATCTTGGCAGGAAGGGTATAACCGAGCTGAATCTGCTTGATCTTAAGATAAGAGCCATTGAAGAGAGAGGCATCAGAACTCCAGAACATCCAGTCATTAGCTACGATTGAAGCTGCCGGATACTTGGCACCGGTTTTTTTAGGAGTCCATGAGTCCTTCCAGTAATGGTCAAGGCAGTTTGCCTTAGGACGGTCTGCATTGTAGAGGAGGGAGAAGATATCGTTTCCGGCTGTTCCTGTTCCATAAATACTGAGGTCGAAGCCCTTGTAGTCGAGATTGATTGTGAAACCATAAAGAACGTCAGGAAGAGCTGATCCGATATCCTGGAGATCCTCGTCAGCCACGCTGTTCACGACTTTACCATTCTTGTCGTAATAAGTAGCACGACCTTCTGAGTCTACACCGGCAAACTTATAGCCGCGGAAGTACCATACCTTGTGGCCAACCTCGAATGCTGTACGGATCTTGTTATTAAGTCCGGATACACCACCGACCTGACCTTCCTGGCGAGCCAGAGAAGAGTGGAGGTAAGTAACCTCGTTGTGAAGGGTTGACAAGTTGGCGTTGATGCTGTAGTTGAGATCGCCGATATGGTCTTTCCATCCGAGTTCAATCTCAATACCTCTGTTGACAACATCACCGGCATTTATCACAGTACTCTTTTCACCGATGAAGCAAGGTGGTTTGATAGTGGTAAGAAGGTCTTTGGTCTTCTTGTCATAGTAAACTACGGATGCGGAAAGTCTGTCTCTGAAGAAACGGCCTTCGATACCGAGGTCGATCTGCTCGGAGGTCTCCCAGGTAAGCTTAGGGTTAGGAAGGCCTGAAGGACCGGAACCGAGGGTCTGGGCACCCGTTGCAGGATCATACTGATACCACTGTGAGTTCAGCGAAATAGTTGCGGCGTGATCGTAGTTACCGAGCACGCTTATGTTACCGTTCTGGCCCCATGATCCACGGAACTTGAGGAATGAAACTGCGTCAGGTGAGACATTGTCCTTGAAGAAGCTTTCGTTAGATATGTTCCAACCGGCAGAGAATGAAGGGAAGTAACCCCAGCGGTTCTGCTTTGAGAGATAGGAAAGGTCGAATGCATCTGCACGGAAGTTGGTCTGGAGGAAGTACCTGTTGTCATATGAATATGAGACACGACCGAAATAAGAAATGTTTCTTTTAACACTAGGAGCATTGGAACCAGGAGCATCAATCTTCTTTGTAGCAGAGTCGAGGATATATTTCACATAACGGAAGTTAGGCTCGTAACCTCTGAGGATGTCGACACCCTGTGCAGAGATAAATCCGTTATCGGCGTTTTTCTCTACGAATGACATACCGGCCATTGCACCTACTGCATGCTTTCCGAAATCCTTGTTGAGGTTCAAGAAGTTCTCCCACTGATAGTCGTAAGCGGTATTGGTGTTCGCAGAAATGCTATATTCGGCAGAGTTGGCCATTGAGGTGGCATAGTAAGGAGCGGAATAGCTGTGGGTATTACCCTGGCTAATTCTGTAACCTAAACGTGAAGTGAATACAATACCCTTGAGCGGAGTAAAGTTGATGAACGAAGTACCGCGGAGGGTTATACCGCCATCGGTAGACTGAGTACGGTCTCTCTGGAGGAGAGGGTTACCGGTAGACTCTATAAGATACTTGGAAGTTGCATAGTAGAGACCATTCTCAGGATCGATAAGGATTCTGTCAGGATTCTCGAGATATGCAGTCTTCATCTCGTTAGCGAACTGGTCCGGACTTGAGTAGTAAGGAGGAGTAAGAGGGTCGAGGGACATCACTGAGTTGAAGAGGGAACCGTAAGAAGCTGTAGAAACAGACTTTCTTGACCATTTTTCAACGGTGTTGTTGGTTCCCACGGTAAGCCAGTCCTTGATCTTATAGTCGGCATTGAACTGGAAGAGAAGACGCTTGTAAACATCCTGCTTTCCTTTGACGATACCGTCATTGTCAAGATAGTTGATGGCTGCGAGGAAGTTACCTCTGTTGTTTCCACCCTGGAAGGTGATTCCGTGCTGCTTAGCCCAGCTTGGCCCGAATACTGCATCGAACCAGTTGTGCTGCTTTCCGTCCCACACATTTTCAAGATTACTTTCATCAAGCTGACTGATAGCCTTCTGATACGCGATATAATCGTTGGTATTTAGAATCTCGGCCCTTTTCCCAAGTCTCTGGTTAGTGAACTTGAAATCATAGGTAATAGAAGATCTTCCATTGTTGGAAGCACCGGTCTTGGTGGTGATGAGGACAACACCATTACCAGCCTCGGCACCGTAGATAGCAGCTGAAGCGGCATCCTTAAGAATCTCCATAGACTCGATCATGGAAGGATCTAGGTACTGGATGTTGTCAACCCTGAGACCATCCACGATAAGGAGCGGTCCAAGAGCATCAGCCTTATTAGTGTTGGATGACACACCACGGACACGGATCTGTGCACCTTGACCAGGAGCACCGGAGTTGTTGAGGATCTGGACACCGGCAGCCTTTCCCTGAAGGGCGGCGGCAGCGTCTGAAGTTGAACGGTTTTTAAGGTCATCGGATCTCACGGATGCGACTGAACCGGTAAGGTCGCTCTTCTTCTGGACACCGTAACCGATAACGACGGTCTCTTCGATAGATTCAGTGTCTTCCTGAAGAACGAATCTGTACTCGGACTGATCTCCGATAGAAGCTACAATCGATTTGTAGCCTAGGCTAGATACGGTAACGTTTGCACCGGCAGGGACAGACATAGAGAAACGTCCGTCGATGTCAGTGATGGTACCATTGCTGGAATTGCCGACAACAATGACAGATGCACCGATTACAGGTACACCAGCCTGGTCAACGACAACACCACTGATAGCACGATTCTGGGCGATGGCTGTACTCATCCCCAGAATACACGCGACAAGAACCATTGCAATTCTTGCAGCACTTAGGATTTTTTTCTTCATAAAAATTAACCTGGTTAGTAATGTTGCTAATTATCTGGCGAGCAGATTAACAAAATCTTAACGCTGCAAAGTTACCTTATACTCGCGCGTAGGACTTTACTAAAACGTTCAAAAGTTTTAACAGTTCAATCAAAATGAACGATTTACGGGTAAAAGGTTTTGTGAACGATTTTTGAAAGAAATTGAATTATTAATTAAATTTACAGCACCTAAAAACGGATATTTTTACGCATTTAATAGAAGATGTATGAAAATTCGAAAATTTCTGGCCTTTTGGCTGTTGATTATCTGCTGTTCCGGCGCGTTCGCCCAACCACGTAACTTCCGGCATTACAGGACCGAAGACGGTCTCCAGAGCAATACCATTCTCTCCTGCATGCAGGACAGCAACGGCTTTATCTGGATCGGGACAAAAGACGGGCTCAGCATTTTCGACGGATCCGAGTTCAGGAACTTCGAGGCCGCAGGCCACAAGAGCTGCATGAACGGACGCATCCAGTCTATAGTCGAAGCGCCGGACGGCAAGATATGGATAGACTCCTCCAATGGCATCGGTTTCTATGATCCTCTGACTGACGTCGTTACCGTTGTCGACGAAAAGATGGTCCAGAACCAGAATTATATAAATATAGACAAAGAAGGAGACGTCTGGGTCTCATCCAGGATAAGGATAATGAGATACATCAGCTCCGCCGGGCACTGGGAGACATATTCATGCAACCTCGCCCCTTCCACCCAACCGGGAGCGGTAAGCGACGACGGACGAATTTGGTTCGGGGAAATGGGAGGCAGCCTGCGATACTTCGACCGAAGCACCGGCATATTCCGTTTCCTCGACGTCCTTCCGGAAGAGGACATAGAAAAGGGAGTCGTATTCAGCGACATAGCCGCTTCCGAAAATAACACCCTGCTACTCTCCACCAGTGACAACCGCATCTTCAGACTGGATGTTACCTCAGGCAAGGCTGTCTGCATCAACCAGCTCCAGGACTGGATCAAGGTCAACTGTATTCTCTCCGAAGACGAGGGCCGGTATCTTGTAGGCTGCCTGCAGGGCGTCCTGGTATGCTCGGATTCTCTCGGGACAGAGAACTTCATCACCGACGACGATCCGCATTCTCTCTCGAATACCAACGTCACCTGCATGACGAAGGACTCGGACGGCAACATCTGGCTCGGGACATACCACGGCGGAGTCAATCTTTACCATAATCCGCAGCACAGGATCATCCAGCACTACAAGAACACCAGCGGAACCAGCATCACCGGCAAGATAGTAAGAGCGATCTGCTCCGACAATAACGGGGACATCTGGGTCGGCACCGAAGACGGAGGCCTCTGCCGGTTCATAGTAAAAGAAAGAAGGATCGAGGACCTGGCCGCGCTCAACAGCTTCGGCGTCAACAATTACCACAGCATAATCCGTAACGGGGACGAGATGTGGGTCGCCACCTTCGGCAGGGGAATTTTCATTCTCGACGCCGCGAGCGGAGAATTCAAAGACCATCTGGATATCGGCGACAACCAGATAATAAACATAATGCGGGCCTCCAACGGTTATGTATATATAGGTACCGCCACCGGATTGTATCTGTACCGCGAGGGACGCGAGACAATGAAGATTCCGGAACTCCAGAATGCCATGGTGCACTACTGCTTCCAGGATTCCCGCGGGAATGTCTGGATCGGAACTTACGGAAGAGGTCTCTGGAAGAAGAAAGCCACAGAGAACCTTTTCAAATACGTGGAATCTCCGGATTACATAACATATCTCTATGAAGATCCTCTGGCCAATCTCTGGATTGCCACGGAAGGCGAAGGCGCCTGCTACAGGAACATAGACAGCGACGACGAATTCACTTACATCACAAAAGAGGACGGACTTCCTTCCAACATCACCTGCGCCATAACCTGCGGTATCCTCGGCAATATCTGGATATCCACCATCAAGGGACTGGTCATGTACAACCCTTACAACAAGATTGTGGAGAAAGTCTATCAGGACGACAACGGCACCGTCGGCGACAGCTACTGCTACGGAGCCTGCTACCAGTCCCCGAACGGAAATCTTCATTTCGGAACATACAACGGCCTCATCGTATTCTCTCCGGAGAATCTCGGCAACCCTATCGACGATGCGACTCTGTTCATAACCGATATCCATACCGGAGCCGGCAAGACATTCAAGGCTCTCAAGGAGAAAGGCAAATCCACTATCTACTCGGAAGAGATATCCTTCAAGAAGAAAGACGGGACCCCGCTTACTATCGGATTCTCAGCAATCTGCTATTCCAACATGGGAACGATCCGCTACAGATACAGTCTCATGAAACGAGGCAAAGGAGAGACCGTCACCACCACCGAAAACAAAGCCGTCTATACCGACCTTGCCCCGGGCACCTACGTGTTCGACGTCAGCATAGAGGGCAACAATACCCCTCAGGGGCATCGTACCCTGAAGATAAAGGTCGTACCTCCGCTTTACCTTTCCATGATGGCCCAGATCTGTTATATCGCCATTGCGTTGCTTATAGGCCTGTCGCTTCTGATGCATTATATCCGCAGAAAGCGCTTCGAAGAGGAGCAGAAGATGGTCCAGATGGAGGCACTCAAGCAGAAGGAAATCTATGACGCCAAGATCAATTTCTTCACGAATATCACCCACGAGATACGTACTCCTCTCTCTCTCATCAAGATGCCTGTCGAGAAGATAATCGAAGAGAAGGCTTATCCGGAGAAATCGAAGGAGGACATAATGACGATCAAGGCCAATACCGAAAGGCTCCTCAACCTTACCAACCAGCTTCTGGACATAAAGAAGATGGAGAAGGGAGAGATTACCATCAACTGTTCGGACTTCGACATATGCCAGTTCTCAAGGAAGATATCCGATTATTTCAGGACCGCCATCCACGACAGGCATCTACAGTTCTCTCTGGACATACCTGACGGTAAGATAAATGTCAATACCGATTCCGACAAGGTTGAAAAGATCATATGCAACCTTATGTCGAATGCGGTAAAATATAGCCAGAGCAAGATAGCCTTTACCCTGACACGTCTGGACAACGGCAAAATCAGGATAAGGGTCGACAGCGACGGATACCATCTCACCGAAGACGAAAGGGAAAAGATATTCATGCCGTTCTACCAGGTCAGGACTGTCACGTCCCAGCTCATAGGCAGCAACGGCACAGGACTCGGTCTTCCATACTCCCGCCATCTTGCGACAGCCCTGGGTGGCGACCTGTATGTCGACTCTTCCGACAATGAAAACAACTCGTTTGTCTTCGAATTCCCTGTCAAATCGAAGATTGTGGCCGAGACCAAGGAAAAACCGGAGAAAGACGAATATATCGACGAGGGAGCAGAAAGCGGAAGACACTGCCTGCTTGTCGTCGAGGATTCCGAAGAGATGAAATCGTACCTCTGCAAGGAGCTTGGAAAAGACTATAAAGTCCTGTCCGCGGCCAACGGAGAAGACGCCATAGTAGTTCTCCAGAACCATAAGGTCGATATGGTCATCAGCGATATCATGATGCCGGTCATGGACGGATACCAGCTCTGCAACCGCATCAAGAATGATATCGAGTTCAGCCACATCCCTGTAATCCTTATGACTGCCGCGGTCGGAGTCAAGACTCATATCGAGACTCTCGATGTCGGCGCGGAGGGCTATATCGAGAAGCCGTTCAGCATCGACCTTCTGAAGGCCCAGATCAACAACCTGTTCATGAACAGGGAGATTACATACAACCAGTTTGCGACCTCGCCTCTGACTCATTTCAACAGCGTTGTCATGAACAATATCGACAAGGATTTCATGGACAGGCTGCTGGAGGTGATTTCCGACAGGATATCCGAGCAGGAACTCAACATCGATACTCTCACCGAGGCTCTGCATACCAGCAAGTCCACCCTGTTCAGGAAGGTCAAGGCCAATATCGGAGTAAGCGTCAACGAGTATATACGTATATGCCGCCTCAAGAAGGCCGCCGAACTGCTTTCTACGAACAAGTATAAAATAAACGAGGTCGCGTATCTGACGGGATTCTCATCGCCGTCGTACTTCGCGACCTGTTTTCAGAAGCAGTTCAACATATCGCCGTCAAACTTCATAAAGAACCTGACGACGACACGATGACCCTTAGAATATAAGCTGTGCCATCTGGTAGAGGCTCCTTCTCCAAGTAAGGAATTCGTGGGCAGTGCCTTCGGAAACGTATGAGAAGGCGTTGTAACCTGCTGCCCTGAGATCCTCGGCGGCCTTTGTGACGCCTGCAGGATTCTCCTTGCTGCCGCAGCTCATGAAGATTACGGCAACCTGGTCCTTGCTCTTGATGTCGGCAGGAGTATAAATTCCGCCGCTGAGAAGGCCGTAGTATCCGAATACCTCAGGACGTGCGAGGGTGATGTTCCTCGTCTCCATGCCGCCCATGGAAAGGCCGGCCATTGCTCTGTGCTGTTTGTCTGCTACAGTCCTGAAGTTGGCGTCGATATAAGGTACGAGCTCGTCCACGAGCACTGTCTCGAATTCATGGTAGTTGAAGTTGCGGAAGCCGCTTCCGAACTTGATTTCGTTGGTCATGCCGTATGTCATCACGATGATGAACGGTTTGATCTTGCCCTCTGCGATAAGGTTATCCATGATAAGGTTTGCGTGACCCTGCACTGACCATGCGGTCTCGTCCTCTCCCCAACCATGCTGGAGATAGAGTACAGGATATCTTGCATCGCTGTCGGCATCGTACTGAGGAGGAGTGTAGACGAAGGCTCTGCGGAATACTCCGGTGCTTGGAGAATTGAAGAGAACCTGGGTCACCTTGCCGTGAGGCACGTCCTTTACAGCATAGAAATCTGCATCGTGGGCAGGGATCTCGATTCCGCTCTCCCAACGGGTAGAGCCGTAATAGTTATTAGTTCCCGGATCATTGAAGACTCCACCGTCAATAGTAAGATGATAGTAGTGGAAACCCTCGTCCATAGGACCTGCAGTAGTTCCGGTCCATACTCCGTCTTCGCCTTTGACGAGATCGGTACCTCCACGCTGGCCGCCGAGTCCGAGGCTGACATTGACAGCCTTTGCATCAGGTGCGACGATGCGGAAACGTGCATAGCCCTGGGAGTTGACCATAGGATACTCCTGTCCCGGCTGATTGAGCTCTGAAGGTTTGAAATCTTCCTTAATTTCTGCCTGTTCCTGCGCAATGGCAGTACCGGCAAAGATCATAGCAGAAGCTAAGATTACTAGTGTTTTTTTCATTGTCGTTACTTTTTTGTGGTAATTCTTCTTCAGGCTAAATTAGTCAGGAAAATAATCAAAAGAAAAAATCCCGCTACGAATAGCAGGATTTTGAAATATATTGGAACTATAGTGAAAGTTCGCGCTTGAGATCCTTCTCTTTTATCGACTGTCGCTTGTCATATTCCTTCTTTCCCCGCGCCAGGGCGATCAACAGTTTCGCATATCCGTTCTCCGCGATATAAAGCTTGACGGCGACTATGGTCAGGCCTTTCTGCCTTACCGCCTGACGGAGATTACGCAGCTCTTTCTTCGTAAGCAGCAGCTTGCGGTCGCGGGTCGGCTCGTGCTGGCCCCATGATCCCCAGAAATACTGGGCGACATTCATGCCCTTGACGTAGAGCTGCCCTTTCTGGTCAAAGTAGCAGAAAGCATCCACCAGAGAGGCCTTGCCGGCGCGGATAGACTTTATCTCGGTACCGGCGAGCACTATTCCAGCGGTATAAGTCTCCAGGAACTCGTAGTCGAACGAGGCCCTTCTGTTGCTTATCTGTACTTTGCTCTTAGCTTTTGGCATAATCCTTAAAGTGAGGAATGCAAAGATATGGTTTTTTTCGCTAACTTTGGCATAATGGATTTGAAGATAGACGAAATACTGCGCGCATACGACGCCGGGGAAACCGACCTGATCTGCGTCCTGGGACCTACGGCCTCCGGAAAGACCCGCTTTGCCGTCAATCTCTGCCGGGAGATCACCCGCCTCCGGGGAACATCGGAGCCGGCCGCCGAGATCATATCTGGAGACTCCCGCCAGGTCTATCGGGGCATGGACATCGGCACCGGCAAGGATCTCTGCGAATACGGGGAGATCCCGTACCATCTTATCGACATCGCCGACGCGGGCACGCGCTACAATATCTACGAATACCAGCATGACTTCGAGGCCGCCTACAAAGACATCACCGGCCGTGGGAAAGTCCCTGTATTATGCGGAGGTTCAGGCCTTTACATCGAGGCGGCGACATGCGGCTACGCCCTCCCTCAGGTCCCCCCGAATGAAGAGCTTCGGGCCGAGCTGGAGCAGGAGGACATCGAAGAGCTGCGGGAGAAACTGGCTGAGCTACGGCCGATCACGGACCCTTCGGTCATGGAATCCAAGCGCAGGATCATAAGGGCGCTGGAGGTCGCTTTCTATGAGCGCGAGCATCCGGTCCGCCGCACCGGCTTCCTGCCTAAGAATACTTATTTCATAGGGACTGACGTTTCCCGCGAAGAGCGTATAGCCCGGATTGACCGCCGGCTGGACGAAAGGCTCGCCGAAGGCATGATCGAAGAAGTCAAGGGGTTGATAGACAGCGGAGTAGCTCCTACCGATCTCATGTATTACGGACTGGAGTATAAGTTCGTGACTCAGTATGTCCTCGGGATTCTGTCGTTCGACGAGATGAGGACGCTGCTGGCCAACGCCATCCACCAGTTCTCGAAGAGGCAGATGACGTGGTTCCGCGGGATGGAACGCCGCGGCACGGTAATCCACTGGGTCAAGCCCTAAAGTACGTTGAAAGTCTTTCGCGGCGCTTCGACCGAGCGCCAGTAATCCGCGTCAAATTCGGGATAGATATATGGTCCCTCCCTGTCGATGACAAAGGAGAGATAGGTGATCTTGAGCCCCTGTTTCAGGAACATGCTCTCGTAGTATGTCTGGACCTCGTAGAGGGAGGCCAGGCGGTCGCGGTTGTAGATTTCCGGATCGACGGCCAGAGTCTCGGGGTCGGTCGCGTAGAGGTCTTCGGTGCAGGCCAGTATCTTCAGCCCGTTCTGCTCAGCCATGGCCTTGCTGTACTGATGCAGGAACATGCTGTCGGTCTTCAGGTGCACTATTCCGCCCGGGGCCATGAATGCCCGGTATCTTTCCAGGAAGCGCGGGGAGGTAAGGCGGCTGTTCTCGCTCTTCATCTGCGGATCAGAGAATGTCAGCCAGACTTCGGAGACCTCTCCGGGGGCGAAAAACGCGCCTATGAACTCGATTCTGGTGCGAAGGAAGGCGACATTGGGGAGATTATGCTCCGTCGCGTATTTGGCCCCTTTCCAGAGCCTTGCGCCTTTGATGTCGACGCCGATATAGTTGAATTCCGGGTTGCGGAGAGCCATGTCGATAGTGTACTCCCCTTTCCCGCAGCCGAGTTCCAGGACTATCGGCTGCTCGCGGGCGAACATCTGCCGGTTCCAGTTGCCGCGGATTGCATGGTCCCTGAGGGCGAAGCCTTCTGCGGATTTGTCCAGCACCTCCGAGGATGCAGGCTGGAGGAGACATCCGAATGTCTCGTTTTCCCTGAATCTCTTTAATTTTCCGTGTCCCATATTATTCTCTTTCGAGGCTTATCCCTACCCCTGTCACATTGTATTTTTCCACGATAGTCTCCGGAATATTCACGCGGAGTCTCCAATTCCCGTAACGCACCGGTACAAGGCCTTTGCGATAAGCCGCTTCAAGGGTCTTGGTATAATAGGAGCTGTCTCTGAGATACTTCCTGCCGATGGAGACGGTTTCGCTATAGACTTCCTTATCCGGAGATACCCAGTCGATGGTCAGCGGCAACGCGCTGAAATCCCTGAACGTCCTGTCATCACTGTCCATCATGACCACGATGCCGATCCCGTATCTTGACAGGGAATCACTCATGTCAACGACGAAACTGTACCGCCCGTGGATGTCCCTTTCTCCTGTCCTTACGAACATCTCGTCAGAGACCGGCCGGCTGCATGAAGCCAGCATAATCAGCGACAGTATCAGGAATGCCCTTCTCATTTACGGTTGCCTTTGTCCGGACGACGCTGATGACGGCCTTTGCCGTTATTCTGGCCGTTTCCTCCGTTATTCTGACCGTTATTCTGGCCATTGCCGCCGTTATTCTGGGCCTTTGCCGGCGCCTTTGCCGATTGTTTGCGTCTGCGGCTCTTCTTAGGGGCGTCGAAGCGGGTGATGCTGTCATCTCCCACGGCGGTCACGAACTCCGGAAGCTCAGGCTCCGGTTCGAGCTTGAGCGACTCCGGCTTCTGGCCGTTGCGGTTCATTCTGAGGATTTCCTTGACCTCGGCGGCGTCGAGAGGATATATGTCCGTGAGAGAGTTCTTCTCATAAGAGAAATACATTATCTCCCTGAGGATATCTGTCTTGACCAGATAAGCGAGGCCGTCTTCGAACTCGAGAGGCTCGAGGACCTTAGGCAGATGAGACTGGGCCTCCATATAGGCGGCGACTTCGTAGTTGAGACAGCACTTCAGCTTTCCGCACTGGCCGGCGAGTTTCTGCGGGTTCAGCGAAAGGTCCTGGGCCCTTGCGGCTGAAGTCGTGATAGACTTGAAGCTGGTTATATAGTTGGCGCAGCAGAGCTCTCTTCCGCAGACTCCGATACCTCCGATGAGGCCGGCTTCCTGCCTTGCTCCGATCTGCTTCATTTCAATCCTGATACGGAACTCCTCGGCGAAGACTTTGATAAGCTGGCGGAAGTCGACACGGCCGTCGGCGATATAGTAGAATATGGCCTTGGTACCGTCTCCCTGGAATTCCACGTCACCGATCTTCATCTCGAGGCCAAGCTCCACGGCAATCTGGCGGGCCCTTATCATCGTGGCCTGCTCCCTTGCGATAGCCTCCTGCCATTTCTCGATGTCGAAGGCCTTGGCCTTGCGGTAGATCTTCTTGAACTCGTAGGTGTCCATGTCGATGCCGCGACATTTCATCTGGCGTCCTACGACAGGTCCTTCGAGGGTGACTATTCCGAGGTCATGGCCGGTCTGGGCTTCGACGATGACGAGATCTCCGATCTTGATGCTCTGACCGGATTCATTGCGGTAGATACCTTTTCTGGTATTCTTGAAGCGGACCTCGAAGTAGTCTCTATACTGCTCCTGAGATACGCCCTTGAGCCAGTTGTAGGCTTCGAGTTTGCAGCAGCCCTGACGATAGGTGCAGGTAAGTTCGTCTTCCTGTCCTCTCGTTACAGTACAGCCTCGGCTGCAGTCGTATCTGATATTTTCGTTCTCGTTCATACGATACTGGTATACATACGGCTCACCATATTGCAGAACAGTATCTTCTGGGATACATTCCTGTCAAGCATAAGTGAGGTCCGGTTAATCATTTCAATGGCCTTGCGGCAGAACGACCTGCTGCAGCGGCCGGCAACGTTGCGGTAGAATGCCTCCGATTCCGGCGGAATGCCGGCGATATCGTCCATCTTCTGCTGGATCATGAATATTTTCCTGAGGCAGTCTCCTGCAAAGTTACAAAAAGCTTTCTGTTTTTCACGCGATTCCATCGCCGCAAGGGCTTCGCCGATCTCGAGAGTCCCGAGAAAGTCTCTTTCGAGCATCTTTCCAATCATGTCCTCGACGATTTCGTGCATGGCCCCGAAATCTCCGTCTTCGGAGAGGGTGTGCAGGGCGAACCCTACGCTGCCGCCAGAGAAGAAGGCCGCGCGGGACGCTTCTTCTTCCGAGACTCCCATCTTTTCCACGAGAGTCCTCCGGACTTCTTCCCCGGAAAGAGGAAGGACCCTGAGCGGGAGACAGCGTGAGGAGATGGTCGGAAGCACTGCTTCCGGCTGATGGGTGATAAGGATGAATACTGTCTTTCCTTCGGGTTCTTCAATGGACTTGAGCAGCATGTTTGCGGTCTGCTGGTTCATCTTTTCCGGCAGCCAGATGACTATGCATCTGTAGCCGTCAGTCACTGAGGAAAGTGACAGTTTCTGCATTATGGCCTTGCCTTCGGCGACTGCTATCACTCCTGATTTCTTCTCTATGCCAAGTGCAGTGGAAAGTTCGTTCTCCAGGAAATAAGGATTAGCGGACACGAGTTCTCTCCAGTAAGGCACAAAGTTGTCGCAGGTAAGTTTCGAGACCTCTCCGGACACCTTGGTACTTGAAGTGATCGGGAAAGTGAAACGGAGATCGGGGAAGATAAGCTTGTCTGTCTGGTTGCAGCTTGCGCATTCCCCGCACGAGTCCCCGTCGTGACTGTCTTTGCAGTTGAGATAGCTTATGAAGGCGAGGGCTATCGCGAGGGCTCCGCCTCCGTCATTTTCATACATCATCAGTGCATGCGGCACGCGCCCGCTGTCAGCCATTCCGACAAGGGCTTTGACTACGTTGTCGTTACCTATGATGTCTTTGAATCTCATGATTTTCTTTTGGAGACAAAGTCTGTGAGTACCATGAGGTACTCTTTGTCAATACTGTCCGGAAGCACGGCTATTGCTCCCCTGGCTTCTGCAAGGAAGTCTTCCAGACGCTTCTGTGCATATGCGATACCTCCGTTACGCTTCACGAATTCCACTATCTGCGGCTGGTATTCCGGATGCGCGAGAATCCCGGAAACCATCTTCCTGACTTCCCCGGCCTTGGATTCAGGGACATTGCCCAGAGCCCCGAGAAGAGGCAAGGTTATCTTGCGCTCCTGCAGGTCCTGGCCGGAAGGCTTTCCGGTGGATGCGTTGTCCTGGTAGTCGAAGATATCGTCTTTTATCTGGAAGGCGAGCCCCAGGGCTTTGGCATATCTGCCGACCGCTTCCAAATATTCTGCAGGGGCCTTGACGGATATTGCCGCAGCTTCGGCCGCAACCACGAACAATGATGCGGTCTTGTTGTAGATGATTCTGAGATAGTCATTCTCATCGGTATCGCCGGAAACAGCCTTCTGCAGCTGGAGCATCTCTCCCTCCGCAAGATCCGAAAGAGTCCTGGCGAACAGCCTGACGACAGTGCCGGACTCATGTTCAGCCTGCAATATCCTGTCTACCGCCTTCACGAGCCAGTAGTCACCCAGAAGTACCGAAGCCCTGGATCCGAGGATAGACATTGTCGTTGGGGCTCCTCTGCGAGTAGGGCTGTTGTCTGCGACGTCATCATGGAGAAGAGTCGCGTTGTGAAGCAGTTCGGTCGCGGCGGCGAATCTTATTGAGTCATCCGTAAGCGAACCGCAGGCCTTTGCCACAAGCAAGGCGAGAATCGGCCTGAGCTGCTTGCCGGAATTCTGCATTATAGCGTCATTCGTCTTGTCAAGCAGTTCTATGTCGCTGGAGAGGGATTCGCGCATCAGGCCATTGACCCTGGCGAGATCTCCTGCGAGATATTCGCGTACAGAGAGTTTATCCATTTTCTTTAATCATGTCGAGGAATTCCTCGACGGTTTCCGGGAAACTGATCAGCTGCGCATCTTCCGCGGCGGTCATGCCTGTATCGACATAATGCTTCAGCAGAGCCTTGAACGGATTATAGAAGCCGCCGACATTGAGGGCATATATCTTGCCGTCGTACTTGCCGAGCTTGGCAAGGACATGGGTCTCGATCAGTTCGTCCAGGGTACCGATACCACCCGGAAGGGCAAGGGCGGCGCAGGTTTCCTTGCGCATTTCCTCCTTTCTTTCGGCCATCGTATCGGTCCATACGAGTTCATTTAGTCCAGGATAAAGAAACTGCTCCATGAAACGTGGCAGCACTCCTTTGTGCCATCCGCAGCACTTTACAACCTCGTCGGCCACTACGCCCATAGTGCCTTTAACGGCGCCTCCTGAGACAATTCCGTATCCCAGCCCGCAGAGGCCGCGGACTGCAAGTCTCGCGGCCTCGTTATATGCTGGGTCTATAGTATAGCTCGAAGAGCAGAAAACTACAACCTTCTGCATCCTCTAGAAGAAATAAGCCAGAGAGATAGAAATACCGTTGAAGGATTGCTTATCCTTGATTGCCTTTGTTATGTCTTTGGTTATTTCGCTTGCATTCGGAACCTCGTCCTTCTCTGCGAGGGAGCCAAAGTTCCAGAAGTACTTCAGGGAAAGCTGAAGGCTTCCGAGATCGACACCTGCGCCGACTCCGAGACCATACTCGAAACGGTTGAAGTTGGACTCCTTGAAGTCGTTCTTGATAGCTTTGGCCTGCTCTGCAACCGCTTTCATACCCTTGGCGTCATTGTTAAGGTTGACGGCATATCCGACGAAAGGCTCTGCGAACAAGTATGGACGCATCACGAGAAGGTCCAGACCATACTGCAACTGCACAGGGAGCTCGAGATAACCGACCTTTGTCTCAACCTTGGTAAGACCTACGGCCTCTGCCAGAGGGAGCTTCTCATAGTTCTCCATGCTTGTACCCTTCATCTGGTAAAGGAGGGAAGGCTGGATACCGAAACCGCCGAATACGGCCTTTACGGTAAAACCGGCATGGTAGAGAGATATCGAGCTTGCATCGATATCAGACACTTTGGAGCTGGACGACGTGAAACCGCCCAGAATACCGAAACGTACCTGCGCTCCGGCATTTGCGCCGAACATCGTCAATGCGACGAGTACGGAAATAAGAAGTTTTTTCATGACTTTTCTTTTAAATTAATTTGTCGAGGATATCCGTAATCTCCTTCTTTGTCACGGCACCTACAGTCCTGTCGACTTCGACGCCGTCCTTGAAGTAAAGAAGAGTCGGGATGCCCCTTACTCCGTAGTTGACAGCCACATCCTGACAGTCATCCACATTGCATTTGACAACTTCAACCTTTCCGGTATAAAGCTGCTCTATTTCGTCAACAGTAGGAGAGAGCATACGGCACGGACCGCACCACTCTGCCCAGAGATCCACCAGCACAACCTTGTTGTTTCTGATGATATCCGAAAAATTGTTTGTCGTTGCTATTGTTGCCATAATAAAATAATATTCCTGCTACAAATTTAAAAATTTATAGCAGGAATGCAAAACGTATAAATTACTAATACTAGTAAGATTGTTCTATGTTCAAGACGTAAGCGCGGAGTCCCAGATCCGGATGGGCCTCGTCAGTCATCCTGAGATCAGCCATTATCACGGGCACCACTTCGTCCGGAACGGCGGCGAAAATAGCGTGGTTCTGGGTAGGCCAGGCATGGTTGCCGAGGTGAGGCTCCCCATAGAAGGTACCTCTTCCAGCAATGTCCTCCCACTTGGTATATCCGCGCTGGCCGCGCTTCTGGAGAAGATCCACGATCTCCTCGTTATATGCCTGATTGAATGCTATAAAAATCGCTTTCATTTTTTCTTGTTTCTTTTAGCTTTCATCTCTGTAAGTCCGCAATACATAGTAGGGATGATCACGAGGGTCACGAGAGTAGAAATCGAAAGTCCCCATACGACAGTCATACCGAGAGATCTCCACATTTCGGCTCCCTCACCCGTTCCCACAGCCATAGGAATCATACCGAGCACTGTAGTAAGGGTTGTCATCAGGATAGGACGGAGACGGCTCTTTGCAGCCGTGATGGAGGCTTCGCGCACGGACATTCCCCTCTCCTGGCAGAGAATCGTATAGTCTATCAGCACGATACCGTTCTTCACCACGATACCGAGAAGGATTATGACTCCGACCATCGCCATCATACCGAGGGCGGTTCCGGTAACCCAGAGTCCGAGGATCACGCCGATGAACGCGAACGGGATAGAGAACATGATGACGAACGGTCCCATGAATGACTCGAACTGGGATGCCATCACCATATAGACGAGAAGTACGATCAGGATGATAAGCAAGCTCATATCCTTGAACATGTCCTGCTGGTCTTCGAAGCTACCTCCGATATAAGTGCTGAGGTTGGCAGGAAGCCCGGCATTGTCTATTACCTTTTCGGCTGACAACACAGCCTCGCTGAGAGCATGGCCACGTCCCACGATACCGGTTACGGTGATCATGCGTTCGCGGTTCTTTCTCTCGATTGAAGGAGGTACCTGGGATTCGACGATAGTGCCGAGATCCTTTATCTTGATGCCCTTGCCCATAGGATTGTAGACCATCACATTTTCGATGTCCTGCAGGCTGCGGCGGAATTCCGGAGCATAACGGACGCGGATGTTGTATTCATCTCCGTCCTCGCGGTAGAATGACGCCACCGTACCGTTCATCGCAGCGCTGAATGCAGCTGCGGCGGTAGTCGAAGTAAGTCCGTTGATGGCAAGTTTCTGGCGGTCGAAATCGACTATATACTCAGGAGTGTACTGGTCACGGCTGAGGTTGACCTGGGCGAAATAACCGCTCTCGTTCATGCCCTTCTGGATACTGTGAGCCGCGAGTCCGGTCTCTTCGAAGTCATAGCCGTAAATCTCTATCTCGACTGTGGATGCTCCACCCATTCCGCCGCCCATACCTTCGGTGACGGTTGCCCTGTGGAGCTCAGGGAAGAGCTTGAGGTCCTTGCGGACTATATCTGCTATTTCGGCTGAAGAACGCGTTCTGTCCTCCTTGGAGCCGATATTGATATTCATCGTTATGATATGCGTACCGTTGCTCTGCATGCTGGCGAAAGCGTTGTCGCTGTCGGCCTGGCCGAAGCGGTAGCTGAGCACCTGGATTTCAGGAACATCTTCCCTTATCTTGTCATAGATACGCTGGGCCACGTCGGCGGTAACGCCCTGGGCCGTACCGACAGGAAGCTCGACCGTGACGTTGAGTCGTCCCATATCCATATTCGGGAAATACTCCGTCTTGAGTCCAGGGCCGAGGGCTCCGATTACCAGCACGAAGATGCCTACGGCACCGGCGAAGATAATCTTCTTGTGAGCCATGCTCCAGGAGATAAGGCGGCTGTAGCCGGAAGCGATCTTGTCGAGACCCTTGTTGATAGGGGTGAATATGGCGACGTGGATCTTTCCGGTCTTAGGACCTGCCTTGAGGAACTTGGAGCAGAGCATCGGCACGAGGGTAAGGGCCGCAGTGGTCGATACTATCATGATTATGCTGACGATGAAACCGAGCTGGCGGAAGAGGATTCCGGCCATACCTGACATCATCGTAAGAGGCAGGAACACGCAGAGCATCGTCAGTGTAGAAGCGATTACGGAGATACCCACCTCGGAAGTCGCGTGGACCGCGGCCTCCTTCGGCTTCTCACCTCTCTCGAGGTGTGTGGAGACGTTCTCCAGCACCACTATCGCATCGTCCACCACCATACCGATCGCTATGGAGAGCGCCGACATCGAGATGATATTGAGGCTGCTTCCTATTCCGAACAGGTACATAAGGGAGGCGAGCAGGGCGATAGGAATCGAGAGCACGATGATGAAGGTAGCTCTCCATCTTCCGAGGAAGACATATACGACCAGCATCACGACAAGGAAGGTGATGAGGATAGTTTCCTTGAGGGAGTTGATTGTGTTTACGATATTCTCTGAGCTGTCGATTACCTCGGTGAATTCTACGTCGGAAGGAAGATTCTTCTTGATATCCACCATGGCTTTCTTGACAGCCTTCACCACGTTTACAGTGTTGGCGCCTGACTGCTTCTGGATGATGATCTGGGCGCCGCGGGCACCATTGGTGTATGACTCCTGGGAACGTTCCTCGAGGTTGTCGCTTATCCTGGCGACATCCCTGAGATAGACGGCCCTGCCGGCAGAATATCCGACAATAAGGTCACTGAGCTCAGACGGACTGTCGAACTCTTTCTCCACACGGAGGGTATAGGTGTTGGAGCCTATATCGATGTTACCGCTTGGGACGTTACGGTTCTCCGCAGCTATCACTCCGGAGATAGCGCTGATGGTGAGGTTGTATGCGGCCAGCTTGTCAGGATCCACATAAACCTGGATCTCGCGTTTAGGCGCACCGGCTACCGATACGGTACCTACGCCTTTCACCCTCGCGAGCGGGGTGGCAAGCCTTTCGTCCAGGATCTTCTCGAGAGCGTCCACACTCTGGTCGGCCGTAGCCGCCATGATGTAGATAGGCATGTCGGAAGCGCTGAACTTGAGGATTGTCGGGTTGGAAGCTCCGTCCGGAAGGGTCGACTTGATCATGTCCAGCTTGTCGCGGACGTCGTTGGTGGCCACATCCAGATCGGTTCCATAGTTGAATTCCAGAGTAAGGAACGATATGTTTTCCCTTGACTGGGAACTAAGGTCCTTGAGGTCGGAGACTCCGTTCAAGGAGTTCTCCAGCAATTTGGTAAGGTTGTTCTCGACATCCTCGGCACTTGCTCCCGGATAGGACGACATTACCATCAGGACATTCGATTCGATGTCCGGGAAGTTGTCGATCGGAAGCTGCACCAGGGAGAACACACCGAGGATCGCGAGTGCCAGATAAATCAGGAACGTCGTGACCGGTTTGTTGACCGCAGATCTATATATACTCATAATCCGATTCTCCCGATTTAAAGAACATTGACTGCGATACCATCCTTAAGCGATGCCTGGCCCTTAGCGACCACATTGGCACCGGCGGCAATGCCTTCGGTAACTTCATACTCGTTGCCGATGTGTCTTCCGAGAGTTACCGGAACGAACGATACCGTATTGTCGGCATTGAGGATATAGACATATTTCTGGCCTGTACCTTCCATCTTGACGACAGCGGTGTCAGGGATTATCACATTGTTGAGAGAGCCGAAGCAAACGACCACCCTGGCGAACATTCCGGGACGGAGGAGACGGTCGGAGTTGCCGACTACCACCTCGGCGAGGAAGGTATGGGTGGCGGCATCTATCGTAGGATATATCCTCTCGATGCGTCCGGTGAAGCTGCGTCCCGGGAGGGCGTCGACAGTAAGGCTGACCTTGTCGCCCTTATGGACCTTGGAGTACTCGCTCTCGGAGATTCCGACCTTGAGTTTGACAGGAACGACCTGCTGGACAGTGAAGATCGGCATGGACATGGCATACATGTCGTTGACATCATAGTTGCGCGCCGTTATGTATCCGGTTATCGGGGCGCGGAGGACGGTGTTCTCGAGAAGGTTGGCGTAGGTCGACCTGCGGACATTGTATCCGAGTTCCATGGCCTCGAGATCCGACTTGGCGACTCCGCCCTCTTCGTAGAGGCTGCGGATCCTGGCGAGCTCGGTGCTGTCATTCTGGAGCTGGAGACGGGTCTGCTCGAGCTGGAGACGGTCCATTTCTGCGACAACCTGGCCCTTGGTCACATAATCCCCTACTTCTACATTGATCCTGCGGATCCTGCCTGCAGACTGGGATACGATATTGTTGGTGGCGTAAGCCTCTACCGATGCAGAGTATGAGCTCTCCTGAGGGACGTCCCTGGAGACAGCGGTGACAACTTCTACTGAAGGAACGACTGCTGCGGCGCCCGGCACTGCAGCTTTGTCACCACTCTTGCCGGCGCAGCCTGCAACCACTGCAGCGATTCCGGCGAATACCATGATTTTTACAATCTTTTCCATATATGTCTTTCTGTTTTTATCTGTTGTCGGCGACAAAGTCCTTTCCTATCATCTGTTCGAGACTAGCCTTTGCCACCATGAAATTGTAGACTGCCTGGCTTTGGGCGAGTCTGGCCTGGGTAAGCTGGAGCTGGGAATCGTTGAGATCCGTCAATGTGCTCTTGCCTACGTTATAGGACTTGGCCGTAATATCGTATGCCTTCTCGGCGAGCTTCACAGCTTCTTCCGAAGAAGAATAGCTCTTCATGTTTGTCTCCATAGTGTTCAGATACTGGCGGATAGCTATCTTGAGCTGCCTTTCGGTATTGACTCTCTGGAGGTCGAGTTCGGCGAGCTGGACTTTGGACTGCTTTATGTCGTGGTAACGCTTTCCGCCGGAGAAGATCGGGATGGAAAGGCTGAGGCCGACGAAGGAGTATGGAGTCCACTTATATTCACTGAACTTGAAGTCGTTTGTCATTGCGTTCATACTATAGCTGAACGTTGCTGAAAGAGTAGGCAGATACGCATATTTCTGCATCCTGATGGTGGAAGCGAGCTGCTCGGCCTGGATGGCGAGCTGACGCATCGTGCTGTTGTAGTCGAGGGTGAAATCCTCATTCTCGTGGATATCGCGGAACATGGTGTCGGCGTAGTCCCCGAGGGAGCCCACGATGTCGACGTCCATGTCAAGATCCACTCCCATGACAGCCTTGAGCTGCCAGAGAGCGAGGATTACAGAACCTTCAGCGTTATAGACATTAGGAATAGCGCTTGCCACGGCCGTCTTGGCCCTGGTGTATTCGAGTTCGGAAGCTTTCTGGACCTTGTAGCGGCTTTCTGTCTTGTTGAAATTCTCCACGGCGTTGTCATACACGCTTCCGTAGACTCCGAGAGCCTCTTTGGCGAGAAGAGCGGCATAGAAAGCCTGCTTTACCTGGGTGACCATCTCAAGACGGGAAGAACGGGCCTTCTCTACGGCGAGATCGACCGACTGGCCTGAGATCTTCAGGCTCTGCCAGAGCTGGGCATTGACCAGAGGCATGGAAGCCGAGACTCCGAAATTATAGGTATTCAATCGTCCGACGGCAATTCCGTCATCCGAAGAAGATTCCTGCTCGACAACCGGCGGAACATAAGGAGGAATGACGACGCCAGTCTCCTGCATGATCCCGTTGATATAATAGTAGATCGGATCGAAGATGCCGGCAAACATGCTTGCCATGCCGCCACCGCCTTCTTCATCATCGCCTCCACCCATATACATCACCTGCTTCTTGATTGTTCTCTGGTAGGATCCGGAAGCATTTATCTGAGGAAAGAGAGATGAATAAGTGCCTTTCTTGGCATATTCGGAACGCTCTATCTCCATATCAGCGACTTTGACTGACACATTCTCACTGAGCGCAATCTTGAGCGCATCTTCCAGCGTCAGTTTGACTGTCTTTTCCTGTGCTCCCGCACTAAAAGACAAAAATACCGAGCAAATTACAGCCAGGCCCGGAATAATTTTTTTCATATCAATAGTTTCTTATTTAACACTTAACGAATTAGTTTTCATCTGCAAATAGCATACCCGCATATTGTAATTTTGGGCGATTTTTTTGTCTAATTGTCGCTTTATCGATTTATTAGACCGAAATATTGCAGAGTTGCAACCACTCCGTCCTCGTCAGCCGGCGGAGCGATATAGTCGGCGACAGCCTTGACACTGTCATTGCCATTGCCCATCGCGACTCCCGTACCGGCCATCCTGACCATGCTTACGTCGTTGCCGCCGTCGCCGAAGGCCATGACTTCTTCGGGCTTGAGTCCCATGTACTCGACCATCCTGACCATGGCGTCGCCCTTCGAGGCCTTCGTGGACATGACATCGAGAAACTCCGGATGCCAGCGCTCCCAGCTGAGGATGTCGGCCATGTCGCCGAAATGTTTCAGCCTGGTCTCTTCGTTGATGAAGATCGTGAATTCGTAGATGTCCTTTTCCTCGGCTGTCCGGATCAGGGGGATCTGCGGGAACTTGAAGAGATGGATCAGTTCGAAGGCCATCCTGGTCGTTTCGGTCTCATGGTTAATGCCCAGACTGTCGGCGGTGAAGACGGTCGTCGCGACTCCGGTTTCTTCTATCCTCCGGGCCAGGTCAATAGCGACTTGCCTGTCGATAGGCTCGGAGCAGAGTACCTTGCCGTCCATTACAGCAAGTCCCCCGTTTACCGTGATGTAGCCATCGAATGGATAGTCGCGAAGGTTTTTAATAAGAAGACGGGAACGGCCGCTTGCCACTATCACCTTGATTCCGGCTTCGTGCAGACGGTCGAACGCATCAATCAGAGACGGGCGGATTTCCTTTTCTCCGAAAGGGACCATCGTGCCGTCTATATCAAGAAATACTGCTTTTATCATTTTTTGACTGTAGCGTGAGCGGCTGCAGGGATTCTGGTTTTCCAGGCATATATCAGGAAGGCGATCCCGAGCAGTATGAACGGAATGCTGAGCAGCTGTCCCATGTCATAGGTCATGTTCTGTTCGAACTCGACCTGCGGTTCCTTTATGAATTCGATAAGGAAGCGGGAGCCAAAGCAGCCGATAAGGAAAATGCCGATAAATATGCCTCGCGACAGTTTATCAAGCTTCTTGTTATACATAAGCAGAAGAATGATGCCTAAGACCAGATAGGCGCCGGCCTCGTAGAGCTGGGTAGGATGCTTCGGCTCAGTCTCGCCGTTGCGTTCGAAGATGAAGCCCCAAGGCAGAGTCGTGACATCGCCGTAAATCTCCGAGTTGAAGAGATTGCCCAGACGGATCAGCGTAGCCACGAAGGCTACGGCGATTGCGAGGTGGTCCATGAGCCAGACGAAATCGAAGCCATTCTTGCGTCCGTAATGGCGGGCATACCAGATCATGCCTATGATTATAGCGATGGCGCCGCCATGGCTGGCGAGTCCTCCCTTCCATGGCATGAATATCTCGAGGAAGCCTTCAAGGCTGCCGAAATAGTAATCAGGCTGATAGAAAATGCAGTGCCCCAAGCGTGCGCCTATGAGGGTAGCAAATACCAGTGTATACAGTAGCGGATCAAGAAGATCGGTCTTCAGGCCCTCGCGGCGGAAGAACTTCTTGAAAAGATAATATCCGAAAGTAAATCCGATGACGAACATCAGTGAGTACCACCTTATCTCGAGCGGTCCGAGACGACACAGAACCGGATTTGCATTCCAGTTTATAAAAAGAGTTTCAAACATATTATTCAACTAACATCTTGCAAATATACGTTTTATCCTCCAAAAATAAAATACAGCCCGGCGGGATAACCGTCGGGCTGCATATATGGATTCAGGAAGCTTAGTCCTGGATTGCTGCGATACCAGGGAGAATCTTGCCCTCGATAGCCTCGAGCATTGCACCGCCACCGGTAGATACGTAGCTTACCTTGTCAGCGTAGCCCATCTGGGTAACTGCTGCAACTGAGTCGCCACCGCCTACGAGGGTGTATGCGCCGAGCTTGGTAGCCTCTGCGAGGTCCTCAGCGATCTGGAGGGTACCCTTTGCGAAGTTAGGAAGCTCGAACACGCCTACAGGACCGTTCCAGAGGATGGTCTTTGAAGCGAGGAT
>JAEEGL012331298.1_pt1 | contig 34913 bp, 24 predicted proteins | sample 9134231 | NCBI WGS metagenome assembly JAEEGL01 (sample SAMN16246548, study PRJNA631951) | gut metagenome | biome: gut microbiome; feature: rumen; material: fiber-attached | host: Bos | place: Iran: Karaj | collected 2018-10 | reverse complement strand
CTATATGATATCAAGTCCATCGAGCAATCAAAGCGCAATAGAGATACCATTTCCCTTTCATTGACGTCGGATTCCGGCGATCCTTATACTGTCTTTATCAGCACGGTAAACAGACCGATCATCCTTTCGATCACCGATTCGGATGGACAGGTCCTTTATGAGTCAGAGGAACGATAAGAATGTCAAGGGGACGGTTCTGTTGACACACGGTTTTTCGGACGGGCGGGGCCCGTCCTTTTTTTCGTCCGGTTTAAGGGACAGGTGCTTTGCTACGATGATCCCGCAAACCGGAAAGGAGGGGATGCGGATGGCAAGGAAACCGAACGGCAAGCTCAAGATCCTGTACGTGAAGGATATTTTCGAGCGGGAACTCAAAGAAGGGCAGTCGGTGACGATGCGCGAACTTCTGGAACGGCTGATCGCGCGCGGCTACACGGCGGAGCGCAAGAGCGTGGCGGACGACATCCGGCTTTTACGGCTGTACGGGATCCCGATCGTGTGCGTACGGCGCGGCAGAGCGACGGCGTACGCGCTGAAAAAAACGGTCTGAACCGTTGAAATGTCGCAGAAAACGCGGTATACTGGAGCAAAGAACAGCAAAGGAGAACGAACATGCAGGCAAGAAAAGACATGGACCCGAAATTCCAGTGGGACTTTACGCACATGTACGCGGACGACGCGGCGTGGGAGCGTGAGCTGAACGCGGTCGTAAGCGATCTCGACAAGATCGCCGCGATCGAAGGCACGCTCGGCAACTCGCGGGAAGCGTTCAAGGCGGGCATCGACACGGTCAACGGCATTGCGGAGCGGCTCGAGCGCGTGTACATCTACGCGAATCTGCACCGCTGCGCCGACGGTTCCGAGCCGAAGCATCAGGAAATGGACGGCAAGGCGATGAGCGCGTACGTGCGGTTTTCGACCGCGCTGGCGTTCATGGATCCGGAGATCCTCAGTATCCCCGAGGAGAAGCTCAACGAGTTCCTCGCGCCCGAGGAGATGAAGCCGTACCGCTTTATGGTCGAGAACCTCACCCGTGCCCGCGCGCATACGCTCGACGCGCAGCGCGAACGCATGCTGGCGCAGCTCGGCGACGCGGCGCAGACGCCGTCCGACGCGTACGAGATGCTGACGAACGTCGATATGGAGCTGCCGAAGATCCACGACGCCGAGGGCAACGAAGTGCAGCTCACAAGCGGCAACTTCGGCGTATACCGCGAGAGCCCGGTCCGCGCCGTGCGCGAGGAAGCGTTCAACGCCATGTTCGGCACCTACAAGAAATACATCAACACGTTCGCGGCGCTCTACGGCGGCAGCGTGAAGCAGGATCAGTTCAACGCGGACGTGCGGAACTTCGGAAGCGCATGCGAAGCGGCGCTGTTCCGCAACAACGTTCCGGTCTCGGTCTACGACAGCCTGATCGAGGCGGTGCACGAGAGCCTGCCGACCATGCGCGAATACCTCGCGCTCCGCAGGGAAGCGCTGGGGCTTGAGAAGATCGACATGTACGATCTCTACTGCCCGATGGTCAAGGACGTCGACTTCAAGGTCCCGTTCGAGGAGGCGAAGAAGCTCGTCAAGGCCGCGACGCTGCCGCTCGGCGAGGACTATCAGAAGCTGCTCGACAAGGCGTACGCCGAGAACTGGATGGACGTGTACGAGAACAAGGGCAAGCGCGGCGGCGCGTTCTCCTGCGGCGTGTACGGCGTGCATCCGTACGTGCTTTTGAACTACACCGACGCGCTCGACGACGCGTACACCACCGCGCACGAGCTCGGCCACGCGATGCATTCCTACAAGTCCGACAGCACGCAGGACTACATGAACCACGACTACTGCATCTTCGTTGCGGAGGTCGCGTCGACGGTCAACGAAGTGCTGCTCACGAAGTACCTGCTTAAAACCGAGACCGACAAGGCGCGCCGCGCGTACGTGCTGAATCACTTCCTCGAGGGCTTCCGCACGACGCTGTTCCGTCAGACGCTGTTCGCGGAGTTCGAGCGCAAGGCGCACGAGGCGTACCAGAACGGCGAACCGCTGACCGCGGAGAAGCTGACGGCGATCTACCGCTCGCTCGTCGAGCTGTACTACGACGGCGCGGAGGTGCCGGAGAACATCGCCTACGAGTGGTCGTTCATCCCGCACTTCTACACCGCGTTCTACGTGTTCCAGTACGCGACCGGCTTCTCGAGCGCCGTGGCGATCGCGACGCACATCGTCGAGACCGGCGACGCGGAAGGGTACCTGAAGTTCCTCACCACCGGCGGCAGCGACTACCCGCTCAACGAGCTGAAGCTCGCGGGCGTGGACCTCACGAGCCCGCAGCCGGTCAAGGACGCGCTGAAGGTGTTCGGCGACTGCGTGCGCGAACTCAGGGCGATCCTCAAAGAACTGTAAAAACGATCCGGAACGGGGCGGGATTTCCGCTCCGTTCCCGCATAAGGAGAAGGGTATGGAATTTGATTTCACAACGATCCTCGACCGGCGCGGAAAAGACGCGCTGGCGGTCGACGTGGTGCCGTACCGCGACGTAACGGTCGAGGACGGACTGCGCCCGATCCCGATGTGGGTCGCGGACATGAGCTTTCCGGCGGCGCCGTCCGTCGTCGAGGCGATCGAAGCGCGGCTTTCGCATCCGAACTTCGGGTACTTCCTGCTGCCGGACGCGTACTACGACGCGATCATTCGTTGGCAGCGCACGCGCCACGGCGTCGAGGGGCTCCAAAAAGAGCAGATCGGCTATGAAAACGGCGTGCTCGGCGGCGTATCCGCGGCGATCCGCGCGCTCACGAAGGAGGGCGATCCGATCCTCGTGCACAGCCCGACGTACATCGGCTTTCTGCACGTGCTCGAAGACCTGAACCGCAGGGTCGTGACGAGCCCGCTCACGCGCGACGAAGCCGGCGTGTGGCGCATGGATTACGCCGATATGGCGCAGAAGATCCGGGAAAACGGCATCAGACTCGTCATCTTCTGCTCGCCGCACAACCCGTGCGGCAGGGTGTGGGAGCGCGAAGAGATCGAACGCGCGATGGCGGTGTACCGCGACTGCGGCTGCACGGTCCTTTCCGACGAGATCTGGGCGGACCTGACGTTTCCGGGGCATCCGCACATTCCGACGCAGAGCGTGAGCGACGACGCGCGGGAGCGCACGATCGCGTTCTATGCGCCGAGCAAGACGTTCAGCCTCGCCGGGCTGATCGGCTCGTACCATATCATTTACAACGAGGAACTCCGAAAAGTCGTGACCGAGAAGGGCGCGGAAACGTACTACAATTCGTGCAACGTCCTGTCGCTGCACGCGCTGCTCGGGGCGTACAGCGAACGCGGCGCGCGCTGGGTGGACGAGCTTCTGACCGTGCTGTACAGCAATCTCAAATACGTCAAGACATTCATGGAAACCCATTTCAAGGGCGTTTCCATGTTCCTGCCCGAGGGCACGTACATGCTGTTTCTGAACTGCCGCGCGTGGTGCGACGCGCACGGCGTGACGATGGACGAGCTTCTGAAACGCGGCGTGCGCGCGGGCGTGATCTGGCAGAACGGCGCCGCCTTCGGCGATCCCGACTGCATCCGCATGAACGTCGCCCTGCCGTTTGCGCTCGTCGAGGAGGCCATGCAGCGGCTCAAAGAACGCGTGTTCGTCTGAATCCGTATGAAAAAAACGCCGTCGGGTGACGGCGTTTTTTTTGTTTGCGCGTTTACGCGGCGGGGAAAAGCGCCTCCCGCTGCGCGCCGATCGAGTTTTTCACGAGTTCTTCATAGTCCGCGTCGGAAAGCGTGCAGTGATAGAACAGGCGAAAGTATTCTTGAACCTCCGCTTTGAGATCGTAGTCCGCGGCGTTGGGATACAGCAGCTTTGCCATCCACAGCATGCCGAGGTACCGCTGCACGGAGGGCGGGAAGCCCATCCAGTTGTACGGACCGAACGGCACCTCGTAATACGTTCCGTTCCGGATCGCCTGAAGCTCGCCCCATACGGGATCGCCGCCGACGGAGGCGTACACGCTGCCCGGCGCGAACAGGATCACGTCGGGATCCCAGAGATAGAGCTGTTCCATGTCGACCTCGTTGCCCGTGCCTTTGCTCGAGGGACTGTCCACGACGGCGAGGTTGTTCGAGAGCAGGTCGATGATCTCCGCGTGGCAGCTGCCCTTTGCGATCACGTTCAGACCGTTTTCGCCGGTGACGTACAAAAGGTTCACCTTCTCGACGGAATCGGCAAGCGCCCCGATCTTCGCGTACGCCGCGCCGCAGTACGCGGCGAGCGCTTCTGCCTCGTCCGGCATGTGCAGCAGCTCGCCGAGCTTCCGGTACACGTCGCCCATCGTGCCGATCGTCGCCGTGATGTGCACGAACGGAATGCCGGTCTGTTCGGAAAGCGCGTCCAGATCCCCGACGATCGAGCCCTTCGGTTCGCCGACGTCGATCACGACCTCCGCGCCGGAAGCGAGCAGCGTTTCGAGGTTCAGCTCGCCCTTGCCGCCGTACAGCTGCCCGAGCTCGGGCAGGGCATAGAATTCGGCCGCAAGGTACTTTTCCGCGGTTTTGTCCCACTTCTGCGCGACGCCGACGAGCTTGTCGGGGCAGAGCGCGAACACGGCGATCTGCGCGAGCGGTCCCGTGACCGCGACCTTCGTGACGTTAACGGGAAGCTCGACCTCGCGGCCGACGGAGTCCGTAAAGACGAACGTTTCCTTCGCGTCGGGCGCGGGTTCGTCCTTCGCGCCGCAGGCGAGGGCGGAAAGCAGCAGCAGGAAAGCAAGCAGCAGCGCAATGCGTTTTTTCATTTTGTTTTCTCCTTATCGCAAGGCAGGACGACCCGTCCGTATTCGGTATCGAGCATGTGCACGCGCGTTCCGTAGAGCGTTTCGAGAAGCGCTTCGGTCAGCGTTTCGCGCGTCGGACCGAGCGCGGCGACGCGTCCCTCGTGCAGGGCCAGCACGCGGTCGGCAAAGTCCAGCGCCTGCTGCGGCTCGTGCGTGGAAAGAAGCACGGTATAGCCCTCGCCGGCGAGCGACCGCGCGACGGACAGGACCTTTTGCCGGTTTCCGACGTCGAGCGAGGCGGTCGGTTCGTCCATCAGAAGGATCTTCGCCTGCTGCGCCAGCGCGCGGGCGACGTAAACGAGCTGCTGCTCGCCGCCGGACAGCGTGTCAAACGCGCGTTCGCGCAGGGACAGGATCCCGAGCTTTTCCATCGCGGCTTCCGCAAGCGCCTCTTCGGCCGCGCCCGGCGAGGACAGCGGCGAGAGCCTGTGCGTCGTGCCCATCAGCACCGTGTCGAAAACCGGGAACGGGAACGCCGCCGGATGCGCCTGCGGGATGTACGCGATGCGCCGCGCCGTTTCGCGCGCAGAAAGCGTCCTTGCGTCCGTGCCGTCGAGTTCGATCGCGCCCGTACAGCGCTTCTGCTCGCCGAGAATGCAGCGGAACAGCGTGGTCTTGCCGACGCCGTTCGGCCCGAGGATCGCCAGAAGCTCGCCCGCGTCCGCGGTAAACGTGATCCGGTCGAGCACCGGCGTTTTTCGATAAGCAAAGGAAAGATCGCGAACGGAAAGGATCATTGCGTTTTCTCCTTTCGCAGCAGAAGCCAGATAAAGAACGGCGCGCCGACGACGGCGGTCAATATCCCGATCGGGATCTCGGTCGCGAGCAGGTTTCTCGAAACGTCGTCGACGACGAGCAGGAACGCCGCGCCGACGAGCATCGAGCAGGGCAGAAGCCCGCGCTGATCGCTTCCGATCAGCTTGCGCGAAAGGTGCGGGATCACGAGCCCCACCCAGCCGATCGTGCCGGACACCGCGATCGACGCCGCGGTGACGAGCGTTGCGCAGAGGATCAGAACGGTGCGAAGCGCGCCGACGTTCACGCCGAGCGCGCGCGCCTCGCTGTCGCCGAGGGACAGCACGTTCAGCCGCCAGCGGAGCAGAAGCAGCGGCACAAGCCCGATCGCCATCGGAATCGCCGCAACCGGGACGGTCGAACGCTGCGTGCCGGACAGCGAGCCCATCAGCCAGTAGGTGATCGCGGGAAGCTGGTTCGACGGATCCGCGACGAGCTTCAGATACGACGTGCCCGCCGAAAACAGCGAGCCGATCATAATGCCCGCAAGGATCAGACTCACCGTGCTCTGTCCCGGCGCGCGCCGCGCGATCAGAAACACCAGCGCGACGGTGAGAAGCGCGCCGACAAACGCAAAGACCGTGATGAGCGCGGAGGAAAGCCCGAACAGGATCGCAAGCGCCGCGCCGAACGCCGCGCCGCCGGACGCGCCGAGAATGTCCGGCGACGCCATCGGGTTTTTGAAGACGCCCTGGAACGTCGCGCCCGCCGCCGAAAGCGAACAGCCGACCATGCACGCGACGAGCACGCGCGGCAGACGCATGTTCACGACCGCCGCTTCCGCCTTCGCGGTCCAGCTCACGTGCATCGGCCATACGGAATCGAGCCCGACGCCACGCCAGAACCGGTAAAACAGGATCCGCGCGACGTCGAAGACCGACACGCCGTAGCGCCCGAGCGTCAGCGAAACGAGAAACAGCGCAAAAAGCACGCCGGCGCTGATAAGAAGCACCGCCGTTTTCCGCCCGTTCCGTTTCCGTGCCGCCATCGGTTCCCTCCGTCGTTATTCTCCGGACAGTATAACACTCGGACGGCTTTGCTGCAAGGAAAACGGCATATTTTCGGCAATGCCGAACGGCGTGCCGCGTTTGCGCAAGAGAGCACTTGACAAATCCGGGATCCGTGGTACTGTAAAGGAAAGACGCAAGGAGGACGGAAACGTGACCGATTACGAATCGCTGATCGCGCAGGCGGAGGGACTGACCGCCGGCGTGCCGCATCCGATCGCGAACATGGCGAACGTGTCCGCGCTGATCTATGAAAGCGCGGAGGATCTGAACTGGGCGGGATTCTATCTGCTGGAGGGCGATACGCTCGTGCTCGGACCGTTTCAGGGCAGGCCCGCGTGCATCGAGATCCCGGTTTCGAAGGGCGTGTGCGGCGCGGCGGTGCGGGAAAACCGCTCGCAGCTCGTTCCGGACGTGCACGCGTTCCCCGGACACATCGCGTGCGACTGCGCGTCGCGCTCCGAGCTCGTCGTGCCGCTTCGCAGAAACGGCGCGGTGTTCGGCGTGCTGGATCTCGACAGCCCCACGGAGGGACGCTTCACCGAAGCCGACCGGGCGGGCATGGAACGCCTCTGCGCCGCGATCGAATCGTCGCTCTGAACCGAACGAAAAAAACGCTTCCCGACGGGGAAGCGTTTTTCTTTTTCTTTCTTATCAGTCGGGCCTGCCGTTTTCCGCGAAGAACTGCACGATGCCGTTGCAGAGCCCCTGCGCCATCGTTTTCTGGAAATCGTCCTTCGACAGCAGCGCATCGTCGTCCGGATTGCTGAGGTGTCCCATTTCGATGTTGATGATCGGGCGCTCGCACCAGTTGAAGCCGGTCTGATCGCCGCGGTACGTCATGCCGTCTTTGTAGCGCATCGGGATGCCGGTCTCGGCAAGGTATGCGGCGAGGACGGTCTGCGCGGCTTTGACGTTGTAGTCGAAGTACTTCGTGCGCCCCTCGGACGGGACCAGCATGAACGCGCCGCGCGTTTTTTTATTGTCGGACTTGTTGCAGTGCAGACGGATGCCGAGATCGACCTTCGCGTCGTTGAACATCTGCGCGCGCTCGATGTTGGAGATGTTCACGTCGAGCGTATCGTGCGTGATCACCACCGTCGCGCCCTGCTCCTCAAGCAGCTCCTTGAGGTACAGACCGACGTTCAGCGTGACCTCGTATTCATAGACGCGGCTTTTGACGCCGCGGCAGCCGCCGGAAACGCGGTTCTTCGTCTGCTTCGAGCCCGGCGCGACCGGTTCCTGCTTCGGATCGTACACGCGCTGATGCCCCGGATCGACGCCGATCACGATCCCCTCGAGCGGCTTCGGCTCCGAAGAGGGCTCCGGCGTCGGCGTGGGGTCGGGCGGCGGCGGGGAAAACTCGGGCGTCGGCTCCGGCGTCGGGGTCGGCGTCGGAACGGGCGGCAGCGTCGCTTCCGGCGTGGCGGCGGACACGGGAACGAATTCGTCCTCTTCGATCGGCGCCGCCGTCGCCTCGGACACGGGTTCGACCGGCTCGGGCGTCGGTTCGGCGTCGCGCGCGGACGAGCCGCATGCGAACATGCACAGGATGAGAAGGAGCGCAAGGATGCGTCCCGGAACAGCGAGCTTTTTCATACGCCGATTATACCACGCGCCGCGCCGCTCCGCAAGTCCGCGAATAAACCGGCGGGAAACCGGAGAAATCGTGCGTTCCGCGATTGACAGACCGCGGCACGGAAAGTATAATATATATGATTGCTGATCTGTGTGGCGGGGGACGCCGCACACGAACAAATTGCGAACAACAGGAGGGACTTCATGAAACGCACGAAAAAACCGGTATCCGTTGTTTTGGCGCTTCTTCTGATGCTCTGTCTGCTTCCGGCGAGGATCGCCGCGGCGGACGGTAACGGGACCGAAGCGAATCCGTACCTCTTTACGGGAGAGACGACGGAGCTCGTCGACGGCGGGTATTACCTCGTCAACCGCGACGTGACGGTCAGCACCCGTATCGAGGTGCAGGGCACGGCGGTGCTGATCCTGGGCGAAGGCGCGACGCTGACGGCAAGCAAGGGCGTCCACATCGGAAGCGACAAAACGCTGACCATCCGCGGCACGGGCACGCTGATCGCAAGGGCTGACAGCAATCAGGCGGCGATCGGCGGCAACAACGTCGAATGGAGCGGCAAGATCGTGATCGAAGGCGGCACGATCCAGGCGACCGGCGGCTCAAGTGCGGCGGGCATCGGCGGCGGAACGTTCGCCGGCGGACACGAGATCGTCATCACCGGCGGCAACGTGACCGCGACCGGCGGCTTGAATTCGGCGGGCATCGGCGGCGGCGCGAACAATAACTGGGCGGGCCGCTACGGCAATACCGGAACGATCACGATCACCGGCGGCACGGTCAACGCGAGCGGCAACGGTCCCGCGGCGGGCATCGGCGGCGGCGGCGCGACGAGTTCCTTCAGTACCGTCTATGCCGGCAACGCAGAAGCGATCGTCATTACCGGCGGCAACGTAACGGCGACGAGTGATGCGGGTTACGGCATCGGCGGCGGAAAGAATACGGGCGTATCGTCAAACAGCGGAACGGCGAATTCGATCACGCTGGGCTGGACGAACCCCGCCGACAGCATCACGGCATCGGGCTACAACGGCACCGCGGTCATCGTCGTCGAGGGGCAGACCCTGACCGACGGCGAGAACGAGTATTCCGGCACGCTGAGCGACGCACAGCTTTCTGCGGCGGCGGGCAAGACGCTGGTTCCGGGCACGCTCGGGGACGGGTTCTATCTGATCGGACCGGACTGGTCCGTCGGCGCGATCAATCCGGCGAATCAGTTTACGCAGAACCCTGCGAACACGAGCGAATACGTGCTGGAAACGACGCTGCATATAGACGACAAGATCAAAGTCGTTAAGGTGGCTTCCGGCGCGATCACGACGTGGTATCCGGACGGGCTCGGCACCGAGTACACGGTGGACACCGTGCATGCGGGCAATAAGACGATCTATTTTAAGGAAACGTATCAGAACGACTGGTCGGCGTTCGGCGGCTACTTCTGGATCAACGCGAATGAGGGCCATTCGGTCACCGTTGCGAACAACATCGAAAACGGCACGGTCGTTTCGGACAAGGCAGCGGCGTATATGGGCGAAACCGTTACGCTGACCGTCACGCCGAGGAGCGGCTACAGGCTCGCGACGCTTACGGTCCTCTGCGGCGGGACCGCGGTCGCAACGACGGCGGGCAGCAACGGTTCCTACACGTTCACCATGCCGGACGGCGACGTGAGCGTTTCCGCCGTCTTCGAATGGAGCACGGCCTCTTCCGATCATACGATCTTCACCGAATACGTCTTTGAAGACGGCACCGGTGGCTACTTCGGCGAAGAGATGCCGAAGAACCTGATCGACGGCGATATAAACACCAAGTGGTGCTCTAACCTCGGCAGCGGTCTTACGATCACCTTCCACACGAACCTGCCGATTCTGCCCATCGGGTACATCCTGACCACGGCAAACGACTCGGCGGACAACAGCGGGGCAAGAAACCCCGTGGACTGGACCATCGAAGGAAGACTGAACGAAACCGACGAATGGACGACGCTGGTCGCGGTGACGGGCGACAGTACGCTGCCCGCCGCCAACTTCGCCGACAGGGAATTCGTCCTGAGTACTTCCAAGACGTGCCAGTACTTCCGCGTCACGTTCAGCAAGGTCAAGAGTGATTCGATCTTCCAGCTCTCCGAGTTCAAATTCTTCGGCGAATACGACGCGGTGGTTCGGATCACGCAGTGCGCGCCGACCTGTGTTTCCATGGGCTATGCGCGGGATTGCTGGTACAGCTACGGGGAAGACGCGTACTATGAAGACGAAGCGTGCACGCGGCCGCTGAACCGCGAAGACGTGGAGATCCCGGCGACCGGCATCCATACGCTTGAGGAGCATCCGGAGGTAGCGCCGGTCGGCAACACGCCCGGAAACATCCATTTCTGGCAATGCATCGTCTGTCACAAGTTCTTCGACGACGGCAACGCGGAACACGAGATCACCGAAGACGAAACGATCGTCTACGGTCCCATCGACTATCTGGACGAGAACGGGAATCTGACGCATACCACCGGCGCATTTTCCGTCGTCTCCTCCGACGTCATGGAGTGGACGGCGGGCTGGTGGATCGTTCCCGAAACGATGACCGTTGAAGGCCGTATCAACGTGAAAGGCGACGTTCACCTGATTTTGCTCGACAACACGACGCTGACCGTGACCAACGGCATCGGCGTTAACCAAAGTGCCAACAGTCTCACCATTTACTCTCAGTCGCTCGGCGAGCACATGGGCGCGCTGACCGCCGGCCCTGTACAGAACTATCATGCGGGCATCGGCGGCACGAAGGGCGGCAACAGCAGCTACAACGCGGGCAACGGACCCATCACCATCAACGGCGGCAAGATCTATGCAAAGGGCGGCTGGGGCGCAGCCGGCATCGGCGGCGGTCACAACGGAGCCGGATTCGGCCTTATCACCATAAACAACGGCGACATCGACGCATGGGGCGGCGACGTCGGTCCGGGCATCGGCGTAGGCTACGGACCTTCCTGGTATCTGGAACGCGCCAAAATCGTGATCAACGGCGGCACCGTCGTTGCGCACGCCGGCAGCCACAGCGCCGCGATCGGCGGCGGCGAGGACGCCAACGCCGAATACATCACCATCAACGGCGGCAATATCACCGCGTACGGCGGCGAAGGTTCGGCGGCGATCGGCGGCGGCTATGTGCTCAACAGCAACCACGGGCACGGCGGCGACATCACGATCAACGGCGGCACGGTCAACGCCATTGCGGGCGCAAACGGCGCAGGCATCGGCGACGCAACCAATCTGAAGGATCACAGCCTGACCACCAACATCGTTCTGAACTGGACGAGCGAAACCGACTCTATCACGAGCACGTCCTATACCTATGACACGCTCACGTTCAAGAAGGACTTCATGATCCAGGGATCGAGTCCGGCGGAGCTTGCTTTGGAAACCAATATCGCGGGCAAGACCATCGTTCCCTATGAAGGAAAGAACGTAACGGTCACCTTCGTCTATGAACAGGGCGGGACCGACGTATTCTATGAGGTCACCACCGTCGAGGGCGGCGCCGTGCAGGATCCCGGCACGCCGATGAAGCTCGACAGCCTGTTCGATGGCTGGTATTATCTGAACGGCGGAAACGTCGTGCCGTTCGTCTGCGGTACGACCGCGGTGAGCGAAAACACGACCGTATTCGCGCAGTGGACCTCCACCGCCGGACAGACGGTGACGTATCTGGACGCGGAAGGCAGCGCCTGCTCCATCGACAGCGGGTATACCGTCCTGAATGCCGGTATCCCTGCGGTCACCCTGACTGCGGGCTGGTACGTGGCGGCGCATGACGTCACCTTCGGCGAACGCATCACGGTCAGCGGCGACGTGCATCTGATCGTTGCAAACGACGTAACGATGACCGCGCAGGGCGGCATTCAGGTCGGCGAAGGCAACAGCCTGACGATCTATCAGAACGCCGGGCAGGCCGAAGGCGAAGCCGTCGGCAAACTCGACTGCAGCGCAACGGCCTATGCGGCGGGTATCGGCGGCAACGGTTCGGACGTCAAAAACTCCGGCGTAATCACGATCAACGGCTGCACAATCAATTCCTCCGGCGGCAACTATGCGGCGGGCATCGGCGGCGGAAACCAAGGCGCAGGCACGGTCGTCATCAACCGCGGCACAGTCAACGCATACGGCAGCAGCTACGCCTCGGCGATCGGCGGCGGGCACAAGGGCGCGGGAAACGTCACCATCAACGACGGCAGCGTCGTCGCAAGGACCTTCCGCGGCGCCGCGATCGGCGGAGGAAGCGAAGGCTTCGGTACCGTTGTCATCAACGGCGGCGTCATCGACGCGGCGGCGGACACCTCGCCGGGCATCGGCAGCGGTGAGCTTGCCGGCACCAACGTCACCATCAACGGCGGCACCGTCACCGCTGTGGGCGATTACTGGGCGGCAGGGATCGGTACCAGTTATAACCATAAGGACGTGACCGTGGATATCACCATCAACGGCGGCACCGTCACCGCAACGGGCGGCAGATTCGGCGCAGGCATCGGCGGCGGCGCCACGACGAACGTCAGCTCGATCACGATCACCGGCGGCGTTGTCGTTGCCAACGGCGGCCAGTATGCGGCAGCCATCGGCGGCGGCGGCGCAGACCTGGATCAAGGGCAAACCGGCGAAAGAGGCAATTGCGGCACGCTCGTCATCACCGGCGGTCAGGTCACCGCAAACGCCGGACAGTACGGCGTCGGGATCGGAAACGGAGGGACCTGCACTACCTCGGGAACGATCACGCTCGGCTGGACGGACAAAACAGACTTCATCAAAGCCACGAACTATAAAGGCCCGGTCTCCGTTGTCGACGGGAAGGTTCTGACCGACGGCACGAACGACTATTACGGCACGCTGACGGATGAGCAGAAATCTGCGGCGGCGGGCAAGACGCTGACGCCGGGCATGGATTCGCTCAATTCCGTGACGATCGACGACGGCATCGAACACGGTACGGTCACGACGGATAAGAAGTACGCCAAGGAAGGCGACACCGTCACGCTGACCGTCACGCCCGCGGAAGGATACCTGCTCAAGTCGCTGTCGGTCATGAGCGGCGAAACCGAAGTCGCAACGACGGGCGAAAACGGCGTCTATACGTTCACCATGCCGGACGGCGACGTCACCGTCACGGCGGAATTCGAGCCCGATTGGGATCATATCCCGGACCCGAGCTTCACGCTGTCCCCCGCAGAGGTCACGCTCGAAAACTTCGACGCGGACGGCTACATGGCGCTTTCGATCTTTACCGACGCGCTGACACTCGGAAAGATCAGTGAATACGATGCGTATTATTTGGCAAACATGGTCGGTGTCAAGTATTACGCGGGTACGCTGAGCTGCGGAGATGAAACGATCCCCTTCAAGGTATATTCCAACGCCCATGCGGGAACCGGCGAAAGCCACGTTTGCTTGTATAATCATCAAGGTCAGTCGGGCGAGATTGCAATCTATATCGATCCCGCCGTGCTCGCCCACGCCAAAGCCGGCGTCTATACCGGCACGCTGCACTATACGAGCGAATGGGTGAGTAATGACGCACCCGATTTCCAGGCGGAAGGCGCTTCCGGCGATATCGCACTGACGATGACCGTCATCGTCACGTATTCGGTCAACGTCGACCCGAACATCGCAAACGGCACGGTCATTCCGTCCAAGACGAGGGCGGAGGCGGGCGAAACCGTCACGCTGCAGATTTCGCCTGCGGACGGATACGTGCTTGAAACCCTGACGGTCGTCGACGGAGAGAACAACCCGATCGAAGTCGGGACGGACAGAACCTTCGTGATGCCGGAGAGCGACGTCACCGTTTCCGCGACGTTCCTGAAATACTACGGGGTCTACGTCGGATCGACGCAGATCAACGAACGGAACGCTTCCGACGTGCTCGGCGACGGCAAGGTCACGTACGATCCGGAAACGTATACGCTGACGTTCAAGGAGGCGAACCCGCCGGTCACGGGGACGACCGACGGCGCACTGATCCTCTCGCTGGAACCGAAGCTGATCATCAACGCGCCGAAGGGTCTGAACCTTTCGTCCGACACGGCGTTCTCCGGGATCTACGTCGCGAGCGGTCCGCTGACCGTCAACGGCAACCTCAACGTGACGGTCAAAGGGACGAGCGAGTACTACGGTTACGGCGTCATCGGCGTCCGCGGTGTCACGATCAACGGCAACGTGAACGTAGAGTCGGCCAGTTACGGGATCTACGCGCCTTCTTCGGACGGCAGGGTCACGATCAGCGGCAACGCGGTCGTGGATGCAAAGAAGCTCGCGATCTTCGGTCTCAACGGCGTTGAGATCGGCGGCACGGCAAACGTCCGCTCGGAAACCGACAACGCGCTGCAGTCGCCGAATGGACCGATCTCCGTCGCAGGCGACGCGGTGATCGATGGCAAGGGCAACACCGTCTCGGCCACGAGCAGCCTCAGCGCCGTCACGTTCGGCGGCAGCGCGGTCATCAAAAACGCAGGCGAGAACGGCATCCTTTGCCCGAACGCAGCGGTCACGGTCGCAAACGATCTCACCGTAACGGGCAGCAGCAGCAGCTGGGCGATCCAGGCGAACCAAGGCCTCGAGGTCGGCGGAAACCTGACGATCAGAAACATGAATACGAACGGCGCCTTTTCGTCGAACGGATCGATCCGCATCGTCGGCAACGCCGACGTCACGGTCGCGAACGGCTACGGACTGATGATCACGAGCAGCGGCGAGGTCAACGTCGCCGGCAACGCGAACGTCACGATCCTGAACGGCGGCGGCGGCATGCTCTTCTCGCCGAGCAGCGGCAAGGTCGTCGTCGGCGGGAACGCAACGCTGATCGGCGACGCAACCTACTACTCGGTCTACGGCGCAGGCGGCATTGAGATCGGCGGAAACGTCACGATCGAAAATGGATACAGCGGCGGTTACGGTCTGTTCTCGTCGAGCGGTCCGATCACCGTTGGCGGAAACGCGGACGTCACGAGCAGCGGCGTCTGCATCTCGATGGTCTGCTCGCAGGAGATCAAGATCAACGGCAGCGCGACACTGACCACCACGGGCAATCCGAGCGGGCATCTGTTCGCGCCGGCGAGCGGCCGGATCACGGTCGCGAAGAACGTCGTCTGCATCGGCAACAGTTCGTATACCGTTTACGGCAGCAAGGGCGTCACGATCGGCGGCAACGTGTCCTTCGACAACGAGACCGGCGTCGGCGTCTTCTCGGACAGCGGCGACATTGAGATCACGGGCGACGTTGACGGCGCGTCCTACGGTCCCGCGATCGAAGCCGGCTCCGGCGACGTGATCCTGCACGGTATCGTGAACGTCACAGCGACGAAGCCTGACGCGTTCGGCGTGCATGCGGGCGGAACGATCTTCGCCGAATATCTCTGGGACGTCACGGCGCCGATCGCCCTGTGCGGCCATGCGGGCATCACGCTCACCGACAACCTGTTCGTCGAGCTGCCGGAAAACGGCGAGGTGAAGGCGGTCGAGCTCAGCGTTTACGGACAGTCCGTCGAGGCATGGACCGTTACCGCGCCGGAGAGCGACGAACCGTCCGATCACGTGAAGCTCGGCAGCACGGCGCAGCGAATCGAATGCACGGTCGAGTGGGATCCCGCGGACGTGAAGTTCAAGGGCACGACGCCGTACGTCGTCGCGAACGGCAAGGCGCAGACCCCGCGCTTCACCGTAAAGAACAAGGAGGACGGCAGCGTGATCGATCCGCAGTACTATGACTTCACGTACCGCGAGAACACGAACGCCGGTACGGGCTACGTGTTTATCACGCTCAAGGGCCTGTATAAAGGTACGTGCCGCGCGTCGTTCAAGATCTATCTGCCTGCGACGACGACCACGACGGTCGCGAACGTCAAGAACGGCATCAAGATCAGCTGGGCTGCGGTCGAAGGCGCAGCGGGCTACGTCATCTACCGCAGAGCGTGGAGCTCCACGACCGACGGCTGGACGACGTTCGAGCGCTGGAACAACACGACCGGGCTCACCTGGACGGACACCACGGTCTACGCAGGCACGCGCTACCAGTACGGCGTCAAGGCGTACTTCGAGAGACGGCTCGATCCGGTCGTGAACGCGTACATCGGCGGCAACGTCGGCGACAACTTCAACCTCGGCGAGGTCGGACCGCTCAAGACCACCGTCCGCATCACCACGCGCGTGCTGAACAGCGTCACCGCCGGCACGAAGCAGATGACGGTCAAGTGGGCGGGCAGCTCGGTCTTCACCGGCTACCAGATCCAGTACGCTCAGAACAGCGCGTTCACCAAGAGCGTCAAGTCGTTCAAGATCGCGAATCCGAAGACGGTCAAGACGATCATCAAGAGCCTCAAGACCGGCACGACCTACTACGTCCGCATCCGCTCGTACCATGAGTTCAACGGCATGACGTACTTCGGCGAGTGGTCGAACGTGAAATCCTGCAAAGTGAAATAACCGATCCGAACGAAACGGACCTGCGCGATCGCGCAGGTCCGTTTGATTCTGCGGGGGACTGCTCCGCGGGAGGATCCGCCGCGGGACGGCGGCGCGCGGAAATACGGGCAAAACAAAAAGCGCGGCGTGCGCCGCGCTTTTTGAAAAATCGGGATTATGCCTCTTCGCCCTTGCCGTACAGGAACTTCCAGAGCAGAGCCGCGACGACCGCACCGACCATCGGACCGACCAGGAAGACCCAGTAGCACGCGAGCGCTTCGCCGCCCTGCAGCAGAGCCGGACCGAAGGAACGCGCCGGGTTGACGCTGGTGCCGGTCAGGTAGATGCCGAGCAGGTGGACGAGCGTCAGGGAACCGCCGATCACGAGACCCGCGACGCTGCTGTTCTTGATCTTGGACGTTGCGCCGAGGACCGCCAGCACGAAGATGCAGGTCAGGATCGCTTCCGCGATCAGGGACGGAACGATGCCGAGCGCCACGTTGTTTGCGCCGAGCGCCGTGAATTTCGTGGGAAGCATGGCGCCGAGCACCGCAGCACCCGCCGTTGCGCCCGCAAACTGCGCGATCACGTAGCCGATGAAATCCTTCAGCGTCATGCCGCCGTTGATGAGGACCGCAAGGGAGACCGCCGGGTTGATGTGGCAGCCGGAGATGTTGCCGATCGAGTACGCCATCGCAACGATGACGCCGCCGAACGCCAGCGCGGTCATCAGAACGGACGCCGCGTCAACGCCGCATTTGGAAACGACCGCAACGCCGCAGGCGACCAGAACGAGTACGAACGTGCCGATAAATTCGGCAATGTACTTTTTCAGACTTTTCATAAGACTCCTCCTTGTATTGTTCGGGGCGCAAAGCGCCCTTTGGAATAGTATATCATTCCCCGTCCAAAAATGCAAGCGGGCGGCCGCGGCACGAAAAAAGGACCCCCGAAGGGGTCCCGTCGTTCGGTTTTCAGGCGCGGAGCGAGTCCGGATCCAGATCCGCGATGAGGCCGAGCAGTTCAAGAGTCTCATCCCGCCTTGCGCCGCCCGCGTCGAGCGCGGCGTCGAAGAAACAGAAGACCGGCCATTGCACGGCCATTGCAATCCATGCGTACAGGCCGGCCGCTTCCCGCTCCCGCGCCGTCGCGCGGTAGAACGAAAACGCGCGGTCCATGCAGCGGCGGTACTCGCGGAGCGCGGATTCGAGCCGGACGGCGGCGCCGATCGGCTCCTTCTCCGTGATGCGGTAATCGCCCGCGGACCAGTTTGCGAACGTGTTGACGACGACCTCGGTTCCCGCCAGATTGAAGTCGATGAGTCCGGCGAACCGTCCGTTTTCGTCGACCAGCACGTTGGACTCGTTGGCGTCGTCCTGCACGAACACGCGCGGCAGCTCGCGATAGATCGCATAAAGCCGCGCCCGCACGGCGTCGTGCCGGGCGGAAAGCCGTTCCGAAAGCGCGGTCTGATCCAGCGCGTTCAGCTTCTTGACGAGCGCGTTGAAGTTCTGCTGCTTCTCGTCGACGCCGATCGCCGCGTCATAGGGATCGAGGTCGAACAGACTGTACATGCCGACCGTATCGCTGAGGTCAAAGTCGCGAAACCGCTCGGCAAAGCGCGCCTCGAAATCGTGGATGTCGTTCCAGAACGCATCTTTGTCCGCGATTTCCGTCTCGTCGGCGAGCTTCAGATCGACGTATTCCGCGCAGCAGACGGAAAGGTTCTCCCACGCGTGCAGAAAGCGTCCGTCAAGCCCCGGAAGAAACGCGGGGCAGAGGATCCCGCAGGCACGGTATCGCCCGATCAGCCGGTTCAGCTCCGCAAAGCGCCGTTCGGACAGATCCGGCGCCTTGACGAACCGCAGCACGTATTTCCGGTCGACGATGAAATTCAGCCGGACGTCGTCCGCGTCGTGCGTGGTGTCGAACAGCGTGACCTCGTTCGCCTCCGAAACGCCGTATTCGCCGAGAGCGGCAAGCAGGTCCGCGCGATCGGGGACCTTCTGCTCCTTCGGAAAGTGTTTGCCGGTTTTCCATTCCCGTGTTTCCATACGGATCACCTCTCCAGACCGAACGCCCGGAAGCTGTTTTCGTACAGCGTTTCCGCAAGCGTTTCCTCGTCGATCCCGCGCAGCTCCGAGAGCTTTTTGAGCGTGAGCAGGATGCGGGTCGGATCGTTTCGCGTGCCGCGGAACGGCACCGGCGTCATGTACGGACAGTCCGTTTCGATCAGCAGCCGCTCGAGCGGAAGCTTCGAGGCGATCGCCCATTGGTTCACGGCGTTTTTGAACGTCAGCGCGCCGCCGAACGCGATAAAGAGCCCGAGGTCGATGCATTCCTTCGCGATCTCGTAGCTTGCCGAGAAGCAGTGCATCACGCCCGAAAGCCGTCCGCGGTAGGTCCGCAGAAGGTCCATCGTGTCGCCGTGCGCCTCTCGGTCGTGGATGATGACGGGGCGTCCGAGCTCCGCCGCCAGCGCAAGCTGCGCGTCGAAGCACGTCCGCTGCACGTCGCGCGGGGAGAAGTCGTAATGATAGTCGAGACCGATCTCGCCGATCGCGATCATGCGCTCCTTCCGAAGCGCCGCGCGGATATGATCCGCCGTTTCGGGCCGCCATTCGTCCGCCGAATGCGGATGCACGCCCGCGCTGCCGTACAGGTACGGCACGCGCCCGACCAGCGCGGCGACGCGGTCGATCCCCGCCTCGTCGCAGCACGCCTCCATGACGTGCGTGATCCCGTCGGAAGGAAGCGAGACGAGCAGCTCCTCGCGATCCGCGTCGAACTGCTCGTCCAGAAGATGTGCGTGCGTATCAAAAACGTTCATCAGCGTACCACCCAGCCCGCGGGCAGGTCTCTGACCGGCGACAGGAACGCAAGCTCCTTGTCCTCCGGATCGCTCGCCGCGAGGATCATGCCGTGGCTTTCCACGCCGCAGAGCGTGACCGGCTTCAGGTTCGCGACGAGAACGACCGTCTTGCCGACGAGGTCCTCGGGCTTGTACCAGTTCTTGATGCCGGAAACGACCGTGCGCTCCTCATTGCCGAGGGAGACGGTGAGCTTCAGAAGCTTCTTGGACCGCTTGACTTCTTCGCAGGCCGTGACCTTTGCGAGCCGGAGATCGAGCTTCTGGAAATCGTCGTACGTGATCTCGTCCTTGATCGGCGGCAGCGCCGGCGCTTCGGGCTCGGCGGGCGCCGCGTACTTTGCCGCAAGCGCTTCGACCTGCTCCGTCACGGCCTTCGGATCGAGCCGCGCGAAGAGGATCTCCGGCTGTTCGGCGACCTTGTTTCCGTCCGCCGGATACAGACCGAACGCGGACAGCGATTCGAGCGTGCGCGGTTCGGCGCTGATCTGCGCGAGGATCCGTTCCGCGGTCGCGGGGAGGAAGGGGGCGAGCAGGTTCGCGCCGATCGAGATGCTCTCGATCAGGTTATAGAGAACTTCCGAAAGACGGTCCGCCTTCTCCGGATCCTTCGCGAGCACCCACGGCGTCGTCTCGTCGATGTATTTGTTGCAGCGGCGGAAGAGATTGAACAGCTCGGAGAGCGCATCCGCGATGCGGTAGTCGTCCGTGCACTTCACTACGCGCGCCGCCGTGCCGGACGCGACCGCCTTGAGCTCGTCGTCGACGGGCTCCGCCGCGCCGGTGCGCTTCACCGCGCCCGCAAAGTACTTGTTGCTCATGGCGACCGTGCGGTTCACGAGGTTGCCGAGCGTGTTCGCGAGGTCCGCGTTCAGCCGCTCGACGAGCACGTCCCACGTGATCGAGCCGTCGTTGTCGAACGGCATCTCGTGCAGCACGAAATAGCGCACCGCGTCGACGCCGAACAGTTCCGCGAGGTCGTCCGCGTACATGACGTTGCCCTTGGATTTGCTCATCTTGCCTTCGCCCTGCAGAAGCCACGGATGTCCGAAGATCGTCTTGGGCAGCGGGAGGTCGAGCGACATCAGGAAGATCGGCCAGTAGATCGTGTGGAAGCGGATGATGTCCTTTCCGATCAGATGCAGGTCGGCGGGCCAGAGCTTTTTGAAGAGCGCCGAGGAGTCCCCGCCGCAGTCGTAGCCGATGCAGGTGATGTAGTTCGCGAGCGCGTCGAGCCAGACGTAGACGACGTGCTTCGGATCGAAATCGACCGGGATACCCCATTTGAACGACGTGCGCGACACGCACAGGTCCTGCAGCCCCGGCAGCAGGAAGTTGTTCATCATCTCGTTCTTGCGCGAAACGGGCTTGATGAAATCCGGATGCTCGTTGATGTAGTCGATGAGTTTCGGCGCGTACTTGCTCATTCTGAAGAAGTACGCTTCCTCTTTCGCGGGCTGCACGTCTCCGCCGCAGTCGGGGCACTTGCCGTTCACGAGCTGCGAGGGCGTGAAGAACGATTCGCAGGGCACGCAGTACATGCCTTCGTACCAGCCCTTGTAGATATCGCCCTTGTCGTACATGTATTTGAAGATCTTCCGGACCTGCTTCACGTGGTCCTCGTCGGTCGTGCGGATGAAGCGGTCGTAGGACGTGCCCATGAGGTCCCAGATGCGCTTGATCTCGCCCGCGACGGAATCGACGTATTCCTGCGGGGATACGCCGGCCTTTTTCGCCTTTTCTTCGATCTTCTGACCGTGCTCGTCCGTGCCGGTCTGCAGGTACACGTCGTACCCCTCGTACCGCTTGAACCGTGCGATGGAATCCGCGAGGATCGCTTCGTACGTGTTGCCGATGTGCGGCTTGCCCGAGGCGTACGCGATCGCCGTCGTCATATAAAACTTCTTTCTCATATCATGACCTCTCCTTGTTCCTGTCATTGTAAGGGGATGTTCCGCATTTGTCAACCGTAAAGATCCACGGGGAAAGCCCGCCCGCCGCCGTTCGCCGCTTTTCGCGGAGCGCAAGCCGCGGGTTTTCGCGGATCAGGCGTTCCAGAAGCTTCGCGTCCGCCGTGTACAGCACCGCAGCGCCGCCTTCACGCAGAAGATTCGGAAGCCGCCGCACAAACCGCGCGTACAGCTGCTCGTTTCCGCGATGCGTTCCCACGCGGTTGCCGAACGGCAGGTTCGAAAGCAGCAGGTCCGCGCCGTCGCGCGATTCGAACCGCAGGATATCGCGGCAGATGAACCGCGCGCGGCTTTTGCCCGCCTTCGCGTTTTCCCGCGCGATCCCGATCGCCGTGCCGCTCTTGTCCACGCCGAGGAGCGAACGGCAGCCGCGCTGCGCCTCCGCCGCGAACAGCAGCGAGCCGCTGCCGCAGAACGGGTCGAACACGGAGGGACGGGGGACGGAAACGAGCGAAAGCGCGTACCGGCTCATCGCGTACGCGAGCGCCGGATGCATCGACGCGGGCAGCGCGCCCTTTCGCCACGGATACCGCTCGTCGCGCACGTTCCAGAGCTTCCAGTACAGATCGCACCGGTCGTTGCGCGAGTCGATGCGCAGCTCGCAGTCGTACGCCGACGGGTTGTTGCGCCCGTCCAGAAGCGTTTTGAGCCGCTCGATGAACCCGCTGCGGTCCTTCAGGTATCCGCGGATCTCGATGCGGTAGCGTTCGCCGATGCACGTTTTCGCCGCGGCGGCGATCGCCTTCGGGTCCATCGGTACGTCGAACGCGATCGGCAGAAGCGCCTCAATCATGCAGTTTGCGCGGTACACCCGCGCGACGTCGCGCGTGAAGAGCTTTACCGCGTCGCCCTGCACCGTGCCGGAAAACCCGAGCGCGCCGAGCTCGTCTTTGAGCTGCTCCGCAAAGCCGTGCGGCGCGAAGCAGAGGATCTCACGCGGGGCGTCGAGCGCCTCGAGCGTGCCGGGCTCGACGGTCTCGAACCGCTGCATCGCCTTTTCGTACGCGATCCCGATCTCGGCGACGTGCTTGTCCGTCGCGGGGGATTCGGAGACCGGCACGGAATACGCTTCGAGCGCGTCCTTCGCACCGAGCCGCCCGAGCGCCAGCAGAAGGCTCGGGATCGCGAACAGCGTCGTTTCCGTTTTGAGCGCGGACGCGAGCAGCGCCGCGTCGCGTTCGTTTTCGAGCGCGCCGATCAGCCGGTACGCGTTCTTGCGCACCTTCGGCTGTTCGCTTCCGACGAGCGCGGCAAGCAGCGCGCGATCGCCGATCGCTTCTTCGATCTCGGCTTTGCCCTGCTTCGTCTTTGCGAGCGCGCAGAGCGCCGACAGCGCTTCGACCGCCGTATCGCCGTTCAGTTTTGCAAGAAGTTCCGCCGCCGTCATGCGTTCGCCGCTTCGCGGATGAGCTTCAGGATCGCGTCGGTCCCGTCGACGCCCTCGGCATGACGCATCGTTTCGATATAGGTTTCGCGCGCCTCGTACAGCGCCGTGACCTCGCGTAAAACGGAGTCCGCGCTGACCTCGTCGGCCTTCAGCACGCGCGCGTAGCCGCGCTTTTTGAAATAGTCCGCGTTCAGCTCCTGGTCGCCGCGCGTGCTCGCCGCGGAAAGCGGCAGCAGAAGCATCGGCTTTTTCAGCGCAAGCAGCTCGAACACGGCGTTTGCGCCCGCGCGCGAGCAGACGACGTCCGCCGCCGCGAACAGATCCGCCATTTCGTCGCGGATGTATTCGTACTGCAGATACCCGGGCAGGGAGATCGACTCGTCGACCTTGCCCTTGCCGCACAGATGCACGACGTCGAAGGTCTTCAGAAGCGCGGGAAGCGCTTCGCGCACGGCGACGTTCACCGCGACCGCGCCGAGGCTGCCGCCGGTCACGAGCAGGATCGGCTTTTCGCCGGAAAGACCGGTGAACGCCAGCGCCTTTTCGCGCGAGCCGAGATACAGCTCCGGGCGGATCGGCGTGCCGGTGTGCACGCCCTTGTTTCCCTTCACGAGCGGAACGGTGTCCGCGAACGTGACGAGGACCCGGTCGGCAAAGTGCGCGTCGATCTTGTTCGCAAGACCCGGCGTATAGTCCGATTCGTGCGTCAGGACGGGGCAGAGGCCCTTCGCCGCCGCAACGACCGGCACGGAAACGTAGCCGCCCTTGCTGAACACGACGTCCGGCTTCAGTTTTTTCAGGATGCGCTTCGCCTGGTGATAGCCCTTCTGCACGTGGAACGGCATCGTGAGCGTTTTGAGGCTCGCGTAGCGGCGCAGCTTGCCGGATTCGATCTCGTGATACGTCACGCCCTCGACGGCGGAGACGAGCTCCTTCTCCATGCCGGACGTGCCGATATAGTGGATATCCCACGCCGCGCGGTCGAGTTTTTTGATCAGCGCCAGGTTCGGCGTCACGTGACCTGCCGTGCCGCCGCCGGTAAAGACGATGGTTTTTTTGCTGTTCATACGGTCCCCCCTCGTTTCGATCTTATGCGGCCGCGCCGCGCTCAATCCGAAATGCCCGTCGAAACGATCGCCGTTTCGGTGACGGGCGGCTCGGTAAGCTCGTCCTGCTTGAGCAGAACGCGCGCGATCTTGAACTTCATCAGCGAATACTCTTCCGGCAGATTTTCCATGTCAAGCTCGAGCATGACCAGCACCAGACGCTCGTTGTCCGCGCTGACGTCGGTCAGATCCTGATTCTTTTCTCGGAAGCCGATGAACCACGCGAGCTCCTTCTTGGACTGCGCGGTCTTGTCTTCCTTGTTGCCGATCTCGGCGGTACCGGTCTTGCCGGAGATGACGTAGCTGCGCACGCCGAGATACCGGCCCGTGCCGCCGTGATCCTGCGGCGATTTGCACACGCCGATCATCATCTCGGTCATCGCGTCGGCGTTCGCCGGCGAGCAGACCGTTTTCCACGTTTCGCTTCCGGTGTGGCGGTACGTTTCGACGTAATCCGTGCCGTCCGCCTGCCAGATCGACTCGACGATATAGGGAACGGGCGCCTTGCCCTCGTTGCGAAATGCCGAGATGTAGCACGCCATCTGCAGCGGCGTGATCAGAAGCTCGCCCTGCCCGTAGCCGCTCATCGCGAGCAGATCGTACGTTTCGGTGCTCTTTTCGTTCTTGATCTGCGACTTCATCGCGGGAATGTCGAACGGCACGCTCTCGCCCATGCCGATGAACGACAGGAAATCCTTGAAGCGGTCCCAGCCGAGCTTGATCGCCGCCCAGGCGAAGAAGATGTTGTCGGAGTCGATGATGCTCGATTCCATGTTCATCGGCGTATGGCGGTTCGAGGAGCCGGTGCGCGTGAGCTCGGTGATGCCGGTGTACGCGTACGAGCCCTTCTTGACCTCCCACGCGTCCTTCCAGCTGCGGGGTCCCGTCTTGTAGCGCGCGAAGCGGATGTGATCCTGCTCCTCCTCGGGGAAGATCGTTTCCGTCGTCAGCACGCCGGTTTCGAGCGCCGCGGAGCCGGTCAAGGGCTTGAACGTGGAGCCCGGCGCGTACAGACCCTGGATCGCGCGGTTCAACATCGGCGTCTGCGGGTCCTTTTCGAGCGCTTCGAACGCTTCGGTGCCGACGGTGCCTCGGCTGAACGCCTCGACGTCGTAGTCCGGGAACGAGTACATCGCCTCGATCGCGCCGGTGCGCGGGTTCATGACGATGACCGTGCCGGGGATGTTTTCGGTGTAAACGACGGTCTTGACGACCTCCTCGACGCGCTGCTGCAGCCGGATGTCGATCGTCAGGTGGATGTCCTGACCGTCCTTCGCCGGGTTGTTGTACAGCGTCTGACGGTTCTGGCCGTCCTTGCCCTGGATGTACGCGTAGCCGCCCTTCTCGCCGCGCAGGATCGATTCGTACTGCTGCTCGAGTCCGGCGTAGCCCATCCAGCTGTCCTTTTCGTACACTTCGTACGCCTCGGCGGCCGCGATCTCTTCCTCGGTCGCGTTCTTGGCTGCCGCCGCCTCGCGGATCTTCTTGATGTCCTTCCACGTCGATTCCCACATGACGGACGCGAAGCCCAGAAGATGGGACGCGCTCCTGCCGAACGGGTACGCGCGGAAGCGCGTGGAGGTCAGGCTCGCGCTGTAGTCGACGCCGACGCCCTTGATGTTGAGCAGGCGCTGTTCGAGCGCTTCGTCCATCTGATCGGGATAGAGCCTTGCGATAACGGCGGAGGAGTTCGTGCTGTAGACCGCGTCGTGCACGATCTTCGCGTATTCGTCCGCCGGCGTGCCGTTGGGCTTCAGGACCGGGATCGCAAGCAGCTGCTTGACGACCTCGTCCTTTTCGTCCTTGGGGATCTGGTTCGGCACGCAGTAGATCGTGACGGGGGAGAGGTTCTTGACGAGCAGTTCGCCGTTGCAGTCGAAGATCTCGCCGCGCTTCGGATAGTTGATACCGACCAGCAGCTTGTCGCCCCATTCCATCGTCGGGAAGATCAGCGCCGGCGTCCACTGGATGCCCCAGCGCCCGCCCTCGTAGACCGCGTTGATCGTGTATTCGTTGGTCATGTCGCCGAGCTCGGTCTCGTACGTCATCGTGAAGTCGACGGAGCTCGTGACCGACGCGTCGGACACGTTGCGCACGATATAGGAGATATCCTTCAGACCGACCGCGTCGAAGATCTGCTGGTATTTGTCGGCAAATTCCGTCGCGCTGATCATCGGATCGCCCGGATTCGTTTCCGTTCCGGACGTGTTCTTGACCGAGTCGCACAGAAGATCGAACGCCGCGCCGTAGCTCTTGTCGGCGATGTATTCGATGAACGCCAGGCAGACGTCGCTGCCTTTTCCGCGCGAGGCGGAGCAGCCCGTCGGCAGGAGTGCGCCGAAGAGCATGAGGCATATCAGCAATATGCAAAGACCTTTTTTCACAATATCGTCTCCATGGTCATAAATTTCCGTTTATCATTATAACAGAAACGGTTCGGTTTGTGTGACTTTTTTGCGATCGTTTTCAAAAAAGACGCTTTTGGGACGATTTTTCTTCATAGGCTGAACCATGAATATCGTACTGCTGCTGCTTTTGCTTGCGGGGATCGCCGCGTCGCTGCTGTCCGGCAGGGGCGACGGCGTGCTTGCCGCGCTGCAGGACGGGACGGCGAACGCCGTCGGGACCGTTCTGAAAACCTCCGGCGCGTACCTGCTGTGGATGGGACTTCTGAACGTCGCGGAGCAGGCGGGGCTCGTGCGCGCGCTGTCGAAGCTGCTTTCGCCCGTGCTGCGGCTGCTCTTTCCCGACGCGGGACGCGCGAAGGAGGCGATCTCGCTGAATCTTGCCGCGAACCTGCTGGGCATGGGAAACGCCGCCACGCCGTACGGACTCGACGCGATGCGGCTTCTGAACGAAGCGAACCCGCGTCCCGGCGTCGCCACGAACGCGATGTGCGTGCTGCTCGCGGTGAACGCGTCGTGCCTCGAGGTGTTTCCGGCGACGCTCGTCGGACTGCGCGCAAGCTTCGGCTCGACCGATCCCGCGGCCGTCGTTCTTCCGACGCTGCTGAGCTCGTTCGCCGCGACCGCCGCCGCGGTGATCCTGTGCCTTGCGTGTACACGCCCATGCCGGTCGCAGTCCTGATCCTTGCGCTGCTTCTGTACGCGGCGATCCGGCGCGTCAACGTGTTCGAGGCGTTCCGCGCGGGCGCGGCGCGGGCGCTGCCGCTGATGAAAACGATCCTGCCGACGCTCGCCGTCTTTTCCGCGGCGACGTCGCTGTTCCGCGCAAGCGGCGCGGCGGACGCCCTGCACGCGCTTCTGGCGCCGGTCCTGAACGCGCTCGGCGTCGATCCGGCGCTCGTTCCGCTGCTGCTCGTGCGCCCGTTTTCCGGCAGCGCAGCGGTCGGCGCGCTCACGGACGTGTTCACGCGGTACGGTCCGGATTCGCGCGTCGGGCTCACCGCGAGCGTGCTTTTGGGCTCGTCGGAAACGATCTTCTATACGCTCGCGCTGTACTTCGGCAGCGTCGGGATCCGAAGGACGCGCTTCACGGTGCCGGTCGCGCTGTTCGCCATGCTGACGTCCGCCGCCTGCGGGATCCTGTTTTCCAACCTGTTTTTCGGCGCGTGACGGCGGGTTTCGATGGACTTTTCCGGAAAACCGTGTTATGATATATTTGAAAATATCGAGTTTTTCCGGAGGCACGTTATGCGCATCGAAAATCGAATCCTCGTCGGCAAGGGCGAGACCGAAGCCTGCATCCTTCCCGAGATGGCGAACCGTCACGGGCTGATCGCCGGCGCGACCGGCACGGGCAAAACGATCACGCTGAAGGTCATGGCGGAATCGTTTTCCGACCTCGGCGTTCCGGTGTTCCTCGCGGACGTCAAAGGCGACCTGTCCGGCTGTGTGAAGCCCGGCGAAATGACCGACAAGATCGCGTCGCGGCTTACGGGGATCGGGATCGATCCGGCGTCGTTTGAAATGCGGCGGTATCCGGTCCGGTTCTGGGACGTATACGGCGCGGGCGGGCATCCGGTGCGCACGACCGTCAGCGAGATGGGCGCGGAGCTGCTGGCGCGGCTTCTGGGCCTGTCCGACGTGCAGACCGGCGTGCTTTCGATCGCGTTCCGCGTCGCGGACGACAACGGCTGGCTTCTGATCGATCTCAAGGACCTGCGCGCCATGGTCGCGTACGTCACCGAGCACGCGGGCGAGCTTCTGCACGCGTACGGCAACATTTCAAAGCAGTCCGCCGGCGCGATCCAGCGCGCGCTTTTACAGCTGGAGGACGCGGGCGGGGACCTGTTCTTCGGCGAACCCGCGATCGATCTTCACGACTGGATGCAGACCGACGCGGACGGGCGCGGCTTTATCAACGTGTTCCACTGCGCAAAGCTGTATCAGAGCCCGCTTCTGTATTCGACGTTCATGCTCTGGCTGCTGGCCGAGCTGTTCGAGGAGCTTCCCGAGGTCGGCGATCTCGAGAAGCCGAAGCTCGTGTTCTTCTTCGACGAGGCGCATCTGCTGTTCTCCGACGCGAAAAAGGCGCTGCGCGACAAGGTCGAGCAGGTCGTGAAGCTGATCCGCTCGAAGGGCGTCGGCGTGTATTTCATTTCGCAGCAGCCGTCGGACCTGCCGGATCCGGTGCTGGCGCAGCTCGGAAACCGCGTGCAGCACGCGCTGCGCGCCTATACGCCCGCGGAGCAGAAGGCGATCAAAACCGCCGCCGCGACGTTCCGCGTGAATCCGAAGTTCAAAACCGAGGACGTTCTGACCGAGCTCGGCACTGGCGAAGCGCTGGTGAGCTTCCTCGACGCGAAGGGCCGCCCGTCGATCGTCGAGCGCTGCACGATCCTGCCCCCGCAGTCGATGATGGGCATGATCGACGACGAGCGCAGGAAGGCCGAGATCATGGCGGACGAGCTGTACGGCAAGTACGACGACGCGGTCGACAACGAATCCGCGTACGAGATCCTGACCGGCAAGGCGCAGGCGGAGGCAAAGGAAAAGGAAGAAGCCGCCGCGCGCGAGGCCGAGGAAAAGGAACGCGAACGGCAGGAAAAGGAAGAAGCGAAGGAACGCGAACGGCAGGAGAAGGAAGACGCGAAGGCGAAGGCCAAAGCGGAGAAGGACGCGCTGCGCGAAAAGGCGAAGCGCAAGAGCAAGACCTCCTCGGCGCTCGGCAAGGCCGCGTCCTCCACGATGAACACGATCGGACGCGAGGTCGGCAAGTCGCTCTACCGCGGACTGCTGGGCACGCTCAAGAAAATCTTCTGAGGAAAGGAATGCAAAATGGCGCTTTACTGTGAATCCTGTATGAAGCTCGTCGAAGGAGAGATCTGCCCGCGCTGCCGGAGCCGGAAGCTCCGGGAGCCGGAGGCGGGGGATTTCTGCCTCGTCGAGGAGGTCCCGTATATGCAGGCGGAGATGCTGAAGGAGCTGTATGCGGACAACGGCATTCCCTGCACGACGCGCTCCGCGCTCGGCGCGGCGATCACCGTCAAGCTCGGCGTCAACGTCGGACGCGTGCGTCTGTACGTGCCGTTCGAGCGCTTCGACGAGGCGAAGGACCTTTATGACGCGTTCTTCAACGCGCCGTTCGTGCCGGAGGAGGACGGACCGTGCGGGAACTGATGATCCATCACATCTATCGCCACTTCAAGGGCGATCTGTATCTCGTCGAGGGCGTCGCGAAGCACTCCGAGACGCAGGAGGAGTACGTGATCTACCGCAAGCTTTACGGCGACTGCGCGCTGTGGATCCGGCCGAAGGCGATGTTTTTGTCGCCGGTCGACAAAACGAAGTATCCGGACTGTATGCAGGAATACCGGTTCGAGCCGGTCGAGATCGAAAGCGTCAGGAACCGAGACGCCGCCGATTGAAAATGCATATGCAGCCGGGTATGCACGCCGGAACATACGGAAATATGCGGTATTTCCGCATATTTTCACATTGTATCCATTGTAAAATCCGGGAAAAGTTGTGAATAATCTATTGCATTCTGCATATAACGGTGGTATATTCGGGGTGCCATCGAGAGTGCGCGAGAGACAAGCTCCGTGACCGCACAGCAACCTGCCTCAGTAAGGTGCTAAAACTTGCATGATGGCGCATCCAAACCATTCAGCCGGTCCGTGACCGGCTTTTATTCTGCAAAAAAAGAGCCGAAACATATTTGCTTCGGCTCTTAGACTGTCGATAACGGCGCCGGAACATTTGCGGCGAAGGAAAACAGATTAAAAGCTTATATGAAGAAAGGGCAAACATGCCCTTTCTTTTTTGTTTTCGCCGCAAATCAGCCGCGTTTTTTGCCATTTCGCATACCTTAGTATAGCCTCATGGCAAAGAACGCGCCTTCGGAGGAGGTTTGTTAAGGGGGAGTTTTGATTTGAACTGAACAACCTTGTATTTATATTGTGAGACAAACCCGACTGCTAAGCTGCAATCGGGTTCGTCATTTATTCTTTCCATATTTCATTTTCATTTTTCTCGGCACAATAAATAATCGGTCGTAATCCCATAATAGTCTGCAAGTTTTATAAGATGACGAATTGGCAGTTCACTTGCCCCGCGCTCATATCGGGCATACATTGTTTGCGAAGTGCCAAGTATTTTAGCAATCTCTGCCTGTGTTTTATCGTGATCTTCCCGCAAATCGCGCATTCTTTTTTGATAATTCATACTGTCAGCTTCTCCACTTTTTTGACAGCATACAACAGTAAAGATATTTACTATTGACATTAGTAAATAAATTTACTAGAATCAAAGATGTAGAAAAGGAGTGATGTAAATGATCAGTAAAACGGATCGTGCAATTTGCGGAACATGTGCATATTGGACAGGGAATAGAGAACCGATTTTTGATCAAAAGGGTACACCGAAGATAAGGATTGAAGATCGTTTCGGAGAGTGTGAAAATGAGTCTTCGCGTCAATGCGGAACAATGAGAGAGAACAAAGCAATTTGTGGAAAGTACTCAAAATGGACAGAAATCTTATGAGAGGCGGCGCTGTTATGAGAAGAATATATTCTGTTGTTATCATAGTCATCGTTTTACTGCTCCTTACTGCATGTGGAAAAAGTGAAATGGTGGAAGCTGCTGAAGAAGCGATAGCTAATATTGGAAATGTAACTCTTGAAAGTGAAGCCGCTATAAAAACAGCTGAAAGCATTTTTAATGGTTTAACGGATCGTGAAAAGGAACAGGTTGAAAATCGCATTGATTTGATTGAAGCCAGAAATCAGTATGAAAAACTGATTGAAGAACAGCAACTTCAACTCGTAGAGCAGCAGCGTCAAGAAGAATTACGTGCGGCAGAAGCAGTTGATGCATTTTACGCAGATATGAACGTTGACAAGGCGATCTCTGCTCTAACCGAATTTTACGACGTCGGCAATCCATCACAAAAAGCTGCAATTCAAGAATGGATACAAAAAATAGAGGGTTATTGCTATAAAGGAACACATTTTTTGACGATGGAGTATGTGTTATCCAACAGTCCGTCTATAGAATACGATACCAACGGCAATATAACCTATAAAAAGGATAATCAGACATATCGGGGCGTTTTATACAGAAATGATGATTACCGAAAGGATCCCTTTTATGGAGTTAGATATGACGGTTATTTTGGGGAATACCATTTATATTATTTTGGAAAGAATTGTAGTGTCAATCCCGGGTTTGACATTTACTGTACAGAATACTTAGACACATGCTTCCCCTCACAAAATGAAAAAGTTGACTGGGGATTCCTTGAAAATGGCAAGCTGTCCATGAATAACTATAAAGTATACACCGATTCTTTGGGAAATAAGTTATTTTTTACAGAGCCTAACTCGTCTGATTACGGAGCCGGTATTAGGCTGAATATAAAAGTAAAATAGGATAAACAGTATGTATTTGAAAAGAGTCTTTCTAGCAAATATATAGCTAAAGCCGAGGTCGAATTGCCTCGGCTTTTCGCTTCAGGGACACTCCTGACCCCGTCGATATAACAAAAGTGTCATTCTGAAAAGCGAAGCGACGAAGAATCTTATGATGCTCCGCAAGATCCTTCGCTTTGCTCAGGATGATACAAGCTATTTGAAATACAGCGATATGGCGGACTTTTAGCGATTCTTTCCGGTCGACCGGAAAAAGAAAATGCACGTCCCGACGAAGAAGGGTATTACCGCGGTAAGGTGGTGTATAACCTTATGGAAAAAAAGAGCTCCCCTTGTCAGGGGAGCTGTCAACGCAGTTGACTGAGGGGTAGACAGGAAACTACCCTCCCGTCTCGCTTCGCGAGCCACCCTCCCTGACAAGGGAGGGTCGAAAAGTGTACCGGTTTGAAAACCACCCTTTTGAGAATCGCTCTTCCGCCACCATTCTCGGCAGCCTGCACTGTGTCTTATTCGCCGCCGGGCGTGGAAGGGGGATCCGTCGGCTTCGGCGTGTTGGTCGGCGGAAGCGTGACCTTTGCGGTGCCTCTGCGGTACTTCGGGTAAACGGGATCGTATCTCGTTTCCTCGCTGCGCCAGCGCTCGACGAACTTGCCGTCCTTGTACTTGTCGACGTAGGTCATGACGCGGTAGCCGTCGCGCGGGGTGTTCAGCAGGACCGGCTCTTCGGTTTCGAGCATGTGCCGGTCGTTTTCGTACTGGTACTTGGTGGGATCCTTCCACGGCCACTCCTCGAGGATCTCGTTGCTGCAGCGGTACTCGACGCCCTTTTCCTCCTGCCCGTAGATCTCCACGACGATGTTCTTGCGGTGGCTGTTGTTCTTCGTGATATAGATGAACATGTAGATCGTGTGGCCGGTATCGTTCTTGAACCCGAAATCGATGTGATTGGAATCGACCGTCGCATCGAAGCCGAGACCCTTCTTGAAATCGGTCGTCACGTAGTCGGACGGGATGCTGTGCCCGCGGCGGGTGATGTCGCGGATGCCGGCGCGCAGGATCGCGTTGAAGATCGTCGTGCTGACCTGACAGACGCCGCCGCCCGCTTCCTTGCGGTAGCCGGTCCCCTGGTATACGGCGTTCGCAAGCGACCAGCCGCTCTTTTCGGTACGGTCGCCGGTGGTCTTGTTGAAGCTGAACCGCTCGCCGGGGTTGAGCTGAACGACCTGCTGCATCATGCCGACCGCCTTTGAAATGTTCCGGTCGCGCGCCATCGCGTTCTCCACGACGGACGGGTCCGTTGAGGACGAGCCCTTGAACCGGTAGTTCGTCGAATACTTGCCGAGCAGCGTGATGGTCGATTGCAGCGCTTCGGTGGTGAGCGCAGGCTCGGAAACGGAGACCACAGGCGTCAGCGTCGCGGTGTAGTCGCCGGTGTCGATCGCGGAAATGATCTGATGCTCGAGATCGTCGAAGTCGATCACGGCGCCGTTTTTGCTCTCCGTGATCTTCCAGACCGGCTGCGCGTAGGATACGCCGTCGATCTTATTGTACTTAAAGTCGACCTCCGCGTGCGCGTCGATCGCATGGTTCGGGATCTTCTCGTTCAGCGTGTTCAGCGCGGCGCGAAGCTTTTCATCGTCGATCGAAAGCGGGATGGCGCGCGCTTCGCCGCCGCCGGCGATCTCGTTCAGCACGGCGTCGACGTCCGACGCGGAATAGGAAAGGCCGATCGTGTCCGCGGTGAGCATCAGCGGATCGTAGTCCTCGTAGGAAACGGTGATGTCGACGGACTGCAGCTTGTCCTCAAGCTTCTGCAGGATCTTCCCGCGCGCGTCGCCGACGGTCAGGTTCTGCAGGGAAACGCCCTCGACGGTCGCGCTGCGTTCGATCACGGTCTCGTCCGACACCAAGGGCGCGGCGGTCGCGTCGGGCGAAGCGGACTCGACGGGCACGTTCGGATCGGCGGGCTGCTTTTTGCAGCTGCAGGAAACGGCGGCGATCGCGATCGCGAGCACGATCACGGCGAACGTCAGAAATCCGAGCGCGATCAGGAACAGGCGCTTGTCCTTCCTGCGTCTGCGCTTTCTCTTTTTCGGAGGCTGGGAAGAGGACCCCGTGCGCTTCGGCGCGTTCGCCGTGCTGCGGGTCGTACCCGTACGGGACGCGGAAGCGGAGCGGGTCGACGATGCGGCTTTTGATGCGGAAGCGGTCGTTTTGCGCTGGTTTGCAAAGCGCAGCGTGCCGTTCGCAGCGGAGAACGGGTCCTCCGCGCTGCGGTTCGGCGCAGACGAAACCCTGCGCGCGGAATAGTCGCGCGCGTAGCCTGCGTTCGTTCTGGAATTCGTTCGGGACGAGCCCTGTGCAGTCGTTGTCATGATACCGTATTATAGCAAGGCGAAATTTGATTCTCAATAGATTTTCGTTTTGTTTTTGTAAATTTTGCAAATCGTACGCAAACGTGCTACAATACATACGATCAAGGAGGTCGTTATGCTGCACATCGTTCTGGTCGAGCCGGAGATCCCGAGCAACACGGGCAATATCTCGCGCACCTGCGCCGTCACGGGCGCGGCGCTGCATCTCGTGAGGCCTTTGGGCTTTTCGACCGACGACAAGGCGCTGAAGCGCGCGGGGCTCGACTACTGGCATTCGCTGACGCTCTTCTATCACGACAGCATCGAGGAGCTGTGGGCGCAGTATCCCGACGCGCGGTTCTTCTATTGCTCGACGCACGCGGCGCGCCGCTACGACGAGGCGCGTTTTCGCGACGGCGATTTTCTGGTCTTCGGCAAGGAGACGGCGGGGCTCGGCGAAAAGATCCTCGCGCCGCACGCGGACGAGGCGATCCGCATCCCGATGGGCGACGGGCAGCGCTCCTTAAACCTCAGTAACGCGGTCGCGATCGTCGTGTACGAGGCGCTCCGGCAGAACGATTTCTTCGGGATGCGCTGAAAAACGTGTCCCGGATTTGCCGCACGGCGGGGAAATCGCGATATATTCTCGAAAAAAGCCGTGTTTTTTGAAAAATAATGCTTGCATTGTTGAAAACCTTGTGGTAGTATTGCAATGTTCGAGTTTTAGCAAGGAGGTGG
>JAEEGL012590893.1_pt1 | contig 34915 bp, 27 predicted proteins | sample 9134231 | NCBI WGS metagenome assembly JAEEGL01 (sample SAMN16246548, study PRJNA631951) | gut metagenome | biome: gut microbiome; feature: rumen; material: fiber-attached | host: Bos | place: Iran: Karaj | collected 2018-10 | reverse complement strand
TTGCTCAGCTTAAGAAGGAGCTTTCCAAGCTTCAGGCTAACCTTGGCGGAATCAGAGATATGAAGAGAATTCCCGATGCTATCTTTGTTGTAGATCCTAAGAAGGAAAGAATCTGCATCCAGGAAGCTGAGTCTCTTGGAATCACACTTATCGGTATCGGCGATACAAACTGTGATCCTGAAGAGCTTGATTTCATCATTCCTGGTAACGATGACGCTATCAGAGCTGTAAAGCTTATCGTAGGAAAGATGGCTGATGCTGTTATTGAAGCTAATCAGGGTGCTGAGTCTGACGCTGCTGCTAACTATGTAGCAGATGATGCTGAGGCAGTTGAAGCAGAAGAAGTAACAGAGTAATCATTCACATATACGGAGGAATTTAAAATGGCTATCACAGCAGCAATGGTAAAAGAGTTACGTGAGTCTACCGGAGCAGGTATGATGGAGTGCAAAAAGGCACTTACAGAGACTAATGGAGATATGGACGCAGCCGTTGAATATCTTAGAAAGAACGGTATTCTTAAGGCTGAGAAGAAGGCTAGCAGAATCGCAGCTGAAGGTCTTACAAGAATCGCTGTTAAGGATGACCAGACAGCAGCAGTTGTAGAAGTTAATTCAGAGACAGACTTCGTTGCTCAGAACGAGAAGTTCCAGAGCTTTGTTGAGGCAGTTGCTACACAGGCTGTTAATTCAGATGCTAAGGATCTTGATTCTTTTATGGCTGAAAAGTGGAATCAGGATGAGACTAAGACAGTTAATGATGCTCTTGTTGAGATCACAGCAGTTATTTCAGAGAAGCTCAGCATAAGAAGATTTGAGAAGGTTGTTGCTTCAAACGGTATCGTAGTTCCTTATGTACATGGTAACGGCAGAATTTCCGTTATCGTTGAAGCTGATACAGACGTTGTAAATGACGCTGTTAAGGAAGCTGTTAAGAATATCGCAATGCAGGTTGCAGCTCTTTCTCCTAAGTATGTTGCTACTGAGGATGTTTCTGAAGAGTACAGAAACCATGAGAAGGAAATTCTCCTTGCTCAGGCTATGAAAGAGAATGAAGAGCTTCCTGAGAACAAGAGAAAGCCTCAGGAAATTATCGAGAAGATGCTTGTTGGACGTCTTAACAAAGAGCTTAAGGAAATCTGCCTTAACGAGCAGGTTTATGTAAAGGCTGAGGACGGAAAGCAGACTGTTGGCCAGTATATTGCACAGGTTGGCAAGGCTAACAATGCAAATCTTAAGATCAAGAGATTTGTTCGTTTTGAGACAGGTGAAGGTATCGAGAAGAAGAACGAGAACTTTGCTGAAGAAGTTGCTAAGCAGGCAGCTGGTCTTAACTGATAATAATGCTTTAAATGGGCTTCGGTTTCACGGCCGAAGCTCTTTTTTTGCCAATTATTATTGGGGGTTCATTTTTTAAAATAATTGTCTTATACTAGTGAGGATGATTTGAAAAAAAGGTTGGGTGATGAATTTGAAACAAAACGTTACAATAAAAGGTACGAAATCCGGCTTAATTCTCGTTCTCAATCCTGAGGTCAGCTATTCTGAACTTAAACCCGAAATAATCCAAAGATTTTCCGATGCTTCATCTTTTCTTGGAAAGAATAATATGGGACTGATAGTAAGAGGTCTTGTTTTATCTGAGGAAGAAGAAAAGGAAGTTTTGGAAATTATAAGGCAGAACACTCAGCTGACCATAAACAGTGTTATTGATGAAACAGATGAACCTGAGAAGTCTGACAATAATAATTCAGGTGATAATGGAGATGAGAATAAAGATTCTGAATCGGCACAGGATTTGGTGCCCGAAGGCTGTGATAATAATGCCAGGATTTTTGTTGGGAATCTTCGTTCCGGTCAGGATATTTCATGTGCTCAGAGTGTGGTAGTACTGGGGGATGTTAAGCCCGGCGCTACAGTAACAAGCTATGGGAGCATTTTTATTCTTGGAGAACTTCGAGGCAACGCTTTTGCCGGTGCCGGGGGAGACAACAAAGCAATAGTCATGGCTCTTGATCTTAATCCCCTTCAGGTTAGAATTGCTGATGCCATTGCTATATCCCCGGATGCCGAAAAAGGCCCCAAGATAAAGACAAAAAAGAGAAAGTTTCTTAGCAATAACAATGAGCATGAGCCGGAAGTGGCTTATATTGACAATGGTCATATTGTAAAGACAACCTATGGTTCATCTTTTTTGAGACAATACAATAAATAATCATTTGGAGGATATTATGGGAGAAGTAATTGTTGTTACATCCGGAAAGGGTGGTGTTGGTAAGACAACAACCACTGCAAACCTGGGTACAGGACTTGCCAAACTTAATAAAAAAGTAGTTCTCATCGATACCGATATAGGACTTCGTAATCTTGACGTTGTCATGGGTTTGGAAAACAGAATAGTTTATAATCTTGTTGATGTTGTAGAAGGAAACTGCAAGCTTAAGCAGGCTCTTATCAGGGATAAGAAGTATGATACACTTTTTCTTTTGCCGGCAGCTCAGACCAAGGATAAGACCAGTGTAAACCCTGAGCAGATGAAAAAGCTTACTGATGACCTTAAAAAGGAATATGATTACATTATTCTTGATTGCCCAGCAGGAATCGAGCAGGGCTTTAAGAACGCCATTGCAGGAGCTGACAGGGCACTTGTGGTTACAACTCCGGAAGTTTCTGCTGTACGTGATGCGGACAGAATTATCGGTCTTCTTGAAGCAAATGAGATTAAAAAGACTCAGCTTATTGTTAACAGACTTCGCCCTGATATGGTTAAAAGAGGCGATATGATGTCGGCTGATGATGTTATAGATATACTTGCAGTTGAACTTATCGGTCAGGTCCCTGATGATGAAAATATCGTTGTTGCAACCAATAACGGAGAACCTCTAGTGGGAGATAACTCACTTGCAGGGCAGGCATATATGAATATCTGCAGACGAGTAACCGGCGAGCAGGTGCCTTTCCTTGATCTTGAGGCAAAGAAGGGAATCTTTTCTTGGTTCAGAAGAAAGTGATGGGAGGAGCAAACGATGAAAATATCTGATTTTTTTAAGAAAAAATCATCCAGTGATGTTGCAAAAGACAGACTGAAACTTGTGCTTGTTTCAGACAGAGCAACCTGTTCTCCTGAAATTATGCAGCGTATTCGCAGCGATATCATAGAAGTGCTTTCAAAATATGCGGAAATTGATATGGACGGCATTGATATCAATTTCACACACCTTGATACCGAGGAAAACGATGGTAAGTCTGTTCCGGCTTTATATGCCAATATTCCTATTAAGAATATGAACCATTCTGTAAAAAAATAGGTATTGTTTACGAGCTATGCTGCGAGTGAACAGTAACAAGAAATAATTATATGTAGATGTATTAATAAGTTGTGATATAATTAAATAGTATTCAATTATTTATTTGGAGAAGTAATTATGAGTAATGAAGATAAGTATCAATCATTGAAATTGGAAAATCAGATATGTTTTCCTTTATATGCATGTTCAAAGGAAATAATCAGGAAGTACAAGCCATACCTTGATGATATTGACCTGACATATACTCAGTATATTACCATGATGGTTCTCTGGGAACTTAAGAGTGTTAATGTTAAGACTTTAGGTGAAAATCTTTATCTTGACTCCGGCACTCTTACTCCTGTTCTTAAAAAACTTGAATCTAAAGGTTATATTACAAGAGAGAGATCCAGCGAGGATGAGCGTAATCTTGTAGTTACCATCACCGATGAGGGAGAGGCCCTCAAGGATAGAGCAGTATGTATTCCGGAAAAAATCGGCTGCTGCGTAGATCTTAATCCTGAAGAGGCCAAACTTCTTTATTCTCTTTTATATAAGATTATTGGAAATGTAAGATAATCTTTATTGATTTTTTTCTATATTGGAAATATAATAAATTTCGGCTAAATGTGCGTTTTTTCTAGTTTTGTGGTTTTTGAGTTTCTAAGTCAAAAAATTAACAAAGAACGCACATTGTTTTATGGAGGTTTTTATGAGTTTTCATACCCATAATCATCACCATGATCCTGAGCATGTCAAGGCCATTTCAAACAGATTATCCAAGGCTATCGGACATCTTGAGTCTGTAAAGAAAATGGTGGAAGATGACAGAGATTGCGCTGAGGTTCTCATCCAGCTTGCTGCTGTGCGTTCTGCAATAAATAATTGTGGCAAGGAGATACTTAAGGAGCATATCTCTCATTGCATTGTTCATGCTGTACAGGATGGAGATGAAGAGGCTGTCATGGAACTAAATGACGCCATCGACAAATTTATGAAGAATTCATGAGAAATCATGAAAATGTATGTGAAAGGGGCGTAATACCTTGGCTATTCCATTTTTAGTTTACTTTCTTATTCTTTTTCCTTTCTTAGTAGCAATCATTATAGGTTTTCTTAAGAATGACAGTCATTTAAGAAGCGCAGTTATTATGGTTGGTGGTTTTACCATTATGGCTGCGGCTATATATGTTGCTGTTAATGTACTTATGTCCGGTGATACATCTGAATTTTACTATCTATATGATACCGAGATACCGGACAAGGTGATCATGGGTGGCGAAGTCTTCCTCATGGGTCTTGTTTGTTTCCTGAGTATTAAGTACAAGAAATATTATGCAATTCTTATTTCCATGGCAGGTACCATTCCTGTTCTTTGGATGGATCTTTCCGGCAATGTTGTAGAGGGAAGCAATCACCTTAGGATTGATACCTTTGCTGCAGTAATGTACCTTATCGTAGGTATTGTAGGTACACTTATCTGCATCTACGCATCAGGTTATATGAGAGATTATCATCATCATCACACTGATGTTCAAAATCGTTCAAATTATTTCCTTGCTCTTATGTTTGTTTTCCTAGGAGCAATGTTCGGTCTTATTTCTTCGGATAATCTTGGATGGATTTACTTCTTCTGGGAAATCACCAGTGTTTGCTCATTCCTTATGATCGGTTATACCAGAACTCAGGAAGCTGTTGACAATTCCTTCAGAGCTCTGTGGATGAACCTTCTTGGAGGATGTGGATTTGCTGCAGGTCTTATGTACTGCAATATATCCATTGGCGTTTCCAACTTAAGTGAGCTTACTGAGCTGGGTGATCCTGATTTTATTATTATTCCTGTTACTTTGTTTGCATTTGCTGCTCTTACCAAGAGTGCACAGTTCCCATTTTCAAGGTGGCTTCTTGGTGCCATGGTTGCACCTACACCTTCAAGTGCGCTGCTTCACTCAGCTACAATGGTTAAGATCGGTGTTTATATGCTTATCAGACTTTCACCTGTTATGTACGAGACTCTTACAGGTGTAATGATCACTGTTATCGGAGGATTTACATTCTTTGCTGCATCTCTTCTTGCTATTACAGTAAGTGACGGTAAGAAGGTTCTTGCTTATTCAACCATTTCAAACCTTGGTCTTATTACTGCCTGCGCAGGAACAGGAACAACAGAGGGTGTTTGGGCTGCAGTAATGCTTGTTCTTTTCCATGCTGTTTCCAAGTCACTTCTGTTCCAGACAGTAGGTGATATTGAGAACTGTATGGGCAGCCGTGATGTAGAAGATATGCACGGTCTTATTATTAAGCTTCCGAGACTTGCTTTTATCATGATCATCGGTATTTGCGGTATGTTCATGGCTCCTTTCGGTATGCTTGTTTCCAAGTGGGCTGCTCTTAAGTCCTTTGTAGATTCAGGTTCTGTTTGGCTGGTATTGTTCCTGGTATTTGGTTCCGGAAGTACTTTGTTCTATTGGGCAAAGTGGCTCGGCAAAATATGTACGGTAATTCATCAGTCCTTCGAGCTTGAAGATATCACTCCTCGTAGTGAGATGGTATCAATGTTCCCGCTTACTACAATGATAGTTGTTATGTGTTTTGCATTCCCATGGATGTCAGGAAATATGATACAGCCCATTCTTGATGAGGCATTCCATACCAACATCCCCGATGTTATCGGTGGCGGAGATGTAATCATAATGATCATAATGGTTCTTATGATATTCCTTATACCTGTTGGTGCCAGATTCCTTGCAATCGGTAAAAACAGTAAGATGACCATGTCATACGTAGCCGGTGTAAATGCCGGAGATGACAGGCACTATATTGATTCATTTGGTAAGGAAAGAGCTCTTTACATGTCAAACTGGTACATGGAAGATCTCTTTGGTGAAAAGAAAATCCTCTGGCCTTGCATTTGGATTGCGACAGTGCTTGTTCTGGTAATGCTTATTGTTGTAGTTGGAGGTGCTATCTGATGACTGTAGAAATGATAGTTAAAGCTTTATGTTATATTTTGTTGGCGCCATTTATCGGAGGCTTACTTTCCGGAGTAGACAGAGTCTTTTCAGCAAGAATGCAGGGAAGACAGGGTCCGCCTGTTTTTCAGCCGTTTTATGATGTGTTTAAGCTTTTGAACAAGCAGACAACGGTTGTTAACAGCATTCAGGTTCTTTTTGTAACCGTATATCTTATTTTTACTATTTTTACCGGCACTTTGTTTTTTGCCGGCGGAGATATGTTGCTGGTATTCTTTGCACTTTCTATGTCCGAAGTAATGCTTGTTATGTCCGCTTTTTCCACAAACGGACCTTACAGTATTATGGGTGCTCAGCGTGAGCTTTTACAGATGATGTGTTATGAACCAATGACACTTTTGGTTGCAATCGGTTTCTACTATGCAAACGGAAGCTTCATGGTGAATGACCTTATCAAAGCAGATCTTCCGGCTATTGTTCAGATTCCCGGTTTCTTTATCGGATTTGTATTTATCCTGATAATCAAGCTTCGTAAATCACCCTTTGACCTTAGTACTTCACATCATATGCATCAGGAGATGGTTAAGGGACTTACAACTGATCTTTCCGGTCAGAACCTTGCTCTTGTAGAAATTGCAGAGTGGTATGATCTTGTACTGATGATGGGTATTGTAGGAATGTTCTTTATTACTTCAAATCCTATCAGCATAGTTTGGGCATTGATTGCCTGTGCAGTGGTATTTTTCCTGGAGACACTTATCGATAATCTGTTCCCACGAGTAAAATACAAGACAATGCTTATTGCTACCTGGTCAGTGATTCTTGTTTTTGCAGGAACAAATCTTTTGATCCTTAATGTTTTGAAATAATCGATGAAATGATCTAAGTGATAAATGAAGGGAATGGAAAATCAATGAATATTTCTAAATCACCATGGGTGTTACATTATGATGCTTCCAGCTGTAATGGCTGTGATATAGAAGTTCTTGCTACAATGACACCGTTATATGATGTTGAGCGTTTTGGAATTATCAATACAGGTAACCCTAAGCATGCTGATGTCCTCCTTATTACAGGTGGGATAAATGCTCAGACTGCTCCTGTTGTCAGACAGCTCTATAATATGATGCCTGATCCTAAGGTTGTTGTTGCTTGTGGTATCTGTGCATGTGACGGTGGTATTTTCAAGGAGTGTTATAACATTTTAGGTGGTGCCGATAAGGTAGTTCCTGTGGATGTTTATGTTCCGGGATGTGCTGTTCGTCCCGAAGCACTTATTGAGGGCGTAGTAAAGGCTGTTGGAATTTTGGAAGAAAAGAGAAAGAAACTTAAGGAGTCTATGAAGGCCGGATACTGTATGGTTGATTACAGTAAAATGGCTGTACATATGACTGCGGATGATTATGATCCAAGCACACAGTATGATGCTGTGCTTACTGAGGAAGCTCTGAGAGAGCAGGCTGAAGAGAAGATAAAAGCTTCAGCTAAGCCTGTACCGAAGCCAGCTGCTCCGGCTGCTAAGGCACCTGCTGCTGCACCGGCACAGAATGCACCCGCAGCACAGGCTCCCGCTGCTAAGGCACCTGCTGCTGCGCCGGCTCAGAATGCTCCCAAGCAGGAGGCTCCTAAGCCTGTTTCAACGGCTGCACCGGCTGCACCAAAGCCTGAAGCTCCTAAGAGTGAAGAGACAGCTCCTCAGGCTCCAAAGAAGACTGCTATGGACATTATGAGAGAAGCTAAGGAAGCGGCTGCTAAGAAGAACAACGATAATGTGAAAGGAGACGAGAAATAATGAATACAGAATTTATAAACGTTAATCCTGAAAGCGTTATCGATGAATCTCAGAAGCTTCGTTTTAAGGGATATCATCTTATGCAGCAGTGTGCTACAAGAATTCCCGACGGTTATGAGCTTATTTATTCCTTCGGTAAGGATCTTGAGGTAAAGCAGCTTAAGATAACTCTTCCCGAGGAGCAGGAAATTTCCAGTATAACAAGTATTTATCCTTGTGCTTTTATATATGAAAATGAGATGCATGATCTTTTTGGCGTAAAGATTAAGATGATTAACATAGATTTTGAAGGTAAGCTCTATCGCACAGCGATACAGACACCGTTTAAATAATTGGAGGAACCTATTAATGTCTACAAGAAGTGTAATTCCATTTGGACCCCAGCATCCGGTTCTTCCGGAGCCAATTCATTTGGACCTTGTAATGGAGGATGAGAAGGTTGTAGAGGCAATTCCCTCAATCGGATTCATTCACAGAGGTCTTGAGAAGCTGGTAGATAAAAAAGATTTTAATGAAATGGTTTATGTTGCAGAGCGTATCTGCGGTATTTGTTCTTTGGGACACGGTCTGGGATATTCCGAGGCTGTTGAGCATATCATGGATATTGAAGTGCCTGCAAGAGCAAGATACCTTAGAACCATCTGGTCAGAGCTCAGCCGTATCCATTCACATTTGCTGTGGCTTGGTCTTTTGGCCGATGCTTTTGGCTTTGAGTCTCTTTATATGGACTGCTGGAGACTCAGAGAAGATGCTCTTGATATGTTCGAGGCATCTACCGGCGGAAGAGTTATCTTTTCCGTTATGAAAATCGGTGGAATCAGAAGAGATGTTTCTGATGAAATGCTCAAGGATTTCTACGAGAGAATTAACAGGATGGAAGAGGATTTAAAGGTTCTTTGCAAGCCATTCCTAAATGATCCTGCAGTTCAGAGCAGACTTCGCGGAGTCGGTGTTCTTACAGGTGAGCAGGCAGATGCTCTCGGCTGTGCAGGTCCTTTCCTTAGAGCCAGCGGAATAGTCAGAGATATCCGTACCACAGGTTACTGTGCATACGGTGACATTGATTTTGAACCTATTACAAGTAAAGACGGTGATTCCTATGCCCGTACCGATTGCAGAATTAAAGAAATCTTCCAGGCTTTTGATATTATCCGTCAGTGTATAGATAAGATGCCTTCAGGTGATATTGAAGTTCCTGTAAAGGGTATGCCTAACGGCGAATATATGATGCGTATTGAGCAGCCCAGAGGTGAGGCACTTTACTATGTAAAGGCTAACGGAACCAAGTTTATAGACAGGATGAGAGTCCGCACCCCCACCTTTGCAAATCTTCCCGGACTTGTAGAGACACTTAAGGGCTGTGACCTTGCTGATGTTCCGATTCTTGTACTTACTATTGATCCTTGTATCAGCTGTACCGAGAGATAATTAATTTGTAATGAGGAGATTATTATGGCACTGTTAAATTTTAAAAATACAGTTCTTCACAATCTGGTTTCCAAACCAAAGACCAGAAAGGTTGAGAAGGAGTTTCCGGCTGGTACAAGAGGACATGTTGAGAATGACATGGATGTATGCGTCCTTTGCGGACTTTGCTCTATAAAGTGTCCTACACATGCAATCACAGTTGATAAGGCAGAAAAGACCTGGTCCATCAGACCAATGAGCTGCATTCAGTGCAGATGCTGCGTTGATAACTGCCCTAAGAAATGTCTTTCTATGGGACTTCGTTTCCAGGAGCCGGGGCCTGAAAAGGTTACTAAGACCTTCAAACAGTCTGAAAAGGCTATAGCAGCTCAGGAAGCACTTATGAAGGCAGCTAAAGAGCGTGCGGCAGCTGCAGCAGCAGCTAAGGCTGCTCAGGCAGGTGCAGCTGCTCCTGCAAAACCGGCTGCAGAACAGAAATAAAACAGTATTAGATTATGACAATCAAATTAAGAGTAAAAGGGGCGGTACAGGGTGTTGGTTATCGCCCCTTTGTTGCTAATTTGGCAGCAAAGTACAACTTAAAAGGTTATGTGAAAAACCTTGGGGCAGCTGTAGAGATTCTCGTGGCAGGAGATGAACCGAAAGTATCAGATTTTGTTCATTGTATTGAGAATGAGTATCCGTCAGGTGCCTTTATTTTAAGTGTGCAAAAAGAGGCTGTTAATGATTTGGAACAGGATTATTATGAGGGTTTTAGGATTATTGACAGCGAGACAATGATTCTTTCCGATGAACTTCCTGTTTTTTTGCCTGACATAGGTATTTGTCCTGATTGTATGAAAGAGATGCTTGATAAAGGCAACAGAAGGTATCGATATCCTTTGATAAGTTGTGCTTCCTGTGGCCCACGTTTTAGTATTTTAGATTCTCTTCCTTATGATAGGGACACAACTACAATGATTGATTTTAATATGTGCCCTTCCTGTAAGACTGAATACTTGACAGGAAGACGAAGGCATGCCCAGACTATTTCCTGCTTTGACTGCGGTCCTCAGATTGTTTATAAGGACATATCAGATTCTGATTCTATTGATGGAGAAGAAGCCATAAAAAAAGCTGTCAGTCGCCTCATGGATGAGCAGGTTATTGGTCTTAAGGGGGTATCCGGATACCAGCTTCTTTGCAGGCCAAACGATAAGGCGGCATCTCTTTTAAGAAAGATTAAAGGAAGGGAAGAAAAGCCCTTTGCGGTGATGTTTTCATGTATCGATGAGATCAGAAAATATTCAGAAGTCAATTCCTGTGAAGAAAAACTACTTCTTAGCAACGCAAGGCCAATTGTGTTATTAAATACAATGAAAAAACTTCCTTACCAGGTCTGTAAAGACAGCAGATATATAGGCGCGTTTCTTCCTTCAGCCGGCATTCACAGGCTATTATGTGATGCTGTCGGTCCTCTTATCGTTACCAGCGCTAACAGATCTGATGAACCCATAATTATAGAAGACGAAGATTTTTTTAATACTTTTAAAGCAGAGGTCTCCGGAGTTTTATATCATAAACGCAGGATAAATGTTCCACAGGATGATACGGTTGTATACGTAAATGAAATAGACGGTATAGGATTTTTACAGGGCTTTATTAGAAGAGCAAGGGGATACACGCCGCTTCCTGTGTTTGTAAATAACACAAATGCTTGTGAAGAAGGTATTTTATCCTTTGGTGGTGATCTGAAGAACACCTTCGCTTTTGCTAAAAAAGACAGAATAATTCTTTCGCAATTTCTCGGAGATCTGAAGGATTATAATATAAATCTTAATTTGAAAAAGCTTATTAAGAATTATTCGGAAATCTTTGATTTTTGTCCGGATAAGGTAATCTGCGATATGCATCCCATGTATGAGTCTTCACATATAGCTGAGGCTTATGCAAAAGAACGAAATCTGCCGGTTTATAAAGTACAGCATCATCATGCCCACATTTTGTCTGTAATGGCTGAAAAAAGTCTTGATGCTTGTATTGGAGTAGCATTTGACGGTACAGGATACGGAACCGACAAAAATATATGGGGCGGAGAGTTTTTGTACTGCAAAGATAAAGAATTTGTTAGAAAAGGACACCTATCCTATGTGAAGCTTTGCGGAGGTGATAATGCCCCCAAAAATGCACAGCAGGTTAAACAATGTTATCAATACGGAATAGATGAAAAATCTCCCTTAATTCCCGATTTAGTTCGAGCTGCACTGAACAATAATATAGGCTGCTTTCTGACTTCAAGTGCAGGGCGCCTGTTTGACGCGGTTTCCTCTCTTTTAGACATAAGAAATTATAATTCTTATGAGGGTGAATGTGCAGTAAATCTTGAAAAGAAGGCATGGGAATATACTGATGAAGAACGTCCTTCTCTTGAATTTATGATCAATAATTCGGAAGATGAAATGGTGGTTGATCAGCTGAAGTTTTTCGGTGATCTTGCCAAAGTAGTAGATTCTAAGATTTATTCAATCGGAGCAATAGCATATTCATTCCATTTTGCTCTGGCTAAGGTTATAATAGATACCTGTGAAATTATCAGGCAGGATACATCCGAAAATAAGGTATGCTTATCAGGCGGTGTTTTTGCCAACAGACTGCTTTTGAAATTGACTTTTGAAGGTCTTTTAAAAAAGGGATTTACAGTGTATACAAATGAAGCTGTTCCATGCGGAGATTCGGGAATATCTCTTGGACAGGCATATTATGGACTACTAATAAAGGATTAGTTTTTTTTAGAAAGGGTAAGTTATGTGTGTTGCATTACCGGGTGAAGTAATAAAATTAGACGGAACAAAAGCCACAGTGAATTTTAGCGGAAATCTGGTTACTGCTGAAGCTGGACTTGTGAACGTTAAAGTTGGGGATAAAGTCCTGGTTCACGCAGGCTGCATTATTCAGACCATGGATAGCGCTCTTGCTGATGAAATGGAAGAACTTTTCAAGGAAATAGAGGATCTTGCTTAAAAATGCAAAAGAATGATATTCAGAGTATTATAAAGGCTTTAAAGGAATATGACGGTGAAGAAGTGAGAATCATGGAGGTTTGCGGAACCCATACAGCAGCAATTTCCGAAAACGGTATTGTATCCATGCTTTCTCCAAAGATAAAGCTTATTTCAGGCCCCGGATGTCCGGTGTGTGTTACAGTTACTGCCGTTATAGATAAGCTGGTGGAGCTTTCCCTTAGAGATGACACTATCGTTTTGACATTCGGAGATCTCATTAGAGTAAAGGGAACAGAGAAATCCCTTGCGGATGCAAGAGCAGAGGGAGCCCATGTCAAAATGGTTTATTCTCCTATGGAAGCAGTTAAACTTGCTAAAAGTGACAATTCACACCTTTATGTGTTTGCAGCCATCGGTTTTGAAACTACAACTCCTGTTTATGCGAGGGTATTGGATGAAGCCATAAAAAACGATGTCCATAATCTGAAGCTTTTGACTTCATTAAAGACAATGCCCGAGGTTATCAGATGGGTTGTAAAAAACGGCGGTGGAATAGATGGATTTATAGCCCCCGGACATGTTGCGGCTGTGACGGGAAGCAATATTTTTGCTCATCTTTCAAATGAACTGGGACTTCCCTTTGTGGTTTCAGGTTTTGAGGGCCCTCAGCTACTAATGACCATATACGCACTTGTTAAGATGAAGGGCAGGTCTGGTATAAAAAATATGTACCGGGATGTGGTCTCTGAAGAAGGAAATAAGGTGGCGCAAAAGGAAGTTGACAAGTATTTTGTTGCAGCGGATGCTTCCTGGAGAGGAATGGGGAAAATCCCCGGATCCGGTATGATTCTTCGTGATGAATACAGGGAATATGATGCAGGGAGCATTGGGCTTGATGAGGACCATATGCCTTCCGGATGCAGCTGCGCCAGTGTTCTTGTAGGAAAGGTAAAGCCCTATGAGTGTCCTTTATTCGGAAAGGTTTGTACTCCGGATAATGCCCATGGAGCATGCATGGTTTCCACTGAGGGAAGCTGCTACAATTATTTTGTTTCGGGAAGAAAATAGGGAGTGAAATAATTATGAAAATTACAATGGCACACGGAAGCGGCGGAGAATCTACGTCAAAGCTTATTAAAGATGTGTTTGCTAAATATTTTAAGAATGAAATACTTGATAGATTGGAAGATTCTGCCGTAGTTGACGTCTCTGAGAGAATCGCTGTAACAACGGACAGCTTTGTTGTTACTCCCATAATTTTCCCAGGGGGTGATATAGGCAGACTTTCTGTCTGTGGCACTGTAAACGATCTATTGATGAGCGGAGCTACTCCAAAATATTTAACCTGCGGCTGCATCCTTGAAGAAGGCCTGGATATCGATATTCTTGAAAAAGTCATTTGTTCAATGGCTGAAACGGCAAAGGAAGCAGGGGTAAAAATAATTACAGGTGATACAAAGGTAATTGAAAACAAGGGCGGAGAACCCGGTCTTATCATTAATACTTCGGGCGTTGGATTTATTCCCGCAGGCCTTGAGGTGCCCGGTCCTTTTAACTTAAAGGATGGTGACAGCATTATTATTTCCGGAAATCTCGGGGATCACCATGCTGCAATCCTGGGATCAAGAATGGGAATTGATACTAATATCAAATCGGATGCTGCTCCGTTAAAAGAGATGACTTCTAGGCTAATTGACAGCGGCGTAAGAGTTCATGCCATGAGAGATGTTACAAGAGGCGGTCTGGGCACAGTTCTCAACGAGTTTAGTGATGCATCGAAGTGTAACATTGAGCTTTATGAAGATAAAATCCCCGTTTCCCGATCCGTAAGAGATTTTTGCGGAATGCTTGGGCTTGATCCAATGTATATGGGAAATGAAGGCAAGATGGTTTTATGTGTTGATGGGCAGGATAGTGAAAAGGCTGTGGAGATAATCAGAAGTTCCAAATACGGCCAGGATGCCTGTGTCATTGGTTCTGTTTATAAAAATAATGAAACTGCCGATAATCATAGTGTGGTTCTCAATACTAAAATAGGCGGAAAAAGAATCATAGGTTTATTATATGGAGAAGGTCTTCCAAGAATCTGTTAAATGTTGTAAAATATCTTTTGACTCGTATTGAGACATGTTCTTTTTTTGAAAGGATTATAGTATTTAATGGAATTTAGAAGAATAAATAAAGACACTGTCACATGTATCATCACGGAAGATGATATGGATGAGCAGGGAATAAAGTTAGAAGATTTATTTGAAAAAAAGAAAGAAGCTATGGATTTTCTTCATGACGTAATGAAGAAGGCAGAGGAAGAAGTGGATTATAAGCCCACAGGATCCTTTATGCCGATGCAGATCACTGTTTTACCTGATCATTCTATTTCACTTACCTTATCTGAAAATGCCTCTGCTTCCTTCGGAGAGATTCTTAAGAATCTTACGGAAAAAGCCGGAATTCAGCTTCCCAAGAATGTTCTTGAGGACCTGGGTGATACCGTTGATGGCGAGAGAATCAACAGATTAAACGAGTACTTAAAGAGCCTGAAGCAGCTTACCAATTCAGTCAAAAACATCATGGAAGAAAGCGGATTAGCTGAAAATCCTGACAAGATAGCTCTTAACGAAAATGCTAATGTAGAAGACGGTAAGAAAAAAGCTGCAGCTATTGCAAACGGTGCTGTTAGACAGGCAGGACCCCTTACACCTGAGGAAAAGCAAAGGCGTGATAATAACAGACTCAAGTTCCATGAGTATGTGTTTACCTTTAAGGATATAAGGACTGTAATTGAGTTCTGCGGCAAGGTTCCTGAAAATGTCAGGATAGAAAGTGCACTCTACAAGAATTCCAAGGATGATTCCTATTATCTTGATCTTGTTAGAAAAGAAGAGGATCCGAAGGTCTTTGCTGCGCTTTTTACCATGGCTTACGAATTTGGACACTTCAAGGCTACTAACCAGAATGTTATAGCTTATTACAAAGAAAATTTTGATTGCATTATAGCTGAAAAAGCTATACAGCAGCTTTCTAAAGTCGGCTGATTTGAGGTATAATAGAAGAAGGATTATAAGAACGGTTTGGTATTGGAATCTGAGCCGTTCTTTTTGTATTTTTTTAAGTTCGGGTAGAATTTATGAGATTAAATCAATACATAGCTTCCTGCGGCGTGTGCTCCAGGCGGGAGGCTGACAGAATCATAGAAGCAAACAGAGTATATGTAAATGACAGCCCGGCCAAACCGGGAATGCAGGTGGAAGATGGCGACAGGATTTTTCTTGATGGGAAAGAGATTACTCCGGGAAAGGAATCTGTGGTACTTGCCTATTATAAGCCGGTGGGTGTTGTTTGTACCGAAAAGGATGTTCATGCTAAGAGGATAGTCATGGATGAGATTGATTATCCCGAGAGAGTCACTTATGCGGGAAGACTTGACAAGGATTCAGAGGGACTTCTTCTTCTTTCCAATGACGGAAATCTCATAAATTCCATGATGAAGGGCTCTGCCAGGCATGAAAAAGAATATGAGGTTGAGGTTGATAAGGACTTAAACGGAGAATTTCTTAAGAGAATGTCTCTTGGCGTCTTCCTTAAGGATTTGGACAGGACCACTAGGCCCTGCGTTATAAAAAGGACAGGAAAGAGAAGCTTTCGCATTATTCTTACCCAGGGGCTGAATCGACAGATCCGAAGAATGTGCGCAGAACTTGGGTATGAAGTTACAAGGCTTAAACGAATCCGTGTTATGACTGTTAAGCTGGAGGACTATAATTTAGCTCCGGGTAAGTATAAAAAGCTGGACAAGGCAGCTGTTGACAAGTTATTCAGGGAATGTGGGCTATAAACTACGAATAATTATAATTATACGCACAGCGCTCTATATTAGATTACATAAGTTAGGATTATTATTCCCATTAAATTTTTGAAAGGTTGATCGAATATGCCACAGAGTAAAGAAGAAATTAAACTCGAATATGATAAGCTTTCTGCAACCATTAAGCATCACATGGATCTTTATTATAATCAGGATACACCGGAAATTTCAGATTACGAATATGATCAGCTGATGATAAGGCTTAAGGAAATAGAGAAAGAGAATCCCGAATTTATTACCAAGGATTCTCCCAGTCAGATTATAGGCGGAACTGCAAAGCGGGAAGCGGGAGTCAAGATAACCCATAATGTTCCCATGCTTTCCATTGAGGACGTTTTTACCAAAGAAGCTGTTTCCGAATGGGTTGCCAAGGTTCATAATCTTCATCCCGATGCAAAGTTCTCTGCTGAGATAAAAATAGACGGTCTCAGTCTTTCGCTCAGATATAGGAAAAGTTCTGTTGATAATAAGCTTCATCTGGAGCTGGCAGAGACCAGAGGAGATGGCCTTATCGGTGAGGATGTAACAGCAAATGCACTTGTCATCCCGGATGTAAAGAAAATAATTGATCTTCCCTATGATTATCTGGAACTTCGCGGCGAAGTATATATGTCTCACGATGATTTTGAGCGGTTTAACGAAGAACAGGAAAAGCTGGGAAAAAAGACTGCGGCCAATCCCAGAAATCTGGCTGCAGGAACATTAAGGCAGCTTGATCCTTCCGTTACTAAGAGCCGTGGATTAAAGATGTTTGTATTTAACATACAGGATGGTCCCAACGAACTTACAGAGTCTCATTCAAAGGGACTTTCAATCCTGGAAAAAGCCGGAGTTGCTGTTGTTGATCACTTTGTTTGTGAAAATACGGATGATGTAATAAGTGCAATTGACAAAATAGGTGACATGCGGGAAAGCCTTGATTTTGATCTGGACGGAGCTGTTATCAAAGTCGATCATACAGCCTGGAGAAATGATTTCCCAGCCGGCTCCAAGTATTCAAGCGGTCATATTGCCTACAAATATCCCCCTGAGGAAAGAGTTGTTGTTATGGACGAAATCCTGATCGATGTGGGAAGAACAGGAAAACTTACCTTTACCGGCAGTTTTCACGACAAAGAGACAGGAAAGCCCGCAAGACTTTGCGGAACCAGTGTTTCCAGAGCAACACTGCACAATCAGGATTACATTGAAGAGATGCAGGTGGGTATCGGCGGAGAATATAAGCTGTTTAAGAGCGGCGAGATTATTCCTAAGCTGAATGGCTGCGTAAAAGAGCCCTCTGAAGTCTTTAAGGCGCCTATAAACTGTCCTGTATGCGGAAGTCCTCTGGTTCGGGAGGAGGATACAGCAGATATAAGATGTATCAATCCCACCTGTCCTGCTCAGGTAACCAGAACCATAGCTTATTTTACAAGTCGTGATGCCATGAATATTATGGGACTGGGCGACACACTTGTGGATGCTCTTGTTTCTGAAGGATATTTGAATAACTACGCAGATATATACCACCTTGTTGACCATAAAGATGAGCTGATAGAAAAGGGAATTATCGGAAAAGTAAAAAATACCGAAAAGCTTCTGGGGGAGATTGAAAAATCCAAGCAAAATGATCCGGTAAGGCTTCTTACAGGTCTGGCAATACGTAATGTGGGCAAATCCACCGCAAGGGAAATTATGAAGCATTTTGACAGTCTGATGGATCTTACTTCTGTAACAAGAGACGGTTTCCTTGCAATCCCAGATATTGGTGAGACCACAGCAGGTGACCTTTATGAGTTTTTCCATGAAGAGCATAATCTCGATATACTAAGAGAAATGGAACGACTTGGCCTTAATATGAAGGTACAAAAGGATGAAAATTCTTCAGAAAAGCTTAGCGGAATGACCATCGTGGTAACGGGAACGCTTCCGACTCTTGGAAGAAAAGAGGCAGAAGAACTGATTGTTAAAAACGGAGGAAAAGCCTCGGGCAGTGTTTCAAAGAAAACTAGTCTTGTTCTTGCCGGAGAAGCTGCAGGAAGTAAGCTTACAAAAGCTAATGAACTGGGAATTAAAGTTATTGATGAAAATGAGTTCCTGGAAATGATAAAATAAAATAAAATAAAAAATATATAGTGGAGTTGAAAAAACATGCCTATTAAGATTCAAAATGATTTACCTGCCAGAGAAATACTTGAACAGGAGAATATTTTTGCTGTTGATGAAAACAGAGCTCTTCATCAGGATATAAGATCTTTGCAGATCTGTATTCTTAATCTCATGCCGCTTAAGGAGGATACAGAGCTTCAGCTCTTAAGGTCCATGTCCAATACACCCCTTCAGATCGATGTATCCTTTATGCAGATGAGCTCCCACCATTCCAGCAATACATCGCCTAACCATTTGAATCGTTTTTATAATACATTTGAGGAACTAAAAGATAATACCTATGATGGACTTGTTATAACCGGCGCGCCTGTGGAACAGATGGAATTTGAAGAGGTTGACTACTGGAAGGAACTTTGTGAGGTCTTTGAGTGGTCGAAAACTAATGTCACCTCTACATTTCATATCTGTTGGGGTGCTCAGGCCGGAATTTATTACCATTACGGAATAAATAAGGAACCTCTCAAGGAGAAGATGTTCGGTATTTTTAAGCACAGAGTAATGAACAGAAAAGTGCCCCTGGTAAGAGGATTTGATGATGCATTCTATATGCCTCATTCCAGACACACTGCAACTCCTGCAGATAAGATACATGCCTGCGAGGATCTCATAGTATTGGCAGAATCTGATGTGGCAGGAATATTCCTTTGCATGAACAAATCAGGAAGTCAGATATTTGTCATGGGACATGCGGAATATGACAGACTTACACTTGATCAGGAGTACAGAAGAGATAAGACCAAGGGGCTGGATATAAAACTACCTGAGAACTATTATCCCAATGACAATCCTTTTGAAAGACCTGATCTTTTATGGAGAAGTCACGCCAATAATCTTTATACCAATTGGCTGAATTACTACGTATATCAGAATACCCCTTATAAATGGGGACAGATCCTTGATGAGGCGAAGATTAAAATGGCTTCAGCAAGTCTGACAAAAAAAGTTGATTAAGAAGAGGCGGATATGACTAGAGAATTTCACAATATTTATACCACATTTCCCGGGGGAAAACATAAGATTCTGACTCTTAGCTATGACGACGGAAAGATTGCCGACAGAAGACTTGTTTCACTTTTTAACGAATATGGTCTTAAAGCTACCTTTAATGTGAATTCGGCTCTTGAGGGCAGAGCTTTTAAACAGCCCTATGAGGAGAGAATACCTCTTTCGGAGTACAAGGAGCTTTATAAGGGGCACGAGGTTGCCTGTCACACTGCGACACATCCCACTATAGCCAGATGCCCGAAAGAACAGATAGTCCAGCAGGTGATTGAGGATAGAAGGAAGCTTGAAGAGATAATGGGGACTACCATAAGGGGAATGGCTTATCCCAACGGTTCTTTTTCCGATGAGGTAGTGGATATATTTAAGTCCTGCGGAATAGTTCATGCAAGGACTGTAAATTCCACCAATGCATTTTACATGCCTGCCGATTTTTTGCGGTGGAATCCTACATGCTGGCACGGAGCTTCCAACCTTATGGATCTTTGTCATGAGTTTATCGACCTTCATAAGACCCAGTACTGCTATATTTTTTATGTATGGGGGCACAGCTACGAGTTTGAGAGAGATAACAATTGGAGCGTGATAGAGAATTTTGCAAAAGAGATCGCAGGCCATGACGACATCTGGTATGCTACGAATATTGAGATAGTAGACTATCTGGATGCTGCCGCAAGAGTTCAGGTTTCAGTTAACGGAGATTTTGCATATAATCCCAATGCCTGCAGCGTGTGGCTTGAATGCGACAAGAGAATAATTGAATTAAAGGGCGGAGAGTATAGTAACTTGTAATCTTGTTTTTTATCATAAAATACGATAAAATATTATTGTTAAGTTGATAATTTCTATATGGAATTTGATAAGGAGACTACTATATGGGCCTTACTATGGAAAATGACGACCTTGAGGAGAATAACACAGCTGAACTTAAGAAAAAGCCTACCAAAAAAACTAAGGAAATGCTTGAAGAGAACTCCAAGCAGATTGAAAGTCTTAAGTCTGAGCAGGATGAACTGGCGGGAATCCTTACTGATCTGGATAAGGAAGAGGAAGCGCTGGGAATTCGTTCTGCCCTGAAGTTAAAGGTCAACCATAAGAAATTCGGTCAGGGAGAAGTTGTTTCTCAGGACGGTAAATATATAGAAGTCAAGTTCAATGATGTTGTTAAGAAGTTTGTGCTTCCCGGTTGCATTGCGGATAAATTCCTTGAAGTAGAGGACGAGGGTGTGCTTGATTATTATGTCAAGAGCAATGAGATTCATAAAAAGCGTATGAATACTGAGCTCAAGATTAAATCTGCGACCTTTGCAATACAAAGACACGAGGATGCAATTGAAAAGCTCAATGCAAAGCTGAAATAATCTTTTAAAATTATATATGACAATAAGGACCCTTTCATTTTTGAAGGGGTCTTTTTTTTAGATTTATACGAAATTAAGAAATTAAATCGATGATTAATAGTAAAATATAAATGTGGGAGTATATCAATTTTTCTGCAGGAGGCTTAATATGATAAGAAAAAGATTGTTAGCAGTTTTGTTGTCCGGACTTATGACAATAAGCAGTATTGGAAGCATTCCTTCTTTTGCGGCTGTGGGGGATACAGATGAAGCTTCTTTTGATAATTCTTTTGATATTTCTTTTGATAATTCTTATGATAATGAAGTGCCTAATGATGAATTTGATGGAGATATAACCTATGAAAATTCAGATTCATCCGATGAAGCTTCTTTTGAAGGTTCTAATATAGATTCTATTACAGATGAAATAGCAGAACCTTTAAAAGACGGAAATTCCTGTGGTCCTAATGCAACCTATACCTTTGACAGCGGCACCGGAACTCTGACTATTTCAGGAACAGGGGAAGTAAATAATAATCCCTGGTATAAAACTGACAGGCTAAATGTTAAGAGTGTTGTGATCAATGAGGGAATTACCCAGATAGCTTATAATGTATTTGGATATCTGACCAATCTGACTTCTGTTTCCCTGCCTGAATCACTTATCACAATAGGGTCCTGTGCATTTCAGAGCACAGGTCTTACTGAAATTGTAATTCCCCAGTATGTAACTACTGTTAGTTGCGGAGCTTTTAAAGACTGTACTAACCTGAAAACTGTTGATATAAGATCCTGTCTGATAACTTCCCGGGAAGAAAGTATTTTTGAAAATGCTTCTATCAGCACTGTTATTTTTAATCAGGACATGACCAATATTCCTGCCTATTTTTTCTCATGGGCGGGGTTCGATGATGCGGAAATAACAATTCCCGATAATGTTAAAGAAATTAAAGATTCTGCGTTTAATAGCGCTAAAGGAATTAAAGAAGTAAAATACGGCGCTGACTCAAAACTTACAACAATTGGTGGTTCTGCCTTTAAATATGTTAAAACAGAAAAAATAAATCTGCCAAACTCATTAAAGACAATTGGCGGTGAAGCTTTTATGGAAAATACCCTTGTGAAGGAAGTGGTAATTCCTGAAAAACTTACCACAATCGGAAAAGAGGCATTTTATAATTGCAACATTTCCGAAATAAATATTCCTTCGAGCGTTACAAGTATTGGAACAGCTGCATTTAATTGTTCCGAGCTGGAAAAGGTATATTTTGCAGCTGTTAATATGACTTCGCCCGGCTCTAATGACTGGCTGTTCAGGTATGCTCCCTTAAGTGAAATTACATTTGCGGACAATATTGAGACTATTCCTGATTATCTTTTCTACGGAGCCGGCTTTGATGACTGTCATCTGGTAATACCTAAAAATGTTAAAAAGATAGGACAGAGGGCGTTCTTTGCTGTTGACTCGGGAATTACAGGTATTACCGAAGTTACATTTGAAGATGGAAGTAAATTACAGGAAATCGGAGATAGTGCCTTTGAATATGCAAATATCAAAGAGATTAACCTTCCTGATTCTCTGGTAAAAATCGGGAATTATGCTTTTGAACATTCCGCACTGGAAAGTGTAGTGTTACCTTCAAAAATATCCGAGATTGGCAACAGTACATTTGCTGAAACCAAGCTTCAGGAAATAGTCATTCCTGACGGTGTGAAAAAAGTAGATAGGAATGCTTTTTACATTTCTACGCTTAAAAAGGCTACAATTCCTGCATCCGTAAAGGAATTCGGTGAATATGCATTTTATGCTTACGGAAATCCTCTTAAGGTGTATGTGACCAAAGGAAGTGCCGCTTATGAGTGGGCTACTGTTTATAAGGATATTTATAATCTTGTAATTGCCGTTTCTTTGGACATTAAATATGAACTAAACGGAGGAATTAATAATCCTTCAAATATATCTGCCTTTGAGACCGGAGATATTGTAGAACTCTACGATCCCACAAGAGTTGGATATAAATTTGAGGGATGGTTTACCGATAAGAGTTTTAAGAACAGCGCAGCTGTTACTATTGATACAAAAGATGTAACAGCGGACCTCACATTCTATGCAAAGTGGTCAGCAAGAGAGTACACTGTTACCTATGACGCCAACGGAGACGAACAGTACCCTGCAACAGTTACGGCTCCTGATTTTACGCTTTCCTATGATAATGTATATCCGGTTACTGTAGGAAATGTTAAGCCTTCCAGAGAGGAATTCTATTTCCTTGGCTGGTATACGGAAAAGGATGGCGGAGAGAAGATTGTTCCCGGTGTTACAAAGCTTTCCCTTGACAGTGAACCTGAAGGCAAGGTGGTCTTGTATGCTCACTGGAAAGGCGCTTCTGCTTGTGAGGATCCAGAAGTCACAGTGGCGCCTGGGACAGTTAATAGCGGAACGATTGTAGGTCTTTATACACAGACTTTAGGTGCACTTATATATTACACAATTGACGGTTCGCAGCCTTCTGTGGGAATTGATGGAAAGCCTCAGGGGACAACTTCTGTTTACAGCGAAGAGTTTACTATCACTGGTCCGGTTACAATTAATGCTCTTACCTATCTTGAAGGATATAAGAAGAGCCCTGTAGTAACATTTGTTTATTCAGTTTCCGATGACGATTGGGGCGATGTGGACAAGATAAGTCCAAAATTCTTCTCAATGGTCAAGGCGTGGAAGGGAGATAAGTCCTACAATCTTCCAAGCGAAGTGTGGTTTGCCTTTGGAAATGAAGAAGATGGCTATGGCGCATATTTAGCCACAGATACTATTAATATTTCTAAGGATTATACCGGGGAAAAGATAACCTTTAATGAAGAAGTCTACGTCTTTTACAATGACACAAGACTTATAGAAAACAGAGATTATACAGTTTCCTATGCTAATAATGTTAATGCATATATTGCAGGATCTGCCAAGAAGCCTACCGTTACTATTAAGGGTAAGGGAGCCTTTAATAAGCAGATACAGTTCCATTTTAACATCAATCAGAGAAGCCTTGATGATGAACAAATGGGCGCTTATTTGACCTCTGAAAGCAATATTTCTTATGTTTCCGGAAAGACCAAGCTTTCAGCGGTTAAGCCTAACGTTGAGTTTAACGGTAAAAAGCTTTCCCTGAACAAAGATTATGAGATTATAGCCCACAGAGATTCTGCTTCCGGAGAGATTGTAAATACAAAAGATGTTGTTCTTAATGATCCTTCAAAGGTATATGTTTTGGAAATTGCTGCCAAGGCAAACGGTAATTTTGCTGATAAGTTAAAGGAAAACATTACAGTTAAAACTGTCGCTCCTGCATCAAATATAGTACAGGTCAGCAAGTTAAAGGTAACCCTTCGAAATGGCAAGGCTGTCACCGAGCAGTATACAGGTTATGCTGTTGACGTAAAAGAAAAATTCAATAACGGCGAATGGGTAGTAAAAGCTGGAAAAACAGAACTTAGATACGAAGAGGATTATACTGTGCTTCCTACTGATACTGAAAATGACGATCAAAAGTCAGCTGGTAAACACTCCTTTACTATTATCGGTGTTGATAAGGGTGATGATGCAGCTGTCCGGTATCTGGGAAGCAAGATCTTTACTTACAACATTACAGGCTTTGCCATAAACAAGGCGAAGATCTACGGACTTCTGACCACTGTTGAGTATACCGGTGAAAAAATAACTATTGATGATCTGTATAACGCCAAGACAGGTCAGGGTTATGGCAAGGTGACTTTATATAACACGGCAACCAAAACGCCTTTGACGGAAGATGTGGATTATAAGTTGACCAAGTCCAACACCGGAGTGGTGGGTAAATTTGATCTCATATTCACAGGTATAAACGGAAATACCGGAACAGTTAAAAAGACTGTTACAGTTAAGGCTAAAAATGTTTCATCCGGTGTAAATGTAACACTTAACGAAAACAGTTTACCTTTTGTTAAAACCGGTTCCAGACCTTCTGTAACTGTAAGCTATAAAGGAAAAGAACTTAAGGAAGGTATCGACTATCAGCTTATTTACAAGAATAATACAAAAATTCTTTCAGCAAATGCAAAGGGAGCTCCCACAGTTGCAATTAAAGGTTTAGGGAACTATACCGGAACAAGTAAGGCTCAATCTTTTACCATTACTAAAGCAGGTACAGGGCTTATTAATCTGGTATGCACTGATGTTACTGCTGGTTCCAAGAATGTGTGTGCTGCTCCCAAGTTCTATGAAGATGGCAAAGCCCTTTCTGTAGGCAAGAATAAAGACCTTGAGATAATCAGTAAGACTTACACGAATCATTTGACAGGAGAGACAATAGGCGCTAAGGATAAGATATCAGCCGGTACTGTCATTGACGTAACTGTTACCGCCAAGTGCGGGGAAAAGAGCCCATATACCGAAGGAACTTTCGAGTTTACCGGTTCTTACCGTGTAATTGACAAGAATAAAGATATTTCCAAATATTCGATATCAATCAAGAGTACAAGCAAGGATAAGCTTGTATTTAAGAAGGGTGAGCCTGTTGTTCTCACAAAATCCGATTTTGAGTTTAAATCTGGCGGAAAAGTAGTTGCCATGGATTACAGTAACTTTACTATTGAGTCCATCACCAACAACAGTGGAATAGGTACAGCTACGGTTGTTATCAAAGGAACCGGATCCTTTGGAGGAAGTAAGACTGTGAAATTCAAGATTACTTCAAAGGAGCTGTAAAGAAAGACATAAAAAATTCCCGGTGGCAGTTTAATTACTTGCCACCGGGTTTTTTATGCAAATATTTTATCAGCTGGCGCTTTTCTGGCTCTCGTCAACCTTTTTCTGGGCTGTGGAAAGCATTAGCTTGATTCGATTGAGCTGGTTAACTTCTGAAGCACCGGGATCGTAGTCTATGGCTACGATGTTGCAGCCGGGGTAGAGGTGGCGAAGATGCTTGATAACACCTTTACCCACAACGTGGTTGGGAAGACATCCAAAGGGCTGTGTACATACAATATTGGTAGCACCTTCCTTAATAAGCTCAACCATCTCACCTGTTAAAAACCATCCTTCACCGGTCTGGTTACCGATGGAAACAATGGGCTTTGCATATTCCACAAGCTTGTAGATGCTTGTGGGTGGTTCAAAGTGAACACTCTTTTCAAAGGCTCTGGTAGCGCCACTTCTAAGTTTTTCTATTGCCCAGATGGACGCTCTCATTGCAGCAGCAGTCTTTTTAGAGGTTCCCAGTTCCTCTGCTTTATAAATCTGGTTGTAGAAGCAGTAGTTCATGAAATCAATAAGATCTGGAACAACAGCTTCAGCACCTTCGGACTCAAGGAGTTCAACCAGGTGGTTGTTTGCAGCAGGGGCAAACTTTACAAGGATTTCACCTACAACACCTACTCTTGGTTTAACCTCATCCGTAATTTCGATGCGATCGAAGTCTTCAATAATCTCACGGCAGAGCTTCTGGAATTTGAAGAAGCCCATATGCTTTCCTGTGACAAATTCTGTTACAATAGGAAGCCATTTTTCATGACAGGCGTTAACTGAGCCTTTTACCTTTTCATAGGGGCGCATGCGATAAACACAGCGCATAAATACATCTCCGAATACTGTTGCGTAGGCTGCTCTAAGAAGCATTTCGGCATTAATGTGAAAACCTGGATTAGCTTCAAGCTTTGAAAGATTTAAGGAAACAACAGGTATCTGTTCCATTCCTGCTTTTTTCAGAGCTCTTCTGATGAAACCTACGTAGTTGGTAGCACGACATCCGCCACCGGTCTGGGACATGATGACAGCAGTTCTGTTAAGATCATATTTGCCTGAGTGAAGCTCGTCCATTATCTGACCAACAACCCACAATGAAGGATAGCAGGCATCATTGTTAACATACTTAAGACCCATATCTATAGCGTGTCTGTTATCATTCTGCATTACAACAAAATTATAACCGCAGGCAGCAAACGCAGGTTCTAATATGTCAAAGTGAATAGGTGACATCTGAGGGCACAAAATAGTGTAGTTCTTTCTCATGTCCTCTGTGAACAGTACTCTGTGATTTGCACATTCTCTTATGGTGCGCTGCTTGTTTTTCTGTTTACGGACTCTTATTGCGGCAAGAAGAGAACGAACTCTGATTCTTGCGCTTCCCAGGTTATTAACTTCATCAATCTTGAGGCATGTATAAATCTTGTCCGAGCCTGCGAGAATATCATTTACCTGATCGGTGGTAACCGCATCCAGTCCGCATCCGAAGGAGTTGAGCTGAATAAGGTCCAGGTCGTCTCTGGTGCGTACATAGCTGGCTGCTGCATATAATCTTGAGTGGTACATCCACTGGTCAGAAACAATAAGCGGTCTCTCAGGTGTTCCCAGATGGGAGATACTGTCTTCGGTAAGAACGGCAACTCCGTAGGAGCAGATCATTTCAGGGATTCCGTGGTTTATCTCGGGATCGATATGGTAAGGACGACCTGCAAGAACAATACCGTGCTTGCCGTTTTCTTCCATCCACTTGAGGGTTTCTTCTCCCTTTTCCTGAACATCTTTTCTTGCCTTTGCCATTTCATCCCAGCCGGCTTTTGCTGCATCCACAATTTCATCTGTGGGAAGCTCGGAAAACTCTTTTACAAGAGCGGAAGTAGCTGTCTCAAGACTGGTAAATGCCATGAATGGATTGCGGAGTCTTGTCTTTCCGTCTGTAATTGATTCCACATTGTTCTTGATGTTCTCGGAATATGAAGTAACAATAGGGCAGTTATAATGGTTTGTGGCACCTTCAACTTCTTCACGCTCATAGAAAATACCGGGATAGAAGATGAAATCCACATTCTGCTTAATAAGCCACTCGATATGCCCGTGGGAAAGCTTTGCCGGATAACATTCCGATTCGCTGGGAATTGATTCTATACCCAGCTCGTAAATCTGATGAGTTGAGCGGGGAGAGAGAATTACTCTGTATCCAAGCTTTGTGAAGAATGTAAACCAGAAAGGATAGTTCTCATAATAGTTCAAAACTCTTGGTATACCCACAGTGCCTCTTTTGGCTTTATCTGCTGAAAGCGGCTCATAGCCAAAAATTCTCTTATATTTATAGTCATAGAGATTAGGAATATTGTCGGCATTTTTTACCTTTCCTATACCTCTTTCACATCTGTTTCCGGAAATGTGTGAACGGCCGCCTGTAAATTTATTCACAGTCAGACGGCAGTGGTTGGTGCAGCCCTGACATGTGGTCATGCTGGTTGAGTATTCAAGACTGTTTATCTGGCTTATGGAAAGCATGGTGGTCTTGTAATCCTCAGTCTCTTTGTAGCGGTCTCTTGCAATAAGAGCAGCACCGAAGGCACCCATGATTCCTGCAATATCGGGTCTTATTGCTTCGCCTCCGGAAATCTTTTCAAAAGCTCTTAAAACCGCATCATTATAGAAGGTTCCGCCCTGAACAACTATGTTATGTCCAAGATCCTTGGCATCGGAAACCTTAATAACCTTGAAAAGTGCATTCTTAATAACAGAATAAGCAAGACCGGAGGAAATATCAGCTACATCTGCGCCTTCCTTCTGAGCCTGCTTTACTCGCGAATTCATGAATACGGTACATCTTGTTCCCAGATCTACCGGTGACTTTGCGTAGAGAGCCACCTTGGCAAAGTCCTGAACGCTGTAATCCAGCGATTTGGCAAAGGTTTCTATGAAAGAACCGCAGCCGGATGAACAAGCTTCGTTAAGCTGTACTGAATCTACGGAACCATTCTTTATGTGGATACATTTCATATCCTGTCCGCCGATATCCAAAATGCAGTCTACTTCGGGATCAAAGAAAGCTGCAGCGTTGTAGTGAGCAATAGTTTCTACTTCGCCATCATCAAGTAAAAGAGCTGACTTAAGAAGAGCTTCTCCGTAACCGGTTGAGCAGGATCTGGCGATGGAAACTCCTTCAGGCATAAGTTTATAGATTTCCTGGATAGAGGAAATGGCGGTCTTTAAAGGACTACCGTTGTTGCTTGAATAAAATGAGTAGAGAAGATCGCCGTCTTCACTGATAAGAGCACACTTTGTTGTGGTAGAGCCCGCATCGATTCCCAGGAAGGCTTTTCCTTTATAGTCATCCAGCTTTCTTGTTTTTACCTTATATTTATCCTGACGATTTCTGAAGGCTTTATATTCGTCCTCATTTTTAAACAAGGGATCAAGTCTTGATACTTCCGCATCCATGACTATTTTTCTGGAGAGCTTTTGTACCATCTCGTCCATGGAATAGCTTACTTCTTCTTTGGCATTAAGGGCTGAGCCGATAGCGGCAAAAAGATGAGAATTATCGGTATCTATTGTGTGTTCATCATCGAGCTTAAGTGTTCTGATAAAAGATGCCTTGAGCTGATCAAGGAAGTGAAGAGGACCGCCCAAAAATGCCACATGGCCTCTGATGGGCTTACCGCAGGCAAGGCCTGAAATTGTCTGATTTACCACAGCCTGGAAAATGGATGCTGCAAGATCTTCCTTGGTAGCTCCTTCATTGATAAGAGGCTGGATGTCAGATTTGGCAAATACGCCGCAACGGGCAGCTATGGTATAAAGAGAATTGTAATTTCTGGCATATTCATTAAGACCTGAAGCGTCAGTCTGTAAGAGAGCTGCCATCTGGTCAATAAAAGAACCTGTACCGCCGGCACAGATACCATTCATACGCTGTTCTACATTTCCACCTTCAAAGTAGATAATCTTGGCATCCTCGCCGCCAAGCTCAATGGCGACATCGGTTTTTGGAGCAAGCTTTTTGAGGGAAGTGGATACAGCTATAACTTCCTGTACAAAAGGAACTTCAAGATGCTTTGCAAGTGTAAGGCCACCGGAACCTGTAATAACAGGGTGAAGAATGACATTACCCCCGGCATCCCTTGCTTCTTTTAATAATTCGGCAAGAGTCTCCTGGATATTGGCAAAGTGCCTTTTATAATCAGAAAAGATAATATTTTTATCCTTGTCCAAAAGGGCAACCTTTACGGTAGTTGAACCAATATCAATTCCTAATGTGTAATCCTTTGAAATCATTACAATACCTCATAAAATAACTATATAATGCAATTTTTGACAATCCTTATGATTATAAAGCAGAGATAAACAAAAATCAACAAAACGAATTGCACAAAATATTACTGCACTAAACTGACGATTTATGTGGTATTATAACTTTGTATGTAAAAAAATATGGGGATGTTTCTATGTATCTTTTTATAATATTGGTTTTTTCCTTGTTAACTGCATTATGTAATCCTTTTACGGTAAAAGCTGCTGAGGATCAAAACAATGTGATCCGTGTGGGATATTATGAAAATGAGGTCTTTGAAGAAGGGGCCTTAGAAGGTGCTATCAAAAAAGGATACGCTTATGAATATTATCGTAAGCTGTCTGAATACACCGGATGGACTTACGAGTATGTTTATGGGGATTTTTCAGATATATACCAGATGCTCCTTGACGGAGAGGTGGATCTTGTAGCCGGTCTTGCCTATACCCAGGAAAGGGAGGAGCTTATTTTATATCCGGATCTGCCCATGGGCGCCGAGTGCTATGGCCTTGTTAAGCATACGGATGACAATTCTGTTATTTACGGGCCCAAAGCCCTTGCAGGGAGGACTATAGGAGTTCTTGAGAGTGCGATTGTAGATGTTCTTAAGGACTATCTTGATGAGAATCATGTCGTTGCTAAAGTTGTTCCCTACAAAAATTATGATAATCTTCTTGGGGCGTTTGACCGCAAGGAAGTTGATATTCTTGCCGCAGAGTATGACGGAACCTATGACAGAAATCATGCTGAAATACTGTTTTCTTTCGGAGAAACTGATTATTACCTTGCTGTTAACCGCAACAAACCTGAACTTCTTGCAAAACTGAATGAGGCGCAAAGTCAGCTCATTTCCGAAGAACCTGATTACATCAGCACTCTCAGAGCAAAATATTATCCGGTTTCTCTTTCCAGCAGAGCCTTTTCTGTTCAGGAAAAGAACTGGCTTAACAGACATAATACTTTGACTGTGGGATATCTTAATGATTATCTGCCGTATTCCGACTCAGATGATAAAGGAAATCCCAACGGAATTGTTAAGGATATTTTTCCTGCCATTTTTAAAGATCTTGGAATAAACGATATTGAACTTAGATATGTGGCTTATGACAATTATAGTGATCTGACCAAAGCTGTGGTTTCACATGATATTGATGTGGCTTTCCCTGTGGGAGGCGGTCTTTTCTTTACCGAGGAGGATGGTATTTATCAGTCCAATCCTGTTGTTTCCGCTATTACAAATCTGATATATAAATCTGAATACGGCGGTGTAAGCAAGTATGATTTTGCAGTCAATGAAAATAACAGGATGCAGTATTATTATGTGAAGGCACATTATCCCAGCTATTCCATCAAAATGTATTCTTCGATAGAAGAATGCCTTGAAGCGGTTATGAACGGTGAGGTTAAGTGTACAACATTAAACGGACTCAGAACCAATGATATTTTAAGAAATATTAAGTATGATGGTTTATCCTTTAGACAGCTTCAATATAATGATGACAGATGCTTCGGAATAAAGATAGGCAATGAAGGACTTTTGAAACTCCTGAATCGCGGTATTAATGTAATGGGGCAGGAATATGTGATCAATCTTGCGTCCAGTTATTCCGACGAATTATATACCTTTACATTTAAGGATTTTATAAAGAGAAATTTCCTGATTCTTATGTTGGTGGTCACTGTCGTTGTATTTGTGATCATTTATCTTTACATTCAGGACAGACGTCAATATCATAAGCGGTTAAATGAAAAGGAACAGGCAAGATTTGTTCTTGAGAAAATAAATCATGACAAATCTGTTTATATTAAGAATCTTTCTCATGATATGCGTATACCGCTTAATGCCATAAACGGCCTTGTGGATCTTATACAGCACACGGACGATGAAAATATGAAGAAAGAGTATCTGGAATATGTTTCCAGATACAATAATCAGCTGCTGGGACTTGTGAATGATGTCCTTGATTTCAGCAGTCTTGAAAGCGGGAAAGCTGTTCTTGAAGAGCAAAAGACCAATATTCAGGTTGTGGTTAATGAAGTCCGTGCAGTTCTTTCGGGAAGTGTTGCCGAAAAACAGCATATAGTGACCGTAAATTATAAAAATATCCGACATCCAAATGTTTATACGGATAAGATTAGACTTAGTCAGGCTATATTAAATGTTCTGAATAATGCGGTTTCTTTTACCCCGCCGCAAGGGCTTATTGATATAAGCGTGGAAGAAATAGCAGGAAATTCGGCAAATGAAGCCGGATATGAATTCAGGATAAAGGACAACGGTATTGGTATGAGTCCTGAGGTTCAGGCATCACTGTTTGATCCTTACAGACTTGAAAAAGACTCTCTTGAAAATGGCAGTAAGATACAGGGACTTGGACTGGCAATTACAAAAAAGATTGTTGACATGATGAAGGGAGAGATATTTATTTACAGCGAAGTGGGACAGGGCACGGAATGCGTCATAAGACTTCCCATGAAGATTGTAAATGACGGCAGCCCTGACAGCGATGTGGACAGGGAACATAATCTTGATTCCTATAATTTTATAGGAAAAAGAATTCTTCTTGTGGAGGATGTTCCCCCGGGACAGATGATAGCGGGTAAACTCCTTAAAAAAGCCGGATTTGAGATTCAGATTGCCACAAACAGTAGTGAAGCTTTTGAGAAAATGAAAGCGGCACCGTCGGGATATTTTGATGTTATCATACTTGATGAGCTACCCTTTGAAAATGCCGGATTAGAGGCAATAAAGAGTATTCGAGGACTTCTTGATACCCAAAAGGCACAGGTACCGATTATAGCCATATTTGGCAAAGAGCAGACTGATATGGAGCGTAGAGCTGACGAAGCAGGAATTAACAGGATTCTATACAGGCCGGTAGATATTACTCAGATTATTGATACTGTAGGCTCCATAATAAAATAAAAAGGCGGAATATTATATGAATGAATTGATAAATAAGCTTGAAAGAAAAATCGGAAGATATGCAATTCCTAATCTCACCTGGTATATTATCGGCCTTTATGTGATCGGATATGTACTTCAGCTGGCTCCTTCAAGTGTAAACCTTACACAATATCTTACTTTGAATCCTGCCCTTATTCTTAAAGGCCAGGTCTGGAGGCTTATATCCTGGGTACTCATACCGCCGTCGGGCCTTAGTATTCTGATATTTATAACCCTGATGTTCTATTATTTTGTGGGAAGCACCATGGAGCGCACCATCGGAACCTTCAGATATAATCTTTTTATCTTTAACGGACTTATTCTGATGATAATAGGCGCTTTTATTACATATTTCATTTATAAGGCTATTTTCCCCGAACAGGTTGATATTATCATGTATGCTTATTCGTCTGCCTTTAGTACATACTACCTTCAGCAGACTGTGTTCCTTGCTTTTGCCATTATTTATCCGGAAATGCAGGTTCTTTTGATGTTTATTATTCCTGTAAAGGTTAAATATCTGGGCTTTTTGTACGGCGCCATTCTTGTTTATGACTGCATCAGCGGCTTTATCGGCCATAACTACTTTACATTTTTTGCGGTTGGAACGCAGCTTTTAAATCTCCTTCTTTTCTGGATACAGACCGGTAAACTGTCACATTTAAAACCCGGTGAAGTTAAGAGAAGAAATGATTTTAAGCGCGGGACTAAAATTACGCCCAAAGGAGTTACAAGGCATAAATGTGCTGTGTGCGGCAGAACGGAACAGACTGATCCAAATCTTGAGTTCAGATTCTGCTCAAAATGTAACGGCAATTATGAATATTGCCAGGAACATCTTTTTACACATCAGCATGTTAAATAACAGGAGAAATTATGGGGAACATTGATAATAAAGAAAAAGAATTTGCGGAAATATTAAAGCTTGTCACAAGAACAGCCAGGGAAAACAAAAACCATATATCAAAAGAGCAGGTGATTGAAGCTTTTTCAGAGCTTGAACTTGATGAAAAACAGTTTGAGATGGTTTTTGAATATCTAAGGAACCATAAGATCGGCATTGATGAAGAAGCTGTGGACTTTGATAATCTTACCGATGAGGAGAACAACTACCTGAATGACTATCTTGAAAGTCTGGAGGCTCTTAAAAAGTATTCCGACGGTGAAAAGGAGGCTCTTTCCATGGCTGCCATTTCGGGAGACAAGGATGCCCAGTCCAGACTGATAGAATGTTATCTTCCTCTTGTTGTAGATGTGGCAAAAATGTATTCCGAACAGGGAGTGTACCTCGAAGATCTTATTGGAGAAGGAAATGTTGCTCTTACCAAGGGAGTTACCATGCTGGATGCTGTGGGCGAGCCCTCAGAGGTTGAAGGCTTTTTGTATAAGCTTATGATGGATGCCATGGAGGCAATTATTGAAGAGAGTCTTGCTGAGGATGCCAGCGGGCAGAAGATTTTAAAGCTGGTGCAGGAGGTTGCCGATAAGGCCAGTGAACTGGCACAGGATCTTAGGAGAAAAGTTACGGTTCAGGAGCTGATGGAAGAGACCGGTTGGGATGAGGATAAGATCAGAAGCGCCATTAAATTCAGTGCTGACAATATTGAGGATCTGGACAGCGGTGAAAAGAAATAAGTATCAGCGAAGGATAATGATTTTTTTATATGATGAACAGTATAGTTAATGAAGATGATTTTAAATACTACATGCAGGACATTGAAAGATATTATTTCGGTGCCAGATACAGCTATAATGAACTTGTTTCAAACGATATGGTTCCCTTTAAATTCAAGACTATAATTACAAAGTATCTAAAGGATGAAGTGGAGCAGGATACAACTCTTGAGAGCCACTTTTACTACATGACGAGGGACAATTTTGATTACAGGATTTATAAACAGCTGAGAACCAGAATCAGGGTGTCACAGTATAAGGACAGTTCAAAAAAGGAAAAAGGATTTAAGGAGGTTCTTTATACTGTAGAGAAGCTTGCCGGGATTTCAGCTGAGGAAAAAGAAAAAGAGGGGATGCTTATACGGGAAATTGTGGTATCAAAGCTGGCACTTTTTGGCTTTTC
>JAEEGL015770896.1_pt1 | contig 34917 bp, 26 predicted proteins | sample 9134231 | NCBI WGS metagenome assembly JAEEGL01 (sample SAMN16246548, study PRJNA631951) | gut metagenome | biome: gut microbiome; feature: rumen; material: fiber-attached | host: Bos | place: Iran: Karaj | collected 2018-10 | reverse complement strand
CTCCGAGTCACGCTTGGCCAGGTAGTCGTTCACCGTCACCACATGCACGCCGTTGCCGGTCAGTGCGTTCAGGAATACGGGCAACGTGGCCACGAGGGTTTTACCTTCACCGGTGGCCATCTCGGCAATCTTTCCCTGGTGGAGCACTTCGCCGCCGAAGAGCTGCACGTCGTAGTGAATCATTTCCCATTTCAGGTCGTTGCCGCCGGCCGTCCAATGGTTGTGGTAATAGGCCTTGTCGCCCTCTATGGTAATGAAGTCGTTGCGGGGATTGCCGGCCAGCTCGCGGTCGAAGTCGTTGGCCGTCACGATGGTTTCTTCGTTTTCGGCAAAGCGTCGCGCCGTTTCCTTCACAATGCTGAAAGCCACGGGCATCACCTCGTTGAGTGCCTTCTCATAGATGTCGAGAATTTCCTTGTCCAGCTTGTCTATTTGGTTGAAGATGGCTTCTCGCTCCTCGATGGGCGTGTCTTCAATCTTTGCCTTCAGTTGTTCAATCTGTTGTTTTTGTGTCTCGGCCGACTGTTGCACATACCTTTGTATTTCTTTGGTCTTGGCCCTGAGCTGGTCGTTGTCGAGGGCCTGGATTTCGGGGTATGCCTGTTTCACTTTCTCCACTAAGGGCTGTATGAGTTTCAGGTCTCGCGATGATTTGTCGCCGAAGATTTTTTTCAGAAAATTGTATAAAGCCATTGTTCTATTTAATTTATATTTTTCGCTTAATGATGATAATAATTTGCAAAAGTACACATTTTCGCCGTAATAGACGCATGTTTTACTTTATTTTACCTAATTAAATGCTGTTTTACATGAAAAACCTAAAACAGCGGTGCCTCTGAGCAGGCATTGGGAGCCCTTATCTTGATAGCTTTTGAGATGGTGGGAGCTATGCGGTCCACGTCAACGGGCGTGGTAATGCGTTGCGGTCGGATGCCACAGCCATAGACGATGACCGGGAACGAGGTGGTGCGCGCGTGAATGGGCATCACTTCGTTGGTGTTCTCGTTCAGGAGCCTCCAGCCGGGTGCCACTTCTATGAGCAGGTGTCCGCCCACGGTTGAGTTGAAAGCATTGCGCAGCGGCTCGGTGCGCGGGTTGCTGGCCGTGAGCAGGCTTTCGCTGGTATGCACGTTCACAATGCCTTCGCATTGCAGCAGGAACGATTGAGAAATTTGCAGTATGTCGCTGAACTTCAGTCGCTTTTTCTCAATCAGTTCAACATTCAGGTAAATGTAATTCCGGCAACATCCCCTCACATAGTTGTCCGAGCCGTAGAGTGCTCCAAGATACATATTGAGCAGGTTGGCCGTGCGGTTGATATAGAAGGTGCCTGTGGGTATGCGGTATTGCGAATATTCCTCCACGGGCAGCTCGCTATAGCCGGTTCCGGTGATGAAGAATAGCACGTTGTCCTTGCCCACCTTGCTCTGAATGGTGGCCACGAGGTCGGCCAGCTGCCTGTCAAGGTTGATGTAGGTCTGCGTGGCCGTGGTGGTCCAGTCGGTTTTCTGCTTCTTGTCCTTCGGCGTTTCCATCTTCACGCCGGCATCGAGCGTAATGTTCAGGATGTCTGCCAGGTTGTCATGCCCCATGCCGGTCTGCTCAATGCACATCACGGCGAGGTTGGTAAGCTCGGTCAGCATTTCAAACTCGGTCTTCTTCTTTCCCGTCACATAGTGCTGGTTGAAGATGCTGAGCCAGTTGGGGGCGCTCTTCATGTAGTAGGTGGAGGTGCACCAGCTGCCCGTGTAGTTGTCTTTCCAGAGGGCACCGTCGGCGGCATGGCCGGCTGACAAAATGGCGGCATCTTGTTGCTTGGCAATACCATACACGATGCCCTTGCCCTGTGTGGCCACTTTCAGTTCATCGGTAATGGTGCTGGTCAGGATGTGCCGGGGCGAACAATATTCGGTGGTGAAAATGCCAGGATAGCCGGTGTCGTCAACACAACTTGCGGGGCGCAGTGTCTGCTTGTTCAGCCACCCGTTGCCGATGATACCATTAAAATAAGGTGTGGTGCCCGTCATCAACGAGGCAATGGCCGACGAACGGTCAACGGGAGAGAAAGAATATTGTGCGTTTTCATATACCAAGCCGTTGGCAGTCAGCTCCTTGAAGCCGCTGGTGCCAAAATATTGCGAGAACTGCTCCATATATTCTGACGACAACTGGTCGATGCAGATGTTCACCACCAGTCGCGGCGACTGCTGGGCAATCTGCGCTTGAACGGCGGCGGCAATGATGGCCATCAGGGCGGTTGTAAAGCGGCGGTTGTTCACGTTTTTTCTTTCAAATTATTATAGTTCAGGAGTTTAGAAGTTCAGGAGTTCAGGAGTTCAGACAATAGTTTTAACGCTTTCCAATTCCTCATTCCTAATTCCTAATTCCTCATTCAAATATTTTAAGTTTCTAATCAGCAAAGATGATGCCAAAAGATACATTCCCTCGGCATATTGCTGAACGAAGCCCATGGCGAAAAACAGGCAGATGAGCACCGTCCAAAGCACATATTGGCGGTCGCGTTTCCGTGCCCGAGTTCTTTTTATCATGCGCCACACGAAGAAAAGGGGCAGGGGATTGAGCAACAGCAGATGGAAATTGAGGCTCACGGTGGGATGCTGGGAGAACACCATCAGGAACAGCACCGTGCCGGCCAGCCCGCAAAGCACCATGAGCAGGGCATCGTAGCCCCAGAAAGTTTTCTTCAGGCGCCATTCCACCATGGAAATAATGAGGGTGAGCACCAGCAGAAGCAAAAACACCGTGCGCGGCCGCAATGGGAAATCGCTCTCCACGGTCTGCACGCCACCTTCCACCGCGGTGCGCGTCTCCTTCACCAGTGCCCGGCTTTTGCTGCCTTCCACAATCGACATTCCGGCAAAATCCTCCATCGCATGGGAGGGCAGGAAGATCCAATCGCGGTGGGTGGTGCGGCGGTCGGCCTGGAAGCCCAGCAGCATGTCGCTACCGAACGACACCCAGGGGTGGTGACCGTTGCACGAGTGAACCATCTCGCGAAAAGTGGGGTAGGAGTCCTCCTTTTTTCCATGGCGCAAGGCCTCTTCGCTCACCGACAAGTGGTTGAGAACCATGTCGATGGCGCGCGTCGTGCAGTTGTCGTGGAAGATGTTGTAGCGATACACGCGGTTCTCGGGCATGTAGTTCTCGGCAACGGCGGCCAAGATGCGTTCTTTCTCGCCATTGCTGAGGTTGAGCACCTGCTCGGTGACCTCGCTGCCATAATAACGATACTCGTTGCAAAAGGCCTGAAACGGCGCCACACCCATTTCATAATCGGTGAGGCCGAAGATGAAACGGGCCACGAAAAAGGGCTTGTCGAAAGAAAACAGCCCGTAGTTCACGGCAAGGTCGCCGCCGCCCGGCCGCTTGTCGAGGATGCGGAGGGCGGTGTGTCCGTAAAGGCTGTAAATCTCTTCGTGGGGGGAGCAGGTGAGCAGGCTTATTTCCACGCTATCGAGGTCAACCTGCTGCGCTTGCAACCGGGGACAGGCAAGTCCTAAAAGGCTGACTACAGCCACCAACAATCTTTTCATGCCGACAAAGGTACGCATAAACGAGCGAAATGCAAAAGAAAATGCTTTTTTTCTTTTCATTTCGGGTGAAAGCATCCAAGCAAATCACTAATTCGCCTAAACTGGGTAAGTGCCGACGCCTGTAGGAGCCGACGCCTGTAGGAGCCGACGCCTGTAGGAGCCGACGCCTCCGAGCGTCGGGGTATATAAAATCACCCGCCTTTTCTCTACAATATAGTCAATCCGTCGCGATAGGAGCCGACGCCTCCGAGCGTCGGAGTATATAATAATTCCCCCGATGCTTGGAAGCCTAAATAAAAGTTACTCCGACGCTTGGAAGCGTCGGCTCCTACAACATCGGCTCCTACCGCGTCGGCTCCCACCATATACGGCTCCCACAATGTCGGCTCCTGCGTTTATAAAGAATCTTTCCAATGCAAATTTATGCAGTTTATCATCCAAGATGTAACGTCATGCCATACCAGACGGCAATTCGCTCCAGTCCAAACCGCAAAAAACTCCAGTCCAAACCGCAAACGACTCCAGTCCAAACCGCAAACGACTGCAGTCCTATTTGCAGACGACTTGCAGAAGGACTGGAATTAACCCATGTAAAACCATTATATTTCAAGATGTTATTATTTGCAAGAAATCACTTGGAAACAACGAGTTCTCAAGAAAGCATCATAAGCAGCAACCTGCAAGCATATTTATGCAACTCAAAATTTCATTATACTGCAATCTGCTGGCTAATGGTTCTTCTAAGAAAAAACTGATATTTCTTTTGCATTTCAGAAAAAAGTCATACCTTTGCACTTGTGAGTAAGCGCATTCTATATGCGCATGTCATATTTTCCAGGTGGGGACAAGATGCAAGGCAGTATGAGCCCTCTCACCCTGGGGAAAGCGAACATGTATTATTAACCTAAAATAAAAGATATGAGAAAAGCAAAATTCCTGGCCATGATGCTTCTGGCAGCGTTGCTCTATTCCTGCGGAACGACGAGCACCGTGCCCATCACCGGCCGTAAGCACCGCCTGAGTGTCAGCGACGAGTATGTGCTGAGCCTCAGCACGCAACAGTACCAACAGTACCTCAAGCAGGCAAAGAAATCGACCAATGCCGCCAACACCGCCATGGTGCAAAGGGTGGGGCAGCGGTTGGCCAACGCCGTTGAAACCTACTTGAGGGGTCACGGCTTTGCCAACGAGGTGAAGAACTTCGCATGGGAGTTCAACCTTGTGCAGAGCAACGAAGTGAACGCTTTCTGCATGCCCGGCGGAAAGATTGTGGTGTATGAAGGCATCTTGCCCGTCACCAGGGACGAGGCGTCGCTCGCCATCGTGCTGGGACACGAGATTGCGCATGCCGTGGCCAAACATTCTGCCGAGCAGATGACGAAGTCGCAGAACTCGTCAACGCTGGTGCAGCTGGGAGGCGGCGTGCTCTCGGCACTCGGCATGGACAGTAACACCACGCAGGGCATCGCCACCGTGGCTTCACAGGGACTGAGCCTGCTCAATCTGAAATATTCGCGCGACAACGAGAGCGAAGCCGACTACATGGGGCTCATCTTTGCCGCCATGGCCGGCTACGACCCCAACGTGGCCGTGACCTTCTGGCAGCGCATGGCCCAGCAATCTCAGGGGCAGCAAGTGGTGTGGCTCAGCTCGCACCCGTCGGATGCCAAGCGCATCAGCGACATTCAGAAACACCTGCCCGAAGCTTTGACTTATTATAAAAAAAGGTAAGCGAATAATATAAAACCATTGAACTTCCTGAAGCTTATCATCAGGGCACCCCGGCCGAACCGCGTTATCGACATGCCCGCCTCCGTCAACCGTTTTTTTTGCCGGAAGGGGTATGCTGCCATAACGCTGTTCGGCCATATTTTTACCGGAGAGCAACATGACGCCGACCGGATGAACAAAGGCTACACGTTTACGAAAAACCACGAGATGATACACCTGAAGCAAGCGCAGAACACGCGCAACTCGTGGTTTCTCTTCTACATCCTCTATCTTTGGCACTCGCTCCTCGCCCTGCGCTATTTCCGCAAGACGAAGAATGCCGCATACTATCTCAACCCTTTTGAGATGGAGGCTTATATGCACACCCGCGACCTGCATTACATAGAGAACTGCGGCGACAAGGGAGCCTGCCAATGGCGGGCCTTTGCACGGATGTCGTTGGCAGAGCGCCTGCAACTCGTCAAGGAGCATCACATCGTAAGATAGCGTTTTTCATGATTTCATACGGGTGCTTCACCACTGGTTGCAAACTATTGCAAACCGTCAGACAATGATTTGCAAACCATGAAGGCCCCAATGCGACCGTCCAGTTTATTTGCAAACTATTGCAAACCACTTTTCTTGCACAATTCATCCGCTTTCCATAAATTTGCACTATGATTTTGACGATTATCACACAAAGAGAGCTTTTCCTGCTGCTGCTTTGCACGGTGACATACGTTACGCTATTTATAGTGGCCGTGCAGAATAGTAAGAGAAAAATGATGCAGCTGGAACAACGCCTGTTGAAAGCAAAACAGATGCAAGAGGAACAGCAGGCCCTCAGCCAGCAGGTGATAGAAGAGAACGAGCGCAAGATAAAGGAACTGGAAACGCTGTCGCAACAACTGGGCGACGAGAACAGCCTGCTGAAACTGCAATTAGAGGAACGGAGGGCGAAACTGGCCTACGACAACGAAAAGGCCAAGATAGAACAGGAGAAGCGGCAACATGCCGAATCGGTCATCTTCAGCTCGGAGGTCTTTGTAAGAATGCAGCAGTACCTGGAAAGAGGAAAAGGAATGACGTCCGACGACTGGGCGGAGCTGACACAGCTCGTTGACAGCATTTACACGGGATTCACCGGAAAACTCTACGGCCTCTACCAACTCACCCGCCACGAGTATTACGTTAGCCTTTTAATTAAGGTACGTATTCCGCCCAAGGACATTGCCACGCTGACCATGCACTCCAAAGAGAGCATTGCCTCCACACGTAGCAGGCTCTACCAGAAAGTGTTCGGAAAGAAAGGGTCGTCGAAAGACTGGGACGAGTTCGTGTTAAGCATTTAGGAAGTTCAACCAATTTAATATTATTCTGCTATGATTGATTATTTTTCACAACACCTGTGGCAGGTATGGGCCGTAGTGGCTGTTCTCTGCCTGATTCTGGAACTTACGGCCGGTGATTTCTTCATCATCTGCTTCTCCATCGGAGCTGTCTTTGCCGCCGTGAGCACCGCGCTGGGACTCAATTTCTACTGGCAACTGGCCATTTTCGCATTCTTCTCGCTTTTGAGCATCTACTATGTGCGTCCCTTCGCCTTGCGATATATTCACAAGAACGAGGACCCGCGGGCCAGCAATGCCGATGCCCTCATTGGGCGCAGAGGTCGCGTGGTAGAGGAAATAGAAGCCGGAGGTTATGGCCGCGTGGCCATCGACGGCGACGTGTGGAAAGCCGTGAGCAGTGGGCCAACGGCAGTGCCCGTGGGCACTTTCGTGAAAGTGATTGACCGCGAAAGCATCACCATCACCGTGGAGACCTGCTGACATTTTAACGATTTTACATTCATTATTCAACAACTTTTTTAATCTTATTCATTATGGACATTATGACTTATGTGCTTATTGCCATCATCGTCTTGGTTGTTCTCATCGCCAAGAAAGCACTTGTGATTATCCCGCAGTCGGAAACAAAAATCATTGAGCGCCTGGGGCGCTATTATGCCACCCTGAAGCCCGGCATCAACATCATCATCCCCTTCATCGACCGGGCAAAGGAAATTGTGGTGCTCAACCGTGGGCGCTATGCCTATTCCAACTCCATCGACCTTCGCGAACAGGTTTACGACTTCCCCAAGCAGAACGTGATTACCAAGGACAACGTGCAGACGGAAATCAATGCCCTGTTGTATTTCCAGATTGTCGATCCGTTCAAGGCCGTCTATGAAATATCGAACCTCCCCAATGCCATTGAGAAACTTACGCAGACCACCCTGCGTAACATCATCGGTGAACTGGAACTCGACGAGACGCTGACCTCGCGCGACACCATCAACACCAAGCTGCGTGCCGTGCTCGACGATGCCACCGACAAATGGGGCGTGAAGGTGAACCGCGTGGAACTTCAGGACATCACACCTCCCGCCAGCGTGCTCAACGCCATGGAGAAGCAGATGCAGGCTGAGCGTAACAAGCGTGCGCAAATCTTGACTTCAGAGGGTGAGAAAGCCGCTGAAATCCTCGCCTCGGAAGGTGAGAAGACGGCCACCATCAACAAGGCCGAGGCTTCCAAACAGAAGGCAATTTTGCAGGCCGAAGGTGAGGCGCAGGCTCGCATCCGCAAGGCCGAGGCCGAAGCCATCGCCATCGAGAAAATCACGGAGGCCGTGGGAAAATCGACCAATCCCGCCAATTACCTGCTGGCCCAGAAGTACATCCAGATGATGGAAGAACTGGCAAAGGGCGACAAGACAAAGACCGTTTACCTGCCCTACGAGGCCACCAACGTCATGGGAAGCATCGGCGGAATCAAGGAACTTTTCAAAGAGTAAACGCTGATATTCCCAAAGGAGTTTAGGAGTTTAGACGTTAGTCCTGAAAATGGTCCATCCATTCATACATTATTATATAGATGGACACGGCACTGACGTCTAAACTCCTAATCTTTTTAGACTTCTAAACTCCTTATACCTCCCCTTGTTTGACCAACGTCAAGGACTTTGACACACATCAAAAAAGGGGTTGTTTTTGTCAAAGAAAAGCCAAAAGATGGTGCATGCAAGCGGAAAACCATATACCTTTGCAGCGGATTTAAGAGAAAAGGCACCAAGAGGGTGCCAATACAGGATAACAAATTTAGGATAACAAAAAGAAAGGAAAAAAGTATGAAAAGATTGTTTTTGACAGTGGTTGCCGTGCTCAGCATGACAATGACATTTGCAGAAGACGAGAATCTTAACACCACGAACAACATGCAGGTCTATAGCATGGAGGTGAACTACAACAAACTGGGCGATGCCCTGCAACTCACGAGCGACCAGATGGATGCCGTGAAGGACATACACCAGGAGTTTTGCGCCAACATGATGAGTGTGGCAGCGTCCGACGAGTCGGCAAGGCAGAGCATGATGCAGAACGCCATCAACATTGACCTCCGCTACATGCGCATCGTCCTCAACGACAAGCAGTACAAGCAATATCTCCGACTGCTCAACACCACGCTCCTAAACCGTGGACTGCGTTAAAAATGTAAAAAAAGTAAGATTATAACATTCACATTCATCGGACAGGCCGGGAACCCCGTTTCCCAGCCTGTCCGATTTCTTTTTCACCCCAAAAGGTGCTCCCGCCCGGAAATGAAAAGAAAAGCAAGCTTTTCTTTTGCATTTTGCTCGCTTATTCGTACCTTTGCACCAATTTTTAAGGTAAAAAACAAAATTCAGATAAAAATCATGGAATTAGCAAGCAAGTATGACCCGCGTGAAGTGGAAAGTAAATGGTATCAGTATTGGCTTGACAACAAGCTGTTCAGTTCAAAACCCGATGACCGCACACCTTATACCATCGTCATTCCGCCGCCCAACGTAACGGGTGTGCTCCACATGGGCCACATGCTGAACAACACCATTCAGGACATCCTGGTACGCCGTGCCCGCATGGAGGGCAAGAACGCATGCTGGGTGCCCGGAACCGACCACGCCTCGATTGCTACAGAGGCAAAGGTCGTGAAGAAACTGGCATCAGAAGGCATCAAGAAGCACGACCTTACACGCGAGCAATTCCTTGAGCACGCCTGGGACTGGACACATGAACACGGCGGCATCATCCTGAAGCAGCTGAGAAGGCTCGGAGCATCATGCGACTGGGACCGCACGGCCTTTACCATGGACGAGAAACGCTCGGAAAGCGTCACCAAGGTATTTGTGGACCTCTACGAAAAGGGCCTCATTTACAGGGGAATGCGCATGGTGAACTGGGACCCGAAAGCTCTGACGGCACTCAGCACCGAGGAGGTGGTCTATAAGGAAGAACAGTCGAAGCTCTTCTACTTGAAATATTATGTGGACGGTCCTGTAAGTTGCGATAATATCGCAACAAACGAAACCGAGGGAAACGTCATCCACAAAGACGAAAAAGGCTATTATGCACTGGTTGCCACCACGCGCCCGGAAACCATCATGGGCGACACGGCCATGTGCATCAACCCCAAGGACCCGAAGAACCAATGGTTGAAAGGCCGCAAGGTCATCGTGCCGCTGGTGGGCCGCGTAATTCCCGTCATTGAAGACCGGTATGTCGATATTGAATTTGGAACAGGATGCCTGAAGGTTACTCCTGCCCACGATAGCAACGACTACATGCTGGGCAAGACTCACAACCTGGAGAGCATCGACATCTTCAACGCCGACGGCACCATCTCGGAAGCCTCTCCGCTCTATGTTGGCATGGACCGCTTTGCTTGTAGGAAACAGATTGCCAACGACTTGCAGGAAGCCGGACTCATGGAGAAGGTGGAAGACTATGTGAACAAGGTGGGCTATTCCGAGAGAAATCCCGACACGGCCATTGAACCGCGTCTTTCCCTGCAATGGTTCTTGAAGATGCAACACTTTGCCGACATCGCCCTTCCGCCCGTGATGAACGGCGAAATGAATTTCTATCCGGCCAAATATAAAAACACATACAAGAACTGGCTTGAGAACATTCAGGACTGGTGCATCAGCCGTCAGTTGTGGTGGGGACACCGCATTCCGGCCTATTATTATAATGAAAACGACGACTATGTGGTGGCCGTTACCGCCGAGGAAGCACTTGAAAAGGCCAGGCAGAAGAGCGGCAACCCGCAGTTGCAACTCTCTGACCTCCGTCAGGATGAAGATGCACTCGACACGTGGTTCTCGTCGTGGTTGTGGCCCATCTCGCTTTTCGACGGCATCAACAATCCCGGCAACGACGAAATCAAGTATTATTACCCGACCTCAGACTTGGTGACGGCACCCGACATTATTTTCTTCTGGGTGGCCAGGATGATTATGGCCGGCGAGGAATATTTGGGCAAATATCCTTTCAAGAACGTTTATTTCACGGGCATCGTGCGCGATAAGCTCGGAAGGAAGATGTCGAAATCGCTTGGCAATAGTCCCGATCCCATAGAACTCATCGACAAATTCGGTGCCGATGGTGTGCGCATGGGCATGATGCTTTCTGCCCCGGCAGGCAACGACATCCTCTTTGACGAAAGCCTCTGCGAACAGGGCCGAAACTTCAACAACAAGATATGGAATGCCTTCCGACTTGTGCAAGGATGGGTTAAAGAGGATATTGAGCAGCCGGAAGCTAACAAGTTGGCTGTGAAATGGTTTAAGGCAAAACTCAAACAAGTGAATGAAGAACTCGACGACCTCTTCTCGAAGTATAGGATTTCGGAGGCACTGATGGCAGTGTACCGCTTGTTCTGGGATGAATTCTCAAGCTGGTATCTTGAAATGGTGAAGCCCGCATACGGTTCGCCTATTGATGCCAAGACATACGGCGCAACCTTGGAATTCTTCACCACATTGCTGAAAATGCTCCATCCGTTCATGCCGTTCATCACCGAGGAATTGTGGCAACACATCGTGGAACGAAAGGAGGGTGAGAGCATTATGAAGGAACAACTGGTCATTGGGAAACTTACCGACGAAGAGAAGGCTTTGCTCAATGATGTTGAGCAGGTGAAGCAGATTGTTTCGGGCGTCAGAATGGTGAGAAGCCAGAAAAACATTGCTCCCAAAGAGGTGCTCGAACTTCAGGTGGTCAACGAAAACCATTTCCAAAACTTCAATAGCGTCATCAAGAAGATGGCCAATCTCTCAGACATCACCATCATCAACGAGAAGGGCGCCGACGCCTCGTCGTTCATGGTCGGAACCGACGAGTTTGCCGTTCCCCTTGGCGACCTCATCGACGTGTCGGCAGAGATTGAAAAGCAGGAGAACCAGTTGAAACACCTGGAAGGCTTCCTGGCCGGCGTGATGAAGAAACTCTCCAACGAGAAGTTCGTGGCCAATGCCCCCGAGGCCGTCGTTGCCATGGAACGCAAGAAGCAGCACGATGCCGAGGAGAAAATTTCCGCATTGAAGGAAACCCTTGCTGAACTTAAGAAAAAGATTTGAAAAATCATTGGTGCCAATACGTAAATAAGACACAAATGAAAAAGCATTTCTTAGCCCTTTTTGGCATTCTTTCGGTGTTTTTCATCGTATCATGCCATCATCATGACACGCCGGAGCCGGAACCGACACCGGCGATGGTTGACAAGGCGGTGGTGATGTATATGCCGTGGTCGGGTGGGGGAAGCATCTATTCCGCCTGCCTCAAAAACATACAGGCCATGGAAACTGCCGTGGAATACCGGAAAGGGCTGGGAAATACGCGACTCGTCGTCTTTATTGCAAGCACGGCCAACAGGGCCCATCTCATTGATGTCAAGTATAAAGACGGCGAATGTGTGGAAGACACTCTCAAGACCTACGAATACCTGCGGAGCACGGACTACACTTCCGTCAACGGCATGATTGGCCTGTTCAAGGACATCATGGGCGTTGCCAATGCCAAGACTTACGGAATGGTGGTCAGTGCCCATGGCACGGGATGGCTGCCCAACAAGAGCGTGCAGGCCGCCTTGTCAAAGAAAAAGATGATGAAAAGGGTAGGGGAGTTTGAAGGCGAAATACTTGAAACCCGCTATTTCGGCACGGCGGTCAACGGCGATGCCTCTTTCCACACGGAGATAGCGGACTTTGAAGCTGCACTCGCCAACACGTTCCGACATCTTGACTTCCTGCTCTTCGACGATTGCTATATGCAGAACATCGAAACGGCATTCATCCTGAAAAATGTCACCGACTACATCGTTGCCTCCACATGCGAGGTACTGATGATTGGATTGCCCTATGCAACCGTCGGCGGATGCCTCTTCAACAATGATTACGCCGGAATTGTCAACGGCTTCTACGATTTCTTCATTGATTATGTAAATCCTTACGGCACATTGTCGGTTGTCAAGACAAGCGAACTTGACGAGACGGCACGCATTATGAAAGAAATCAACAGCCGGAAAAAGATTAAGCAGGACGACATCCAAACCATTCAGGAACTCGACGGCTATGGCCCCACGGTGTTTTTCGACATGGGGTCATACGTCAGGGTGCTGTGTGATGAGGACCAAGTTCTTTATAACAACATGAAGGCGCAGCTGGAGAAACTGGTGCCTTACATGTGCCACACACCGATGTTTTATTCTGCCGAGGACTATTCAAAGACCGTTATTTCCGAATATTCCGGCATTACCTGCTCAGACCCGAGCCTGAACGAACAGGCTGCAGAAAAGAATAAAACTCTTTGGTGGAGAGCCACACACGAATAACACACCGGGCCGGTGTGTTATTCGTAATCGTCGATGACATTGTTGACGAAATCCATCATCGGCTTTGCCACGACAAAGACTTTCAACATCTCATCGAGCCATCGGTCACCTTCAAAAAAAGCTTCAGGAACGGCTTTCCAGCAGCAATAGTCTTTCATGCGCAAGTATTGCATGAATTGGTAATCGCGCGGAAAACCAGAAGGGGCCGTCTTCAGCGATTCCAATCCGAAGCCTTTCTCGCTGTCCCAGTCTCCTTCGCCGGGAGCTCCGAAAAGATCCCGGAATTGCGGGTCTTCCACAATTCGCCTCCATTCCTCGATATTCCCGATAATTTCATTTCTACAAGAAGTCAAAATGTTGGTAGGCAGCCAGTAACTTCCACAGGCCAACAGACAATGAGAGGGCTCCAGGTGGATGTAATACCCTCCGTGCAATGCCTTCTTGCCATGTGCCGAGATGTATGCGCCAAGATGGTTCTTGTAGGGCGACTTGTCTTTTGAAAAGCGGGTGTCGCGATAAAAACGGTAGGTGCAATCTTTCACCGAAAGATGTGCTATGCTTTCGTCGATTTCGATAAGCCGGCCGATGGCCTTGGCCACGCCGTCCTCAAAATCTTTCCTTACGGTGTCATACTCTTTTTTGTGTTCCAGGAACCATGGCCTGTTGTTATTGGCCGAGACATCTTTTAGGAATTGGATGATTCTTTCTGACTGCATGCTTTCTTATTTTAGTAATGACTCTTTGGGACAATATTCGGTGAACGGACACTTCCCGCAATCGGGCATCCTGCTTTTGCAAACATACCTGCCGTGAAGCAAAAGCCAGTGATGGGCATCGGCCCACAAATCCTTCGGAATGGCTTTTTTCAGTTCCGCCTCCACCTTCTCGGGCGTTTTCGCCCTGCTTGAAACAAGGCCCAAACGGTGGCTGACGCGAAACACATGAGTGTCAACGGCAATGGCGCTCATTCCAAATCCCACGGCCTGCACCACGTTGGCCGTTTTTCGGCCCACGCCCGGCAACTTTGTCAATTCTTTCATCTCCGACGGCACTTCGCCGTTGAAGTCGGAAACAAGCATTTTCGACATTTGCGACAAATGCAAAGCCTTGGAATTGGGATAACTAACGCTCTTTATGAGTTGCAGAATATCATCAACTTCAGCCTTCGACATGGACTGTGCGTCAGGATAATGCCTGAAAAGTTCGGGAGTGACTTGGTTAATACGTTTGTCGGTGCATTGAGCACTTAACACCGTTGCCACCAATAGTTGGAACACGCTGCCAAATTCCAGTTCCGTCGTGGTTTTCCCCATCGTTTCCTGGAAATAGGCAAGCACCGCCTGTGTCCGTTCTTTTTTGTTCATTGTCGCAAATTATTACATTATCCCTACCAAAAAGCACGAACCGTTCCGTTGCCCGGTTCGTGCTTTTATGGTGTTGACGAATCAATTGGTTTATTCAATCACCACGAGCGGAGTGTCCTCCATGACGCTGTCGCCCACTTTTACGAGAATGGCGGTCACCTTTCCGCTTCTGTCGGCATCCAGGTTGTTGGCCATCTTCATGGCTTCGAGCACCACGATGGTGTCGCCGGCTTTCACCTCGTCGCCCACGGCCACTTTCAGGTCAGTGATAACGCCGGGCAGCGGAGCTTTCAAGGCATTGTTCGTGTTTACAGGACCGCCTGAGGCTGGGGCTTCAGGAGCAGCTGCAGCCTGGGCTGCGCCGGTCTTCACCACAACCTTTTTCTTTTCGGGTTCCGGCTCTTTTTCCATTTCCACCTGATATGCCTCGCCGTTGACGGTTACGCTGGCAATATTTTCTTTAATGTCACCAATTTCAACGTTATACTGCGTTCCATTAATGATATACTTATACTCTTTCATAAGTTCATGAATTTTGATTGTTAAGGATGTTGGGTCATTGTCAGCATGCGGGAAGACCAGTCGGAGTGGTGCTCCTTTATCGTGATAATGCCGGTTTCCTTGTCGTGCACGTTGTTGCCCTGGAACTCATGCAAAGCAAGAGCTATGGCGGCATACACTTCATTGTTTGCTTTTCCCATGATGGTAATGTTTTAGAAGATTGTATAGAGGGAAAAGTTGAAAAAGTGAAAAGCGCCTCATGCACTTGATGTTGCCGAAGAGAGTGATTACTTCTTTTCACTTTTTCACTTTTCCAACCATTTAGTGGTTACATCGGAATGTTCCCGTGCTTCTTTGCAGGCAGGCCTTGACGCTTTGTGGCCAACTGAGCCAGTGCGCGGCAAATGCGGAAGCGGGTGTTGCGCGGTTCAATCACATCGTCGATATAGCCATACTTGGCTGCCTGATACGGATTGGCGAACAGGTCGCTGTATTCCTGCTCTTTCTCGGCCATAAATGCCTTGGGATCTTCTGCGCCCTTGGCTTCCTTGGCATAGAGCACGGCAACGGCTCCGCTGGCACCCATCACGGCAATCTCGGCGTTGGGCCATGCGTAGTTAATATCGGTGCGTAACTGCTTGCAGCCCATCACGATATGGCTTCCGCCATAACTCTTTCTCAAAGTAACTGTTACCTTGGGAACGGTGGCTTCACCATAGGCATAAAGCAACTGGGCACCGTGAAGAATGACGGCATTGTATTCCTGACCGGTTCCAGGCAAGAAGCCGGGAACGTCAACCAACGACACGATGGGAATGTTGAAAGCATCGCAGAAGCGCACAAACCTTGCGCCCTTACGCGAAGCATTCACGTCGAGCACGCCGGCGTAGCAAGAGGGCTGGTTGGCCACGATGCCTACGCTCTGGCCATTGAAGCGTGCGAAGCCCACGATGATGTTCTTGGCAAACTTGGGCTGCACTTCAAAGAACTCTCCGTCGTCAACCACGGCCGTGATGACTTTATACATGTCGTAAGCCTTGTTCGGGTCGTCGGGAAGGATTTCGTTGAGCGAATCCTCCATCCTGTTGATGGGGTCGGAGCACTCCACGCGCGGAGCCTCTTCCATGTTGTTCTGGGGAATGTAGCTTATCAGCGTCTTGATCATCTGGATGGCTTCTTCCTCGGTGCTTGCCGTGAAATGTGTCACGCCGCTCTTTGTGGAGTGTACGCTGGCGCCGCCCAGGCTCTCCTGGTCAACGTCTTCGCCCGTCACCGATTTCACCACCTTCGGGCCGGTAAGGAACATATATGACGTGTTCTCCATCATCAGCGTGAAGTCCGTGAGTGCGGGAGAATAGACCGCACCGCCGGCGCAGGGTCCGAAGATGCCGCTGATTTGCGGAATGACGCCGCTGGCCAGGATGTTGCGCTCGAAAATCTCAGCATATCCGCCCAGTGCGTTGATGCCTTCCTGGATGCGTGCGCCGCCCGAGTCGTTGATGCCGATGACGGGAGCACCCATTTTCATGCCAAGGTCCATCACCTTGCAAATCTTCTCGGCCATTGTTTCCGACAGAGAACCTCCGTTCACGGTGAAGTCCTGTGCAAACACATAGACCAGGCGCCCGTCGATGGTGCCCGAACCTGCCACGACACCGTCGCCGAGGAACTGCTTCTTCTCCATGCCGAAGTTGGTGCAACGGTGGAGCTTGAACATGTCCACTTCCTCAAAACTGCCTTCGTCGAGCAGCATGTCAATGCGTTCACGAGCTGTGTATTTGCCGCGTGCGTGCTGTTTCTCGATGGCTTTTTCGCCGCCACCCAAACGAGCCTGCTCGCGTTTTGCGATCAGCTCTTTAATCTTCTCTACTTGTTTGCTCATTTTTTATGATGTTTATCAAATATGGTTCTTTATTACTGTGTTAGTGCTCACAAAGCTCGGTGAGGACGCCGCAGGTCGATTTCGGATGCAGGAACGCAATGTTGAGGTTCTCGGCACCCTTGCGCGGGGCTTTGTCAATCAGGCGCACGCCTTTCCCATCACATTCGGCCAATGCGTTGGCAACGCCGTCTTCAATGCAGAAAGCCACATGATGCACACCCTTGTTGCCTTTGTCGAGCCATTTCTGGATGGTACTCTCCGGTGATGTGGGTTCCAGAAGTTCCAGTTTTACCTCTCCGCACTTCAGGAAGGCGGTCTTAACTTTCTGGTCCTCAACTACTTCAGTGGCATAGCATTCCAGTCCCAGCACTTCAGTGAAGAAGGGGAGGGCCTCTTCTATACTCTGAACTGCAATACCCAAATGTTCAATATGAGAAATTTTCATAATAATAAAAAATTAATGGTTGTTAATAGATGGTTGCAAAGGTAACATTTTATTTTGAAACAAGGGAAAAAAAAGGCTTTAAATATCATAAAAACAACATATTTTTTCGTCTCGCCGAAATATCTGGGCCGCAACTTTCGGGTTACGATGTTTTGACGTTTCTTTTAGACTCCAAAACGTCTTTTAGGTTGACGGACTTGATTCATGTTGAATTTTGAGTATTGGCGTCATAGGTTACGCATTTCACAATACTATTTTTCTATTCATACGATGGATAACGGCATAGGTAAAAATAGGTAAAAATATTTGACAAAATAGGCAGTTTACGTGTCGTTTTTGTAAATTGCTGAATTTCAGTGGTTTGAAAATCGTGAAAAGTTTGACGGCAATTTGAGAGGAGAGATTTGCCAAATTTCTCCTCTCAAACTGCCAAATCTCTCCCTGAAATTTGCCGTCAAACCTCTTGAGACAACCTAAAACCCATGAAAAATTTTGACAAAAGGAACGTTGTACTAAATGTATATATTTTAAGTAAACAGCTATTAATTCACACTCTTCTTGAATAGGTTCCAATACTTAAGTTTGAACTCAAGACCTCCCAAATAGACCAAAATCATGAAAAAATGGTTGTCATAATGAATATCGATTTTTAAATCGGTGTTGTTTGAAAATAATCGGCATTATGATAAATAGACGATTTGGGTTATAAAGGATAGAAAATAAGTTTATACCTGGTGTAAGAAGAAAAAAGGAAGAAAGTGCCCTATCGTTGATAGGAACCGCGGAATGTGCGGTTAATAATTGACATCGGTTTTGAAGGCAGTAACATAATTCATCTGCTTCAAAATCTGAAATTTTCTTTTAACAATATATTCGGAGGGATTTTTGGAAGAATACACGAGCGGATTTGGAAGTGTTGCCGCTATCAAAGCGCAGTTGGCCCGTGTCAGGTTTTTGGCCTGGCAGCTGAAATGTTCTTGTGCCACAGCTTCCACGCCGTAGATGCCGTCGCCCATTTCAATGGAGTTCAGATAGACTTCCATAATTCTTTCCTTGCTCCAGATAAGTTCTATGAGCACGGTGAAATAAGCCTCAAGCCCTTTGCGCACCCATGAACGCTCAGGCCATAGGAAAACGTTTTTTGCCGTTTGTTGTGAAATGGTGCTTGCGCCGTATTTTTTGCTGCTTTTCTTGTTTTGGTTGGCGGCTTTCTCTATGGCGTCGAGGTCGAAGCCGTGGTGTTTCATAAACCTGGCGTCTTCGCTGCCCATCACGGCCAGCGGCATGTCATCGGGCATGTCGCGTAAGGGAATCCAGTGGTGCTTAAGTTTCAAGGATTTGCCTTCCTTGTGTTGTTCGTAACACCTTATTAACATCAACGGCGTTACATATACAGGAAGGAAACGATAAATGATAACAGAAAGAATGGTGGAGGCAAAAAATGCCACCACCAATCTTTTAAATAATTTCTTAATGAACTTAAACACAACAGGTTATTACTGCAGGTTGCCGTTCTGTGCTGCCTGAATCATGGCTTCGCTGGGATAGAGAATCACCTCCACGCGGCGGTTCTGAGCCTGTCCGGCCTTTGTCGAGTTGTCGGCCACGGGGTTCGAGCTACCAAAGCCCTGAACGCTCTTCAGCTGGTTGGCGCTCACGCCACAGCTCTTCAGATAGTTGGCCACTGCATTGGCACGGTTCTGAGAGAGAGGATTGTTGATGGCGTCGGTACCTGTGGAGTCGGTGTAACCCTGAATGGCTACCGAGCAGTCGGAGTTCTGGTTAAGAACGGTAGCAAAATTGCTCAGCTCAGTCTTGGAGGCGGGCTTCAGGGCGTACTTGTTGGTATCGAAGAGAATGCCCGAGTTGAAGGTCACCTTCACGGCAGCAAGTCCGTTGGCATCGGTAATGCCCTGCACAGTGGCGTTGGCCAGTTCGGCTTCAGCCTGAGCTTTCACCTTGTCCATGTGCTTGCCAATGAGAGCGCCAGCACCGGCACCCACGGCTCCGCCCACGGCGGCGCCCACGGCCGTATTGCCGGCAATCTTGCCAACCACAGCACCGAGCAATGCGCCGGCACCCGTGCCGATCAGCGTTCCAGTACCGGTCTTAGTTGCACAACTGCCAAACACAAGTGTCAGGCACATAAACATTGTCACAAACTTTGTCTTTTTCATAATTTTGTAATTTTAAAATGTGGTTAAATGAAAATGTATTTTCTCTTTTTTGACTTTATATATTTGTCAGGGTTTATTATTTTCGCCGCAAATATACGAACTTTTTTCGATATAAAGCGAAAATTATCCATTTTTTCGCATCAAGAAGGCTTAAGAAATCATTTAATTTGCGAGATTTCAATTTTTTTAGTACTTTTGCAGCCTAAAAAAGGTAAAAATATTACATCAACAAAAAATTATCTCATAATGGCAAAAGAACTAAAAGATCTTACCAAGCGTGCCGACAACTACAGCCAATGGTTCAACGACTTGGTAGTGAAAGCCGACCTTGCGGAGCAATCGGCGGTGAGAGGGTGCATGGTCATTAAACCCTACGGCTATGCAATTTGGGAGAAAATGCAGCAGCAACTCGACAAGATGTTCAAGGAAACAGGTGCCCAGAATGCCTATTTCCCCTTGCTCATTCCCAAATCATTCCTTTCGCGCGAGGCCGAGCATGTGGAAGGGTTTGCCAAGGAATGTGCCGTGGTCACCCACTACCGTCTTCGCGCCAAGGCCGACAAGTCGGGCGTGGAGGTGGACCCTGCCGCCCGTCTTGAAGAAGAACTCATCGTGAGGCCCACTTCCGAAACCATCATCTGGAACACTTATAAGAACTGGATTCACTCTTGGCGCGACCTGCCCCTGATGTGCAACCAGTGGTGCAACGTCATGCGTTGGGAAATGCGCACCCGCCCCTTCCTTCGCACCAGCGAATTTTTGTGGCAGGAAGGCCACACCGCCCATGCCACCAGGGAGGAAGCCGAGCAGGAGGCCCAAAAAATGCTGAAGGTGTATGCCTCGTTTGCCGAGGAATGGATGGCAGTGCCCGTGGTACAGGGAGTGAAGAGCGAGACCGAGCGCTCCGCGGGAGCTCTCGAAACCTATACCATTGAGGCCATGATGCAGGACGGCAAGGCGCTGCAGAGCGGCACCAGCCACTTCCTCGGACAGAACTTCGCCAAGGCGTTTGAGGTCACCTATTTAAATAAAGAGAATAAGCCCGAATACGTTTGGGCCACGTCGTGGGGTGTCAGCACACGCCTGATAGGAGCATTAATCATGACCCATAGCGACGACAACGGCCTGGTGCTGCCTCCGAAACTGGCTCCCATTCAGGTTGTTATCGTTCCTATTACGAAAGGTACCGAACAACTGGCCGCCATTTCCGAGCGCCTCCAGCCCGTCATCGAAGAGCTTCGGAAGGCAGGTATCAGCGTGAAATATGACGATGCCGACAACAAACGTCCCGGATTTAAGTTCGCCGACTATGAACTGAAGGGCGTGCCCGTCAGGTTGGTCATGGGCGGACGCGACCTCGAGGAAGGGACCATTGAAGTGATGCGCCGCGACACACTTGAAAAAGAAACGCGCAGCATCGACGGAATCGTGGAATACGTGGAACAATTGCTTGAGGACATTCAGGCCAATATCTTCCAGAAAGCCAAGACGTTCCGCGATGCCCATATCTTTGAGTGCGACAACTACGACGACTTCAAGGCCCGCGTGAAAGACGGCGGCTTCTTCCTCTGCCACTGGGACGGCACCGCCGAAACCGAGGCCAGAATCAAGGAAGAAACACAGGCCACCATCCGTTGCGTGCCCTTCGACGTAGAGCAAACACCGGGCACCGACATGGTTTCGGGCAAACCGGCCAAATACCGCGTCATCATAGCTCGAAGCTATTAAAAAGTTGAAAAACTAAAAAGGTGACAAAATAATAAGTGAGCCCTCTCTCATCCCAAAAGCAGGGATTGGAGAGGGCTCGCTTTTTCTTTGTACTATAACGATGTCAGGGCAAATAAATTATTTCCTCACGGTCTGAATGGCCTGGTCGCCAGGGAAATAGCGCAGGCCGACACATTCCGTGGCATCGGCTTTATAGGCTTTCCATTCAACACTCCCCCACTCTATTTTGTCCGTCCGCTGAGCCACAGGCACATGTGGAATGAGCGAACCGTCCCTTACAAGGATGACGGCTGGAATGGGGCCGGCCTCAATCTCCTGGTACCCGCCATCATAGATTTTTCCCGTCTGATAATCAATCCATTTTCCTTTTGGCAGATAGCACATCCTCGACGTGCCGCTTTCCAAGAGAGGTGCCACAAGCATCTGACTTCCAAACATATACTCGTCTTCCACCAGCCATGCGCCGGCATCCTCGGGAAATTCCACCAATAGCGCCCTTACCATGGGCAAGCCTTTCTCGGTGCAATCCTTGGCCTGGGCATAGACATACGGCATGAGGCGGTATTTCATTTCCGCACTTTCGCGGAATGCCTTTGTGAACGACTCGCTGATGAGCCAAGGTTCGGTGGGCGGAGCACCGTGGGCACGGGTGTGGCTACTTAGGAAACCGAAGGGCAGCCAGCGCCTGTAGATGTCCTCGGGACTGGCCGTCACGAAGCCGCCCATGTCGTGGCTCCAGAAGGAAAAACCGCTCAGGCCGAACGATAGTCCTCCGCGAAGGTCACCCAGCATGCCGACGTTGGTGGTGGCCGCATCGCCGCCCCAGTGCAGGGGATAGCGTTGGCTACCTGCCCATGCCGAACGTGCCCAAATGACGCCCTCGCCATTGGTTTCCTTGTCAATCACCTCCCACAACGCCTTGTTATAGCGCAGGGGGTAAAGATTGTGTTCATAGATTCCGCCTTTCCCGCTGTGGTAGAAGCCGTTAAGCGGTGCAGCCTCGCCGAAGTCACACTTAATGACATCCACGCCTTGCTTAATCAATCCGGCAATCTTGTCCTGATACCAGGCCACGGTTTCAGGGTTCGAGAGGTCGAGCACGGCATCCTCATAGGGCATGCCGCCGTTGGCGTTCTTCACGAACAGTCCTTTCTCTATGAGCTCGTTGAAATAGCGGTTCTTGGGTGTGAAGTAAGGCAATTGCCAAAGACAGGTGTGGAAGCCCATGTCGTCCATTTGCCGCAACATTTTCACGGGGTTCTTGAAGCGGTTTTTCGAGAACTCGTAATCGCATTGCCAATCCACGTCGAACCATCCGGTGTCGAAGTGGATGACGTCCGACGGAATCTTGTTTTCCCTGAGTTGTCGAGCCACCTCAAGTCCTTCATCCTGAGAAAAATAGGTAATGCGGCTCATCCATGTTCCGAAAGTCCAAAGGGGCAACATGGGCGATTTGCCCGTCAGGTTGGTGTATTCGTTGAGAATGTCCTTGGGTTCGCCGAAGAAGATGAAGAAATCTATTTTCTCGTCGCCCATAAACAGTCGGTCGGCACCGATATAGCTGGCTCCGAAATCGCAGGTGACAGGTGCCGAGGTGTGCATGAAAACGCCATAGCCCTTGTTGGAAAAGAAGAACGGCACCGGCTTATACTGACCGTCGGTTTCGGGTCCCTGGGGGTCGGTGACAAAGAGGTGGACCTTCTGCCCCACTTTGTTGAGCGATGTGAATGACTCTCCACAACCGTAAATCCGCTCACCGGGAGACAATGAGAACACGGGATTGACACTTCGCGAGTTGTCGGAGCCGCGCTTGATGAAGGAGAACGGCAGGAGTTTCACCTGAGTGGAGTCATTATCAATGATGTGGCGCGTCTGTGTCAGCACCTTTCCCCGCGCATCTTTCAGCACCATCCTCCAGGGATAGGGTTGAATTTCAACGGTTCCGAAGTCGGATTTGTAAACAACCGTTTCCCCGCGTTTTGTGCCCTGCCAGGCCCGTGACGACGGTACCGGTCCGGCCAGCATCACACTATTGGCATCGTCGGAAGCGGTCTCGGCGGGTGTGGTGAGCATGGTCAGCCTGACGGTTCTCGGACTTACAAAGCGAATTTCAAATTTCAACTCGGGGTCGTTGTCGTAGGCCGCATCGGGAAAGTCGAGCATGCGCATGGGAACAGGCCAATAGCCGTTGGTGTTGAATGCCTGACGGGGCGACAGGCGATAGCGTTTCCACTGCACCTTCCCCACCCCATTGGCAACATCCCAGGCACAAAGGCTATCGGCCAGGAAGTAAGTGTTGGAAAGGTCGAAGAAGTCGGCGGACATGTCCTTTGGACTGTTCATCAAGTACTGCACCCCGGCGTTGGTCTGAATTTGGCCGTGCATACTGAGGGGTGACAACAACAGTGTCAGGAAAGCGACGAAAAGCGTTTTTTTCATAATTGTTTGTTTGAAAGATGATGATGCCAGGCCGGATATATTATTCAACCGGGCAACGGATGTTGATTTGTCAAAATTTTTCATATTAAAAGATGCCTTGTAGAAACTTTGACCGCAAATTTCGAGGAGAGATTTGGCAAATCGAGAGGGGAAATTTGGCAAATCTCTCCCCGAAATTTGCAGTCAAAAGAGGGGCGATTTTAAACACGTTGATTATCAGCACGTTACGAAAATGATGAAAATTAGGTGATTTTGTCAAGATTTTTCATAATTACTACCCATCGGGCTTACCCTCTTTTGAAGGCAAAAATGGAGGACATTTTGGCACCTTCCAAGGTGGTTGGAAAGCCCCTTAGCGAGGCGGGCCGTCACTCGACGTTGATGGCCGCCTGTTGCAGACCTACAGCCCTTGCGGTGAGCGTTCCCTTGCCTTTCACCACGACGAGACATTTGCCAAAGAACGCCTTGCGCTTGTTGTCCTTGAAACGCTCCATGGAGGTCTGGCAACCGTTGTCCACGCCTACAATCTGCAATTCAGGACTGGTGAAGAACACCTGGTTTTCGGCGAGCGGACAAAGGCGGCCCTCGTCGTCGGTAATTTCAACGGCGATGAACGTCAGGTCTTTTCCGCTATAGTCGGTCGTGAGCCTGATGCGCGAGGGCGCTCCGGCAGTTGCGATGACTTGTTCGCCCACGGTCTGTCCGTTCCTTCGCGCCACGGCCTTCACCTCTCCGGGTTCAAACACCACGCGCCACGAAACATGATACTGGTGGGGAGTCTTCTTCCTTATGCCCTGGCTTCGCCCGTTGATGAACAATTCCACCTCGTCGGCATTGTTGTAGTAGCACCACATGTCGATGGTCTGCCCGGGCAACCAGTTCCAATGGGGGAAGAGATGGAGCACGGGGTCCGGGGTCCATTCGCTTTGGTACATATAATAGCTGTCCTTGGGGAAACCGGCAAGGTCGATGATGCCGAAATAGCTGCTCCGTGCGGGGAAGCTGTAAGGCGTGGGCTCGCCGATGTAGTCGAAACCGGTCCAGATGAATTGCCCGGCCACGAAGGGGTTGTGCTTCACCACGTCCCAGGTTTCCTCGTGGGTGGAACTCCACGAGGCGTGCATGTTGTCGTAGGCCGAACACATATAGGTGGGGTCGGTATAAGGCAGCCACCACTCCTTGGGGGCCACATAGACGCTGTCGGAGGGCATCATGTAGAACCCGCGGGTCTGAAGGGCCGAAACGCTTTCGGAAAAGAGGAACGGCTTGCCGGGGAAGTTCTTCGGCACGTCTTTCACCCACTGGTGGTGATAGTTAAAACCAATGACGTCGATGGCTCCACTCTTGAAAAGGTGGTTGGCGGGGTTGGGCTCGTTGCATCCGGCAGTGACGGGGCGGGTGTTGTCGAATTTCTTGGCGAGCTCGGCCAGGTGTCGAGTCAACAGGGAGTTGACGCTCAGTTCACCTTCCTTGGCCAGCGTGGAGGCATCGTGGCCGGCATTGAGAATGAGGTTGGCCTGCTCAAGGGTCAGCGTGTCGGCCTCGGCCGACGACCATTGTTCGAGCACTTCGTTGCCTATGGACCACATGATGATTGACGGGTGGTTGCGGTCGCGCCTTACCAGGTCGGTGAGGTCTTTCTCGTGCCACTGGTCGAAGAAGCGGGCATAGTCGTTCTGCGTCTTCTTCCTGCGCCACATGTCGAAGGCTTCGTCCATGACGAGGAGGCCCATGGTGTCGCACATTTCAAGCAACTGGGGTGCGGGCGGGTTGTGGGAACAACGTATGGCATTGACGCCCATGGCTTTCAGCTTGACAAGCTTTCGGCGCATGGCATCGTCGTAGAAAGCCGCCCCCAGGCACCCCAGGTCGTGATGCTCGCAAACGCCATTGATTTTCATGCTTTTTCCGTTGAGCGAGAAACCTTTTTCGGGATCGAAACGGAATGTCCTCACGCCGGTCTTGGTCTCGTAGGTGTCCACCAGTTGCTTGCCGTTATACACTTCGGTCCTGATGGTGTAGAGGTAAGGGCTTTCCAAAGTCCAGAGTCGGGGGTTGCTGAGCTGAAGGGTGGAAGAATACGATGTGGCGAGCTGGCGGCCGGAGGCATCGAGAAGGATGTTTCTCACGCGGGTGCTTTTGGTGGCGTTCTCCAGTTCCACGTTCACGGTGAAGGTGGCTTTGCGGCCATTAGCACTGGGCGTGGCCACCACGTAAGTTCCCCATTGTGCCACATGGGTGGGATGAACGGTTGTGAGGCGCACATGGCGGTAAATGCCGCAACCGCTGTACCATCGCGAGTTGGGCTGGTCGCTGTTGTCCACCTTCACGGCAATGACATTCTCACCGGCCACCAGATAGGGGGTGATGTCGTATTGGAAAGAGCTATAGCCATAGGGACGGGAGCCGGCGGCCTGACCGTTCACATAGACGGTGGAGTTCATGTAAACGCCGTCAAATTCTATGATGGTCAGGTTTTTTCCCAACGTGGCGCCATCCACTTGGAAATGTTTCCTGTACCATCCTATTCCGCCCGGCAGTGCGCCGCCTCCTGCGCCGCTGGGGTTGGAGGCGAGAAAATCGCCCTCGATGGCCCAGTCGTGCGGCAGGTTGAGTGCTCGCCAATGGGAATCGTTGTAGCCGGTTTCGCGCATTTGGGCAGAGTCGGCGAGGATGAAGAGCCAGTCGTTGTCGAAATTCCTGACCTCGCGGGCTTCGGCGGCAAGCATGGACCAAAGGGCAGTCAGGAGGAAGATAAATCGGTTATTTTTCATTGTTTTAGGAGTTTAGACGATAGAACAAAAGGGGGTTAGACGTAGTTTTTTATTTCGCTCAAGTCGGAAATGACGTAGGTCGGAATGGTGGCATCTTGTGCCTCGTCGGTCCATCCCCTGCCCTTCATCCATGCCGTTGGGCAACCAAGGGTTTTGGCGGGAATGATGTCTTTTTCTATGCTGTCGCCCACCACGAGCACTTCTTGCGGTTGTAGCCCGAGGTCGTCGATTCCTTTTTGAAAAATGCGAGGGTCGGGTTTCCTGATGCCCACCACCGCCGACTCGGTGATGCTTTGGAAAATGCCGTCGAGGCGGAATTCGTTGAGCACCGCCGAGATGTTTCCGTAGAAATTGCTGACCAGGGCCAAAGGGCAGCATTGGCGAAGTTCAAGCAACACTTCGCGGCTATGGGCAACGGTTTCCACCACCTGCTGGTAAATGTTGTTGAGAAGGGCGAGTTGCACTTCGGTATATTTCTTTTTGTCGGCCATCCACCATTGTTGGGTGAAGATATATTCAAGCTCCAGTCTCAACTTCACATCAAGGAGTTTCTTGAATGTGTACGACGGAAGAATGATGGGATTGCGGCCCAGGGTGCGTTCGGCGAAGACGTATGCATGGCGGAACTGCTGCTCGGTGACGGGGATGTTGCATTTTTGCCACGCATCCCAGAGCACCCGGGCCCAGTGGTCGCCCCGGGTGTCGAGTGTTCCCCCGTAGTCGAAGATTATGGCGTTCATTTGATGAAAAAAAGGTAGTTAGAATGTCATTCGCATCATCAGCCTGATGCCGTGTTTATGGGCGGTGGGCAGGTCAAGATAGGTCATGCGGCGGACATATTCCACATGGAGGATTTTGAAGATGTTATGAACGCCGGCAATAAGCTCGAAATAGGGACGGTGGCTGTCCATGACAAACGAGCCTTCGGGGAAAGGCATGAGCATGGGGTCGTCGGCATTTTCGGGCAAGGTGGGATTGTTTTTGTCGGTAAGCGTTCCCCAAAGCATCTTGACGCCGAGAAATTCTCTCCACTTCAATTTCTTCAACAACGGAATGCGGTTGAAGATTTTTCCGTTCATGTCCCACGACAAGTCGGCCGACAAATACCTGTCGTTCATAAATTCCATGTTGTTGATAAGGTTGAAGGTTTCGTCTTCAACAATATACGAAAGGTTGGCGGCCGGCATGATGAGTAGCGGATAAGGCACCTTGCTCCATTGTATGCCGCCTTTCACATAAAGGTCTATTTTTCCGAAGCTATGGGGCATCCAGATGCGTTTGAACATGGTGAGTTCCGAAAGTTGGAAGTCGTATTGTCCGCCAAACACGTTGTTAAAGCCCATGGTATGGCCGATGGTGAACACCGGAGCGTCAAGATTGATGGGCAATCGGCGTTGTTTGGTGTTGATGAAGGTTTCGCCGGGTGCGAAACGCAATTGGCCATGCAACTCGGTGGTCCTGATGCGCTGTGAATGGATGTCGATGGCCTGTCCGGGTTCTGCCCTATGGCTCCAGTTGGTCCAATTGACTTTCTCGCCAGCCCTGTCCATGGGGATGAAGAACAATTCTCCGGCCGCCTGCCGTTCCTCGGTCTTGAACGAAATGGTTGTTTTGAATCCGAACTCCTCTTCTCGCTCAAAGGCCAGCACTTGCCGGTTGTAGAACACCATCTTGTCCACCACGTCCCATTTGAGTGCCGTGAACACATTGTCCTTGTCGGTGTGTAGGAATTTGTCCGAAGGCGACTCAATGTCGTAGGTTGAACTAAAAGAAAGGGTGCGCTTTGGAAATTCCCTCGGCAGGTATTCTTTTTTGTTGAACGAGTAGGTCAACTCGCCCTTGTAGTAGTTTTTCTTGCTTCCCAATCCCCTTGCAAAATAGCCGCTTGCAAACCAGTGCGGGTTCAGGTTGGCCGTGGTTTGTGCGCTCAACCTTAGTCGCATGTCGTCTATGAAATTGTTGGTAATCATGGTGTTGATGGGGCCGATGTCCACCTTGCTGGGATGTTCTTTTGAGCCGGTATCGACAAAGTTTTCCACCAGCGCCCTTAGCACGAAGATGCCGTATTTGAAGCCTTTCATCTTTTCAAGGTTGGCCAGGAAATCCTCCATGTTGCTTTCGCCTTGGGTGAAATCCACGGTGCGGTATTGCGCCCAGAAGTCGTCGTCGCGCATCTTGGCGTTGGCCTCGTGTCGTTCTTTCTGTTTTCCTTTCAATAGTTTCTTGTTGATTTCCTCGAAGTCGTAGTCTTGTAAACGGGTGGTTCTTGACACGAAGGCCTTGCTTAGGAACTTGGCTATTGACAATTCCACGAACATGTCATCGTAGGTGAGCACCCATTCTCCGCTGGGCAGCTGGGTGTATTCCTGCCGTATCTGAAGGTTGTCAACGAAGTTCACGTCGCTTTTCTTTGGCAACGTAAGGTTGCACATCTTCACATGCAAAGTGCTGTCTTTCACTATGAACAGCTCTCCACGGAAGCCGAAATCCTGCTGGTTGTTGGGCAGGAACTGAATATGGAAACACGAGTCGCGCCCCACCTTCAGGGTGTCTTCTATGTAATACCTGTAGAAGCTGATGGCGTTTTTGCCGATGGGCGACGTGAAGGGGAATTGCAAAAGCCTCACCTCGTCGTCGTAGATGTCAACATCGGTGAAGATGTCCTTCACGGCAACGGTGAGGATGTCGCCCGTTTCAAACAAGTCGTTCACGCCGGTGGAGTTTTCTCCCATCACGATGCTCTTTTCGGTCTTCGGGTCTTTGCGATACATGTATTTTGTCACTGTCTCTGTGACACTTAGCGGCAGGGTGAGCTTTTGGTTATATGGACTTACCTCCACTTGGTTGAGCAGCCACTGTCTTTTCTTGAACAAGGGACTTTCCAGGTGGTCGGGAGTCAGCTCGTTGAGGCCGAGCGTCATTTTCTGGTATTTGTTATACTGGTAGAAGTCGTGGTTGGCCAGATTAGTTTTCTTCTTGGCCGCAATCACGCGTCTCATCAGTTCCACAGCGGGATTGTCTTTCCGGCGGTATCTCGACCGTTTTTCCCTCACGGTGACGCCCTGCAGGTGTGTTTCCTCGGGTTCCAGTTTCACCGTCACCTTGAGCGGAGTGCTGGCATTGACGTTGATGGTCTGCGATTTATAGCCCAGTGCGCTGATGGTGAGTTCCCATCCCACATGCTTGTCGATGGAAAATCGTCCGCTGGCATCTCCGGCCACCATCACATGATGGCCTTTATATATGGCACTGGCAAAGGGGATGCTGTCGCCGGTTTCGGCATCAATCACCCCGCCGGTTATTTTCTGGGCCGCCGTGGGAAGTGCCAGGCCGAAGGCGAGGCACAGGGCCATGACAAAGCCCGCCATTCTGTGTTGCGTGTTTCTTTTCATTCGTTTCTTAATTGTTTTGTCATTCGGGAACAAAGGTTTTCGTGTTCCTTGTGCATGTAAATATATAATGTGGTGAGCACAATGATTTCAAAAAGCAAATACACCCACGGGCAGTTCAGCAAGCATGTGATGTAAATGCAGATGGCCCTCACGTTGAATGTCAGGATGTTGGTATATTTCATCAGCGGTCGGCTTCCGTTGAGGAAGTTCTCCTTCACGCGTTCTGCCACCGCGCTGCCAGCCTTTTCGTTGTAGAGGGCGAAGAACTCCTGGAACCGCGGAGTGCGCTTCTCCTGGCTTTTGCAATAGTTGGCGTAGTTGTAGTAGAAAAGCCGTGCAAACCACCTGCCGGCGGGCAGGCTTTCATAGATTTGCCGCTGCTGGGCGTAGTTGTCGAGCTCGCTTCCCTGTTTTCCTTTCAAGAAGAACAAGTGAATTTGCCGGTAATAGTCGGCGAGCGAACTTTGCGGACTGTGGCACAACACTCCGGCCACGAAGCAGAGCACCCAGATGCCGATGCCCCAGCGCAGTGACGTTCCGGGAATGGCCTGCCCCATCATGCGGAATGCCAGTGCCGCATAGATGCAGAAGAACCACACGTCGCCCGAGAAACCGTCGAGCACGCGCCCCACCAGCGTCTTCTTCCCCGTCAGGCGCGCCATCTGCCCGTCGGTGGAGTCGCAGAAGTTGGCAAGCATCAGCAGGGCCACGCCGGCAAGGTTATGGGCCAAGTCGGTGAAATAAAACATATATCCGGCACCCATGCCCAGGAAAATGGACAAGATGGTGATGGCATTGGGATGAACTCCCAGCTTGTTCCAAAAGAGCGCGAACACCAACCCTATGGGGCGGGTGAAATGCACGTCGAGCCATTCCTCGGTGTCGTTGCTCTTGAACGATGCCTGAAGCATTTCCTTGAATTTCATTGTCTATTCTTTTGTTTTTTAAAGGAGTTTAGAAGTTTAGACGTTACTGGAAGCCCACCCCCAGCCCCTCCCATAAGGAGGGGAGCCTTGAGCCCGTACGCCCTCCCCCCTTTGGGGGGATTAGAGGGGGGCCATCAGGGGGCCTTCACTTCACCATATCAGCAATCGCCATCGCCGCCTCTTCCCTGCACCGGGCAAAGCTGGGCCAGTCGTTGAAGTCGATGATGACAAACGAGCCGTCGTCTTTCACGATGACGTCGCCGCCATAGACCTGTAGTCCCGTAAGTGCGGCCAGCCGTTCCGCCTCGCTTTGCAACACCTTTGGCGAAAAGCCATAATGGTGGGCGGGACCGTTACGTTCCTCATCGCCGAACTTCGTCTGCCCGTCGTCCGTGGGATAATAGTATCGAAAGAAGTCCGTTCCGGCAACGCCGTAGAACTTCACCACGTCGCCCGGCACATGGGCGGTGATGTTCACATCTTCAATGTCCCGATTTTTGAAATATCCTAATTTTCTCACCACATCGTCCCAAGTGGCGGCATATTGCACGTCGTACAGGCATTCGGCCGGTCCGCTGCCTTTCTTCAGCCACCACCCTCCGCCGTCGGGAGCATCGCACATGTCATCGCTTCCGGGCGTAGGAACGCACAAGGGAGCCATGGGAAAGCCGTTTGCCCTCATCAGCGCATCAAGCCCCGATCGGCACGTCACCATCCTCACGCTTTCGGGCGTATTCACCACCCGGCACCCTTCCTCCTGGCGTTTCTGAAGGATGTCGAGCGTTTCCGGCAGGCGGCCCATCGACAGGAACAGGTCGGCCCGCTCCTCATCCACCAGGTCTTCCTCCTGCCGGTATTCCACCACATTGTGGCCGTCGTCGAGCAAATGGCCCACGGCCTCAAGGATGTGCATGTCCTTCTTCACGGAGTGCGGCGAGAATTGCGTGGCGCGATATACAAGGATAATTTTCATTTAAATCTTAAAAGGAGTTTAGGAGTTTACTGGAAGCCCACCCCCAGCCCCTCCCGAAAGGAGGGGAGCCTTGAGCCCGTACGCCCTCCCCCCTTTGGGGGGATTAGAGGGGGGCTTTTTCAATGTCTTCCTTATGGTCAATGTCAACCACCTTCGAGAAGGCATGCGCCCTAAGGTGCAGGCCGTCGCTTATCAATGCGCGCTGGAAATTGCGCATGCGTGCCTCCCCACGTTCCACGCACCTCCGGAGGGTCTGCAGGGCCGGAGCGGTGAGGCCGTAGATGCCCGCGGAAATCCATCGCGGATGGTCTTGGCGGTCGAGGAACGCGGTGATGTTCATCTTCTCGTCGGTCTCCACATAGAGCGGTTTCTCGTCGTCGATAAAGTCCGTTACGCCCATCAGCCCGTCAACCGCAGGCCCGTGGGAAGGGAAGGAAGGCCGGGGGGGCATTTCCACCATCTCCCGGAACGCCTTGACATATTCCGCGAAGTCGCCCTCGTTGAACACCGTGTCCACCGTGGTCAGCACGAACGGCGCGTCGCCAATCAACGGGCTCAGCTCATAAAGGCTGTGCATGGAGCTCGGCGTGCTCTTCACCACATAGCGCAGGGGCACCTCACGGCCGCCAAGTCCCCGACGCCGGATGTCCTCCAGGTGGTCGGCAACCAATGGCGACAGGTCGTTGCAAATCACGTCGATTTCCTCCGCGCCGTTGTCCATGAAAATCCTTATCAATCGGTCCACCAGCCGTTCGCCGCGAACCTTCACCAGGGGCTTTGGGTCAGTCACCCCCTCCTTGCGCAATCGCGAGCCCTCGCCCGCCGCTATAATCGAAAATTTCATTCTCTAAAACTAATTCAGCCTGCAAAGATACACATTATTTATCATTTTATCCCCCAAAGCCCGAAAAAAGGACATTTTTTTACATTCCAAGGAAACATTTAAACGTTTTTCAACTTTCCGCAACGGTTTTTTGACCAGTTTCAGACCTGCCGAAACACGGTTCTCCACTATCATTTTCAAATGGGGAGTTGAGAAACTCTCCCCCTCCTTTTGAGAGGGCCGGAGTGGGGCCATACTATCGTCTGAACTCCTGAACTCCCGGACTCCTGAACTACAAAAAAGTTGAGAAAAACTATCATGAACAAGCACATCGTTTTGTCAAGATTTTTCAATGGTTTTTGAACATCCCAAAAGGCTTGACCGCAAATTTCGGGGAGAGAATTGGCAAATTGGGAGGAGAGAATTGGCAAATCTCTCCCCGATATTTGCGGTCAAACCAAAGGAGATTTTCAAAACACTGATAATCAACAACTTACATAACGGGTGCCAAAACGGCAGGTTTTGTCAATTTTTTTTACTGATTTTAACCATGCCGCTATCCATCTCAAAGTAAACAATTCATTCCATCTCGCGCAAGTGGAGGGAGTTCAGAATTACCGAGCTGCATAATAGTTGAGAAAACGTAAATAATCTGTTGCAGATAATATAATTATCCCCATAAAATTTGTTTTTTATTTATATTCTTCGTATATTTGCAGCGTCTTTATTCCGATGGTTCTCTCTGGCAGAGGCCGGAAGGATGAGACGCATTTACGAAAAGGCGTTTACTTGGCGCTTCCTTCTTGTCTCACAAGAATTTCCACGCGTGTGCCCCTCTGAGTTACTTTCCCCGTCGGGTTTTGCGAGAACCTTTTGAGCAGGATGGGGCAACAGGTATTGCCGCCCGCGCTTTTAGTATATGCACCGACACATCATCTATTAACCGCGCTCAACCGAGGTGGCCGGGGCGCAAAAACCATTAACGTATGAAAAAAAGAATACGAAGCGCATTGCTGGTGGCAGCAACACTCTTTGCCTCCCAGCAAGCCATGGCCGACGTGGCCGTGAGCACCACCAATTTCCCTGATGCCGTGTTCCGTCAATATGTCTTGGACAATATTGACGTTGACGGGAACAAGAAACTCAGCAACGCCGAAATTGCCTCGATCACCGAAATCATTCTTGACGGTTCAGGTGTGGCAAACCTCAAAGGAATAGAGTATTTCAAGAACAGCCTGACCTCTTTACACCTCAGCAACAATCCTTCTTTGTCGGCTTTCAGCCTCTCTGGCTTCACCTCCCTAACCTATTTGGACCTGGAGTATTGCACATCATGGGGCACCACGCTCGACATGAGCGGTTTTAACCTCCCGAGTTTTGAGATTTATATTTACGGATCCTCTATTACCAAGTATGTTCAGAATGGTGGTTGCCTGTTCAATGGCTACACCAACGGTTTCGACGCAATAAAGACCGTGGAGCTCAGCAACCTCACCTTAGAAACAGAAAATGATTATTTTTGGAACACCGAAGATGGGTACGAGCAGTACGGAGAGGGCACCGTCCTCGACCTTGGATTGTTCAGCGGCATGGAAACGCTGAAAGTGACCGGCATGACCGTTGACAAGCTGGATTGTAGCAACAAGGAGCACCTCATGTCGGCAGACCTCCGCGGCCTCACCGTCAACAATTATGTCTATATGCCCCATAACTATAGCCTCACCACCGTTCAATGGGGTGACGTGAGCAATATTGCATATATATACATGAGCTACGACACCTCCCTGGCATCCTTCGACTGTACTAATTTTACCGCCTTGCAATCTCTGAACCTGAGTTCTTGCACCTCATTGGCCACCATCAGCGGTTTGGCCCATACCGCTTTGAAGACCCTGAACTTGGAGTATTGCACAGGTTTGGGCACCACGCTCGACATGAGCGGCATGAACAACCCGAGCCTTGCTCTTTATCTTTACGATTCCTCCATCACCAAGTATGTTCAGAACGGAGGCTGCCTGCCCGGTGGCACCACCAACGGTTTCGACGCAATAAAGACCGTGGAACTCAGCAACCTCACCCCAGAAACAAGGGATGATTATTTTTGGAACACCGAAGATGGGTACGAGCAGTACGGAGAAGGCACCGTGCTTGCCCTTGATATGTTCAGCGGCATGGAAACGCTGAAATTGACCGGCATGACCGTTGACAAGTTTTATTGTTCCTATAAGGAACACCTCACGTCGGCAGACCTCCGCGGCCTCACCGTCAACAATTATGTCTATATGCCCTCTAACCCCAGCCTCACCACCGTGCAATGGGGTAACGTGAGCAATATTGCATATATTTACATGAACGGCGACACCTCACTGGCTTCCTTCGACTGTACAAATTTTACCGCCTTGCAATCTCTGAACCTGGGTTCTTGCACCTCATTGGCCACCCTTAGCGGTTTGCCCCATACTGCTTTGAAGACCCTGAACTTGGAGTATTGCACAGGTTTGGGCACCACGCTCGACATGAGCGGCATGAACAACCCG
>JAEEGL017374157.1_pt1 | contig 34918 bp, 28 predicted proteins | sample 9134231 | NCBI WGS metagenome assembly JAEEGL01 (sample SAMN16246548, study PRJNA631951) | gut metagenome | biome: gut microbiome; feature: rumen; material: fiber-attached | host: Bos | place: Iran: Karaj | collected 2018-10 | reverse complement strand
TTCTCCATACCACCTGCAACAACGATATCAGCATCTCCTGCCATGATCATCTCAGCTGCCATGTTCACACAGTTAAGACCGGAACCGCAGACAACGTTAACCGTAACTGCAGGAGTGGTCACAGGAAGACCTGCACCGATGGAAGCCTGTCTTGCAACGTTCTGTCCGAGACCTGCCTGGATTACGCAACCCATGTATACATGATCTACAGCATCCTTGGAAACGCCTGCTCGCTTTAATGCTTCCTCAATTACAATGGAACCTAATTTGGCAGCGGGGGTTGTGCTCAGCGTTCCACCCATCTTGCCTACTGCAGTACGGCATGCGCCTGCAATAACGACTTTCTTTGCCATTTGTATTACCTCCACCTTCTTTTGTTATTTTTACCGTAAATACGGTGATTTTTATGATTGTTATTTTTTTGTCACAATCCAAACTCTATCTTACCACACCATTGTGGATTTTGCAATGACTGAGGTCTATTTTTGCATCCATTCTCCCATAAAATTACCAAAAACAAAATATCAGAATTGCATAAAAATTCCCCGAGAGAAAAATCTCTCGGGGCTCAATTAAGCAATCTTTTCTTTATTTATGCAACGATTCTTTTCTTGTTCCATTTGACGAAGGCCTTCCAGCAGGGAATGCCTGGTCAGATCAAAACAGGGGCTCTCGGTATCTCTGGGATTTAAAACCATCTCTCCTCTGGCATTGATCAGGCAGTAGCTCATACCGCCTGCCGTGTGCCCCTCCACTACCGCCGCGTCTTTTAGAAAGTCAATGGCATAGATGCTCTTGCCACCGTTGCCGGACCGGATATCTCCGATACGGTCCAGGATCTCTTTTTTTCTAAGGTCATCCGGGATACACTCTTTTTTCAGGTTCAGGCCCAGCTCACAGGCGTCGGTGTACCAGATAAAGCGGGCACCGTGGGAAATGATGGTATCCAGGAAGCGATCATCGGTCACTTCTCTGTAATTATCAGCGGTATAGATACTTTCCACACCGAAGATCACACCCTGTAGCTTCATATAGTCCATAACCGCCAGGCTCTTGTCCCAGGCTCCCTGTCCAAACTGCCCATCCATGGCTTCCTCGCATCCGCGCATGGCCATGGAGACCGTAATGTTCCCCAGTTCCACCATCTTCCTTATAAAAGCCTTATCCAGGTTAAGCCCCGCTCCAAACAGATTGAATTCACAGTCGTTATGGGTCTTTGCAAGACGCAAAAGATCCTGCGCCCGGCTTCTTACATCGTAACTGATAAAGCTGTAGAAATAGATCCCCAGTGCCTTGCCCTGGGTTACGATCTTATCCATATGCTCATAGCTGAGCTGACAGTTTTCCCCGCAGCCTTCATAGGTGCCGTTAAAGAGCATCTCCTCCTTGGGTGTCTCGGATGCCATGATCAGCATCCCCCAGGGGATATTGCAGCCGTATTTTTCCCGGGAGCGGCGGATCAGCCTCGTTCCCTGAAAAAGGGCGGTATAGCCAAGATTCCAGGTCATGGTCTTCATCACATGCGCATCGGATTCATCCATCACCCGGTATAGAAACTGCATCCACTTGCCGTTGGGCTCTTTGATCACCTGCCGGATCTTATCAAAGGTCTTATCCTGAAACATGCCTCTGGAAAGCCTTTGTCCAAGATTTGTCAGGTCCAGTAACGCCTTTTCACGATCACTGTTTTTCAGTGAGCGTACCACTCTGCCGATCCCCACACCGGCTACGGTGCGTTCCCATTTATCTACAAGATTCATCCTGATACATTCTCTTTCTTTCCGGATTTCCCATTCAGTATATAAAAAAAAGACAACACAGAAAAGAACCACGCCTTTTTCTGTGTTGCCTTAAATTATACATTTCGGAATATTTGTTTATCAGCCAAGTTCCGGCTCAATGAGACCGTAGGTATTGCCTTTTCTCTTATATACCACGCAAACCTTATCCACTTCTGCATTATAGAATACGTAGAAGTCATGTCCGGTAAGCTCCATCTGGATACATGCATCCTCGGGATACATGGGCTTAACGTCTACCTGCTTGGTACGAACGATGCGGATGGTCTCCTCTTCCGTGTAATCGTTGTCCAGAAATGCCTTGGAGAATGCCTCTGCACTCTGCTGCTTGGTAACGATCTTGTTCTTATATTTCTTTAACTGACGCTCGATCACTTCTTCCACCAGATCGATGGAAACGTACATGTCGTTGCTGACCTGCTCGGAACGGATCACATTGCCCTTAACCGGGATTGTAACCTCTATCTTCTGTCTCTCCTTTTCTACGCTCATGGTAACGTGGACTTCTGTATCCGGTGCAAAATACTTCTCCAGCTTGCCGATCTTAGACTCGACAGCGGAGCGAAGTCCGGGGGTGATATCGATGTTCTTTCCACTGATGATAATGTTCATAAGGATGTACCTCCTTGCTATTAGTGCAGCAATTGTACTACTGCTTATGAATGGATTATACCATATAAAACGCTTAAATACTCCCCTTTGAAAATAATTATTTTTCAGCAAAACGCACAAAACGAGTTTTCGTCTTATCACCCTTTAGAGCCATATCCTCACTCCCCCTTATTCGGTGGATAATGTGTATAACTTGGTGCATAACTTGATTTTTCGACGTTTTTGCCTCTGAAATTGTGGATAACTTTTGCAAGGTTATTTGGTTCTACGTGCATATATTGTCTGACACTTCACTTTCCGTAGGAAATGTGCACAATCGCCGACGTATGTGTCAGCGCGCCTTGGGAGTTTTGGACTATTGCAATAAAAAAGGCTTTCCTTTCAGCGCAAAACTCTCCTCTTAGGAGAGACAATTTCGACAGTTTTGCCCTTTTGTTTCCACTCTCCTTGCCGGCGGTATCCACCGTTTATCGCGAGCAAGCGGGCTGCTCTAAGCTCACTGCGACCTGCATAAACAATCCCCGAAACAGGCGAACTCGCACTTCGTGCTCAAACAAAGCCTGTTTTGGGGATTATTTGCTCTGGTTCGCTAAGATCCGCCGCAACGCTCGCTTATAAACCGGTGGATACAGCCGGCAGGACATCTCAACAGTTCTCCTCCAAAACCGACAAAGTCCCGTCATTCGTCAATGGGCTCCTGTAAGTTTGCCATACGCTCATTCCGGATCCATTGTCAGCCCTGCCGAGAATCACAAAAAAGCAAAGCGAGTTGGATTGTATTTATCCTAATCGCTTTGCCCATGATCATAAGTTTAAAGAATTATCTCCATATATCTCCGGTAAGTTTCAAAACCAGCCGCTTCATAAAAGGCCAGTGCATCCTGATTGAATTCCCACATGTTAAGTTCCAGCCGCTTAAAGCCGTTTTCTTTGGCATAGTCCTTTATAAAGGAGATCATGGCGGTTGCTGCACCCTTTCGCCGGAAGGCTTCATCGACGCAGAATTCATCGATATCCAGGAAATCCAGTTCTTTCATAAACGGATTCTCAGGCTTAATGATATGATGGAGCACCGCAAATCCTGCTATGGTTTTATCAATTACCACTACAACGATCTCCTGGCCAGGATCCTTCCAGATCACATTTATATAATCCTGCAGTTCCCTGGTAAACCCGGGTTTGAATACATCCGGTTTTCCGGCCACATGCAGGTCATTTACCTGTTTTCGTAATTCGTTGACACGCTCCAGTTCCTCTTCTTTTGCAAAACGTACTTCCATGATCTTCCTCCTGAGGATGGTTCATCTTCCTATCATGATAACATAACAGTCTATGTAACAGCTTATGTCGCTGTATCCGGCTTTCTTAATTCATCCACACGTATGACCCCTGCGAGATTTGAACTCAGCATCTGCAGCTTGAGAGGCTGCCATCCTGACCATTAGACGAAGGGGCCGCAGCGCCGGTGATGCATATAGTGTGTGAAACTACGGTAGCAGGGTTCGAACCTGCGACAACCTGATTCAGAGTCAGGCGCTCTGCCATCTGAGCTATACCGCATTATAATTGCCAACTACGGCACTTGGAATCGAACCAAGATTACTGGATCCAAAATCCCGTGGGCTACCATTACCCCATGCCGCAAGGTGCAGCCTTATTCGACTGCAATGATCCGTTCAATGGGAACTTCAAAGTAAACAGAAAGCGCTACGATCCTGTCGATACTGGGCAGCACTTCTCCTCGGATATATCTGTACACCAAAGAGGCGCTTGTGCCCAGGTATTCGGAAACTTCAGGAACACTGTGGCCGCTTTCCCGGATCAGATCTCTTATATGAGATCCGGTCCCTACTATATCAATTACCGGATAATTCATTTTTTCAATCTCCTTTTTTGCATTAAAAAACCACTTAGCTTATGCAAGCTAAGTGGCATACAGAACATTCCTTTTAATGCAACCTGGAATCCTTTTATCCGATCGATCCGGGGCCGCTTTCCACCAACTTGCAATAAGCATAACAAACTAAGCACTCCTGATATTGATAGGACTGCTTATAATATCTGTTATCAAATTGCTGGTTGGTTCTTACGAAATACATGGTAATGATCTTCCTCTTAACCTTTGGCTGCTCCCAGGCAGCTCACTATCTTTGTTACACTTGTATTATCGTCCTGTTAAACCATTTTGTATAGTGTCATCAGATGACATTTTTTGTTCCCCCGCCGGAGCTGACAATGGATTCGGAATGATCATATGGCGAACTTAGAGAAGCCATTGGCGAATGGAGAAACATTGTCAGCTCCGGCGGGGGCAGAAAAATGACAACTCCGATGTAGCCTGAAAAATGGTAACTTCGGCTAAATAGAATACAAGAAGAAAAAAGGCCGGCTGAAACAGCCGGCCTGAAAAGCATTATTTAGAAGATTCGACGGATTGCAAGAGGTTTACGGTAGCTTGCGCTGGAAACGATGATACCCGTCTTCTTGGTGGATGCGTGAACGATCTGTCCGTTGCCGATGTACAGTGCTACGTGACCGGAATAGCAGATCAGGTCACCGGGCTGTGCTTCTGCCAAGGAAGCAACTGCGGAACCTACGCTTCTGTCTGCCTTGGAGGAGTGCGGTAAGCTTACACCGAAGTGCGCATAGACACTCATTACGAAACCGGAGCAGTCACATCCGTTGGTAAGGGATGTTCCGCCGTATACGTAAGGATTACCAACAAACTGTAATCCGTAATTAGCTACTGCATTACCGGCTTCACTTCCTTCGCCGCTTGCTACATAGCTGGTAGAGGATCCGGAAGACTTGGACTCGGTAGAAGTACTCTCCTGCTGCTTCTTAGCCTGTGCAGCTGCTGCAGCCTTACGAGCGGCTTCACGCTCAGCCTTCTCCTTTGCCAGACGGGCCTCTTCCTCTTCCTTGGACTCTGCCTTCACGAAGTCGGTCCAGAGCTCCACATAATCTGTGGAAACGTATCCGTCACCTTCCTCGATGTTAACCTTTACCCAACCGTCCAGCTCTTCGGTGACCATCAGGTCTTCGTCGATGGGAACCAGACCAAGTACCACTGCATCCGTACTGGGCTCCTGACGAACCTTAAGGGTTGTGGTGGTAACCGTTGCCATCCTCGTTCCGACTTCCTTCGCCATGGCGATGGCTGCTTCACCGGTTACACAGTATTCACCTTTTACATAACCGGTCACGCTACCGGACTGGATGAGATACCAACCGTCTACTTCGGAAACGAAGGTTCCAACGGAATTATCATATAACTTACCGACAATGTTGCCCTCTTCACTGGGAAGATCACGTACATTGACGTATTTGTTAACATCTGCGATAACCAGGCTGGCGAAGTTCTCAGGATCTTCGTCCTCCGTCTCTTCGGTAACCGCTTCGTTTGCGGATACATCCGAAGACTTAAGCGCCGTATCGGTAATGTCCAGAGACTCTAATGCATCCGACTGGGATTCCATGGCATCTTCTGCAACTGCATCTGCCAGATCCTTGATATCCACCGTTTCTTCGGAAGCTGTCTCTTCCTGAGAGATCAGGGCCTGCAAGGTCTCTTCCTCAGCGATGGTAGGAGATGCGGCGGTAATGCTGTCATCGATGCTGACGATATTGGTCTTGATGATGTTGCTTCCTGCCAGAGAAGAAGAATTGGTAGCCAGTGTGGTGACTGCCGTCATCACCTTGGAAGTATCTACACCAAAAGCTTCTGCGATACTGGTGCTTGCAAGAGCGATAGAAGAAGTATCAGCAGCGGTAGCCTTGGTCTGAACCAGGCTCTTAGCCGATGCATTCTCCACAACTTTCTTTAATTTGGAAACCTGTGCCACACTGGAGGTGGAACGGGTTGTTGTCTTCTTTGATAAAGCCGCATTGCGGACTTCGTTAAGGGAAGTACCACCGATTGTCAGGCCAATGCCTGCGGAAGGTAAAACAGAGGACAATCCTGCTGCCTGAGCCGGTAAACAAGCTCCTGAAACCAGAAGCGCTACCGTAAGGACAGATGCCACTGTTCTCACACTTCGATGCTTCATAATAAAAGTAACCTCCGTAAATGCTGTCTCCCCCGACTAACATTTGTTACGAATTTGTTAAATCCGTATACAAATATAACACGTAAGATTGGGTTTGTCAAATTTACGGAGGCCAAAAAATCCACTGTTTGAGAGTGGTTTCGTCCTTTTTGCAAATGTTACAATTAAGTTGCACAAAAATGTATCTGTGACTTTGGTACTTTTTACTGTTTCTGAATATAGCCCAATGCACTAGTCAGAGCATTGGCACCGTCCGCAACCGCCGTAACGATCTGGCGTAGCGGCTTTTTCCGAACGTCTCCCGCCACAAAAAGACCGGGAATATTGGTCACGCCATCTTCTCCTGCCAGCACATAACCGGAAGGGTCTTTGGTAAGCTCCGGTAACAGGGCATCGGTGTTGGGATGGATCCCCACCGCAACAAAGAGACCGGATACCGGAAGGGTCTGTTTTTCGTTGGTATCCTTGTTAACCACGTCAACGGATTCTACTTCATCCTCTCCGTTTACCTGTACCACGTTGGAATTCCAGATGATCTCCACATTGGGCAGGGCAAAGAGCTGCTTTTGGAGCGCATCAGCGGCACGAAGGGCATCTCTTCTGTGGATCAGATATACCTTCTTGCAGCTTCTGGCAAGGAAAATAGCATCCTCTACCGCCACATCGCCTCCTCCTGCTACTGCAACATCAAGGCCCGCAAAAAAGGCACCGTCACAGGTCGCACAGTAGGATACGCCCGCACCGGCCAGTTCTTCCTCTCCGGGGATTCCCAGTTTTGCATGCTCCGCGCCGGAGCAGAGGATCACGGCTTTGGCAGATAGATCCTTTTCGCCTTCTTCCCCAAGAACGCGCAGTAAAAAGATTTCCGAAGCGCCGTTTATTTCTTTTTTTACAGCCATCACCGTCGCATTAAAAAATTCTGCGCCAAGTTTTACCGCATGGTCATAGAACCGGCTTCCCAGCTCCATACCGCCGATTCCCGGAAGTCCGGGATAATTATCCACTTCATAGGTGGTTGCCACCTGTCCGCCGTTTACGGGATTGTTTTCCACGACCAGCAGGTTAAGTCCCGCTCTCTTTCCGTAGATTGCTGCTGACAGGCCTGCAGGTCCTGCGCCGATGATGATCAGGTCATATAACATGTTCCGTTTCTTTCCTTCCATTTTGGTTCTAATCATTTACTTCTTTCATTTTACTCCAAAAAACAGTACTTGTTTTTCGAAAATTTGCAAAAAATCTTGTCTTCTCCTATTTTTTTCCGACATATGTATGCTAAAATAGGAACGGTAGAAATGAAATAAAGGGGAGCAACATGAATCGTATTCCGTATGCAATGAATCTGGTTACCATTTGCGTGGACCGCGTGGAAAATGGTATTTGTTCCGGAGGTTTTTGGACCTTGTTTGACGATGCACCAAGGCCGTTTATGGAGCTTACGGATCTGATCCAGGGGATGGATGATTTCTTCGACGAGATCAATTTCCCGCAACGCTCCATGGCACCGAAGAGTTTCCAGCGGGGCAATCCCGTGGCATCCTACAACACCATCAGCGAGAAGGAGGCAAAGATGTCGGCAGAAGAGTTACAAGACAAACGAGGCGAAAAAGGTACCTTCATTGTTCAGGTTCAGTATCGGCAGAATGCCACCTGGCAGGGAAAAGTGATCTGGGCAGATGAGAACAAGGAAGAACACTTCCGCAGTGCCCTGGAACTGATCAAGATGATCGACAACGCACTCACAAAAGAAGGCATCGAATAAATCGCAAACAGACAAACGATCAGCAGGTAGCCAATGGGTTACCTGCTGTTTTTTACCTCTAACAATATCCGCCGTCTACGGTCAGGATCTGACCGGTCATGTAGATGGGCATTTTCGTAAGGGCTACCACCGCTTCCCCGATCTCTTCCGGCAAGGCAATGCGATCTGCCGGGATCTCCGCCTTTAACTGTTCCATATCTTCCGGCGAAAAGCAGCGATTCATATCCGTATCCACTACGCCGCAGGCAATGGCATTGACTGCGATGTTACTGGGTGCCAGTTCCTTGGCAAGCGCTTTGGTAAAGCTGTTTACGCCGCCTTTGGTGGCGGAATAGGCAACTTCCGTACTGGCTCCCACGTTCCCCCACATGGAGGAAATATTGATGATCCGTCCGCTGTGAGCACGGACCATCAAAGGAACTGCCAGCTTACAGGTATAAAACACGCTGGAAAGATTCACGGCAACGATCCTGTCCCACTCTTCCACAGTCATATCCGGCAACAGACCTACGTAGGAAATCCCCGCATTATTGACAAGCAGATCCAGATGGTCGATCTCTTCGAACAGACGCTTGATCTCCTCGTAGTTGCCCGCATCTGCTTTTACGGCTCTTACAGACACCCCGCAGGTTTCCGTAAGTTCTCCAGCCAGGTTACCCAGCTTATCTACAGAAGAAGCACAGGTTAACGTCAGATCGTACCCTTCCGCTGCAATGGCCTGTGCAATTGCTTTTCCGATTCCCCGGCTTGCGCCGGTCACTAACGCATGTTTTCTCATAGGATCATTATATCCCATCTGCCCTTTTCCTCATAGCACCCCCGTGATGCCACCTGGCGTTGTCCCGGAACCTATATAACGCTCACAAGCGGGCTCCTCTAAGCTCACTGCGACCTGCATGAACAATCCCCAAAACAGGTAAACTCGCACTACGTGCTCAGACAAAACCTGTTTCGGGGATTATTTGCTCTTGTTCGCTAAGATCCGCCGCAACGTTCGCTTATATACAGTTTCCGGTCCCACCCTGCAGCGGCATTTTCGACTGGATGCTCTTTTATTGAAATACTGCATCTGGGAAGCTTTGACAGGGCAGGCATGCAAAGAAAAAGAGCAGCGGAGATAAATCCGCTGCTCTCAAAATGCTTTGTGTATTGGTCAGGTAAAAGCAACTCTACCCGGTTCGTCATCTCCCATGGCTTCCTCCATCAGTTTCAGGAGTTCCAGCTCGCTGCGGAAATACTCTGTCTTGCGTTCATCCGCCCAGGTCACGGAGCCTTGCCACGTTTCATTCTGTCTGTGTGTCACATTGATGATAAATGTATTGTTATCCATCTTCGTCTCCGTTATCTCAAGGTGCCTGTCTGCCGGTTTAGAACTCGTCGTCCGTTTCCTCCTGTTCCAGAAGGGAACGCTTTTTTCTTCCCAGCACCAGACTGGCCAGGGTGGCCGCTGCGGCGGTAGCAGCACCGCCTACAGCACTCCCCATGGTGTCAGCCAGGATCATCGCCATGCTCATATCCGCCGTAGCCGCGAGAGTTTGCATAGGCGGCATGCATATGGTAATGACGGCACTTCCTGTCAGTATCAAACCGATTGCTTTTATCTTATTCATAGGATTAAGCTTCTTCCTCGTCCTTGCGCTTCTTGGAAGCCATGTATACACCTGCAAGAGCGGTTGCTGCTGCGCCCATAACGCCTGCCCAAGCGCCTGCGTTAGAAGCATCACCGGTCTGAGGTCTGTCAGCACCAAGAACCTGTGCCTCATCAACATCGTCTACTACGGTTTCAGGCTCACGGCTCTCACCGAGAACTGCTGTCTGAGAAGTAGTGGTGGAAGTTGTGGTAACTACGTTTACAGGAGTTACATCAGCGGGCTTTACGTAGTTGATCTCTACGGTATCACCGCTTAAGTCATACATTGCATCTCCGATGGAGCTTAAGGAGGATGCTACAAAGAAGGTTCCCTGAAGGGCGGTAACTGCTTCGCCGTTTACGGTTACAGGAGTTCCGTTTGCATCAAATACAACCTTTAACAGTTCGGTTGCAACGCCGTCAACGATTCTCCACATATAAACGGTATTGCTTACCTGGTTGGTATTGTATTCGGTCTTCTGTCCGGGCTCACCGAAGATTGCTTCGTAGTTGTCCTGAACGAACTGACGGAATAATGCGTAAGGAATCTCTACATCACCGTATACGGTAGAAGCCTGATCATCTTCAGCTGCATCGTTATCGGTATTTGCATCTTCAGCGTTCTGAGCATCTGCTCTCAGCAGTGCACGGATCTCACTTGCACGGATCATGAATACAGGCTCGATGATTTCATCGTTTCCGGTAGCGGTAGTAAGAGTTCCCTGGTTCGTTCCGGTTAAAGCGTAAGCCCAGCTTGCATAGTTGGAAGCAACGCTTGCCTGCTCTTCTGCAGTATCCCGACTTGCCTTTGCTGCTGCCAGTTTCTGCTGTGCAGCTGCTACAGCAGCTCTGAGTCTTTCCAGATTTACTCCGCTGACGGAGCAGTTCTCTAATGCTGCCAGAGTCTTTTCGTAGGTGCTCTTAGCGCTCGTATAGGTGCTGTTAGCGTTGTTGTAAGCGGTGATCGCATCATCCATGGACTTAAGGGAGCCGTCGATGATAGCGGATGCCTTGGCAACACCTTCCTCCTCGATCACGGTAATATCTGCGTGCTTCTCACCTTCATCCTTGGTGGTTGCATCGTCTAAAGTGTCTTCTGCATTGTACTTAGCGTAAGTTGCATCGATTACTGCCTGCTTCTTGTACTGTTCTACAATAGCTGCGCTGCAAAGGGCTACGCACTGATCGATCAGCTCGTTTACTTCGTCCTTGTTTACCAGCCACTGGCTGATGCCGGCGATATTTGCGATATCCTTGATGTCATCGCCCAGATTCTGCCAGAAGTTGTCATAATACTTATCATAGTGCTTATCCAGCTGTGCACGAAGCTGTGCTTTGGAGATGAGCTTGAAGGAATCCCAGTTCCATCCGTTCCATACATCGTTTACATATTTGTTCAGTTCCTTATCGTACTGGGTCTGGTTGATCTCTACTGCATAGGACTTGATCACTTCGTCCAAAGCTTCCTTAAGAGCTTCCTTAGCGGCTTCGCTGTCTTCTGCAGCGTATGCTGCCTGGATCTGTGCTTCTAAGCTCTGCTGAGCGGCGGTTGCTGCATTTAATTCTTTCTCAGCAGCACTCTTTTCTGCATTCTGGGAAGCCAGCGTGTTGTTCAGGCCATTAATCTCAGACTGAAGAGATCTCTCCTGACCTTCTAAGCCGCTAACCGTTGCTTTTGCATTGTTTAAAGCAGTTGTTGCATTGTTTAATGCGGTATTGTCTACATCATCATAGAAATTAGATGCATTTCTGAAATTATTATATTTTTCATACTCAGCCAAAGCTGCAGTTTTATCAATCGGATGCCTAAAGCCGTTAATGTTTTTCCACTTATGGTAAAGTTCATCTACCTTAGCTTCATAAGCTGCCTGTGCAGCTGCATTTCTTGCGTTCAAAGCTGCATCATAGCTCTGCTGAGCGGTCTGCTGATTATATCTTGCACTAGACAGCTGAGACTGTACGCCGCCAAGTGCTTCGTTCTTCTGAGAAATGAGGCGTTCGGTTTTTTCTACTGCATCAGCCTTCTGATCATATACTTTCTGAGCATCGTTTACGTCATCAAGGATTGCCTTGTCTGCTTCGGTAGCAGTTGCATTTACCTTATCAACTACCAGCTGAGCTGCTGCATCTGCAGCTTTCTTAGCGTCTTTGTAATCCTCTACTGCATCGCCATAAGCATCCTTGGCGTCATCTACAGTCTTCTGAGTATCGGCTACAGTAGTTGCCAGAACCTGGATGGTGGTATCTGCAGTAGTGGTAGCAATGCTAAGCTGCTGGCTTAAGGAATCGGTCTCAGCCATCAAAGCAGAAGTACTCTGCAGTTCATACTCTTCCTTCTCAGCATTCCATACCAGTAAAGGCAGGTCCTGATCTTTTGCTGCGGTATTGTATGCAGTTACGGCAGCATTCAGATTGTTGGTTGCCTGTTCAACAGCATCCAGAGCAGCGTCCTTAGCTTCTTCTGCCTTCTCAGCTGCATCGTATACGTCCTGGGCATAACCGAGAACTTCGTCGTTCACTTCATCGGTATCAACTGCAAGTGCGTTCTCCAGAGCTTCCTTAGCGCTCTTAGCAGCTTCTGCTGCTTCAGCTGCCTTAGCTGCTGCATAATCAGCAACATCGGCTTCGGTTTTCTGTGCGGTGGTCTCTTCCTTGTTATCGCCTTCAGCAGCCTGACTTTCCTCAACCTGGCTTTCATCAACAAGGCTCTCATCAACCTGGCTTTCCTCTGCTGCGGATTCCTCGGTGGTTTCTACCGGAACGGTAACCGTGGTGCTTGCAACAACAGCGCTGGTATAGGTATTAACGGTACCCTGTGCGGTCTTAACTGCAGAGTTATGAGTAGAGATATCCTCGATCAGGTCCTCGTCCACATCGTTCTGAGAAATGGTAGCGGTCTTTGCATCGTTAACAGTCTGGGTAGCGGTCTCAACCTTGCCTACTTCTGCGTTGGCATCTACGATTGCCTGCTCAGCGATCTGAACCTGTTCTCTAACTTCTTCTACAGCTTCAGCTGCTTCGCTTGCTGCGGTCTCTGCTGCTGCAGCGGCATCTTCGAACTTCTGAACTTCTTCGGAAGCATCATGAACCTTCTGCGCTTCCTGTGCCGCATCATTGAACCGATCTGCTTCGGTATCGGGGCCGTTGTCCATGCTGTGCCAGCTCTCTCTCTTGTCACCGCCGTTGTCGGTAAACTCACCAGCCATTGCTGCCATAGGCTGAGACAGTGCAAGCATTGCGGAAATGCCTACTAAGATCGCACTCTTTACCAGCTTACTGTTGGAATTCTTTCTCATCTCTTATCCCTCGCTTTTAAATAAATTATGAAAAAATGATATTACTTACGATTTTCTGTTCCTGTTACAAGATATCAAATGAATAATCACAAAAATAATCATAAATCAAATATTTTTTGCATTTTGTTGCAATATGATGGTTTGTATGATTATTTTATGATATTTTCGATTGTCAATGTTCCAAAAAGCCCCATTTTTGCACAAAAAAAGATATTCCGATCATTTCTCTCTCCTCTCCATACGCGAATGGATCGCAGGTGAAAAAGCTGACCGGAATATCCCCCTCAGAATATTCCATATTCCTTGTATTTTCGCCGCTTTGCTGTTCGTGTCGTCCCGTTATGATGTCTGTAAGCTTATGCGATATTCTTTTTATGATGTTTTATGATCAAATCGTTTGATCATAAAAAACTCACCGCTTCCTGATCAGGTTCTTATCAGGCATTGGCATTTTTAAACTTGCCGTCGGAAATATCCGCCAGAGAGACGGAATTGCAACGTACGTCCGCTCTGGGTCCTGCCACTTCCTTAAGGTTCTTGGTGATACGACGGGCCACCAGTTCGCAGCCTTCAATGGAAGTTCCGACCAAAAGGATCAGATACTGTGAATCCGTATATTTGCAGAACGTATCACTGCCTCTGAGCGTATCTCCGATCACCGCTCTTAAGTCATCGGACCGGTGATGGAGCTTATCCGTATTGCGGATCGGTTTGCCTTCATAATCCACAATGGTACACAGCATCATGAAAATACTGCGTCCGCTTCGGATCATATTCCGGCTTAAAATATGATAGGCATCGATGAAACTGGGATAGGAGCAAAAATAGGCACCCAGCTCTTCGTCCTTATATTCCTGGATCTCATCCTGGATCTGGGAAAGCTTACCGGGCTCATAGGAGATCTTCTGGCTCATACGCTGATAGCATTCCAGAAGTTCTTTGGAAGGTGAAACGCCCAGTTCCTCTGTATAGAAGCGAACTGCTTTATCATACAGTTTGTAAGCTTCCTTATACTCTTCCATATTCAGCAGCGCATCGATCTGGCATACCTGCCAGTCCGCATCGGGATAGATATCCGCCGCCCGGGAATAGACCTTAAACATATTGTTATAGTCCTTGATCCCCTTATAATACTGCCCCAGCCATACCACGCAGCGATTGTACATCTTGCGCAGTGAAACAGACTCCGTTACCACCCAGATCTCATTGGACAGTTCCGGAAGGAGCTCGTTCTGATATAAGGAAAAAGCCTTACGATAGTTCTCCAGCTTGATCCCCACATCGTTGGATTCATCCGCTGTCTGAATACACTGGCGGAATTCCCGTACATCGATCCAGATCGGAATCTCCGGATCCGGTACAAAGACCTTGTCTTTCTTTTTAATATAGTCTGCGTCGGGCATGCCGGCACGTACCATCTGCTTACGCATCTGGTAAATCAGATTGTTAAAGCTGTTGCTGGAATTGGACAGGGATTCATTCTCATAAAGAGCGCGCATCAATTGTCCCTTGGAGATACCGGTCTCGGAATTAAGCCATACCAGCTGGATCAGCTGGATGAACTTACCGGCAGAATTACGCCCCAAAACGATCTCTTTTCCCCCACTGGTAAGAGAAAACCCGCCTAGCATCCGCACATATAATGTGTTATCCTTCGATAATGCCATACTCTACTCTATATGATGAAGGGACCCTCATAATCGTCCGACGTTTTCCCCTATATCACTTCATCATATATTCCTCACAGTTTATGATACCATTCTCCCACTGTTTCACTCAAGTCTTTTCTTTGCTTTTTTGCAAATACAAACAGCAAAGAATTCTGATAAAATCGAACAATTTGCGATATATCTCTGTCAGGTAACGGTGGTTTGTAAAGACATGATAATCATAAATCTTTCTTGAAAAAGTCATAAAACAAATTTTTAAAGAAGAGTGACAGTCTAGTATTCCAGACAAACCGCAAATTCTACCTGATCTCCTGCTGCCGGGCCAAAGGTCTGCTGCTCAAGCGCAAAGCAGATCTTTGCCTGTTCTGTCTCATCTGCATGAGCAAAGGCCTGATGATGGATCAGGATCCTGTAGATCCGTGTACCTTCCTTTGGCATCTGCTTGGTCATGGTGATCCCGCTGTTAGAATATCCGGCCCGGTTTAAAACTTCCCGCATCCTGGCAATGGCCTGAGTTTCTTCGATCTCATAATAATTTTTCTTATCTTCTACAGCATTATAAGCCATCACTTTAGTCCGGCTCCATATACCTGCCAAAAGGATCAGTGCTGCAATTACCACCCATAATAATCTCTTCATGTTCCATCCTCCGCTATCGGTTCTGTATTTATAAGATAGCAGAGAATGAGTCCCATAAGTGGGACTCTGTATCGCAAAAAAACGGCCCTCCCTATTACAGGAAGGACCGAATTCCTTTTTGATAGTTTGTATAATTGCAATAACCCTGTTTGTACCAGTCGCAGTTACGGCAGGAAGTTTCAAAGATCTCCCGGGTCATGTTCTCTCTGACCATTTCCCACAGCGCTCTGCTTTCATAAATCTGCTCCGTAGAAAGCCGCAAAGCGGTAAGTAACGCTTCATCCTTGCTTTTCACATGATCCAGATCCAAACAGCAGCTTTTCTTATCCCGGCTTAAATTGGGACAGGCACTGCAGATGATATCCGGCCCGGTGGTTAGCTTTACCGATACGCCGGATCGTAACCTTTCAACCTGCCCGGACATGTGCTCTGCAAACTCCTCACTGTATCCATGTCCGGTATACAGTGGGATGCACAGCAGATGATGGACCCTGAGGGTAAGGACTCTGCTCATATAAGGTCTGCTTTCCGCAGCCTTTTTCTGATCATACCGCCAAATACAAATCCAAGGATCACGCTGATCACATCCTTAATGAGGTATGGTACACTGACTAACAGAACCGATTCTCCAAAGGACATCTGGGCTACAACGGAAAACTGGATCACTCCCAGCAGATGGCAGCTTAATAATCCAAGGAGGCCCAGCGCATAGCCGATTACCTTATTTTTTCTTCCGGCTCCGATACCGCACAGTACCACCATGCACAAAAATCCCCAGAGGAATCCTCCGGTCATTCCCACCATGACCTGGGCTCCGCCGATAAAACCGGCAAATACCGGAACGCCCACGCAGCCTAAGATCAGGTAAACAACAACTGCTAACAGTCCCAGCTTCCATCCAAGGAGGGCACCCGCGATCGCTACTGCAAAAGTCTGCAGTGTTACCGGAACACCACTGGGAAGGGGAATGGAAATCTGACTTAAAACAGCGATGATCGCTGCAAATACACCTGCATATGTAATCTCTCTGATACCTGTTTTCTTCATAATTCTCCTCTCTGTCCTTGCAAGCACAAATTCCATTATATACTTCGCTTCCTAATTGTCAACCATAACGTTAACTATCGGTTAACATTAGTCAAAACAGAGCAGAATCCCTCATTGAAAACCACCTTCTTCGGATGTACAATAAATGCAACACGTTTTGAAGGAACATGCTTTGCTGTATCCTGTTTCACACTACACAGGTCGCAAAGATGTATGGAGGGTTAGAACATGGCCGGTAAATTCGGAAAATTTTTACTGGCAACCGCTGCCGTTGCTGCAGCCGTTGCTGGAACCTATTATTACACCACAGGAAAGAGCATTTTGGATCTGGGAACGGAAGAGGATGAGGACGGCAATCCTACCGGTCGCAGCTATGTGACCTTAAACACGGAGCGCATTGCTGATTCGGTTAAGAGTACCGCCAGCGATCTGGCCGATTCTGCAAAACGCCTCTCGGACGAAGCCGTTGACCTGGCAAAATCCGTTGCCAGGGATGTATCCGGCAGGATCCAGAACGCAGCTGCTGCAGAGGATGCAAAAGAAGAAGCTTCCTCCGGGGATCCTTTTATGGACGCTCTGGATGAGGAATTAAAGGAAGTAAAGCAGGAAGAATTCTTTGATGATGAGGAAGCCTGAGGCTTTCCGATCCACAATAATAAAACGCCAGTCTCCGCAGAGATTGGCGTTTTCTTTTATCTGTTATGATCGAAGAAGCCTTATTTGTTCTTCTTCAGTTCTTCCATGAGCACATCCTTCAGGTCTCTTGCCTTATCCTTGATACGGGAGTTAGCGGAAGGATTGGTCAGGATCTGTGCGATCATCTTGGAAGCCACATCAGTCTGCTTGCACTCAACAGCCAGTGCAGCGATCAGGTAGCTGACGGTGGTATCGTCCATACCTGCCATGGGGAAGCCTTCGGTCTGGATCGCAGACTTGAAACCTTCCAGTGCATTGGTCAGGAACTGATTCTCCTGATCCTGTAATTCTGCAACCACCTTATCAAAATCCGGAGTCTGAGGATCTAAGGTTTCTCTCTTACCGCGCAGTACCCATGCGGATTTCAGACAGATGTAAGCTCTCTCGCTGGCAAGTCCCTTCTTTACGATGGAGTTGACCAGTGCCAGTTTATGACGGTCGATGGCTTCATCATAGGAATATACATCGGTGCTCTGTGCAAGGGGCTTAAAGCTGGTGGAGATCTGCTCCTTGATCATCTTGGACTGCTTGTCGGTGATATGCGGGAAATATCTGCTCAGTGCAGAATATCCGCATTTGTTGCAGCAGATCACATCGTATTTCAGCACATCCGCCTGCTGATACTTGGGGCGAAGGTCGATATCGGTTCCCACTAATTTTACTTTTCCGGCGCGAACGGTGCGGCTGGTAAACTTGCTGCCGCATACCGGGCACTCAAACGTTTTATCAAAAAGGAAATCCTCTTCCTTCTCTACAGGCGCTGCTTCCGGTCCGCCTTCTTCTGCTTTCTTGGGCTGCTCAAAAATAGAAGCGCCCTCAAGGTTTCCCAGACCAAATTGTCCTAATCCATCCAGAATGCCTGCCATAACAATACCTCCAATTCTACTGTGCGTTCTGCGTAGGCAGCTTGAAGCTGCTCTTTAACGAAACGATCCGATTAAACACCAGTCCATCCGGACGGGAATCCTTCGCATCACAGCAGAAAAATCCCTGGCGTACAAACTGATAACTGTCATAAGCCTGTGCACCTGCAAGCGCCGGCTCTAACTTACAATGCTTCATCACTACGAGAGAATTGGGATTTAAGTTGAGGGATCCGTCCTCATTGTAAACACCCTTCTCTTCATCGATGATATTCTCATAAAGTCGCACTTCCGCATCCACTGCATGGGAAGCGGGTACCCAGTGAATGGTACCTTTTACTTTTCTCTCCGCAAAGCCGCTGCCTGCCTTGGTAGCAGGATCATAGGTGCAGTGCACAACGGTAACTTTTCCGGTTTCATCCTTTTCAAAGCTTACACACTTTACAAAGTATGCATGCATCAGGCGCACTTCATTGCCCGGGAAGAGACGGAAGTACTTCTTCGGAGGTTCCTCCATGAAATCGTCCCGTTCAATGTACAGTTCCTTCTCAAAGGGGATCTGACGCTTGCCCAGTTCCGGATTTTCCAGGTTGTTATCTGCTTCCAGCATCTCAACCTGTCCTTCGGGATAGTTATCGATCACCAGCTTGATGGGATCGATGATGGCCATCATGCGGGCTTTTTTCATTTTCAGATCCTCACGGATACAATACTCCAGCATGGAATATTCTGCGGAGGAGTTGGCTTTGGAAACACCGCAAAGCTCTACAAAGAGCTTAATGGATTCCGGTGTGAAGCCTCTGCGGCGAAGGGCTGCGATGGAAACCAGTCTGGGATCGTCCCAGCCGTCTACGATGCCGTCCTCTACCAGCTTCTTGATATAACGCTTGCCGGTTACCACGTTGGTCAGGTACATCTTGGCAAACTCGATCTGACGGGGAGGATTGGGATATTCCAGTTCCCGAACCACCCAGTCGTATAAGGGTCTGTGATCTTCAAATTCCAGCGTACAGATGGAATGGGTGATGCCCTCTTCCGCATCCTCGATGGGATGAGCGAAGTCATACATCGGGTAGATGCACCACTTGTCACCGGTGTTGTGGTGAGTCATGTGAGCCACACGATAGATGATGGGATCACGCATGTTGATATTGGGAGAAGCCATATCGATCTTGGCGCGAAGGGTCTTCTCGCCGTCAGAAAACTCACCGTTCTTCATGGCTTCAAATAACTGCAGGTTCTCTTCGATGCTGCGGTCTCTGGAAGGGTCGTTCTTGCCGGGCTCCGTTAAGGTACCGCGGTACTCACGCATCTCTTCTGCTGTCAGGTCAGACACATAAGCCTTCCCTTTTTTGATCAGCTTAATGGCGCCTTCGTACATCTTATCAAAATAGTTGGATGCAAAATAAAGGCGGTCTTCAAAATCAGCCCCAAGCCATTTCACGTCAGCCTTAATGGACTCTACGAATTCGGTTTTTTCCTTGGTGGGGTTGGTATCGTCAAAACGAAGATTGAACTTGCCGTTATATTCCTTAGCAAGTCCGTAATTTAACAGGATACTCTTGGCATGGCCAATGTGGAGATATCCGTTGGGTTCCGGCGGAAAACGGGTCATTACATGATCGTAAACCCCTTCTGCCAGATCCTTATCGATCTCCATTTCAATGAAATTTCTGCTTTTTACTGCGCCTTCTGTTTCCTCGGAAACAGGGCTTTTTTCTAAGTCACTCATAGGACCCTCACAAATAATACTCATATATTCAACATCATACCTATTTTTCAGCGAAATATCAAGGCACAGCCTGCTTTGCGCTTAATCCAGTACGGTAGAAGAGATGGAGATGGAGGATACACTGTCATCCGTTAAGACAAACTCCAGCTTGCTGCCATCCTTCGTATAAGTATAGGAAGAACCGTTTACTTCATGATCGGTTCCGTAGATCGCCTCCACGTCTGCAAGGCTCTGGCCGATGTAAGCGCCTTCCGGCGTGGTTACCAGGTCATCCAGGATCACAATGGCAGATACCAGATCCTGCTCCCCGTTGGGGTAGGTATCGATCTCAAAATGATCATAGGTATAGATCTTATCCAGTCCCTGGAATGCGCAGCTGGCTGCTTCAAAATAGGTTGCAGGCTCGCCGATCACATCCAGCACCTCCTGCATATCCATATCTGCATACAGGGTAATGGTCTTGCCGTTATAGGAAGCTTCATAGGAAAAACCGGATGCGGCTTTCTTGCTTTCTACTGTCGGAGCTTCCTCTGCAGCGTTTTCTTCCGCTGTATTTTCAGCATTTTCTGCGCCTTCCTGCACATCCGCAGTTTTTTCGATCACTTTTACTTCGTCGTTTCCGCAGGCACTTAAGGTTAAGCCAAGTGCTAATAATAATGCGGCTGTCATTAATCTTTTCATGATATACACCTCGTTTGATTCTTGTTGGATCCTGACCTTTTCCTGTTTTAGGCTCCTGCAGGTCCTTTACTGACCGTAAAATTCCCTTTGACGGTCGATCTCTGCCTGATAAGCAGATATTTTTTCCGTCCAGGCTTTTTCCAGTTTTTCTTCTCCTCTGCGGGAAGATAACCCTATTTCTTCTGTCAGGATATCACCGAAATAGCGGGATAACTTCTCTGCACCGGACAGATTCAGATGCAGACCGCCGTCATAGGTATCCTGAGAAAAATCCAGACCGATCTCTTCGGTCACATCCAGAAAGTTATAATACTTCAGATCGTGTGCCTTTGCAAATTCCACCATCTGCGCATCCCACTCATCATACCAGTAGGGATAGAGGCTGGGCGCCTTTACAAGGACAAGTTCCACGCCCTCTTTTTCGCAAAGTTCTGCCATCTTTTCCAGATACAGATAGGCATTGTCGCCAAACTGATAGTCGCCCAGGGGTCTTCCGGTGGGAACGTTCTCCGCTGCCTTTACATCCACACGCATATAGTAGCCGTTAAAAGTTACCTTATCTTTGCGGAACAGATAGGTAAAGTCATCGGCTTCCAGCTGGGTGATCCGGGAATGATATCTCAGGAGCGGGAAAACATATTCCAGGAAGTTCTCTTCATCCGTCATGGAGGCCTGAATATCCTTTACCTTGGACATGGACCAGCGCATGCCGTCTAAGGTCATGCGGTTATAGGCTTCGCTCTGGGGCTCGTTGTATTTCATGGAAAGGACGTTAAAGACCATCACATCGGGATGTTCGTACTTTAAGGTCTCTTCCATCAGATAATAGGACTGCCAGATCAGCTGCTGGGCGCTGCCGCGGATGTAGCTGTTGATGCCGTACTCCTCCCACAAAACCGCAGGGGAGATGTTCTCATAGAGTTCGCAGTCTCCGATGAAGATCACATCGTGATCCTTGTCTTCTTCATAATATTCCCCGATCATGGCACCTTCCACGATGCCCGTCATATACTTGGGCATGAGGAGCTTCTGGAAAAACCACAGCAGGCAGAGCACCAGAGCGATCACCAGAAGGTATCTGAGGAATCCTTTTTTCTTATTCTGTATAGCTTCCGACATAGTTTGTTAACCTTTTAGAACTGATTATAGATAAACTGGCTCTCGTTGTAGCCAATGGAATATGCGCCAAATAAGATCACGATAAGGAAAAGTCCCCACCAGATCACCATCCGGACAGGGAAGGGCTTTGCAAGGACCTGTTCCCGTACGCTTCCCTTACGCTGGATCAGGCTGACCGCAAACAGGATGATCACGCCTACTGCCAGGATGATATAGTCGCTGACAGAAAGCCCAAGGCCAAGGAAAGCCTCTCCGGTAAGGGCTCCAAACTGAGGCCTTGTAAACATGCTTCCGAACATCTTAAAGGTAAGGGGCACATCCCGGTAGCAGTCAAACATACGCAAACAGCTCATGATGAGCACCGTGCGGATCACGCGAAAGGCATCCCAGGGGCGCTTTCCTTCCACCTTGAAACGCTTGTGGAACTTATCGTATAAGGGCTCTAACTCTTCGGAGATCATGATCACCACGTAGTTACCAAGTCCCCAGGCAATAAAGTTCCAGCTGGCACCGTGCCAGATACCGGTCAGGAGCCAGACTACAAAGGAGGAAACGTATACGGGAAGACGCTTTCCAACCCGGTCTCCGAAGTGCTCTCTGGCGAATTTGTTTAATTTCCGGAAGGGCTTGCTGACGGATACGGGATAGAAGATATAATCCGTAAACCAGGTACCCATGGAAATATGCCAGCGTTTCCAGTACTCTTTGATATTCTTGGAAAAATAAGGCCGTTCAAAGTTCTCCGCCACCTTAACGCCGAATAACTGTGCCACACCGATGGTGATATCGATACCGCCGGTAAAGTCCGCATACAGCTCCACAGCATAAAACAGCATGCCCACAAAGGCAAAGGATCCGAAGTAAACATCCGGATCACCGATCAGGGCTTTCACCGCCACCAGCATACGGTCCGCGATGACCATTTTCTTAAAATAGCCCCACAATATCCGCTCTAAACCAAAGGAAATGTTCTTACGATCAAAATCATGCAGTGCAAATAAGGAAGGGGATAAGTCGTTGTAGCGGCTGATAGGGCCCTGAACCAGTTGCGGGAAAAAGGCCACAAATAAGGCAAATTTCCCGAGATGCTGCTGTGCGGGATATTTGCCGTGATAAACATCGATGAGATACGCTACGGATTGAAAGGTATAGAAAGAAATGCCCATGGGCAGCACCAGATCCACAAAGGATAAGGGGCCTTCTCCTCCGAAGAGGCGGGCGATCCCGTTGATGTTGGAGATCATGAAGTTGGTATACTTAACCACCGCCAGGATGCCGATGTTTAAGATAAGGCATCCTAAGAACCTGCGGGTAAGGACCTTTTTCTGGCGGGCTTTAAAAGCCTTGCGCGCGTCCTTATCCAGGCTGTCCTTTTGCGCAGCATACGCTTTTTCCTGAAGGGCACGCTTTTTGTCCATCCATACAGTCGCACCGTAGGTGGACAGCGTGGTCACCAGGATATAGATCAGGTAGGTCTTACCTGCGCAAAAGTAAAAGAAATAGCTGGCTGCAAGGAGCACGGCCCACTGTGCCTTTTTCGGGCACAGATAATAGAGGCAGAAGGTAACTGCCACAAAGATCATAAAGGAATAGGATGTAAACAGCATGGATTATTCGTCCGCCTTCCGGGTGATCAGTGCCAGAATGGCTTCCAGATTCTGGAAGTTTTCGGGTACCATCTCATCTGCTGTGATCTCGATATCAAAGGTATCGCACAGTTCACCGACGAGGGTGACGATGTCGAAGGAATCCAGGATCTTGCCGTCGATCAGGTTATCCTGAGTCTCAAAATCAATATCCTCGTGCAGGTCCTTTAAAATCTCCAATAGTTGTTCTCTCATATCTTCTCCTGTCATAAAAAAATTACTCGTTTTCGTACATCTGCTTTAAGGTCTTGCGATCGATCTTACCGTTAGGGGTAAAGGGCATCTCTTCCAGCTGTCTTACCCGGTTGGGCAGCATATAGCGGGGAAGGGAATCCTTAAGCTTTGCTGTAAGCGCAGCAGGCTCCATATCTCCTACATAATATAACACAATTTTGCCCTTCGCCTGATCATAAATGCATCCGGACATACGGATCTCTTCCAGGAGGTTCACATTGCTCTCGATCTCTCCCAATTCAATACGGTGTCCCATATGCTTGATCTGATAATCCTTACGGGAAACAAAGATAAGGTTCCCGTTCTCATCGTATTTTCCGATGTCACCGGTACGGTAGATCAGTTCCGGATAAGCGGTATTTAAGGGATTTTGTACAAAGACTTCCCCGGTCTTTTCCGGATTGTTGTAATAGCCCAGGGTCACACAGGTACCCCGTAAGCAGATCTCTCCTTCTTCTCCGGCTGCTGCCAGCTTGTTTTCCGGTGTAAGGAGCATGACCTGGGTATTGCGGAAGGGTCTTCCGATGGGGATGACTTCCGTATCTCCAAACTCCTTCTGCGGATCCAGTTCATAATAGCAGCTCATGCCGGTGCCTTCTGTCGGACCGTAGAGGTTTACAAACTTTGCATCCGGCAGTGCTTCCCTCCACATACGGTACTGCTTGATGGGGAATACCTCGCTGCCGAAGGCAACGGTATGCAGGTACTCAGGTTTCACGCTCTGGAAGGTGCGGAAGGAGGAAATAATGGTCAGTGCAGAAACTACCCAGCAAATGGTGTTGATCTGTTTTTCGTTTAAATATTCCACCAGCTTCTTCGGGAAACTGAACAGTTCATGCGGGATCAGATAGGTAGTGGCTCCAAAGCGGATGGTGGGATACAGTTCCTTTAAGCAGGCGTCAAAATACAGAGGCGACTGATTACCGAATACGGTATCCTCGGAAAAACCAAGGACATTGGAAAGCTGCTCCACATAATCCAGAACCGAACGGTGGCAGGCGCAGACGCCCTTGGGTACACCGGTGGAACCGGAGGTAAATACAATATAGATCGGATCCGTATCGATGGCCTTATCCCGGATCCCACTAAGCGCTGCTTCATCTATCGCAGTCTTTACCAGTTCATCGTAGGAATAGACCTTGCCGGAAAACTGCAGTGCATCTACCTTTTCTGCCGTATGAGCATCTGCGATGATGGCTCTTGCCTTACAGTTTTCGATGATCAGGGAGATACGAGTTGCAGGCATCTCCTCATCAATGGGCACATAGTAGCAGCCGCTTTTGATGATCCCGAAAAATCCGGCGATCTCTTCCGGGCTTTTCTTCATAAAGATCAGGATAGGCTCCTTATAATAGCCTTCCTTCACTAATCCCGTTGCGATGGCAGAGCTGGCATTTTGCAGCTGTGCAAAGGTTAACGCGGAATCATCGTTTGCAAATGCGATCTTATCGGGAAGACGCTTTGCCGTAACGTCCAGGTCTTCCAATACGTTGATCCTCATAGAATCTCATACTCCTTTTTCAGTATCCTGCCCATATCCAGTACGCATCTTCTGGCCATGACTTCCATCACATCCAGGCAGATGGCGGGAACGGGACAATCTCTCTTGATGACGGAAAGCTCGGTGCAGCCCAGTAAGATGCGCTGTACACCCTGCGCCTGTAAATGCTCCGTTACTTTCAGGAAACGGCTCATTTCAACAGGCTTTCCGGCTTTGACATTTTCATAGATCAGGTGCATCACTTCCTTTTGATGCTCCGGATCCGGGTAAATGCAGGTGATCCCTGCTTTTTCCAGTTCCCGGTTAAACAGCTTGCAGGTTACGGTGCCGTCGGTAGCCATGATGCCTACGCGGGTAACCTTCTGCTCTTCCAGGTATTCCGCTGTTTCCTTGATCCCGTTTACCACCGGCACCGGCAGATTGGGCGCTAAGCGGTCATAATAATAGGAAGCGGTGATACAGGGGATGGCGATCTCACTTACGCCGTCTCCCACCAGCTTTTTCCCGGTTTCCAGCATCATAACGCTGGGGTCCTCATCGGAAAGTCCCAGGATATGGCGCGTCCGGTCGGGAATGGCCGGAACGTTGTAGATCACCATGGGGATATGCTCCTGATCACAGGGCACATCCGTCATCCGAATGATCTGCTCCATAAAATATGCAGTTGCCATGGGGCCGAGGCCCCCGATAATACCAAGTAGATTCATAGGCTAATCCGCAATCTCCGGATACTGAGCCGGGTCGTAATTATGGGATTTGTTGTGGCTGTTGGAATAGTTTATCAGCCAGGTGTTGCCTTCGTAAACGCAGGCAAAGTTCTTGTCTCTTCGAGGACAGGTATCGAAATGATGCCAGCCTTCGCCGATATCCACCAGATTCCAGAAATGGGAAGTGGCAGCAGGGATCTTGGCGATGACCATGGTCTTGATGCCTGCTCTTCGCAGCAGCGCATCGGAAGTTGCTGCATATACGAAGCAATCCCCCTTGCGGTCATATAAGCCTTCAAAAGCGCCCTGGTTGTAATTGGTCTTGTCGGAATGGTTGGCGTAATGCACGTTGTGACGCACCCAGTTCCAGATCGCTGTCAGTTTATCCCGATCACTCATGTCCGCCGTGATGATGCCTGCCAGCACACGGTCTGCCAGTTCATTGACGGTGGCTTCGTCATAGTTACGCACCCGAACGGAAATGGTCACGGTCTTGGAAGTGGTATTGCCCGCCTTATCCGTTGCGGTATAGACCACTTCATAATCTCCCGGTACCGTAAGGGATACCTTGGAGGTATCAATATTAAGTGCCACGTTTTTATCGCAGTTATCGGTTACGGTGACGCCGTTTCGATAGGAAAGGCTCTCACCGGTATAGAGGGTACGGTTGCGCAGTCCGGAGATCACCGGAGGGGTGGTATCCAGAGAAAGGGTTGCGGTTGCGCTTTTAACGGTCTCATTGCCCCCTTCGTCCACGGCACAGATCGATACATTAACGGTGCCTTCTTTGGAAAAGTCCGGCTCTTCCTTAAAGGAAAGGGTTACATCTGTTGCATCCTCCGTAGAAACAACGAACCGCTCCACGGACAGGTCACCGGTGGTATATTCGGTCACATCCTGTACTTCCAGGGTAGGCGCGGTGTGATCGCTTACACTTACCAGGGAGTCATAGGATACACCGTCCACTTTTACCTTTACCGGGTAGTCCCCTACATGGGCAGGATCGATATCACTTTCCCCCGCTGCATAGGAAATGGCAGAAGAGCTAAGTCCGGGCAGCAGGAAATCCTGGGCTTTCGGAGCCTGACTTCCGGCTTCCAGCTCCAGAACGCTTACCACCGGATTAATGGACAATGATGCGGTACTTTCCGTCTGATTCCCGCCTAAGTCCTCTGCGATGATGGTGATCTCCTGGGGGCCGTAATAGGTCATGTCCGGCTCTTTTCCGTAACGAATGCTAAGGGCGGTAGCATCCGTCATGGACACTACGAAATCCTCGGGAGAAACGTTTTCTCCGCCGGAAAGAGACAGATCCTGTAAAACAAGCTCCGGTGCGGTGGTATCCTGCACCGTAAGTACTGCATTGTAGCGGAAGAACCCGCTGGATAATACCAGGTTATAATCCCCGGGAGTATCTGAGGGGATCACGCCGTTTTCCGTTCCGTTTACGGAAAGGATCTTAACGGAAGCATCGCTTCTCTTTTGGAAGTCTTTTGCGGTCACCACCGTTCCGGCTTCCACAATGGCTTTTGTGTATACTCTGCCGGAATAATCATAGTAGAGATATCCTCCGGCTGCTCCTAAGAGCAAGATAAAGATAAGAAATCGAATAATACGTTTTTTCACTGCTAAAAATCCACCTATATAATTATTTTTTTTCTCCGTCCGCTGTCAAGTCCTCATCGTTTTGGAGAAGGAGCTCGTTGGCATAGGAAATAAGCTCACCCAGAGAATACAGGGGAGTCTCATAAAGATCGCCGTAGGAATTTTTCACATAAGCGGTCTGTTCGTCAGGGGTCAAGGTCTGGAAGCCTGCCACAAAGCACTTAAGTTCCAGGTCATCATCCAGGAAATACGCCCCGGAAAAGCCCCTGAGACAATATCCGTTCTTATAAAGGGTCATGGACTCTGCTGCATATTCCAGCTTATCCAGAGTCACTTTCAGGGACAGGTCCTCTGCGCTGTACAGCTCCGTCACCTTATCCTGATAAACAACGCCGATATAACGGTTATCTCCGGAAAAGAAGATCTTATCCACATAGGCGCCGTTTAAGGAGACGCTGTTTACCGGTTCTGCATCCTTTTCTTCATCCCCGGTGACCTGATACAGGTCCAGAGTTGCCTCATCGGAAGAGATCACAACAGCCATCTTGCCGTCTTCAGACAGATCCATAATGGTAACGCCGTTTGGCATATGCCACAGGCTCTCTTTTTCATTGGTACGGATATTGATCAGCGCTAACGCTTTTTCGCCGCTGTCATAGGTACTGATCTTGAAATATTCCCGGTCAGCGGTAATACCCAGCACCCGGCTGGAGGTGTAATCGCTATCCACCCAGGAAGGCTTTAACTCTTTTACTGCAGAGCCGTCTTCCATGGAATACAGGGTGATGGTTCCCGGAATGTAATCGGGATCCTCTTCTCCTTCTTCATTGGTACGTCTCATACTGGTCTCAAAAAAGGCAATGTACTCGCTGCCGTCTCCCACCAGAGTATAGGTATCCAGAGAAGATGCCCTCTCCATCCAAAAGCGGCTTTTTCCTGTGGTCAGGTCCACCAGATTCATCTGACTGTCAACGGCAGAAACAGAGGCCAGCATATATTTTCCGTCGTTGGAAAACTGGGTACTGAAAAGGCTGGAGCCTTCATTATCCCAACGCTTCTTATAGCCGATCCCTTCGCTTCGTCCCAGCATGTAAATACAATTGGCGGTGGAAGGACGGATCGCCACAAAATCGTTCCCGAAGAGAGCGTTGCGCACCACCTCACAGGGGACGATAAAGGAATCCATGATGTTCACGACTTCATTGGTATATACACGCATCAACTGCCGTTCTCCGTCGGTCGTGACGATGGTGCAGACACTACCGTCCTCGTTAAAGGCGACGTCGGCGATGTTATAATCAAATTCATGTGCACTGATGACTTCTCCTTTTTCCTTGTCAAAGAAAGTCACCCGGCTGGTGGATTGCATCATGACAAAATCCCAGTTGTTTTCCCGGGAAGTAATGAGCTTGTCCGGTGCATCCTCGGTGCCCTTGCTCCAGAGCACGTTTCCGGTCTTAACGGAGATCTTCTCCACCTGACCGTTGTAATTGTAATTGGTAAAATTCCGCATCAGCTCGGATACTTCCGAAGGATCCATAAGGGACATGCGGGTATAACCGATGTAGACTGCATCCCCTTCGAATCGCACGTAGTTAACCTGCTGATATTTTTTCTCAACAGTGCGGACCACTTCCATGGTGGAAAGGTCCAGGATCTCGACCTTGGAGGTACGCTTCTTTAAATCCTTTTCGTTGTAATTTAAATTGTAGGTAATGGCCACATACCGTTCATCGGGATCAAAATAGATCCCCATACAGTTGTCATCGGTAGTGTAATCCTCCTGATACAGGTTTTCTCCGGTCATGGCATCATAGATACCCACTCCCCGGTAGCTTTCGGTTCCGAGAAATTTCCCGCCCAAGGAACCGTACAGGCCGTAAACGGACTGATCCGTATTCTCATAAAGGACCTTTTTGGTAGAGATCTCTACCAGGCCAAAGCCGCGCTTGCTGGTAACAGCTACGTGGTCGTTGTCCACAAACCGGACTTCCTCGGAGGAGTCAAAATAACCGTGGCCCGTGTTGATGTTGCAAAGGCGCTTTCCCGTAGCCCCTTCCCAGACACGGATGTTACCGGCCTGATCAGCAGCCAGGATACGGTCACCGTCGGTACTTAAGATCAGGGCTCCCACCGTCGCAGGCATGGACAGCTTGCGCTGGGAACGGTATGCATATCCGTTATCGTAAGCGTACAGCGCCTGGGTCAGAGCATATTCCGCATCCCCTACAATGGGACGCTCCGGATTCTCCGGATCCTTCGGAAGGGCAGACAATGCGGTTTCCACCGCCTTTATACGGTCGCCGGACAAAAGCTCTTCGGCACTTCTTGCCGCAAGAATGGTACTTTCATTCTTAAGTACCTCTTTGTACTGGGCTTCGATCTTCTCATTCTGTTCCTGGATCTCATCGTTTTGCTTCTGGATCTCGTCGTTCTGTTTCTGGATCTCCGTGTTTTTATTCTGGATCTCTATGTTCTGACGGCTGATCCGAAGGGCCATGGTGGTACTTACCAGGGCAAAGGAAAAGAACACTGCGCTGACAGCCGCAGAGATACGGATGATCCGTTTCATCTTCCGCTCTCTGTGACGCTGACGAAGGTCATCAAAATCCACGCCGAACATGGGGGCAAGGAGACGCAGGATCTCCAGATCCATCTTCTTTGCGATCTCTTTATGGGTGCTTCCTCTGAAATCGGCTGCCAGAGGTTCGATCTCTGTGCGGACCGTGCGTGTGGTCCCGTCAGGATCTGTTACCACTTCGTCCACATACCGCAGTTCGTCCGGGAAGGACTCATCCGGCTCTCCCTCCAAGAGAACCGCCAGCACATGGGAGCGGTCATGGTTTTCCAGGAACGTGGAGATCTCTTTCCGGCACCATCTGCTTTCCGGAAGCCTTGGAGTACAGATGACGATGAGGAAATCCGATTCCTCCAGTGCCACCGTAATGGTATCCGCCAGATTGGATGCAAGAGGCAGTTCCTCCTGATCCCGGAACACCCGGCTGATCTTCTTTCTGCCGTCTTCTCCCAACTTGGATACCACATTTTTCGGGAGTTTGAAGGCTTCTAACCGCTTGTGAAGGAGCTGTGCCGCAAACTGATCCGGTTCGGTGTGACGGTAGCTGATAAACGCGTCAAATTTGTACTCTTTTCCCATAAAATCCTCATAAGCTATCCGCGGAATTCTTACCGCAAAGACGCCCAAGGGATCCGTAAGGATACCTCAGGCGCCGGATACTGTTATAACTATAGTTGTGAACAAGCGCTGTTGTAAATAAAGCAGCGGTTTAATGATGGAACAAACGAATGCCGGTAAAGGCCATTGCAATATGATACTTGTTACAGGTTTCGATGACCTGGTCATCACGGATGGAGCCGCCGGGCTGTGCGATGTAGCATACACCGCTCTTGTGGGCTCTCTCCACGTTATCTCCGAAGGGGAAGAAAGCGTCGCTTCCTAAGGAAACTCCGGTAAGCTTGCTTCTCCACTCTTTCTTTTCTGCTTCGGTCAAAGGTTCGGGCTTAACAGAGAAGGTATTCTGCCATCTGCCCTCAGCCAGAACGTCCTCATACTCATCACCGATGTATAAGTCGATGGCGTTATCCCGATCTGCACGTCCGATGGTGTCTAAGAAAGGCAGTGCCAGTACCTTGGGGTTCTGGCGCATCCACCAGTTATCGGCCTTGCTGCCTGCCAGGCGGGTGCAGTGAATACGGGACTGCTGTCCGGCACCGATACCGATGGCCTGTCCGCCAAAGGCATAGCATACGGAGTTGGACTGGGTATATTTTAAGGTAATAAGGGCGATCATGAGATCGATCTTAGCGCTCTCCGGGATCTCCTTATTGTCGGTTACCACATTGGAAAGGAGCTCCGTATCGATCTTTAACTCATTTCTTCCCTGCTCAAAGGTGATGCCGTATACCTGCTTACGCTCTACAGGATCGGGAACATAGGAAGGATCGATCTGGATGACGTTGTAGTTACCCTTTTTCTTGGCTTTTAAGATCTCCAGAGCTTCCGGCTCATAACCGGGAGCGATGATACCGTCGGATACCTCGCGCTTTACCAGCTTTGCGGTAGCTACGTCGCAGACATCGGAAAGGGCGATAAAATCACCGAAAGAACTCATGCGGTCTGCGCCTCTTGCTCTGGCATAAGCATTGGCCAGAGGGGTAAGCTCTTCGCCTTCTACCCAGTAGATCTTCTTTTCCACATCGGATAATTCTCTGCCTACTGCGGCGCCTGCGGGAGAAACGTGTTTAAAGCTGGTGGCTGCGGGAAGGCCGGTTGCCAGCTTTAATTCCCGTACCAGCTGCCAGCCGTTAAAAGCATCCAGGAAATTGATGTAACCGGGCTTGCCGTTTAAAACCGTAATAGGAAGCTCTGCCCCGTTCTCCATAAAGATCCGGGAAGGCTTCTGATTGGGATTGCATCCGTATTTTAATTCTAATTCGTTCATCGTTACTCCTTTGCCTATTTGGTGTGCTTGTTGACGATACGGGTTTCATAGCTGCCGCTTTCCAGGTCAATGTAGCGGACAAAGAGAGAAACCTTGTTTTCTGCATCCAGTGCATCCCAAAGGGCATCGGTAAAGGTATCGATGTCGCCGGAAATGCTGACAGGCGTAGGCTCTCCTTCATAGCTGGGAAGGGGATTGCCATCCTTCATATAGGTGTGGATGAAATGACCTTCTCCGGCAAAGGGGTGCTCATAGTTAAAGGTAAATCTTGAGCAGCTTGCAGGGTCTCCATGGTTACTCTTTAAAATGGACAGATCATAGGAGAAGCTGTCCGATTTACGGTATATGGCACCGGAAATACGGGGAGTGTAGTTGGGCGCATCCGGCTCAAACTCACGGCTTCTAAGAGACTGTTCAAAGGTAAGTCCCTTTTTAAGGCCTTCGTAAACCGTATCCGTCTGATCGCCGTTGGTCACGATGGTGGTGTCCCCTAACACTCTTACGGGTGCGTAAATGATAAGGGAAGGATCTTCCAGTAAGGAAGGGTCAAAAGCTTCTGTACGAATGCCCTCTCCTTCGATGGCAAAGATCCGATTCCGACTGTTGGTACTCCGTCCCATGATAAAGTAGGCGATCACCGCCTCCTTGCCGCTTTCCGAACATCCCAGGATGATACCTCTACCGGGATATGCGGTTGCGCCTGCTTCCTGCGCTGCTGTCTTCATAATCTCCTCTTTCCTTTCCTGATGGTTTAATGCGTTTCCTCAAACATATAGCTTGTTGAACTCTTCTTTGGTCATGGGCTTGCCGAAGAGGAAGCCCTGGATCAGTCCGACCTTCATGTTCTGAATGATCTTAAGCTGCTCCTCGTTCTCCACACCTTCCACACACAGATCCACCTGGATGGTATCCGCCAGATCGCCGATGGTACGGATCACGGCTTTGGAGAAGTCGTTGAGCGCAAGCTCTTTGGTAAAGTTCTGATCCACCTTGATGATATCTAATGGCATCTCCCGGATATGGTTCAGGGAGGAATAACCGGTTCCGAAATCATCCAGTGCGATCCGAACGCCCAGCTCCCGGATACGGCTCAAGATGGTCTTCATCTTGTTCATGTCGTTGACCGCCAGACCCTCGGTTACTTCCAGGGTCAGGTTGTGAGGCCTTATGCCGGTCTCCGCTAAGACGTCCTTGACGATATCCACGATATCCGGCTGTAACAGCTGGATAATGGAAAGGTTTACGTTGATCTTATAATCGGGGTGCCCCTTCTGGTTCCATTCCACACAGCTCTTGCAGGCTTCGGATAAAACGAAACGGCCCAGGGGTACGATCAGGCTTAAATATTCGGTTAGAGGGATAAATTCGCTGGGAGATAACTCACCCAGCATGGAAGAATGCCAGCGGATCAGTGCTTCCGCACCGGTACAGGGTCTTCCCTCCCGTTGTATATCGATAATGGGCTGATAGTATACTTCAAATTCGTTAAAGCCGCCGGCAATGGCATCACGCAGATTCTTCTCCATATCCAGACGTCTGCTGGAGTTGGGGCTGTCCTTCTGCGAGTAGCGCATCCAACGGTTCTTGCCGCTCTTTTTGGCCTCGTACATGGCAATGTCGGCCTTCTTGATCAGCTCCTGTACGTCCCGGCCCTCTGCAGGGAATTCCACAACACCCATACTCATGGTGCAGTAGTAATCCGCATCCTTTAAAAACCAGGGCTTAGAGAAGATGGCCTTGATGTCCGCGATGATGTGTTCAAAGGTCGGATAGTATTCCGGTGCGATGATGATGACGAACTCATCGCCGCCCATTCGGTAGCACGTATCCTCGATACCGTGCACCGACCGGAGGCCTCTCGAAATACTCTGTAACAGGATATCGCCGTACTGGTGTCCCAGTCCGTCGTTGATATGCTTAAAGTCATCCAGATCCAGATAAAACAGTCCGCCGCTGGTGTGCTCGTTAACCGCACGGTCAATGACCTTGGCCAGGTCTCTCTCACAGCACTGACGGTTATACATACCGGTCAGATAATCGGTGTATGCCTGCTGCTCGATCTTTTTCTGGTATTCCTTTTTATCGGTGATGTCGTAGAAAGAAAACAGCTGGGTACTGCGACCGTCCACCCAGTCAATCTCGGTTTCGTACAGGTCATACCAGCGCTTTCTGCTCTCCACGAACATCTCCCAGGGAGCAGAGCCTTCGTTTTCTTCTTTTACGTCATCGATCAGTTTGTCAAGGATACCGGTGGCCATCTCCTGCTGGAACATCTGGCGCATGCCGTGGTTGGCAAACAGAACGCTGTTATCGCTGGTAGCCCGGACATAGATGCCGCAGCCTACATTTTCCAGCACCGCTTCCAGAGACTGGTAGGAGCTGGCAAGGGAATTCTTGGCGATCCGTCGCATCATGACCGACTGGAACACCTTCACCGCATCGGAGATAAACCGGATGTCGGAGACTTCCCAGGACAGGTTCCGGCTGACCTCTTCATAGGTTACATACATGGAGATCTGGCCGTTGATCACCACCGGTACGATGGCGAGGGCTTTTAATCCCATGTTACGCAGGATCTCACGATCCGTACTGCTCATCACCGCATCATGGGAGATGACGATGACTTTTTCCGTCCTTAAGTAATGGGGCATATCCTGCAGCTGCTGAGAGGAAATGGTGTCCAGCGAGTTGTACCACTCACTCACCACGTCCATCTGATCATCTTCCCGATGAAGCTGGAAGAAATGGGCGCTGTTTACCCCAAGGTATTCTCCGGTGATCCGTAAGAATTCCTTCATGATATCGTCAATACCGTCGTCCCGGTCAAGCAACTGGACAACGCAGGTAATGGCTTCGTTCTTTTTCAGAGTCGCTCCCATTTCCTGTTCCGAAGAAGCAAGGCGCATACTGCGCTCCTTCTCCGTTTCGGCTTTTAAGGAGCTGTCGGCTAAGATGGTGCTGATGATCTGGAGGGAATCGATGACGTGATAAAAATCCGTCTCCGAGAGCGCATGACGAAAGCCCAGTCTGGTCGCCTCATCAAGCCCCGCCGGATCTTCCGACAAAATGCCGGCTACGATCCAGGTCATGCGGGTCCTGCCCTTGATCCGAATGGACAAGGCAGCGATCTTCAGACTGGTCACATAGGTGTCTTCAATGACCTGTTCTTC
>JAEEGL013188662.1_pt1 | contig 34918 bp, 30 predicted proteins | sample 9134231 | NCBI WGS metagenome assembly JAEEGL01 (sample SAMN16246548, study PRJNA631951) | gut metagenome | biome: gut microbiome; feature: rumen; material: fiber-attached | host: Bos | place: Iran: Karaj | collected 2018-10 | reverse complement strand
TATCATTCACGTAGAGGTCTTTTAAAGAAGGTTGGACAACGTAGAAATATGTTACAATACTTAGCTAAGAAAGATATTCAAAGTTATCGTGAAGTAATTAAAAAATTAGGTTTAAGAAAGTAGACACATTTTTTAGTGTCTCTTTTTATTTAAGAAAGGATTTATTATGGAAAAGAAAAAAGTATATGAATTAGATTTTCATGGAAGAAAAATAGTAGTAGAACATGGAGAATTGGCTAAACAAGCAGACGGAGCAGTATTAGTTAGATATAATGATACAGTTATTTTAACTGCAGCAGTTGTATCTAAAAATGTTAATCTACTATCTGATTTCTTCCCATTAACAGTTAATTATCAAGAGAAATTATATTCTGTTGGTAAAATACCTGGAGGATTTATTAAAAGAGAAGGTAGACCTAGTGAAGCAGCAACTTTAGCAGCTCGTATGATTGATCGTCCTATGAGACCATTATTCCCAGAAGGATTTAAGAATGAAGTACAAATCATTTCAACAGTATTATCAGTTGATCAAGATTGTTCACCTGAATTAACGGCAATGTTAGCTTCATCACTTGCTGTATCAATCTCAAAAATACCATTTAATGGCCCAATTGCTGGAGTAAAAGTTGGTAGAGTAAATGGTGAGTTCATTATTAATCCAACTCCAGAAGAATGTGAAGTATCTGAATTAGAGCTTACTGTTGCTGGAACTAAAGATGCTATTAATATGGTAGAATCTTCAGCTAAACAAGTATCTGAAGATGTTATGTTAGAAGCTTTAATGTTTGGACATAAAGCTATTAAAGAATTAATTAAATTTGAAGAAAAGATCATTAAAGATATTGGTGAAGAGAAGATGGAATATGAAACACTTACTCCAGAGCCAGAATTAATTGATAGAATTAAAGATTTAGTTACAGATAAAATGGATAAAGCTCTTCGTATTAAAGATAAATTAGAAAAATATGAAGCAATTGATAATATTAAAGAAGAAATGAATGATTTATTTACTTCTGAATATGAAGATAAATTAAAAGATGATGAATTAAAAGAATTACTTGTTAAAGTACAAATGGTAGTTTCAGATATTGAATATGAATTATTTAGAAGTATCGTAGTAAAAGAAGGAATAAGAGCTGATGGAAGAAAGATGGATGAAATAAGACCATTATCTACTGGAATAGATTTACTTCCTAGAACACATGGTAGTGCCTTATTTACTCGTGGACAAACTCAAGCCTTATCTATTACTACATTAGGTGCTTTAAATGAACATCAAATAATCGATGGCTTAAGCTTAGAAGATCAAAAAAGATTTATGTTACATTATAACTTCCCACAATTCTCTGTTGGTGAAACAGGAAGATATGGAGCTCCAGGAAGAAGAGAAATTGGTCATGGAGCTTTAGGAGAAAAAGCCCTTGCTCAAGTAATCCCATCAGAAGAAGAATTCCCATATACAATAAGAGTAGTATCAGAGATTTTAGAATCAAATGGTTCTTCATCTCAAGCATCAATCTGTGCTGGATGTATGTCTCTAATGGCTGCGGGAGTACCAATTAAAGCTCCAGTTGCTGGAATAGCTATGGGATTAATTACTCATGGAAAAGATTATACAGTTCTTACTGATATTCAGGGTATGGAAGATCATTTAGGAGATATGGACTTCAAAGTAGCTGGAACGCGCGATGGTATTACAGCTTTACAAATGGATATTAAGATTAGTGGTATAACTGAAGACATTTTAAAAGAAGCCTTAGCGCAAGCAAAGAAAGCTAGATTACAAATATTAGATGTAATAGCTAAAGAAATAAAAGAACCAAGAAAAGAAGTATCTAAATATGCTCCTAAGATGGAAACATTCATGATCAATCCACTTAAGATTAAAGATGTTATTGGAAAAGGTGGAGAAACAATTACTAAGATTATCTGTGATGCATCTAATGTAACAGAAGTAACAAATGTTAATGCTGTTAAAGTTGAATTAGAAGATGATGGTAGAGTAATTATCTATCACTCAGATAAAGAAATAATTGATAAGACTAGACAAATGATTGAGGACATCGTAAGAGAAGTAGAAGTAGGTAAGATATATGAAGCTAAAGTTGTTAAGATAGAAGACTTTGGTTGCTTCGTAGAATTATGGCCTGGATGTGAAGGATTAGTTCATATATCACAACTTGCTCACGAAAGAGTTAACAAAGTAACTGATGTTGTATCATTAGGAGATGAAATTCTAGTTAAAGCTTTAGGAAAAGATAAGAAGGGAAGAGAAGACTTCTCTCGTAAAGAAGCTTTACCAAAACCAAAGAAAAAAGAAGAGGTTAAAGAAGAGAAAAAAGAAGAGGAATAATCCTCTTTTTTTATAAAAAACTTTGTATTTTAATATTTATATGCTACAATAAATTTATCAAATGCCTGGGGGTGAAGGATATGAGTGATTTTGTAAAAGGAATAATTAAAATTATTATCATTTTAGCAATCATTATTATCATGCTTATAATATTAGCTAATTTATTTAATAAGAGGGAAACACCAAAAACGACAGTTAAAAAGGGCCTTCAACCAATAGCTGATGTTACTAAGAAAAAGAATAATAATACTACTAATAATGATAGTACTACTTCTGATTCACTAGATGAAATAAATACAGGAATGGAAGTAACTGCTCCTGATACAGCTGCATCAGATTACCTAACACCATTATTAGGAATCATAGTATTATCATCAGGTACTTATTGTATCTACAAATATCGTAAAGAAAATGCTTAAGAAGATGAATAATCTTCTTTTTTTTGGTATACTATTTTTAAGGTGAATGATATGGAAGAGGAATTAAGAGAATTAGAAAAGAAAGTAAAAGAAGATGACTCCATAGAATTAAAAGAAAAACTTATTGAAACATTAGATAAAGCGTGTGATTTGTATGAAAAAGACAAACCCAATGTTTTCTTTGGAATGTGTGTTAGAAAACAAGAATTAGCTAAAGAAATATATTTAGAAAATGATAATGATGATTATAGATATCTATATGCAAGATGTTTAATAGATGTAGGAATATGTCTTTTAAATCAGGAAAAGAGTTCAGAAGGAGAACAAGTATTAAAAGAAGCTTTTGATTTATTAATAAATAGTGATGAAGAAGATGAAGATTATTTTGATAATCATATGAATTTAGATGGAGAATTTTTGTCCTTATTAATAGATTGTGCTGATACTTATGGATCTGTATTGGAAGAATTAGAAAAGTTAGTTCCTGCTTTTAATGTTTATATGAAAAAATATAATGCTTGTCTTGAATATCAAGATAATAATGAAGATGATATTATTGATGAAATTAATAATACTATTACTAACCAATTATTACCAATATTAGAACAAATAGAAAATTATAGTTTTGCTATGGAAATATGTGAAGCATATTTTGATTTTAATGAAAAGAATTATTCTAAGAAAAATGAAGAATTTAAGTATGTAATTAACTATTATAAAAAGTGTTGTAAAGAGCTTAATAAAAAAGAAGAATTAAATAAATTAAAGAAAAGGTTTAAATAAGCATCAAATGATGCTTTTTCTTTTACAATAAACTCATCTTTTGATATAATAAAACAAGGTGAGTAATATGTACTTAAAACAAATAATTACAAGTGGTTTTAAATCATTTGCTGACAAGTTAGATATTAAGTTAGACGATAGAATTAGTTGTATTGTTGGTCCTAATGGTAGTGGTAAAAGTAATGTTGTTGATGCTGTACGTTGGGTATTGGGAGAACAATCAGTAAAATCTCTACGTGGAGAAGGTTCTATGACTGATGTTATTTTTTCGGGATCAAAGTCTAGAAATCCTTTAAATGTAGCTTCAGTTGAATTAATATTTGATAATTCTGATCATTTTATTAATACACCATATACAGAAATATCTATTAGAAGAAGAGTATATCGTAGTGGAGAAAATGAATATTTCTTAAATAATGAGAAATGTCGTTTAAAAGATATTACTAATCTACTACTAGATACTGGAATGGCTAAAGAATCCTTTAATATTATTTCTCAAGGAGAAGTGGAAAGAATTTTATCTAATTCAGCAACGGATCGAAGAGTAATTTTTGAAGAAGCGTCAGGTATTTTAAAATATAAAAAGAGAAAAGAAGAAGCTCTTCGTAAATTAGATAGAACTCATAATAATATAGATCGTGTTAATGATATAATTGGTGAATTAGAAATACAAGTTGGTCCATTAAAGGAACAAAAAGAGCAAGCCGAAGAGTATTTAGAGAATAAAAATGGTCTTGATTTATATGAAGTGGCTTTACTTGCTTATGATATAGAAAATTGTAATAGTTCATTAAAGCAAAAACAAGATAGAAAAGATAAGGTTGATAAGGATATATTAAATATTTCTAATGCTAATACTAAGAGTGATACTGAATCTTTAGATGATCAAAACAAATTATCTAAATTAGAAGAAGAATATACTAATTTAAATAGAAAATTACTAGAAATAACTGAAGAAGTTGAAAAGATTAATGGTGAAAAGAAATTATTAAAAGAACAAAGTAAAACTACTAGAGAAGAAAATGAACTTAAAGAAGAAATAAGAGTTCTTTTAGAGAAAAAGGAAAAAATTGCTAGTACTATTTCTATTACAAAAGAAGAAATAGATAGTATTAATACTGAAATAAGTAAAAAAGATGAAGAAATTAAAACTATAAATGGAGAAATATCTCTAAATAAATCTAAATTAATTATGTTAAAAGGTGAATATAATCATCATGATCAAGACTTAGTAAGTACTAAACATAAAATAGCCAATTTAGAATATGATATTGAACAAAACTCTGATATGCCTAATAGTGTTAGAAAAGTACTAAGTAGTAATACATTAAAAGGTATTCATAATACTATAGGTAATATTTTAAATACAGAAGAAGAATATATAAAAGCACTAAATACAGCAATTACTTCTAATAAGAATTTTATTATTACTAGTGATGAAGAAAGTGCTAAAGCAGCAATTAACTTTTTAAAAGATAATCATTTAGGTAGAGCAACATTCTTCCCAATATCTGTAATTAAAGAAAGATATGTTGATAGTGAAACCCTTAATATTTTGAAAGGTTCAACAGATTTCTTAGGAGTATTAAGTGACTTAGTAACTTATAACAATAAATATGAAAATATTATTAAGAATCAATTGGGAATAGTATTAGTCGCAACTAATCTAGATAGTGCAACTCGTCTTTCTCATATGATTAAAGCTAAATATAAAATAGTTACACTAGATGGAGATGTAATAAATGTAGGTGGTTCCTTAACAGGTGGATCTACTTATAATTCAAAAAGTGTAATTTTAACAAAACAAGAATTAAAACATAATGAAGAAAAATTAGAATTAATAAATAAAGAATTAGAAGAAATTAATAAAGAAATAGATTCTTTAACTAAAGATGTAACTAAATTAGAAGAAAAGAATTTTGATTTATCAAAAGAAAAGACATCTCTTATAGAATCTAGATCTATTAAAGAAGTAAATTTAAAAAATATAGAGAATAGTCTTAATGATATAACTAAGGAATGGGAAAATTTAACTTCTATTAGTAATAATTCTTTATCTAAAAAAGAAGAAGAGTTAATTAAGTTATTCCATGAAAAAACTTCTGATAAAGAACAAATTAATATAAAGATGAAATCTTTATCTAAAGAAATAGATTCATTAAAAGCTAAAATAGAAGAAAAAGAAGCATCTATGAAACTACAAAATGCTAACTTACGTAATTTAGAAAAAGAATCACGTACTTTAGAAATAGAAATAAATAGAATAGATGTTAAATTAGACAATATGCTTTCTACTTTAGCTGAAGATTATGAATTAACATATGAAAAGGCTAAGAAAGATTATAAATTAGATATAGAGCCAGAAGAAGCAAGATTAAGAGTAAATACTTATCGAGCTAATATTAAGAGAATAGGTATGGTTAATCTAGCTGCTATTGAAGAATACGAAAGAGTAAGTACTAGATATGAATTTTTAACTAAACAAAGAGAAGATCTATTTAGTGCTGAAGCAACACTTCTTGATATCATGAATGAAATGGATGATGTTATGAAAGAAGAGTTTGCAACGACATTTGAACAAGTAAGAGTAGAATTCCAAAAAGTATTTAAAGAATTATTTAATGGTGGAACTGCTAATCTAAAGCTTACTAATCCAGATGATTTATTAACTACAGGAGTAGACATAGTAGCTTCTCCTCCAGGAAAGAAACTTACTACTATATCTTTACTATCAGGTGGAGAAAAAACCTTAACAGCAATCAGTTTACTATTTGCTATACTTAATGTAAGAACAGTACCATTCTGTTTATTTGATGAAGTAGAAGCAGCTCTAGATGAAGCAAATGTTGCTCAATTTGGTAAATATTTAAGTAATTATAAAAATAAAACACAATTCTTAATAATTACTCATAAGAAGAAAACAATGGAATTTGCTAATACATTGTATGGTATTACAATGCAAGAATCTGGTGTTTCTAAATTAGTAAGTGTTAAACTAGAAGATCATAAAGAAGACCTATAAAGGTCTTTTTTCTTGAAAAAATAAACAAAATATGGTATAATGTAGCCAACTATTGAGGGGTGGTGAGGTTATATGAGAGAAGTAGTTTTAAAAGAAAGTGAAATCGATAGATTAAAAGAATATCCCTTAGATGGAATAATGTCTACAGAAAGTAAAATTTATTACTATAAGAAGGATGAAAATTGGAATAGTCACTTATTAAAAAGATTATATAGAACTGATGAAGAAAGGGTTTATCGAAAAGAAAGAACAATTGAAGCCCTACAAAGAAGTGAATTATCTACTTATCCTGAATTAGTAATACCAGAAGAATTAGTAGTTATTCAAGGTATTAAATCTGGTTTTACCATAAAAGAAGTAACAGATTGTACTAATCTTCAATTATTCTTAGAAGATAAAACGATACTAAATAAAGATAAAATATTAGTATTACAAAAGATAGGTAAATTGTTAAGAAAAGTACAATCACAAGATCAAGAATTTTACTTTGGAGACTTACAATCATATAACTTCTTAGTTAATAAAGATTTAGATGTTTTTGCAGTTGATTTAGATTCATCTGCTGTTACTAGAAAAAAACCGATAGAGACTAAATATATAATTATTGATAAAAAAGCTCATAGTGTTAATAAATATAAAGTAAATAAAGCTAAACGTTGTTATCCCAATAGAAATATTGATATATTTTGTTATGATACTATGGTTCTTAATTTCTTAGCTGGAACTTCTACTAATAGATTTACTTATTATGAATATTATGAATATATTAATTATCTAGAAGAAATTGGTTATCCTAAAGAATTAATAGATGTTTATATTAATTTATATACAGATAAAGCTAATATTGGAGTAGAAGACTACTTACTTGATTTACCAAAAGACTTTGCTAGAGGAAATTATGGAGTATTTAAAGCTTTAAAAAAATTAAAAAGATAGATTTTCTATCTTTTTTTTATTATAATATTCTTATGAAAAAGATAAGAGTATTAACAATTATTTTATTAGTATTAACTATCTTTAATGTGGAAGCAAAAGAGATAGATTTTAATATTTATTCTAAACATGCTATTCTTTATAATATCAAAGAAGAAAAGATAGTTTTAGAAAAAGCTCCCCATGAAAAGACAAGTATTGCATCTCTTACTAAGATAACTACAGCTATAGTAGCTATAGAGAATATTAAAGATTTAGATCAAAAAGTAGTTTTAACCAATGATGATTTTAAAGGTATTTATGAAGCAAATCTTGCAACCGCTGGTTTTAAAGTAGGGGAAGAAGTTACTTATAGAGATTTATTATATGGCCTATTACTTCCAAGCGGTGCTGATGCTGCTCAAAGCCTAGCTAGAAATATAGCTGGCTCTAATGATGAGTTTGTTAAATTAATGAATAAAAAAGCCAAAGACTTAAAATTAGAAAATACACATTATGTTAATACAACTGGTTTAGATGATCCAAATCACTATTCAACTGCAAATGATGTATTAACAGTCTTTAAATATGCTTTAAAAAATGAAGATTTTAGAAAAATAATAACTAGTTCTAAATATACTACTAGTGATAATATACTTACTTTTAAAAGTACACTAAGTAAAGTAAATATAGGAATGGATTATGTTCTTGGTGGTAAAACAGGTGCAACAGGAGATGCTGGACTTTGTTTAGCAACCTTAGCTAATTATGATGATACTGAATTTATTTTAGTTACTACTAATGTTCCAATGGAATTAACAGCTAAACAGTTCTTAGATCATAAAACTATTCATGAATATACTAGAGATAATTATGATTATTTAGAAGTAGTAAATAAAAAAGATGTTTTAGTAAAGTTAAAAACTAAATATATTAAAGAAGATGAATTAGCTCTTACTAGTTCTAAAAATATTAGTTTGTATTTAGATAGTACTTTTAATAAAAAAGAATTAGTATATAAATATAAAGGTATGAAAGAAATAACTCCTAGTATGAAAAAAGGAGAAAAAATAGGTAGAGTAGATGTTTATTATGATGATGAATTACTTACTACAGTACCAATTGTATTAAAAGAGAAACCTAAATTCTCATTAATAAAATATTTACTTGGACATAAATTAATAGTTGGAATAATATTTATATTAATGTTATTAATAGCTGTAAAGTTTATTAAAAGAAAAGGCAAAGGAGTTTAAAACTTCTTTTCCTTTTGATATAATTTAATTAGGATGTGATAGTATGGTATATCATGATAAAGAATCTTTGTTAGAACAACTAAAAAAAGACCCGGAAAATCTTAGCTTTTTAAGTGTTTATAAAGATTATATAGAAGTTTTAGACAAAGAAGGATTAATAGAGTTATATAGTGAATGTGATTTAGATATATATGATTCAATATTTAAAACATTAATTAGTATGTCACGTGCTAAAAAACTAACACCAGATGAAATAATAACAAAACAGACAGAATATTTAAAAAGAAAGATAAAAGCAGCAAGTGAAGCAACCTCTTTTTCTAAAGAAGATATTGCGCCTCTAGTAGAAGATTTAGTAAATAATGCAAAAGATGCTTATAATACTGTAATTCGAAATAAAGTAAGTAGTAACAATAATATTAGTGCTTATAATCTATCTTTGTGTTCAGAACTTAATATGAAAGTATTATATATGTTAGATAATATAGATGATGCTATAAAAGATGCTAGGAAGAGAATATTACAGGGAGCAAAAAAAGAATTACTTGCTAGAAGAATATATGAAGAGACAAAAAGTAAAATGGGTACTATAAATGATAGTGTTAATGATGGAGCAACAATTGAGGATAGGGAAATATTAGATACTATTAAATCATTTGCAGGAAGAAAAGATGTAAAGGTAAATGGTCACAATTTATATGCAATTTTAAGAAATCTTTCTAAAAAAGATTTGATATTAATACATCATCTTTTAATAACAGTTACTAGTAAAGATTATTTTCGTGAAGGAAGACTTCCTAATGAAGGAGAAATAATTGATGGAAAAGATTATCTATTATTAGCCCATAATTTTAATCCAGAAGAGGTATTAAAAAATGCCAATATGGAAACATTAGCTCATAGTAATGACAATATTGAATCTAGATACTTAGAAACAATAATTAAATTAGATGATAATTATCATTTAGCTTTTGCTACAGCTACTTCAATTGTTTTAGATTATCGTCTAAAAGATATAAATAAAGAACTAAAAGATGATAATCACATTTATACGGATGAAGAAAAAGAAGAATTAACTTATTTAGATGAAGAAACAAAAGAATTTATTAAATTTCTTAAGAATAATATTGTTGATAGTAATCTAATAAATATTGGTGATAAAAAACTATTGGATAATATTAAGAACTATGTAAATGACTTAAAAAATATAAAAGATTATTCAGATATTGAAAAATTAAGTGATTGTTTTCAAGAATGGGTAAATAGTATAGATTTAAGAGAATTAACAGAAGAAGAATTTGAACAATTAGAAAAATTAGATCCTAAATTTTTATATGATAGATTGCCTTTAGCAAGCAAAGTGCTTTATAGGCGAAGAGAAGCTGAAAAAAATATATCAACCATTATGTTTTCAGAGGATCTCGATACTAAAGATCCAATTGCTATAAAAACAAATGATAGTACAGTTACTTTTTCAGATATATTAGATGCAGATTCTTTTGGCTTTGATTTATATGTTTTAAAAACACATAATATAACAGAAGAATTATATGATTTAGTTAAAAATTATATTGATAATTCGACTAGACCTAAAAGTATTGTTAATTACCATAATAGAGAATCTAATAAAGATTTTTATGCTGAGTTAAAAAATGTAAGTGCAAAAAACTGTGCATTTATTAAATCACTAGCTGATAAAATAGATGCCATTATTAAATCAAAACCTGATGATATGGAAGAAGTGCAAAAGACAATTAATTTTATTGTAAATAGGTATGAATATTTAAATAGAGTAATTGAAAGTGCTTCAGACGAAGAACTAGATGATTTTTTTAATATTTTGCATGGAATAGAAATAAATGAGAATATGCAACCTTTAACTGAAATAGAAGCTTTTGCTAATTACAAATTGTTAAATGAAAATTGTTGCAATCCGTATTTTTCAAATGAATTAATAATGTATAGTGAAGTTGAAAATACTATTAAAATTATAGATAAATGTAGGGAAGAACATAAGGACTTTTATCCAGAATTAATTATTTATCCACAATGTAGAACATTTTTAACTGATACCAAAGAAAAAGACAATATGTTTAATTCCTTTTATGAACGAATAAAAGATTTTAAAAATAGAAAATTTGATGATGCCCTTTTTTATCCAATAGGGTTAAGTCCTTCCATAATAGAAAAATTTTTCTTTGATCAAGAAGAATATAATCGATTTATAGAAGAAATAGAAGATACAAGAGAGAAGCAAATACAACATGATTTGGAATTTCAAATTATGAAGTATATAGATTCTGGTGGCGATATTAATAATATACATGGTTATATAGATAATATTCTAGAGAAGATGAATTTGATAAATTTAGAAGATGGGGTAATAAAAAAATAATAGATTAATCTATTATTTTTTTTATACTTTAAATTGCTCTCATTTGATCTTTTCCTTTAAATGGATTCTTTGGATCTATTTTATCAGTAAATAATATACCATTTAAATGATCTAATTCATGTTGGAAACAAATTGCTAATTCTTCACGAGCTCTAACATGTATTTTTCTACCTTCCATATCATAGGCTTCAAATGTAACTCTAGCATATCTAGGAACTATTCCTTCAACAGGACGATTAACTGATAGACAGCCTTCTCCCATTTCTACATATATTTGTTCCATACTATTACTAATCATTTTAGGATTAATTAATATATAAGTTTCAAATTCACCTTCATCAACTTCATCCACAACAACAAAATATCTTTTAGGAATACCAAGTTGTATTGCACTCATACCCATACCTGGTCTTAAATCATATTTCTCTGATAGTTCTTCTATTTGACTATCGTGTAGATATTTAATCATTTTATCTATTGCTTCTTTGTCTTTTTTAGTAAGTGGGAATTCTACTTCTTTACTTATAAGGCGTAGTCTTTTATCTTTTTCATCTAATATATCTTTTGTTTTTAACATACTACATTCCTCCCAACTGCATATATTTTATCAAAAAAATGAAAATTTGCAAAGGCCTGTCAATTATTTTGTTTATTATTGTAAAGATAATAAAAAATATCTGTTAATTTACAACTTATTATTAAAATTGTGTTATATTTTATAGTAGAAGGGAGACTTGGGTATGAGAAGAGTATGGAAGAACATAGATAAACCATTATTGCTTGTAACTGTTATACTTTTTATCATGGGTTCTATAGTAGTTTTTTCAGCTTCAAATGTTACTGCTTATATGTCTTATGCCGTTAGTCCCTATTATTATTTTATAAGACAAGTTGCAATATTAGCTTTAGGTCTTATATTGTTTTTTGTAATGATTGGAATGGATTCCAAGAAGTATTATTATTTCTCCTGGCTCTTGTTGTTAGGAGTAGGAGCAGCTTTGGTCATATTATTAATTATTGGTCAAGCAAAGAATCAAGCTATAAGTTGGTTTGATCTTGGTATAATTAGTATTCAACCGAGTGAGTTCGCTAAAGTAATTGCTATTGTATGGGTAGCTGGATATTATGAAACAAATATAAAGAAATTAAAAACATATGGTAAAAGTCTTTTTCCAATGTTAGTATGTGGATTTATCGCAGCTTTAATCTTTTTACAACCCGATTTAGGAACAACAATTATTTTTACATTGATAATGGTGGCAATGTTCTTATTAGTACCAATTGCTAAAGATATTAAATATAAAACGATTATTGGTGTTGTAGGATTAGGTGTTTTAGGAGCTTTTATTTTAATATCGACAGGAAAAGGAATATTACTAGAAAGACAAAAAGATCGTTTTGATTTTGCTCATCCTTGTGATTCCTTACTTTCTAAAGGTAATCAAGTATGTAATTGTTATATTGCTATTAATAATGGTGGTTTATTTGGAGTTGGTTTAGGTAATTCTACACAAAAGTATTTATATTTACCTGAACCATATACTGACTTTATTTTTGCCATTATTGTAGAAGAATTAGGTGTAATTGTTGGTATTTTATTAATAATAGCTTATATGTTTGTTATATATAGAATAATGTTAATAGGTAAACGATCCAATACAAATCGGGGAGCCTTAATGTGTTATGCTATAGCAGTATATATATTCTTACATATTGCCGTTAACTTATTAGGAATAATGGGTATGATGCCAATGACTGGAGTACCATTACCATTTATGAGTTACGGAGGTAGTTTCACAATTTGTTTAATCGCAGCTTTAACTATCGTTCAACGTGTAAGTATAGAAAATGGACTTTCTAAAAAGAAATAATACACTTTCTAATAAGTGTATTTTTTTGATATAATAAATTTGGTGATAATTATGAAATATAGGACTGATAAATATGGTAATAAAGTATCTGTTTTAGGATATGGTTGTATGAGATTTACTAAGAAAGGTACCAAATTAGATTATCAGAAAGCAGAACAAGAATTATTAGAAGCTTATAATAATGGAGTTAATTATTTCGATACAGCTTATATTTATCCAGGAAGTGAAGAATTACTAGGAAGAGTACTAGAAGAGAATAAATTAAGAGATAAAGTCTTTATCGCAACTAAATTACCACATTATATGATTAAAACTAAAAATGATTTAGATAAATATTTTAATGAAGAATTAAAAAGATTAAGAACAGATCATATAGATTATTATTTAATGCATATGTTAACAGATGTTAAAACATGGGAAAGATTAATAGATTTAGGTATTATTAAATGGATAGAAGATCAAAAGAAAAAAGGTATTATAAAACAAATTGGTTTTTCATATCATGGTAATTCTGATATGTTTTGTAAGCTTATAGATGCTTATTCATGGGATTTCTGTATGATTCAATATAATTATTTGGATGAACATTCTCAAGCTGGTAAAACAGGTGTAAAATATGCAGCTAGTAAAGGTATACCAGTTAATATTATGGAACCATTACGTGGAGGAAGACTAGTAAATGGTCTTCCAAGTAAAGCTAAAAAATTATTAAGTGATTATCACAAGAAAATGACTCCAGTAGAATGGTCATTTAAATGGTTATGGAATCAAAAAGAAATAATGTGTGTTCTATCTGGTATGAATTCAATTGAAATGGTAAAAGAAAACACTAAGTATGCAGATGAAGCTAAAGTGAATTCTCTAACTAAAGAAGATTTGAATTTATTAAAACAAGTAGTTGCTTCAATTAATGAAAAAATGAAAGTACCATGTACAGGATGTAGATATTGTATGCCTTGTCCTAAGAATGTAGATATTCCTGGAACTTTCTCTGCATATAATAAATACTATACTGATAGTAAATTTGTAGCTTTAAAAGAATATATAATGTGTACGGCACTACGTAAAGAAGAAACAAGTGCTTCTAATTGTATAGAGTGTGGTAAATGTGAAAAGCATTGTCCTCAAAAAATAGAAATAAGAAAAGAGTTAAAAAAGGCTCGTAAGAAGTTAGAAACACCAATATATAAAATAGGTAAAAAAGTAATAAAATTATTCATGAAATATTAAGGAGTGGTTAAATGCCTGAAATAATTATTCATGAAAAAGTAGCTTATGATATAGCCAATAAATATGATTTAAAGACAAGAGATTTCTTTTTAGGTGCCTTGATGCCAGATACACCTAATTTAGAAGGAATGGCTCCTAAAGAAGAGAGATGGACTTCTCATATAAGAAGAAAAGATTTAAATGAATGGAGAGAAGCTTTAAAAGATTTTTATGATAAAGAAAAAGATAATTATTCAAGGGATTTTATCTTGGGATATGTAACTCATATATTAACAGATATTAATCATGATGATTATTTATATCTAAAGCAAAGAAAAAGAATAAAACATGAAAATAATTGTGATAATGATAAAGCACATGAAATATTAAGACTTGATATGAAGAACTATAGATTTAAAGAATGGAATGAAATAATAAATATATTGAAAAGTGATAATAAGTTTTATAAAATATTAAATAATACTTGTAAAAAAGAAAAACTTTGGACGGAAAGAATGCTTAATGAATATTTAGAAGAAACAAGTTCTAAATATCAAACAAAAGAAGATATAGAAGTCTTGACATTGTTAGTAGAAAAAGACTTAAAATATTACTTATAAAAAAGCAAGAAATTGCTTTTTTTGTGAAAATATGATATAATATGCTTGTTTTTATGGGAATAGTAGAAGGAGGTAATAGTATGAGTACTGAAGGCAAACATCAAAAAGATAGTTTATTTAAAACTTTCAGAACTAACTTTATTAAATCTATAAAGTCATCAGATAAAGTATTTATTGTTGGTCATAATGAACCTGATTTTGATGCTATTGGATCAGCTATTGGTATTCGTGCTATAGCTAAGCATTTTAATAAAGAAGCATATATTATTGTTGATGATGATGCTTTATCATTAGAACCTGGTGTAAAGAAAATTATTGATAATTATAGAGATAAATATAATATTATTACTTTGGCAGATGCTAGAGTATTAATGGGTGATAAATCATTATTGGTAGTAACAGATACTAATAAGGATTATATGGTATCAGTAAAAGATGATTTAGATAAGTTTAATGATATCTTTGTAGTTGATCATCATGAGACAGATCAACATACAATTAAAGGACAATCTTATATAAATACCGATGTTAGTTCAGCAAGTGAAATAATAGCCCATCTAATGATTATAGAAAATATTAAAATAAATTCTAATGTAGCTAGTTATTTATTATCTGGTATTGTTTTAGATACTCGTCGTTTTAAACAAAACACTTCACCTAAAACACATGATATAGCTGAAAAATTATTAAATCGTGGAGCAGATACTGACTATGTTAATGATTTATTTAAAGAAGAATTTGCTAGTTTCTGTAAGATAAATAATTTGATAATTAATGGAACAATCTTTAAACAATATGCGGAAGAAACTTTAATTCCAAGACGCGTATCATTTACTCTAAATAGAGAAGCGCCAGCAACTGTTTATCGTAAAGAAGAAATCGCAAAGGCAGCAGATAGAATGTTAAAGTTTAGTGTTGATGCTTCATTCGTTATTGGTTATAACAAAGATGGAAACATTTCTATCTCAGCTCGAAGTTTAAAGAAACCACAAACAGCTTTTCCATTAATTGGACAAATAGAAGCTGGAGAAATACTTCAAAAATTAGATGCTAATCATTGTGGAGGAAATGCTTTCTCTGCTGGTGGAATAATTCCATCAGAAGATGAAATATCAATTTTTGATATAGAAAAAAGATTAATGGACATAGTAGAACAAGAACTAAGTCCTAATAAAGAAGAAGAACATCAAAAAGTTTTAAAATTAGAAAGAAATGCGTAATTTCTTTCTTTTTTTTTCGAATAAATTAATAGGAGGTGATTTTATAACTTTCACATATCGTCATCGTAAAGAAATATTAATTACTATGTTTTTTCTTATTACTATAATTAGTACTATTACTTATTTTGTATTAAAAGAACCCAAGAAAAAAGAAGTAACTCCTAAGGTAACATTTGTAAAGAAAAAAGAAAAGAAAAAAGAAGTAAATGAAGAATACAAAGTAGATATAAAAGGAGAAGTAATCAATCCTGGAATATATAGTTTAAAAGTAAACTCTAGAGTAATAGATGTAATAAACATGGCTGGAGGATTAACAGAAAATGCTGATACTTCAGTAATTAATTTGAGTAAAAAAATAACTGATGAAATGGTAATAATTATCTATAGTAGAGACCAGGTGAAAGACTTTTCAAAAACAAAAGAAATAGAAGAACAAGTTTTAACAAAATGTGAAGATGCAGAAGCAGAATTAATAAATGGAGCTTGTATCAAAGTAGAGAAAGAAGTACCTTCAAAAATAAATATTAATACAGCAACATTAGAAGAATTAATGACTCTTTCCGGAATAGGAGAAGCTAAGGCCAAAGACATAATTGAGTACCGTGAAAAAGAACAATTTGTAACTATTGAAGACATAAAGAAAGTATCAGGCATAGGAGATAGTTTATTTGCTAAGATTAAGGAAAATATTACTGTCTGATTATACTTATTTAATACTTGTTATTTTATTTATTCCTATTGAATTATTAAGATTAAATATTAATTATAAATCCATATATAAAGAGGATACTTATCAAGTAATAGGAATAGTTACTAAATATAATAAGTTAGATGATAGACTAATTATTTATCTAAAGTCTAAAGAAAACCTAATATGTTATTTGGATGATCCAAACTACAAAATATCTTTAGGAGATAAATTAAATTTATTAGGAGAATTTTCTAAAATAGAAGAACCAACTACTAAGAATCTTTTTAATTATAGAAAATACTTATCTTATAAGAAAATATATAATCAAGTTAATATTATAAGTATTAAGAAAAGAACAAAATCAAAAAATCCATACTATATAATCAAAGATCTATTAATTAAGTCATTATCCAATCAACCATACTTATTAACTTTTATAATAGGAGATAAATCTAAAATAAAAAAAGAAGTATTAACTTCTTATCAGAATAATGGAATAAGTCATTTATTTGCAATCAGTGGTCTTCATATTTCACTCTTATCTAGTTTAATTCTAAAATTATTAAAAAAAATAAGTGAAAATAAAAGATATTTTATTACTACTATTTTTTTATTAATATATTTAATTTTATGTAATCCATCAGCCTCTATCTTAAGAGCAGTCTTATTCTTTCTCTTTTTCTCTATTAATAAAATATATTATTTTTATATTAAACCACTTAATATATTCATTGTTGTATTAATAATAACTTTATTCATAAATCCTTATTATATTTATGATATTGGTTTCTTATATTCATTTACTATATCATTTAGTTTATTACTATTATCAAATAAACTTAATTCATCTAATTATTTTATATCATTATTAAAAGTATCAATCATATCTTTTTTAGTAAGTTTACCTATATCACTTTATAATTTTTCTTCTATAAATATTCTTGGTATTGTATATAACTTAATATATGTTCCTTTAATTAGTTTAATTATTTTCCCTTTATCATTAATTGTATTTATCTTTAGACCATTACTACCTTTTTATAATTTATTACTTAGTATTTTAGAAAAATCATCATGCTTTTTTGCTAATATAAAGATAGGTACTTTTATATTTCCTAGAACAAGTATTTATATATATTTTATTTATTATTTAATTTTATATTTAATATTAAAAAACAAAAAATTTGTTATTTTATTTTTATCATTATTATTAATCCACTATTTATTACCTAATTTTATAAACAATGAATATATTAATATATTAGATGTTGGTCAAGGAGACTCTATTTTAATTAGAAGTAATAATACTACATGTCTATTAGATACAGGCGGAATAAGAAATAGGAAAAGACATTTATCAGAAGAAATAACTATTCCATATTTAAAGACACTTGGTATTAGAAAAATAAACAAAATGATTTTAAGTCATGGTGATTATGATCATTTGGGAGAAGCTACTACTATTATCTCCAATATAAAAGTAGAGGGTATTTATTTAAATAGTAATAAACTTAATTATTATGAAAAAAAATTATATAAGTATTCTAGTAATATTAATATATTGAGAGAAGGAGATTACTTAGAATGTGGTAATTTAAAACTATATCAATTAAATACTAATTTAAATGATGAGAATGATTCTAGTTTAGTTTTATTTGGAATTTATAATAAATATACATTTTTATTTATGGGAGATGCATCTAAAAAAACAGAAGAATATTTATTAAATAATTATGATTTTCCAAGAATAGATATATTAAAAGTAGGGCATCATGGAAGTAAGACAAGTTCAAGTATTAAATTTATAAATGAAATAAAACCCAAATATTCAATAATAAGTGTAGGTAGAAACAATAAATTTAATCATCCTAACATAGAAACAATTAATAACTTGAGTAATTCTAAAATATATAGAACAGATAGGGAGGGTAGTATTACTATTATGATTAATAAGGAAATAGAAATAAGAACAAAATTTGACAGATAACAATGAGCTCTTTGTATATTAAAAAAATAAAATATGTTAGAATGTATTTGATAGGGTGATGGCATATGAGAGATAAAGTAATTGATCAGCTTAAGGGTTTTGGAATTCTATTAATATTAATAAACCATACCTTTGATGCAACGAACAATTATATTTATTGGTTTATTCAAGCTTTTCATGTACCATTATTTTTCATAATAAGTGGTTATTTATATAAAAAAAGAGCAATTAAAGAAACAGCTCAAAAGAAATTTTATTCTTTAATGATTCCATATATTTCATTTTTGATTTTTTACTTAACAATAGATTACTTTGGTTGTGCTCTTTATTTGGGTATTTTTGATAATCAACATTTATTATCGGCTTTGCTTTATCATAATGTTATACCTATAAATGGTAATATTTGGTTCTTATTTGCTCTGTTTATGTGTGCAATTATATATTCTATAATTGATAATTATATAAAGAAAGATAGAGTAAAAGATATACTTATTGTGTCTTTAGCAATTATATGTTTTATATATACTAGGTTTACACATTGTATTTTGCCTTTATGCTTAAATATAATACCTATTGCTTTGCTATTTTATTTAATAGGAACCAAACTAAAAACTCATAAGAATTTAACTAAACTATCGATTAATAAAATTTTGTTATTACTTATTTTCTTCTCTATATCTGTATACTTTAATGGTCTGGTTGACATGTATGCTGCCTATTATAGTAATGAAGTGTTATATCTATTAAATTCAATAATAGGTACTATAATATTTTGGAGTGTTTTTAATATTATAAAGAATAATAAAAATATGATAGTTATGAAAACAAAGAAAGTATTAGAATTCATAAATAAATATGCTATTGTTTATATTTGTACTAATCAAGTATTAATTGCAACTTTTAAAAACTTAATTCCAATTTCCAACATATTTATTAAATACACAATAATTATTGTATTAGTAATAATTTTAGGTTATTTAATTGATACTATATTAAGTAAGACTAAATTAAAAATAGTTCTTGGTAAAAAATAATAAAAAAGTCTATTTTATGGACTTTTTTCTTTATTTTATGTAAAATATAATTATGGAAGAGGTGGTATTATGAAAAAAATAGAAGATTTCTATAAAGTGGATAATACCAAACTACAACAATCTTTTATAGAAGCCTGTAAGAATAAAGAATTTAAAGATTATGTTGATACTTTAGATATTAAAGACGAAACCTTAATGAAATATACTTCTTCATTAGAAGAAGCTGCTTTAGAATATTATAATTGTGAAAATTGTAAAGGACTAAGTACTTGTAAGAACAATATGATTGGTTATAGGTATACTCCAAGTAAAGAAAAAGACATTATTAGTTTTTCTTACTTAATGTGTCCTAAAAAGGAAAAGATAGAAGAAGCTTTAGCATATCAAGAAAATATAGAATTATTTGATATGCCTAAAGATATACGTGAAGCAAACTTTAAAGATATTTATAAAGATGATAAATCTCGTCTTCCTATAATTAAATTCTTTAAAGAGTTTATGGATGATTATAAAAAGAAAGATAAACCTAAAGGTCTATATTTAAATGGATCTTTTGGTAGTGGAAAAACGTATTTAATTGCTGCGTTATTTAATGAAATGGCCAAGAAAGGAATTAGAGGAGCTTTAATCTATTATCCAGAGTTCTTAAGAAGTTTAAAAGCTTCATTTAATTCCGATTATAATGATAAATTTGAATATATAAAGAAAGTTCCACTGTTGCTTCTAGACGATATTGGAGCAGAGAATACATCTGCTTGGTCTAGAGATGAAGTCTTAGGACCAATCCTACAATATCGTATGGAAGAACATCTACCAACATTCTTTACTTCCAATCTTACTCTTCAAGAATTAGAAAAATCTCTTTCTATAACGACAGGTGGAGTAGACAAAGTAAAAGCAAGAAGAATAGTAGAAAGAATCAAACAGTTAACCACGAACATGGAATTAATCAGTAAGAACAGGAGGAACTGATAATATGAAGAATATCGAGAATCGCCTTAAAGGTACATCTAGTAATCCTATTAGCAGTAAAGAACTAGCTTCTTTTGCATCTCGTAATGGCGATAAATTAGTCGATATTCTTTTTAAATTACTTAATGAAATTCTAGATTCTTATCAAGGTTATCAAGATTTAAGTGTCATTGATAAGTATTTAGAATATTTTAGTGTTGTTTTAACTTCAACTTCTGATATTAATAAGAAGGCATTAACTAGAAGATTAGCTAAATTAACTTCTAAAATAGATCGTATTATTGGAGAACATAGTAGTAAATGGATAAATAGAGAACAATCAATTGTTGAATTAGAAGAAGTTCAAAAGAAAATAGATAATGTTATTGAGGAAGTAGAGAAGAAAGAACCTAAAGCTTATACTTTTATAAATACATTAATTGAAAACACTAAAAATATTTCTTCTGTAGAAGTAGTATTTGAAAAGATGCCTTCTATAGTAAATGCTAAAGATAAAGATAATATCTGTTTATTTGAAAATGTAATTAAAAAATTAGTTATAAGTATTGAAGATCAAAATGATGAAGATATGTTGTATTATACTAATTTATTATCTTTAATACTTAATCAAAAGAGTCTTTCTATTTCTAATAATGAAATAAAGGAATGTGAACAATTATTATTAAAAGAAAGAAATAAACTTTCTTGTAAAAAGAAAAAAGCTAAAGCTAATTATGAGAAAATTGCTTTTATTGATGAATTGTTAAAGAAATTAAAGAGTAATGACGAAAGAATTCGTGATATTACAGGGTTGGCAACTAAATATAATATTCCAATATCTTTCGATGAAGAATTATTAGAAGAACTTAATATGTATACAACACCATTTGTAGAAGAAAATTATCCCAATCGTATTATTATTGATGATTATATTATTACTATAGATGGAGCCGGTGCAATAGAAGTTGATGATGCTTTATCATGTAAGAAGTTATCTAATGGCAATTATTTATTAGGAGTACATATAGCTTCAGTATTAGGTTATTTGCCATATGAATCTCTTCCTGTACAAGAAGCTATTAATAGAAATTCTTCAATCTATTTACCATATAGATTTAAAAATACAGAAGAAGACTTTAATAAGACTATTCCTATATTTCCATATAGTTTTTCTGCTGATCATGCATCTCTTCTTCCTGGTGTTCCTAAACTTGCTAGAAGCTATTACTATGAAATATCTCCTAATGGAGAGATTGTAAATGAAAGATTTTTAAAATCAATTATTACTAGTAGTAAGAAAGCTACTTATAGTGAGATTAATGATGTTTTAGAACATGGAACAATAAATACTAATTTACAAGAATTAGTTACCAATTTAAAAGAAGCAGCTAAAGCTCTTGAGCGTAATTATCATCCAGATGAATTATATGAAGGGTTAAAAGAAGCAGAACAGGATAGTGCTGATTTACGTGTTAAGATGGTTGGGGCTGAAAAAATAGTTTATTTATGTGCTATGTTAACTGGACATAGGGTAGCTAATTATTTTGCTGATTCTGAATATCCTTGTATTTATAGAGTTCATGAGATAGATGAAGATTTGAATACTAAATTACAATTAATGGTTAAATCATTAACTGATAATTATGGAGGAGAACAATATAGTCAAATTTCTAAGTTATTAGAAGGGGTATATCCTCGAGGATGGTATGATTTATCTGGTTCTCATAAGGGATTGGGATTAGATCATTATTGCCATTGTACATCAGAACTTAGAAGAGCTCCTGATATCTTAGTAGAACATGCTTTAGAAGTTTGTTATGATAAAGATCCTACAGAAGCAGAAATTTTAAAATTAGAGGAAGAATTAAAAGAAAAAACACAAATTATAAATAGTCGATCTAAACCAATAGAATGGTTTACTGAAGAGTTTGCTAAAGTTTATAGAAAGCATCGTTAAATTGACAAAATTGTTAAATAAATGTATAATAACCACTACTTTGTTAAGGAGTGGTTTTTATGAGGCCTGAAGATCGTTACATCATTAGAAATAAAGGTATAATATTTATATCTATGGTCTTATTAGTATTAGCTATTTCTTTTTATTTAGATACTAATAAAGAGAGTTTTGATACTTATGCTTTAAATTATGAATATGTTAATACTAAAGATATGGCCCCAGTTAGTGTATCTAGTAAAACTAATTTTAATGCTACTTATGAAACTAATTTGGTAGAAGAAACTATTCCGACAAGAGAAAATTCAGAAGCAACGGATACAGCTCCACCAAGAGTTTGGTATTTACCAACGGAGATGGGTACAATTTCTCAATATCCACATTGGGGGCATAATGCCTATGATATTACTAGTCCTCGTGGAAGTGGGGAAATAATCTTCCCTGTTGCTAATGGTACAATTTCTGGTATCTATAGAGATCCATATGGTGCTCTAGTAGTTACTGTATATCATAATGTAAATGGTAAAGCTTATACTTCACAATATGCACATTTATCAAGATTTGCTAATATTCATGTCGGACAAGCTGTTACAATAAATGATGCTCTAGGTTATATGGGAACAACTGGTTATTCTACAGGTGTACATCTTCACTTGGCATTATTGGATTGTCATTTATTTAATCCAAACGATTATAGATGTCATGATTTAAATGCTTGGTTTAGATATTCAAATACAAGAGTTAATCAAAACTATTATGGTTTAGGAGTGGAAATGTTTGTTCCATATTCTTGGAATTCTAGATAAATACTTGAAAATAAAAAATTAAGTGTTATAATGAATAAAGAAATACATTGACAAAGGACACGATAGATTAATGATACTTATAGAGAGTTCATGGTAGGTGCAAATGAACAGTTAGTTAATTTATTACTACCTTTCGAGTAGGAATATGAAAAGTATTCTCGGTATAGGCCGTTATCTAAATTAAGTATAAAATAGGATGGTACCGCAATCTTGCTCCTTGCAAGGTTGCGTTTTTTTATTTATAGGAGGCGATAATATGACCGATGAAGAGACCAGAACCAAATTGTTCAATTTAAGATATCAAGAGAAGATATTACAAATGCAAGGTGCTCATGAGACTAATCCAGAGGCCAAAAGAGAGTATGAAGAACAATTGGCTAATGTTAGAGAAGAATTAAAAATATTAAGGAAACAAATAGCTAAAATGAAATTAGAACAAATGATGGAAGAAAAACAAGGAGGAATGAAAAGATGATAAATATTAAAGAAGATGAAAGATTAAACAAACTTAATCACTCATGTGCTCATTTACTTGCTCAAGCAGTAAAGCACTTATATCCAAATGCTAAATTTTGGGTAGGACCAGTAATTGAAGATGGATTTTACTATGATATTGATTTAGGAGACAAAGTAATCACTGAAGAAGATATTCCATTAATAGAAAAAGAAATGAAAAAATGTGCTAAAGACAATAAGAGAATAGTTAGAAATGAAATATCTAAGGAAGAAGCTTTAGAAAGATTTAAAGATGATGAATACAAAGTGGATTTAATAAGTAGAATGGATGAAAATGAAGTGACAATATCTACTTATACACAAGGAGATTTTACTGATCTTTGTCGTGGACCACATGTAGAATCAACAAAAGAACTAAAGAACTTTAAACTAATTAAATTCAGTGGAGCATATTGGAAAGGTGATGCCAAGAATAAAATGCTTCAAAGAATATATGGAGTATGCTTTGATAATGAAGAGGACTTAGAAAAGTGTCTAAAAGAAATAGAAGAAGCTAAAGAAAGAGATCATAGAAAAATAGGAAAAGAGCAAGAATTATTTATGAGTCATGAATTAGTTGGTTCAGGTATGCCTATGTGGTTGCCTAACGGAGCACTAATTCGTAAACAATTAGAGAATTATATTTATGAGAAAGAACAAAGCATGGGATATTTACATGTATATACTCCATGTGTTGGAACAGTAGACTTATATAAAACAAGTGGACATTGGGATCATTATAAAGAAAATATGTTTCCAATGATGAAAGTGGATGAAGAAGAATTTGTCTTACGTCCAATGAACTGTCCTCATCATATGCTAATTTATGGAAACAAATTGCATTCATATAGGGATTTACCAATCCGTATAGGAGAGTTTGCAACTGACTTCCGTTATGAAGCGAGTGGAGCTGTTAAAGGATTAGAAAGAGTTAGATGTATGTGTCAAAATGATGCCCATTTATTCGTAACTCCAGAACAAATTGGGGAAGAATTTAAAAAAGTAGTTAGCTTAATATTAGAGACATATAAAGACTTTGGAATTAAAAACTATAAATTTAGATTGTCTTTAAGAGATCCAGAAGATAAAGAAAAATACTTTGATGATGATAAGATGTGGAATGAAGCAGAAGACAAGCTACGCGAAGTATTGAATGACTTAGGAGTAGAATACTTTGAGGCAGTGGGAGAAGCAGCTTTCTATGGACCAAAATTGGATGTTGAAGTAAAACCAGCAGTAGGACCAGAAGTAACATTATCAACTTGTCAATTAGATTTCTTACTACCTAGAAGATTTGATTTAAATTACATAGATTCTAATGGGGAAAAACAAGTTCCAGTAGTATTACATAGAGCTATATTTGGTACATTTGATAGATTTACTGCTTTCATTATCGAAGAAACAAAAGGAGCTTTCCCAACATGGTTATCACCAATTCAAGCAATTGTTCTTCCAGTAAATTCAGAATTTCAAACAGAATATGCTAGAGAAGTATATGAATTGTTAAAAGATAATGGCATTAGAGTAAAATTAGATGACCGAAATGAAAAACTAGGATATCGATTAAGAGAATCACAAACTAGTAAGATTCCTTATACAATAATACTTGGAGATAACGAGAAGAATGATAAGACAATAAGTTATCGTTTATTTGGTGAAAAAGAAACAACTACAGTTTCTCAAGAAGAGTTTGTTAAATTACTAAAAGATGAAATAGAAAATAAAGGTTTAAGAAAATAAGTCAGCGATGACTTATTTTTTTTGTAAATAATTGTAAAAATATTTTAAAAAAAGATATTTAGTTATTTACTTTTTTTTAATATTTGGGTAGTATAGTATTAAGTGGTGGTTGATAGTGGTGAAAAGTGGGGGATGCATATGTTAATGGGAGAGTATCATCATACAATTGATGAAAAAGGAAGAATTATTATTCCAGCGAAGTTTAGAGAAATGCTTGGCGAAAAATTTATTGTAACTCGTGGAATTGAAAACTGTTTATTTGTGTACCCAAATGAAGAATGGCAAAAAATTGTAACGAAACTAGAATCCTTACCTTTCACTAAGAGAGATGCCAGACAATTTGTACGTTTCTTCCTATCAGGAGCTACGATTGCAGAGTTCGATAAACAAGGACGTGTTAATCTTACAACACCATTAATTGATTATGCTAAATTAGAAAAAGACTGCGTTGTTATTGGAACTGGCTCAAGACTTGAAATATGGTCTAAGAAAGATTGGGACACCTTCTTCGAATCTGCGCAAGACAATATGTCAGACATAGCTGAAAATTTGTTTAACGAAAGCGTGAACCTATGAAAGATAAACATATAAGTGTTTTACTCGAAGAGTCTATTTCCTCCCTAAATTTAAAAGAAAATAGTATCATCGTAGATTGTACACTAGGCTATGGCGGACACAGTAGTTACATCTTAGATAGAATAAAAAAGGGGCATTTATTCGCCTTCGACCAAGATAGTGAAGCAATTCGGCATAGTACCGAGAGACTTAGGTCAATCGGTACTAACTTCACTATCATTAAGAGTAATTTTGTTAATTTAAAACAAGAATTAGAAAAATATAGTGTTAACAAAGTCGATGGAGTTTTATTTGATCTAGGTGTATCCTCACCTCAATTAGATGATAAAGAACGCGGCTTTTCTTTTCATGAGGATGCAAGATTAGATATGAGAATGGATAGAGACCAATCTTTATCAGCTTATGAAGTTGTAAATAACTATAGTAAAGAAGATTTGGCAAAAATCTTTAGAGACTATGGAGAAGATAAATTTGCTAATAATATTGCTAAAAAAATAGTAGAGTATCGCGCTCAAAAACCAATCGAAACTACACTAGAATTAGTTGATATTATAAAGACAGCTGTACCTATGAAATTTGCTAAACTAAAACATCCAGCCAGACAAATATTTCAAGCTATACGTATTGAAGTAAATCATGAATTAGATGTTTTAGAACCAGCACTATTACAAGCTTTAGATTTATTAAATGTTGGTGGTAGGGTAGCTGTGATTACATTTCATTCACTAGAAGATAGAATTGTAAAAAGATTATTTAAAGAAAAAACGAAAATCGATGACATTATTAAAGGGGATCCTAATATTCCAGAGGAGTATCTTCCAGATTTCAAACTCGTAGTGAATAAGGCAATTGATCCTACTCCAGAAGAACTGGAAAAAAATCCAAGAGCGAGAAGTGCTAAACTTCGCGTCATCGAAAGAGTTAAATAGAATAAATTGGAGATGATTATATTGAGAAAGGTAAAAAAACGACTTAGAATGTCAAAGTTTGAAAGATTGTTGTACTCTTTGGCTATTTTTTTACTTGTTATTGCGCCAGTATCAATAATCTTCTCTAAAGCAACACTTGCTAAGATAAACTTTGATGTTGAAAAACAAAAAGCTCAAATAGAAGAACAAGAAAAGACCAATGAAAGTCTTGCTATGACAATTGACGAATTAGCTTCCTTAACTAAGATCCAAGAAGTTGCAGAACAACAAGGTTTGAGTTATAATAATAGTAATATTAAGACAGTAACAAGTACCAAATAGGAAGTGATTCACTTGAAAAAGAAAAAGAAGAGAAATAATATAAAATTCCCTAGAGGTATTATATTAATATCTCTTCTTTTATTTTGTCTAATGATTGCTCGAGTAGCCCAACTTGGTTTATCAAAAGAAATAGATGGAACTAATCTCAAAGAATTAGCTAAGCAACGTACAACAGCTACCAAAGTAATAGAAGCTAAAAGAGGAAGTATTTATACTTCTTCTGGAGATGCTCTTGCCCTAAATGTAGCTTCCTATAAATTAATTGCTTATTTAGATGCTAAAAGAACTACTGATAAGAAACATCCTCATCATGTAATAGATAAGGAACTAACTGCAGAAAAGCTAGCTCCTATTTTGGGTATGGAAAAGGATGATGTTTTAAAATACTTATCAAAAGAGAATGTGTATCAAACAGAATTTGGTACTAAAGGAAAAGGATTAAATGAATTAACTAAGAAAAAAATAGAAGACTTAAACCTTCCTGGATTAGATTTTATAGAAAGTTATAAAAGATATTATCCTAAAGGAGATTTTGCTTCATATACAGTTGGTTATGCTAAAGCAGATCCAGATGAAGATAATACTATAACTGGAGAAATGGGAATTGAGAAGAAATATGATAAAATCCTAAAAGGTGAAGATGGTTATATAAAATATCAAAAAGATAGAAAAGGATATCGTATTGCTGATACTCCAGTAATTGAAGAGGAAGCAACTCAAGGAAAAGATATTTATTTAACAATAGATGATAATATTCAATTCTTTGTAGAACAAGCTTTAAATAATGCTGATATTGGATATGATTGGGAATGGTTTACAATGACTATTGTCGATGCTAAAACAGGTGCTGTATTAGGTACAGCAACAACCCCATCATTTGATCCAAACAAAAGAGATATAACTAATTATTTAGATATGATGGTAGCTAGTCCATATGAACCTGGTAGTACTATGAAAACATTTACTTATATGGCAGCTTTAGAAAACGGTGTCTATGATGGAAGTGAAACATATCGTTCCGGAGTATATGTAACAGCTGATGGTACTGAAATAGGAGACTGGGATCGTAATGGTTGGGGAACTATTACTTTTGATAAAGGATATGCTCTAAGTAGTAATGTTGGAATTATTAATTTAATTCATCGTCATATGAACGCTAAAATGATTAGAGAGTATTTCAAAAAGCTAGGTTTTGGTAAGAAGACAGGTATAGAGCTTCCAGGAGAATTACCAGGTTATTTAGGATTTAGATATGAAACAGAAATCTTTAATGCTGGATTTGGTCAAGGTATAACAACAACCCCAATTCAAAATGCTCAAGCTCTAACACCATTAACAAATGATGGTATATTATTAAAACCATATATTATACAGAAAATAGTTGATCCATCAACTGGAGAGATTGATTTAGAAAATAAACGTAATGAACAAGAACGTGTTGCAACAACACAAACGGTCACTAAGATGCTTCAATTAATGGATGATTGTGTTAATGGCCAAGGAAATACTGGTAGTGGCTTCCGTCTTGATAATGGCGAATTAATTGGAAAAACAGGAACTGCTCAAATTGCTCGTGAAAAAGGTGGAGGATACTTAACTGGTAAATCTGATGTTATTTCATCATTCGCCGGAATATATCCAAAGTCAGATCCTAAAATTATTATTTATGCATCTGTAAAGAAACCATCTGGTGGTTCTCAAAAACCATTATCTAATGCTGTAAAAGAAATAGTTAATAATATGGCTAATTTCTATACAACAACTACAGAACCAGCTCCGGTAACATCTCAAGTAGTTAAGTATAAAGTACCAAACTTTACTAATAAAAAGTTAGATGTAGTAACAACAACATTACAAAGTAATGGTATTAAATATGTAGTTATTGGTAATGGTAATAAAGTAATAAAACAAACTCCAAGCGCTAAAGAAACAATAACTACAACAGATTCTATATATTTAATTACTAATGATAATAAATTAACAATTCCAAATGTGTCTGGCTTATCAAGTAAAATAGCTAAGAATCTACTACAACAATTAAATGTCAAAGTAAACTTAGATGGAGTAGGATATGTAACAGAGCAATCCCTTCCTCAGGGAACAGAAATAACTGAAGGTATGGAGATAACTCTAAAACTAAGTCCTAAGTATACTGGATGAAAACAGAAAGAATACAAAATATTATAACTATTTTAATAATAATAGGTTTACTTATTTATTTAGTAATAACTAGAAGTATACCTAGTATTAAAAATACATTTGGTAGTAGTGATTCATTATTAAAGACATCTGCTTATGTTAATTTAATAGATTTAAAAGTAAATAATAATTTAAATATAGGATTTATCCTAAATAAAGATAAAAAGATATATCATGTTTTCTTCTATGATGAAAATAGTTTTATATTATATAATCAGGATATAGAAAAACAAAAATTAGATAAAAGCCTAGATATTATAATTTCCAAATTAATAGAAAAAGATTATTTAAAAGAAAATGCCAATGTTACACTTACTAAGTATAATTCTAAATATTATGATGACTTTAAAAAAAGTTTTAATAAAGCCTTAGCTAAGTATAAAGTAGATATTAATTTAATAGAGAAAACAAGTACTTTAAAGCAATTAGCTAAATCTTTAGATATAGATTATACTGATAAATCAAGAGTTTTATTTGAAATAGATATTCTTTTAAAAAATCAAAAAGGATTACCAGAAGATAATACTTCTAAAGAAAAAGAAATTGATTCTAATAATTTAAAAAAATACAGTAATAATATTTATATAAGTATTGAAAAATATATGAATAAAAATAATATTATTAATGAAGAATTAAATAAAACAAAACTAGATATAACAAAGATATCAGGAGATGAAGAGGGATTAATATTACCAAGTAAAGAAAGTTATTATTATATAAAAAATAGTAAAGTTTATGCCTATATAAAGTTAACAGTAGATGAAAAAGTAGCAGAATACTGTTATAATGGAAGTATAGATGAATATAAAGAGGGTGTATGTTAAATGAAGAAAATGATTAATATTAGAAATTCAATTATTATCGTTTTATGTGTAACTATTATTCTAATGGGAATAGGTTTCATTGTTTTGGCATACTCATATAATAGTAATAGTAAAGATGCTACCTTTGATTTATCATTTGTTAAAGTAAAAGATATTTCATATGTTAAAGGAGGAAAAACTCCACCTATTGGTAAATCTTCTATTACTAACCGTGGTAAAGAAATAAATCTTAATTTTACATTAAGTACTACTTATGATCAAGTTACTTATACTATTTTAATTAGAAATGAAGGGACACTACCAGCGGAAATACTTGATATTAAAGAAAACCCTGATTATACTCATGATTCGTTAAAAAATACAATTAAGCCTATAACTATAACTAAAAGTGATATTATAGGACAAGTAATTTCTCCAGGAGATGAAGTAGAACTAACAGTACAAGCTACTTATGGAGAATCATCAGTTAATATAAAGAAAAATATAGACTATCAATTAGCTTTAATTGCTGCTACTCCTGAACAGTAGGTGATAATATGTTTAAATTAAAGAGTATATTAAGTATGTTAATAGCCGTAGCTTTACTAAGTACTACGGTTGCTTATAGTGCTTTAAATACTACTTTAAATGTAAAAGGAAGTGCTAATGTTAGAGCACCTTCTGCTATAAGAGTAGTAGATATTAAATTAAATAATAGTAATAATTCTACAGAAATTAATACCCCTAAATATACTAAGAATACTATATCTACATCTATGGAATTATTAGATAATACTTCTAATATTACTTATACAGTTACTATTAAAAATAGCAGTAATGAAGATATGATGATTACTAGTATTAATGAATTAACTAATAATAATCAAATTACTTATAATATGACTAATTATAAATTATATGATTTAATAGAAGCTAATAGTACTAAAGAAATTACTATTACTTATCAAGGAATAGGTAAGAAAGAATCTACCTTAGAATTTAATTTTACTAAGTATTCTTATAACATTACTTATAATGCTCAAGATGGAGTATTTAATAACAATAGTAATATTAATAATTTAAAAGTTCATTTTGATGGAGAGAAAAATATTATTACATATGGTACTATATATGCTCCAATAAAAGAAAATGCTATATTTATTAATTGGTATAGTGATAAAGATTATAAGAATTTATTTGATATTAGTAAACCTATTACTAGTGATATAGAAGTATATGCTAAATATAGAGATATTGATCTTAATTTTAATTCTAATGTAGTTTCATATAGTAAATTAAATGATAATACTACATTAAAGGATTTTGTACCAATCGAGTTATTAGCTAAGAATAGTTTGGGAGAAGTACTTGATAATATAAAAGTAAAAATATCTTATAATGTAGAAGTAGATGAAGTGATTAATTTAAAAATAATTAATAATAATAGTACTAAAGTAGTTCCAATAACTTTAGTAAAAGATAATGATAATATAACTATTAATATTGATAATTTAAATGTTTTAGAAGACTCTATTTTTACTATTTCTACTGAAGCTAATAATATTAATAATTATAATGGTAAAGTAAGCGGTTTTTACTTTGAAAAGGTTAATTAAAAGGAGTTTAAACTCCTTTTTGTTTTGTTGACATTACTGATAAATTTGATATAATTAATATATATAATAGGAGAGTGATAAAATGGAGAAAGCTAAGACTTCTAAAAAGTTAATAATAGCTGTAGCTCTACTATTTTTATTTTGTTCTTTAATACTAATTGGAGTAGGTTTATATTTCCATAGTTTATCTAAACCTATAAATATAGTACAAAAGACTATTACTGAGACAAGTAGTTATTTAAAACCATATGTTTTTATTGAAGAAGATGATTTCTTAAAGAATAGTTTTACTATAGATTCAGATATAACAATGACTATTAATAGTGAATATATAACTAAATTAGGAGCAAATGATCCAGAGTATAAAGCATATGACAATATGATTAGAAATCTATCTTTGTCTAAATCAAAATTACATGTTGCTAGAGATATGAAAAATGAGAAAGTATTTATTAATTTTACTAATAGTGTTAATACTAATAAATTGGATTATCGTTTTGTAATTGACGATGCAACTGGATATTATAAAACAGGAGATATGACTACCTATGTAAATACTGGTACTAATAATTATTTTGAATCACTTAGTAATGAGATAAGTAGTACTGAAAATAATAAATATTTATATGATTTTATTACTAGTAAAATACCAACTTATATAACAGAAAATGATATAACAAATACAACTTTAAAAACAACAATTAATGGTAAAGAGATAAATACTAATCAAATAAGTATTAAATTAACTAATGATTTATTAAATAATGTTAAGAATAATTTGTATAAAGATTTAAAAGAAGATTCTAAAGCTAAAAGTATTATTGAAGGATATGATGCTAAATTCTTTAAACATAAACAAAAGAGTACTAAGTTTTTAGATTCTAATCAAGGATTAACACTTAATATTTATACAACTACAGTATTATCTAAAGTAGTTAAGATAGAACTTATTTATTCTGATAATACTGATAGAACAGTTATTACTTATGAAAAAGTAGATGATAATAATAGTTATATAACTACAAGAGAAAACGATAAATTATTAAGTAAATTAGATATTACACATAAAGGCAATGATTTAAGTATTAAAGTAAAAGACAGTAAAGATAAAGAAATTGGAACTATTTCTCTTACTAAAAGTACTAATAGTTTAAATATAAATTTAGATTTAAATATTGATAATGAGAAGTTAATTGCTACTTATCAATTAAAAAGAGAGAATGTTAAGAAAAACTCTTATAATAGAAAAGATATTATTACTATTAAGTATCTTCAAGATAAAACCGTTAAATTAGATATGAAAATAGATGCTAAATCTAAAGTAGAAAATTCTGCTGATATAAAAGAAGAAGTTGGAGATGCTATTTTAGAAAAAAAATTAACTGATGAACAAAGAGAAAAGATAGATAATTATTTAACTAGTTATCTACTTGAACTAAGTAAATAGTGGAGGAGAAAATTATGAAAAAGAAAAAGACATTAAGTGATTATCTATTATTAGGAGTATTTCTAGTATTAGTAGTAGTCGTATTAGTATTATTAATAAAAGTAATTGCTAATAGACCAAGTAGTAATAAAACAAACTTTGAAATACCTATAGTTGATACTAAGTTAGAAACAAATCTAAGTATTAATTTAAAAGAATTACAAAAGCAAAGAAATGGATATATTCTAACAATAAGTAGTTATCATGATAAGGATATACCAAATACCGATATTACTTATAATGTTAAATTTACTAATAATTCTAATGCTACTATTAAAGTATATAAAAATGATGATAATAAGAATTTAGCTAGTAAAGAAAAAGAATTTACTTTAACTGATAAGTTTAAAACAAAAGAAAAAAGATTAGATAATTACAAAATATTAGTAGAGGGAAATATAAAGGAAGGAGATACACTAGATATTAAAGTTTCTAGTTAGGTGAATAATATGGAATATCAATTAGAAGAAGAAACATTAAAAATTAATGTTGATGGAGTAGATAAAGAATATAAATTATTATTTACTTTTGATTCTGAAGATACTATGAAAACTTATATAGGATATACAGATGATAAAGTAGCACCTAATGGTCGTAAAAACATCTATGTGTCAGCGATAAGTCCATTTAAGAGTAATAATTTAGAAAATATTACTGATGAAAAAGAATTAGAAATGGTAAGAGATTTCTTAGAATATTTAGATAAGGAAGCGAGGTAGGAATTATGAGTGATGAAGAATTACAAAAGAAGATGCATGATGCTCAAGTTGAAATAGATAATATTTCATATGAGTTATCTAATTTAATTAAAAACAAAGATTCTATTCCTACTGAGGAATATCAAGCAAGTGAGGCTGAATTAAAAGAATTACTTGCTAAAGAAACAAAGAACTTAAATGATTATCGTATTGCTTTAGAAGCTCCTAAAGAAGAAGTTAGAGTAGAAGAAAGTAAGTTAGAAGGATTAGCTAAAGAAGATCAAGACAAAGTACAACAAGATATTGTTAAAGCTCGTCAAGAATTAGAATTAGTACAAAAAGAGTTTGAGAAATATACAAAGTTAATGCAAGATACATATAAATATACTAGTGATAGATTAACTAATGGACCTTTATCTGATGAAGCTTTAAAAGAAACTTATGATGATTATTATGCAGCTATGTATAGTAATGAAGCTGTATGGAATGATTATAAAAGTAGAGTAGCTAAGTTAGAGAGAAAGATTAAGAGATTAGAAAGAAAGAGTAAACAAATAGAAGAAGATGTTTTA